>Ga0335074_10000074_pt1 | contig 186449 bp, 195 predicted proteins | sample Lox_Sample_23_FD_206715 | JGI IMG/M metagenome (GOLD analysis project Ga0335074, IMG submission 206715) | Soil microbial communities from Loxahatchee National Wildlife Refuge, Florida, United States - Lox_Sample_2.3 | ecosystem: Environmental > Terrestrial > Soil > Wetlands | place: USA...
AGATAGCGTTCTGCGGGCGGTGATAACGCCCGGACCCTCCCATCGGCCCGGCCCGTACTTCTACGGGCCGGGCCGATGCTTTGAGACGGCCAGGCGGGGGAACGGAGCCCGCCTGGCCAGCCAGCGCCCCAGGCCGGCTCGGCAGCCAGCTCCTTGCCTCCCGCTCTTTGCCGGTCCCACAACCTGCCGCCTGCTGGAGCTGTGTACTGAGGGTCGGCTGCCGGAGTGCTCGTCCTGGCTGCTGATCAGTTCAGGTCCGGTCTCGCCGACCACGCGGCGGTTTCCCGGCACTGCGCCTCCAGCGTCTGGCGGGCCCGGGCGTGATCGCGGGCTTGGCCAGCAGGCCAACAGGACGTCGGCGCCTGCGTCCGAGCCGGGTCGCTTCCGTGAACGGCTCGAGGGCCCGCCGCGCTGCGCGGCGGACCCTGGCGAAACCAGCACCCGTTCTAGAGGCTGGTTCTGGTCTGGGTATCAGGCAGGGATCTGGAGGGAGCGGGCGAGGGCCGCGTAGCGGCGCAGGAGCCACGGGGCGGTCAGCAGGCCCAGGGCGATGAACGCGATGCCGAGGGCTACCGACAGCCAGGCGGTGCTAGCCGTGGTCACGTGGATGAACGCGTACCAGTTGTTGCCGTGTGCGGTGACGATCGGGCGCCACACGGCGGGCATGGCCACGCCGAACAGCCCCCAGGCGATCAGGCCCGCCGGGACGAGCGTGAACAGCCATCCCACCAGGATGTCAACGGTGCTCCACAGCAGGCTCCGCCAGGTGTTCGGGTCGGCCATCAGGGAACCGAACCGGACCCAGAAACTCGCCTCTCGTTCCTCCTGGCCGGCGGGGCGGGCGGGGCGGGGAGCCGCTTCGGCGAACCCGTACCAGTCGGCTGCGTGCTGGCAGGCCTTGGCCTCAAGGCCGCGCAGGGCATGCAGAGCGCTAGCGGTGAGCGGCAGCCCCACGCCGAGCGGGATGAGGGCCACGGTTGTCAGGAGCAGCGTCCATAGCACAAGGCTGGCCAGCGTGAACCCGAACAGGAACATCCCCCGCCAGGCGGCGGCGAAGCCCCTGGTTGCCCAGTTTCCGGTGCGGGACTGATTGCGTGATGTCGCGTCCATCGTGATGGTTCCATTCATCACTTCCTCCTTTGATCCGAGCGTGCTGGCGGGGCGTCCGTTTCCTCGTGTGCTGCGGGATCGGGACGTTTGCCCCGGTCAGGGTTTGAGTTTCCGCCAGGGCTGGCCGCACTTGGCAGTGCCGTGGGTACCCGTCTGGCGTGGGCCGCCCAGGAACTGGACATGGGGCTCCCATGCGCCGGACGTGCACAATGCACATCGTGGCGGTTTGCCTTGTCCGGCCCTGACGCCTGCGATTAGCCTGACGGCGTGGCACCAGAGGGCCAGGCAGGCGCGGTGACAGTCTTGGCCAGGACGGCCCGCACCAGGACGGACGGCGTCGCCGGCGAGTCGGCGGTGCGGCGGGCGACGGCGCTGGTCGTCGTGATCATGTGCCTGATCGCTGTGTCCGAAGCGGGATACGGCGCCTCCAACGGCGGGCTCGGCGAGGTGCCGATGATCGCGGCGCTGGCCGTCCTGCCATTGCTGTACGTGGTTCCGGCGACCAGGTCGATGTGGCTTCGGCACCGGTACCTGCCGCTTGGCGTGCAGGCGGTGCTGACCTACCTGCCGTTCGCCTGGTTCGGCGCGGACTGGGCACCGTCGGGGTGGCTGGCGGGGCTGGTCTTGCTGACGGTTGCGTGGCCGGCGGCGTGGTTCGTGGCGGCGATCCTGGCCGCGCTCGAGGCGGCCCTGTGGTCAGGCGCGGTTGTCGAGCTGACGCGCCAGCCCACGACGCAGGCGGCGGTGTGGGCCATGATCGCCTTCGTCTATGACATGCTGGTCCTGTTCGGGCTGGCCCGTCTCGCCGACTTGATCACGGCGGTGCACGCGGCCAGGGACGAGCTCGCCGAGGCGGCGGTAACCGCCGAGCGGGTCAGGGCGGCCGACAGCCTGCGTACCGCGACCGGCGACCGGCTGGCCGAGGCGGCCGGCCGGCTGGCGGCGGCACTGCAAGCGATCGCCGTCTACCCGTCGGTGGCCCGCGAGCACATCGCGGCGACGGCGGTGACCGCCCGCGAGGCACTCGGCGAGGTGCGGGACGTGGCCACCCGGTACCGGGACGCGCCGCGGCCGGAGGCCGTCCCAGCGGAACCGGGGGACCTGCCGGCTCCCCGGCTCGCGCGGACCGTCCTCGTGGTGACGCTGTGCGGTCTCGCGGTCCTGTACCCGCTTTTCGTCGCGGAGAACGACCTCGGCGTGCCAGGCGGCTACAGCACCGTGGTCGTCGCTGTGTCCATCGCCGACACGATAGCCCTCGTCATCTTGCAGCTGCGTCACTCGTGGCCGTCACGCGGCGTCGCCCGGCTGCGCGGCTGGCCCGCCACCCTCCTGCTGCAGGCCGTCCTCATGTATGCGCTGGTCCCGGCGACCGGCTGGCACCCCCTGATCATGTCCGGGTTCCTCGCCGGGTCGGCGCTGCTGCTCGTCCCCGCCCCGCTCGGCTGGGTCGCGTTCACCGTAGTGATCGCCAGCATTCCCGTTGTGTGGGCGGTGAAGCCGCCGCTAACGGTGACAACCCTGGAGGGGACGGTGGGCGGGATGCTGTTCCTTACCGTAGAATGCGCAGCGCTCGGCCTGCTGGTCTACGGGCTGACCAGGCTGGCGCAGCTGGCCGTGCAGCTGGAGCACCTGCGCGGCGAACTGGCCCGCAAGGCGGTGGCCGGCGAGCGGCTGCGCGTGGCGCGGGACACCCACGACCTCCTTGGCCTTGGCCTGTCCGCCATCGCGATGAAGGCCGACCTGATCGGCAAGCTCATCGGCCGCGACGACGCCAGGGCGGGCGAGGAGACCGCCGAGCTCGCACGGATCTGCGCCACCGCCAGGGCCGACGTGCGCCTAGTGGCCGGCGAGGCCCGCGACCTGCCGCTTGACGCCGAGCTCGCGGCCGCCCGTGACGTCCTTGCGTCGGCAGGCATCGATGTCCGCATGTGCGTGAGCGCGGACCCGCCGCCCGAGGCCGCCGCCGTGCTGGTTCCCGTGGTCCGGGAAGCGGTCACGAACATCCTCAAGCACAGCAGCGCACGCTACTGCACGCTCGAGTTGACCGCTGACGGCACCGGGCACCCGCAGCTGCTGATCAGCAACGACGGCAGCGACAACGGTGACAGCGCGCCACTGGCCGCGGCCGACCGTACCGGCAACGGCCTGCGTAACCTCGCGGCCCGCCTCGAATCCGCGGGCGGGCACCTGACCGTCACGCAGGAAAACGGCACGTTCAGCCTGGCTGCCGAGCTCCCGCTCGCCGAGAGCCAGCCGCTCGTTTAGAGCCAGCCGGCGTCCCTGGCGATCCGCACCGCGTCCACCCGGTTACGGCCGCCGAGCTTGGTCACCGCGGACGCCAGGTAGTTCCGCACAGTCCCGTAGGACAGGAACAGTTCCGCCGCGATCTCGGGCAGGTCCGCGCCCGCCGCGAACCGTCGCAGGACATCGGTCTCCCGCTCCGACAGCGGGCTTTCCCTCATCTCCAGCGCCGCCAGGGCCAGCTTCGGGTCGATGACCCGGTCCCCCGTCGCGACCTTCCGCAACGCGTCGATCAGCTGGTCCGATGGGGTGTCCTTGACCATGAACCCCGCCACGTGCGCGTCAAGGGCCGCGCGCAGCTGGCCGGGACGGCCCAGCACGGTCAGGATCACGACCCGGCACTCGGGCATCTGCTCATGCAACTGCGCGGCGGCGGTAATCCCGTCAATCCCCGGCAGGTCGATGTCGAGCACCGCGAGGCCGGGGCGCTCCGCCAGCGCCGCGGGCACGATGTCGGCACCGGCCGCCACCTGGGCGACCACCTTGATGTCATCTTCCAGGTTCAGCACGGAGACCAGCGTGTCCCGCAGAATCCGCATGTCCTCCGCTACAAGGACCCGGATCATCAGCCCTCCAACCGTGCGAGTTCCCCCCATCCAGAGCCTAGCCAGAACGTTTCGCCGTCCTCCAATATCCGGCAGGCCCGCCGAACAAGCCAGCACGCATCGTCCTGCAGACGACTCCGCCGACATCAATCGTCGTGCGCGGGCGGTAATTCCGCACGCTGGGATCTGCGCGGGGGGGCCGCCTGCAAAGGCGGTCCCTACCGCGACCTTTCATTGCCGCCGGGGCGCGGTCGCCGGGTCGGCGGGAGATTGGCCTCGCCAGCGCCGCGCTGTGCCGCTACCCAGAGAGTGCCTGGTCCTGGCGGATGTCGGTGCCGGCGCCCACAGAGGGCTGCACCGGCCCGGCCTCGGCCTCCTCGGGCAGCACCACCGTGACGCCGCGGCCGTCGATGCCGCGGTCCAGCAGCGGCTGGATGCCGTAGGCGGTGTAGAAGACCTGCGGCATGTAGCAGGCTGGCTTCTGCGTCAGGCAGTCCACGGTCAAGGCCGGCGGCCGGCGGCGGTACCCGCTCGGCACAAGAAGTCAACTAAGAGCTCGCGCGGATTGGTGTGATCTGTGGGGCTTCGGCGTGTCGTTAGGTGAAACACGCACAGGTTCCGTGATCATCGGAGTTCCTAACGCTCTGTGATCACGGGAGTCCCCGTGCCTGCCATCCCATCATGGCTGCCGGAGCCGCTCTGGGACCAGTTCGCCGCGCCGCTGCCGGATGACATCACCGTCCACCTCGACGCCGGGTATGACTCGCAGAAGACCGTGACGAGCTCGCCGGACTGGTACGGCAGGATGACCAGCGAACCCGTGCGACCGGAAGGTGGTGCCTCATGACCGCTGTGCGTGCCGAGCGCCTCCGGACACGAAAACAGGGGCCTCCCGAAGACGACTTCCCCGGAAAACCCCTGGTCAACTGCGGAGGATCGGGGATTTGAACCCCGGAGGGTGTCACCACCCAACCGCATTAGCAGTGCGGCGCCATAGACCGGACTAGGCGAATCCTCCACCCGCACCGGTAGTGCGGTGGGCCTTAGCGTACCGGCACCGACCCGGCCCCGGCAAAGCGTCCTGCCTGGGCGTCAGCGCACCTCGATGACCTCGTAGCGGCCGCTGGCGTAGGCATCGCGCATGGTGCGCTTGGAGAACTTGCCGACGCTGGTCTTGGGCACCTCGTCGATGAAGCACCACCGCTCGGGCAACTGCCAGCGCGGGACCTGCTCGGCCAGGAAGGCCCGCAGCTTATCCGCGCTGACGTCCGCGCCGGGTCGCAGGACGACCGCCGCCAGGGGGCGCTCTCCCCACTTGTCGTCGGCGACCCCGATGACCGCGGCCTCGGCCACGTCGGGATGAGCCATGAGGATGTTCTCGAGCTCCATGGAGGAGATCCACTCGCCGCCGGACTTGATCACGTCCTTGGCCCGGTCGGTCAGCTGGATGAAGCCGCGCTCGTCCAGGGTCCCCACGTCGCCGGTCCGCAGCCAGCCGTCGTGGAACTTAGCCGGGTCGTCGTCCTTGTGGTACGAGCCGGTCACCCAGGGGCCTCGGACCTCGACCTCGCCGACTGACTCGCCGTCGTTGGGCAGGATCGCTCCGCCGTCTCCGGCCAGCCGACCCTCCACCGCGCAGAACAACCGGCCCTGACTGTCTCGGTACCGCCACTCCTCTTCCTTACTGACGCCGGCCGGCGGGTGCGCAATGCTGCCCAGCGGCGATGTCTCGGTCATCCCCCACGCCTGCAGCAGCCGAACGCCTAGCTCGGACTCGTACCTGACCTGCATCGAGTGCGGGACTGCGGAGCCGCCGGCGATCACCAGGCGCAGGCTCGACAGGTCACCGCCCTCGGCACGGACGTGCGCGAGTACGCCCGCCCAGATCGTCGGGACCCCGCCGGCCAGGGTGACGCGCTCCTGTTCGATCAGCCGCACCAGGGCGGCAGGCTGCAGGTAGCGGTCCGGCAGGATCAGGGTCGCACCGGACAGCAGGCCGGCGTAGGCCAGGCCCCACGCGTTGGCGTGGAACATGGGCACAACAGGTAGCACCCGGTCTCGTTCGGAGATAGCAAAAGCGTTTCCGAGGCAGGCGCCCATCGAATGCAGGTAGCTGGACCGGTGGCTGTAGACCACGCCCTTCGGGTTTCCGGTGGTCCCGCTGGTGTAGCACATCGCCGCGGCCGAGCGCTCGTCGAGCGCCGGCCACGCGAACGAGTCAACCTCGGCCGCCAGCAGTTCCTCGTAGTCGTGAACCTGCGCCCCGGTGAGCTCGCCTGCTCCGGGTGCCTCGGCCAGCGGCGCCCCGCTCACGATCACGTGCCGGATGGACGGTGCCTGGGGCAGGATCTCGGCGAACTTCGGGACGAGTGAGGCGTCCACGATGACGGCGTGGTCCTCCGCGTGCGTGGCGACGTAGGCGACCTCGGCCGGGGCGAGCCTGATGTTCAGCGTATGCAGCACCGCGCCCATGGACGGCACGGCCAGGTAGGCCTCAAGGTGCTCCGCGTTGTTCCACATGAAGGTGCCGACCCGCTGGTCGTCGTCCACGCCGAGCCGGCGCAGCGCGTTCGCCAGCCGCGCGGCCCGGCGCCCCGCCTCAGCGTAGGTGCGGCGCCTGGTCGCGTCCTCGGTGCAGGTGACGACCTCGCGATCCCCGAATATCGATGTTCCGTAACGCATGATCGACGCGATGGTTAGCGGAATATCCATCATCGTGCTGCGCACCGAGCCACCTCCCGTGGGTGTCTGACCTGCCTTCTCGATAGTGCCACGAGCCGGCGGCCGCGCAGAAGCCCCGGGCAGACGCCGATGGCGGCGGCCAGGGCCTAGGTGCCGGTATCCTTGCCGAGTTCTGCGTCGATACGGAGCCGCGCTACCGCGCGCGACACCGTGCTCTTCACGGTGCCCAGGCTGACGCCCAGGGCTTCGGCGATTTCCGGCTCGGTCATGTCCTCGAAGTAGCGCAGCATGACGGCGGCGCGCATTCGATCCGGCAGCCGGTCGATGGCGCGCCGCACCACCTCGGCCGTGTCACTGTCGCGCGCGTAGTCAGCTATCGCCTGGTCCGGTAGCTCGTCGGTGGGGTATTCCTCGAACTTGCGGCGCCGCCACCACGAGATGTGGGTGTTGACCATCGCGCGCCGGACGTACGCGTCGACGGCGGTCTGGTCGTTGATGTTGCCCCACGCCAGGTACGTCTTGGCCAGGGCAGCCTGGACCAGATCCTCGGCATCGGCCCGATTGCCGGTGAGCATGGTGGCCACTCTGAGCAGGGCCGTTCCCCGGGTCAGGACGTAATCACGGAAGGCAGCGTCGTCGCGGCTGGCTCGCGGATCCCGGTGATCGCCGACGAAGCTCATGCCAACTACCTTACTTAAAGTAGTCATAGCCGATACGTTGCGTGTACGGTGCGGCGCCGACACGGGGTACGCGACTATCGCCACGGATGTATCTCTGTGTCCCTTCTGACAATCGCGCCCGATCCGCTTGACGTAACCGTCTGCACCCAGCAGGGTCGTACTTGTGGCCACTGCAATCCCACGGAGGGAAAGTGCGGCATTTGGCTGACATTCCCCTTTGGTGTGCTGATGTCACAGAGTCCACCGGTCCGGCACGTTTCGCCCGCAGATCGCTGCTTAAGGCGGCGGTCCTCGGCCAGCGTGACGAGCCGGAGCATTCGCCCCTGGGGACGGCCCCAGACGGCGTCTGGTCCGCCACTTGGGCGTTGGTGTACACCGTCACCGGAAGGATTCTGGACGTCAGCCCGAATGTTCTCGTGCTGGGCACGGAGTGGGGTGAACAGCGTTTTCCGCTGGACGCATCCGCGGCGGCCTGGCGCGGCGGTCCCGCCTCGCCCGCGGCGCTGCGGCGAGGCGATTACGCCATTGCCCGGCGAAAGTACCCCGGCGGACCCGTCGTGGACAGAATCTGGGCCCAGATCGGCCGGGTGACCGGGACGATCGTGGAGCGGGAAGGTCCGGCCACGCTGCTGGTCGACGAGGGCCTGGCCAAGGGACGCAGGTTTGTGATGATCGGCACCGAAGCCGCGGGCCGGGTCCAGGTCCGGTTCCCCAGGCTCGAGCCGGGCTACCTGATCGACGTGATCGGCGTGAAGTACGACGGCTACCTCCAGGCGCTGGTACCGGCCACCTCGCAGCCGCCGTACCCGGCAGACCATCCGCCGGCTCCGCCGCTCGTCAGCGGCCACGTACCCGACCCGGTCAGCGGGACGGCGGTCTGGCACGAACCGGGGGACGAGCCGGATAACCTGCTCGGGCTGGCCTACCCCGCCCTGGACCCGGAGACCGGCTGTGAACATGCCGGTTCCGCGCCGCAGGCGTGCCCCGACGATCTGCACGCCGCTGATCCGCACGCCGGCGCGCCAGGCTGCGTCCGCCTCCCCTACTTGTCGGCCGGGAGCCTGCTGTGGCTCCGGAACGACTGCGCGGAACGAACCAGGCAGCTGCCCGTCATCGGCTGCGCGGCAACGGCCCGGCTGTTCTGCGATCGGTGTGTCACCTGCGGGACCTCGAGGAAGGGCCGGATCGCGGACCTCACCATGGCCGCCTTCGTCGAGCTCGGCGGGATCCTGGAAGCCGGCTGCTTCAACGCCACGATGACGATCGGCGGCTGAAGGATGCTCACCGCCGCCAGGGAGTTGCAGATCCCGCTGCTCGCCGTCATGCTGCTCGGCGGGTGCGCGGCCAAGGCGTGGCGGGTGCTGCGGTCGCGTTCCATGAAGGCGGCCATGGACCCGGTCGGCCTGTTCCCGCTCCGCGTGCGGCGTCCGATCATGATCACCATGTGCGCGACCGAGCTCGGGCTGGGCCTGGGCCTGATCGCCACCGCATGCAAGATAGGCAACACCGTCCCCACCCTGCCCGCGACGATCGTCCGCACGGCCAGCACGCTCTTCTTCCTCATCGCCATGGGCGCGCTGAACGAGACGAGGCAGCGGCGTCCTGCCGCCGGCTGCGGCTGCTTCGGCGACGTCAGCCACACGCCGATCGGGTGGCGCACCATCGCGCGCGCCGGAGTCCTGTGCGCGGCCGCCGCGGTCACGATCGGCCTGCCCCCGCTCCGGATGCCGTCGTCGTCCAGCACGGCCGAGATGTGGCTGGCCGTGCTGGCCTTTGAGCTGTCCCTCATCGCCTTCCTGTCGCCCGAACTCGGCGAGATCCTGGTCAAGCTCGGCTATTCCGAGCCTTGCGAGCTGCGCAGGCTCCCGGTCGAGCGGACCATGGCCGCCCTGCACGCGAGCTCTCCGTGGCGCCGGTATGCGGGCCAGGTCTCCAGTGGGGTCCCGATCGACGTGTGGCGGGAAGGGTGCTGGCGGTTCGTGGTGTACCCCGGGTTCGCGCAGGGCCGGCGAGTCGACATCGTGTTCGCCGTCTACCTTCAGGCGCGCAGGCCCGCGATCCGCGCGGCTGTGCTGGATGCGAGTACCGACGAAGTTCTCGGGCTGGCCGAAACCCGCGAGATTGCCGCGATCCAGTAGGCCCGCGCACCGGGGCCGACCCGGCAAGGCCTACACGGGCTGTGAGCGAAGGAACTTGCCGAAGTGCGGGACCGTGAAGGCGATCAGGCCGCGCTCTGAGCTGTAGATGAGCCCCTTCTTGATCAGCGCGTCACGCGCGGGCGACACGCTAGACGGCTTACGTCCGAGCTCGTCGGCCACGACCGAGGTCGGCACCGGGTCATCGCCGGTAGCGGCCATGGCCCGCATGTACTCGCGCTCGGCGGGCGTGGCCCGCTCGTACCGGCTGCCGAAGAACCCGAGGGCCAGCTCCCCCTCCGCCTCGGGCGCCGCCATCCGGACATCGCCGACGGTCACCGGGCTGGCCGCGGCCACGTCCCACGTGACCTTGCCGTAGGCCTGGACGAAAAACGGATAGCCGTCGGCGGCGCCGTACAGGGCATCGAGGGCTTCGGGGGTAAAGGTGACACCCTCGCGCTCCGCCGGGGCGAGCAGGGCGAGGTCGGCGGCTTCCCGGTCCAGGCGGTCGATCCGCGCGTACCTGAACAGCCGCTCCGAATAGCTCTTGCTCGCGGACAGCACCGAGGGCAGGTGGGGAAGACCCGCCCCGACGACGATGAGCGGGCCGCCCGTCTGCGATAGCTCGTGGCAGGCGGCGCAGAGGGCGGACACGTCGGTGCCCGGCACGTCCTGCATCTCGTCGACGAAAAGCGCGATCCCCACGCCGAGGTCGGCGGCGACCGAGGCCGCCTCGGCGAACAGTTCGGTCAGGTCCACCTCCAGGTCGCCGGAGTCGGCCCGGCCGCGCTGGGCTGGCACGTCGATGCCCAGCGCGACGGTTACCGAGGCCCCCTTGATCGCCTTGGGGTCGCGCAGCGCGAACGCCTTGAGGACGCCGAGGAAATACTCGACGCGATCTGGGGCCCGGTGCCTGGGCGCGAGCTCGCGGACGGCCATGTGCAACGCCGCGGCCACGGGACGCCGGATCGACTGGTCCGGCCTGGCCTCGATCTTGCCCGTCCCCCATAGGCGCTGCAGGGCCATGGACCTGAACGTGTTCAGCAGCACCGTCTTGCCGACGCCGCGAAGCCCGGTGAGGACCATGCTCCGTTCCGGGCGACCGCGGGCAATCCGCTCGAGTACCACTTCGAACTGGCCAATCTCCCGGTCCCGCCCGGCAAGCTCGGGCGGCCGCTGCCCGGCGCCGGGAGCATAAGGATTGCGCACCGGATCCATGCCATTGGACTTTATGGCCAGATCTAGCTTGCGCCGTAGATTTGCTTAGAAAGGGCTATCGGCGTGTCGCGCCCCGGCGCTTCACCGGCGCTCGTGCTGCTTGTTCAGGCGGGCCAGGTAAGCGTTATAGGCCGCCAGATGCTCGTCGTCGTCGACGCTTTCCGTGCCGCCTGCCGGAGCGCCCGACGCCGGTTGCCCGCCGCCTGCGCTCGCTTCACGATGCGCGTTGACCACGGTGGCGAAATTCGCGCGGCGCGCGGCCTCGAGCCAGCCAAGCCCGCCATCGCCACGCCGTTCCCGGCTCCAGGCGAAGAACACGGTCATCATCAGCGCGAACATGATGCCCGCCCCGCCGACCCACATCACCGCACCGCCGATGTGCACGTCGCTGATCGGGCTCGGCGCCCAGCTCGGACGATTGTGCGACATGTTGGGGAACGGGTTGCCGCTCTCTGAGCCCAGCACAAGGCCGGTAAAGGCGTCCACCGGCATGGCCAGGAAGAGCAGGAAGATCCGGGTCGGGTAGGACACGCGCCAGCGGATCGGCTCCCGCCCGATCAGCGGCAGGAAGTACAGGTAGCCGACGACCAGGTACAGGGCATGCTCGCCGTCATGCACGGCCTGGTTGGCCAGCACCAGGTTCATGAAGCCGGTCAGGTGCGTGCCGATGATCGTCCCGGCGTACAGTGCCGTCCCGAGCGGCGGCCACGTGATCAAGCTGACCGGGTGCGAGCGCAGGAACTTCTTGGCCCAGGTGTGCAGCGGGTTCCGGCTCGCGTGCAGCAGCAGCGTGGCCGGCTGGGCGACGACCAGCATCGGCGGGGCCACCATCAGCAGGAGCAGGTGCTGGATCATGTGATCCCAGAAGAGCACGTCGTCGTAGCTGCCGATGCCGCTCTGCGTCGCGATGACGACGACCGCGAGGCCGCCCAGGAACAGCCCGGTCCGCCATAGCGGCCAGGGCCGGGCCGGATGCCGCCGCCGCACCCGGAGCACACCCCAGAGGTACAAGCCCGCCGCCACCACGACGAACCCCGTCACCACGGGCGCGAACTGCCAGCGGCTGACGGCCTGGAGCAAGCCAAACGGCGGCAGCGCCTCGTCTCCCATGCAGCCGAGAGTACCCAGCCCGCCACCAGACCCGGGCCGCGCCTTGGATGAACGACCATAGACCCAGGTCAGCTACGGTTTACGGAGCGGAGGGCGTGGGATTCGAACACACGGTGACGCTGCCGCCACAATGGTTTCAAGAGCATGCGTGACTTGATGCCCGCCACTGCTTCTACCTGCGCGTTCGGTAGGTCGGCGGTTCTGCGCCATCCAAGATCATCCCGCGTATATCCCGCGGCGACATCAGTTCGCCTCTGCGCCAATGGCTAACTTACTTAGCGGCGCTGCTGGGGCGGGCCCCGCGTGCATCTGGTGACATTATCCGGTGGACCAGAGCGCAGAAGAGCCGCTAGCCTCGGTCGCCATGGTTACGGCACCGACTGCGGAGTCCGAGCATGAGGTGCTCCTGTTCTTCCTCAACAAGATGCGGGACGCGGCGGTTCGGACTACCGAGGGCCTGACTGACGAGCAGCTGCGTACCCCGGGCGTACCGTCCGGGACGAACCTGCTCGGCCTCATCCAGCACCTGACGGGGGTTGAGCAGCACTGGTTCCAGCGCGTCTTTCTCGGCCAGGATCGCGACGTCAACAAGTCCATGGACGTGCCCGCTGACGCGACCCGCGACGAGGTGGTGGTGGCCTACCGGCAGGCGTGCGCCCAGAGTGATGAGATCGTGCGGGCCTGCCCCGACTTGTCCACTCTGGCCACCGGCGTCAACCCAGGCGAGGAGGACTACAGAGCCTCGCTACGGCGGATCGTGGCGCACATGATCGAGGAGACTGCGCGGCACGCTGGTCACGCCGACATCTTGCGGGAGCTGATCGACGGCGCGACCGAGCTATGACGACGGGCTGAGGCCTAGCGCCGGACCAGGGAAAGGCGACGCGACGGCCAGTGGCTCCCAAGGCCCCGGCTGCCCGATCGAGCACGCAACGGGCACGCGCCTTGAAGGCCGACGACAACACTCCCCACGTAACGGGATGATCCTCCCAGCGGGCAGTATGGCGTGACCGCTCGCCGCCACGGCGGTTGCGAGGGCGACGAGCGCGATGAAGAGAACCACCAAGAGTAGCCCGGTAGTCAGCCTCGCCTGCCGCTTGTTTCGATGAGGGCGGAGGTGTGCCTTGTTACCCATCACGTTTCTCCCACGGAACGGCAGCGATCAAATCGTAGACCAGCGCCTCAGCCTTCTAACCCGAAGGAGTGGGCAGATCGTCCAGGACCGTCCGTTGCGGTCTGTGCGCTGGGGGTCGATATTCCAGCGCTGTCCATACGAAGCTGGCGCTGTCCGCCCTCATGGCAGCAGTGTTGGCAGCAGTCACGGCGGAACGGTACTGGTCCTCGACTGTCTGCCAGGCCGTGGTGACCGCTCGTACCCTACAGGGGATGGCCTGCGCGCGGACCTGGCAGGCTCCGAGCCGACCCGACATTTCCGTCGAGCAGCGCGTGGCGAGCCTCATACTGTCAGCGGAGGCGTCTACGATCCGTCGGTATATATGGACAACGTTCTGACGCCGCCTAGCCCTCGCCTCCTGGGCGAGGCTGCGCTTGAGCGGCTACTCGATCAGGGAATCACTTGGGGAGACAGCGCCGAGTGGCTCCCGGTGCTCCCTGCTGCCTCCGTTGACCTGTGGTTTACTAGCCCCCCGTATGCGGATGCACGCGCATACAGCCGGATCGATCCTGACTGCTACGTTGAGTGGTTCCTGCCCTTCGCCAAGCACATGCTCGGAGCCACCAAGGAAACCGGCTGGCTGGTGCTTAACATCAAGAACCGGGTGGCCAGAACCGGGCCGCTGCGTGGCCAGCGGCACCCTTACGTCTACCAGCTCGTGCTTGCGCTTCAGCAGCAGGGCTGGCGGTGGCTAGAGACCTACATCTGGTCGAAGCCCAACGCGGTCCCAGGCCGATTCGGTCCGCGGACGAAGGATAGCTTCGAGTACGTCTACACGTTCGCCAAGGGACAGAAGCCCTACTTCGACCTCGATGCTGTCCGGGTGCCCTACAAGACGACTCCGGAGGAAATCGAGCGGCGCAAACTCGACAAGCTGGGCCGTCGCAACACAGACGCGGGATTCGGCCGGGATCGAACAACAACATATCTACACGGAGGCGCCGATCCCGGCAATGTAGTCTCCGTGCCGCAAACATATAACCAACACAAAGGAGCCGGTGGCCACACGGCGGCGATGCCGGAGGGACTGGCTGAGTTCTTCGTCAGGGCCTGCTCACCAGTAGATGGCGTGGTCGTAGACCCGTTCGCCGGATCAGGCACGACTATGGTGGTGGCGCGTCGACTCGGACGTCGCGCCGGCGGCCTTGAGGTGCACAAGCCCTTCGTCACGGCTGGGCAGGAGCGCCTTCAGCTCGATGAGCCAGATGACACCATCGTGCTCATCGACCTGGCCCGCTGACGGTACCGCCCATGCCGAGCATCGAGCAAACGATCATGAATATCGTAAGCGCGCCCACGTGGGACCAGCGGGTTGCCCGCGTCCGGCAGATTCCGGCCCTGCACGGCACCGACGACCACGTAGGCGCGCAGGATGCGCCGGACGAAGGCGCTGTACTCGTCGTTCTCGACCTGCCGCCGCGGGCGTTTCGGTGTCAACCCGGCCTTGACGGTATTTGGCCTGGGGAGTTGGGTCGCTGGTGAAGGGCCAACGGACTCACGTCCTGATGAGGGCGCGTAGGGCGTTCGTCTCGTGCAAGCATCGCCATGGCGCTGATGCGCGCTGAATGTGTGGGGCTGGATGAGGTGTCTCGCTGCGTGTGCTGGCTTGGCGTGCGACGGCGGGCCGCCAAGGCAGAGCCGGCGCTGACGCCGGGCCGCGGCGGAGCGCAGCGGAGCCGCCTTGATCTAACGGCACAATTCGGCGGGGTCGCGGGGACAGACGTGGCTAATCGTGCAGGTCACAGCATGGAGGTGCTGCTGCGGGTGTACGCGAAGTGCATGGACGGCGGCGAGGAGGCCGCGAGCAGGAGGATCGACGATGCACTGGCCGTCTGACCGGCCTACCATGCAAGGGTCTCGTTTTCGGCGAGGCCCTTCCATAAGCGCAGGTCAAGACAAATTTTCCGAGGTAAAAGCGGAGGGCGTGGGATTCGAACCCACGGTGACGTTGCCGCCACAATGGTTTTCAAGACCCCTCCAGCCGTAGAGGCTGGAAGAGGCTGGTAGAGGCTGGTCGAAGAACGGCACGTCAGGACGGTTACGGAGTAGAGGTTAGACGAGGCTGGAAGGGGTTGATCTCTCGCCGTCTGCGTCCGAAGTGCGTCCATTGGCGGCGACCTCTGCTGCGTCTACGGGTGCGAGTTGACCACTCGCCCAGCGGAGAAGCGTGGTCCGATGCTTAATCTGCGTACCGCTTCCAGGGTCGATCTTGAAACCGCCCAACAGGGTCGACGTGTCCAGGCCGACCGCGGCCTCCCACAGACCCTCGCGGTCCGTGGAACCCGTCAGCTCCGCGCAGTGGGTGGCTATCACCGCTCCTGCGACGGCTTGCACTGCGGGGTAATCAGGCACCGCCCCCGCGCGGTCGACATAGGCTCCCAGGAATTCGGCCTCGCTCGGTCCCAGCGCGATGGTGAGCGTGGCGCCGGGGAACCACTGGGCGATGCCGAAGACGCCATCTGGGTCGTCGATAACATGGCCAAATTCGCGGACGCCTGCCGCTATCGCGCATACATGACGCGGTGGCGTCTGTGAGCGAAGCGCTTTGCTGACGAGTTCAGCGTCCTGCTCGAACACGCCAGCGCTGAAGAGGTCCCATCCCCTCGTGCTGCCCGGCGGCGGGATCTGGTCATCTACGTCAGCGCGATGCGTGCGGATACCCAGGCGGCGGGCAATCTGCTCTGCGCCGTCCGCCACCTGGCGGCCGAAGCTGCCCGGTCCGTGAACGATACACAGGTCCTGCCCCTCCCCCGGCTTGCTTGCCAGCCACACCAGGAAAGGCTCCGCGTACCGGCTAGTAGGCGCAAGGATCGATACGACGTGGCCGGGGTGAGCGCCCTCGACATCATTGCCGGAACCGCCGTGGTTCCACACGAGCCAGTCCCATTCTGCGGCCATTTGCCCGGCCGCGCGCATAAGGACGGTGGAATACGGCCCGAGCAGGATGTCACAGCGCGCGGCCATGCGGGGCAGCACCGTCTCGAGCGTCCGCCGGTCGCTGCGGTCATCTTCGATGAGGACGTCCGCTGTGCCATCTATGGCACGCCATGTCTCCAGCCCTTGAGCGGCCTGACGGCCGAACTGCGCGAATCTGCCGGACAGGGAGAGGCAAGCCCCGATGCGCAGGTGACCGCTCACGGCCTCATCTCATCTCGACCTCGTACCGGAACCGGTGCCGGTCAGCGGCGGCAACTGAGTCCTGCACCTCGAGCGGCCGACCGTCGGTGTCGTAGACCGTCCGCAGGACGCGGAACACCGGCACGCCCGGAGGCAGGCCCAGCTCTCGCGCTTCATCCGGCGTAGGCATCCTGCCCGAAATCTCATCGACTGAACGCGCGATGTGCCGGCGGATAGACCCCTCGGGATCCTCGATGACGGCATGCGCACCGCCGCGGATCCTTCGCGGCTGCTCGATGGCGGTCCCGGCTACCAGGTCAGCCGGGAAGTAGCCATCATGGAGGGCCACCGGCATGTCCTCAAGCCAGAACGTAAGGCGTCGCACGATAACGTCGGAGCCTTCGCCGACGTCCAGCCGGGTCGCAATCTCGGCCGGTGCCGGGATGCGGGTCACCTCGCGTATCTCCTGCCGAGGCCGCTGGCCCTGCTCGAGCGCCTGGGCGTTGAACCCGGGGACACCGAGGCCGCGGTGCCGTCGGTAGTTCGCCCCAGTGACGGTTATCCCGACGCGCACTCTTGGCCGGACGATTGCCCGGCGTCCCTGCCCGGTGGTGATCAGCCCTTCGGCACGAAGAATCCCGAGCGCACGGCGGACGACGTTCCGGCTTGCTCCGTATGCCTCGGCTAGGTCATTCTCCGACGGGATCTGCTCGCCGGCCCGCAAACGCCCGCTCTCAATGTCGCGCCGCACGCCGTCCGCGACGCGCTGATATGGGAACCCATCGGCTGACATGGACTTGATATTACAAGTCACACACACCATGTCCCTCAGTTGGCCAACTTAGGATAACAAGTTCTTGACTTGCTACCCTAGGTTGGCCTAGCTTGAGGGAAGGAGCCGGTATCCCCGGCGTTTCCCCCGAGGGACGGCAAGCATGACGGTTACCGCCACCGAGGCGCGGACGAGCCCAGTTGAGCACCGGAACCCCCGCACGACGCGGGAGGACAGACTGGTGCCCTTTCCCGAGGCAGCGAGGCGCCTGGGCAGGAGCCCCGACACTTTGCGTCTGTGGCACGACGACGGTCACATGCCCGCGGTTATCACTCCGGGCGGCCAGTGGTCCACGTACGAGAGCTTTATCAATGCGGTCCTCGCGTCTGCGCGGCCGAAGCAGGCCGGATCCATCGAGCAGATCGCCCGCGGCTGGTTCGCAGATCACAACTCCGAGGCCGTGGCCTGAATGCCTCGCACATGCGTAAACGAAGCGGTCCCCGGCGCTGGTACCGCCGGGGCCGCCATAAGCCATGCCCTCTCCGCAAGAAAGGAACAAGCTCATGGCCAAGGTAACACAGTCGCGGTGCCCACGGCAGTCTGCCGAGCGTCACTCCCGCCCCGTGACGCCGGCCGCTTCGCCTCGCCCGATCGAGGAGGCCGTCCGTGTCTTCCTCGCTCTTGGCATCACTTCGGCGGACCTGCGCCTGCGGGCAAAGCCGGGGTCGGCACTACGGGAATTGGCCGACGCAATGGATTCACCGGCAGGTGCAGCATGACGAGCACCCTCATTGTCACGCGGGGCCTGGTTTCCGCCGCCATCCGCTCCCGTGATTTCGCGGGGCGCCCCGAGTCTGTCAGCGCGGCCCGGTCGTGGGTCGCAGGGTTCTTCCCCGGCCCTGCGGTGGCGGCCGACGCCGCGCTGATGACCAGCGAATTGTTCACCAACGCCATCCTGTACTCGGCCTCACGGCTTCCCGGTGGCCATGTCACGGTCAGCGTTGGCGTCGCCGGCGCCATGGTCCGCGTCGACGTGGTCGACCAGGGTGCGGTACCGCCCGGTATAGGTGCTCCGCACGGACTGGGCGCCGGGCTGGCGATCGTCTCCCAGCTCGCCGACGAGTCCGGCGCCGACGGGCGCAGCCACTGGTTCGCGCTGCGGACGGGCGGTTCCCGGTGAGCGCGGAACTGGCCGCCCGGCGGACGGCTGCCGCGGCGGTGCTGGCCGACTACCGGGCCGCGTTGGCGTCGGCGCCGCTGTGCAAGCCGCCTGGGCGGGAGTGGATGCTGCGGCTCGCCTCGGTGCTGGGTGACCTGCTGGCCGGGCTCGACCAGGACGAGCAGGACGACGACGAGTTCGGCGGCCGCGAGCCGTACTGCACCGAGTGCGGCAGCTGGATCGGCACGTTCCTCGGCCTGGACGGCTGGCACCACTTCCGCGGCGACCCGGCGCCGGGTGGCAAGCGCGAGCTGTACGACGCCGGGCACGAGGCGTCGCCCGCGTGGTGCGAGCCGCCCGGGCGCGCGATCTCCCCGGCCGGCGCCGTGATCATCGGCCAGGCCCTGGAGGACGCCGAGCGCTACCGGCGTGACCGGGCCGAGGCATGGTGCGCCGACTGCCGGGCGCATCCGGCCGGGGCGTGCGACGACCACGCCGACCAGCTCGACCAGGCCGACGCCTACGCCGAGCTCGGCCGCCAGCTGCAGGAGGCAGACCGGTGAAGATCCGCCTGCATGGCACCGAGGACGAGTGCCGCGAGGTCGCCGAGCGCCTGGCGGGCATCGTCGAGGTGCTGGCCGTCTCGGCGCCCTATCCCGACCGCGGAGCGTCGGTGCTCGTGCGCGTCTACGTCGAGGCGCGGATCGCGCTGCCGGTGCACGTCACCAGCACGACCGGGACCCGGCCGCGCGGCCGGCGCCGGGCGCTGCCGCGGGGAGGCGCGTCGTGATGACCGCCCTGATTGCCGTCTACACCGGCGACGGCTGTGTCGGCCGGTGTGACGCCAAGTGCTACAACGCCTGGGGGCCGGAGTGCCACTGCATCTGCCAGGGCGCCAATCATGGTGCCGGGAAGCAGGAGGCGATCGACACCACGCGCGAGCTCGCCGGGTCCTGGCTCGAGCGCGCTGGGGCGGCCGGGCAGGTCATCACGCCCGCCGAACTCGCCATCGACACCCAGCATCAGCCTTTGTTCGACCTGGGAGGTGTGCGGTGACCACCCCGCTATCCCTTCTGTTCGCCCTCGTCGCCCTGGTCGTGTGCGCCCGGATCCGGCTCAGCGGCGTCATCCTCGGCCAGCCCGTGTCGGTGCCCGCGCTCTTGCTCGTCGCCGCAGTGCTCGTGCTCGTGCTGGCCGTGCTCGTGCTGGTCCTGCTGCGGCTGCTGCTGTGCGACGGGCTGCGCCTGCGGCCCGTGGTGGTGAGGACGTGACCGCCGCCGAGCACCTCGAAGCCGCCGAACGCGCGGTGGTGCTCGCCGAGCAGTACATCAGCGACCAGAAGTACGACCGGGTAGCGGCGTTCGCCGCGCTGGCCACCGCTCACGCGGCCATCGTTCAAGCGAAGGGAGCATCCAAGTGAACGCCGACCGCGCTATCCGCTGGACTGCCGTGCTCGCTGTCGTCGCCGTCGCCGGGGTCGCCGGGTACGTGTCGTACTGGCACGCGGTCGCGGTGGTCGCGGCCAACGGCGAGCCGGGCATAATCGCACGGCTGTACCCGGCCGCCATCGACGGGCTCATCGTGGCCGCATCCATGGTGCTGCTCGACGCCGCGAGGCACGGTGAGGACGCGCCTCCGCTGGCGTGGTGGCTGCTCGGTTCCGGCATCGCCGTGACCCTCGCCGCAAACGTCACCTACGGCGCCAAGACCGGGCCGTCCGGCGCGCTGTGGGCAGCGTGGCCCGCGCTCGCTTTCGTCGGCTGCTACGAACTCTTGCTCTTGCTGGCCAGAGCGTCAGCGAGGCGTGCAGATCCGCCTGCTGCTGACGGGTTTCCGGTGGTCGTTCCGAGCGGCAACGAAACCGCCGCCGAGGCATCGCTGCGCGCCACGCTGGCGCTCGGCAATCCGTGGTCGGTCAACCAGCTGTCCGAGCGGTTCTCGCTGACCCGCTCGGCGGCGACGAAACTACGCCAGCGCGTGCTCGCCGAGGCTGACGGGCACGCACCTGAACCCGAACTATCCGGCACCCTGTAAGCCGCCAGCGGCGGGCCTAGCTTCCTAGGGCCGATAGCCCGCCGCTGGCACTCCCCGAAGGGATAACCAGCATGACATCAGCGCCAGCCGGCCCGCCCGAAGGTGGCGAGGTCATCCCGCTCCGCGCCGTGGACGCGGAGACCGAAACGCACCTGGACGACACGCCGGGACCGTCCTACGTCGACCTGACGACCGGCGAGGCCAAGCGGCTGCCGGTCATCCCGGAGCACTGGCGGACCCGCGAGAACGCCCGCCGGCACCTGTCGCTGATGGCCGCGCGCCACGGGCACCGCGCCGCGTATCACGGCGTCCGCTCGCCGTCCTACTTTGTCAAGGCCCTCGGGTTCTCGGTGTGGGGCGTGGTGGTCACCATCAGGCGGCTGCTCGCGTGGTGGCACATCCCGGGCACGACCATGCTGGAATACAAGGCTGCCGCGGACGGCCTGCTGAACGACCACCTGCGCCTGCACAAGGAAGGCAAGCAGACCCGCAAGCAGCGCGGCACGATCCTGGCGCTGTGCCTGGCCGGGCTGATCGTCGCGATGGCCGTCATGACCGCGTACGCGCCGTGGTGGGCGTGGACGCTGTTCGCCGTGGCCCTGTTCGTGGCGTTCGCGATCACCGGGCGCCCGCACGGCAAGACGATCACCACCAGGGCCGAGCTGCCTGCCACGGTGCAGCCGCCCGACCAGGAGGTCATCACCCGCGCGCTCGGGTCGGTCGGCATCGCCGGCATCAACCAGGCCATCGCCAAGGGCGAGTTCACCTCGCGGAACTTCCCGTCGCCGGTCCGCGAGGACGGGCCGGGCTGGCGTTTCGAGGTCGACCTGCCCTATGGCGTCACGGCCACGCAGATCATCGAGCGGCGCGAGCAGCTCGCGTCGGGCCTGCGCCGCCCGCTCGGCGCGGTGTGGCCCGAGGTCGTCTCTCACGAGCACGCCGGCCGGCTCGAGTGCTGGGTCGGGCGGATGGACATCTCCAAGGTCAAGCCGATTCCGTGGCCGTGGCTGCGGACGGGCGGCGGGGACGTGTTCGGCCCGTTCCCGTTCGGCACCGACCCGCGGCAGCGCCGTGTCGACGCCGCCGTCATCGAGCACAACTGGCTGATCGGCTCGATGCCCGGCCAGGGCAAGACCAGCGCCATGCGCGTGCTCGTCGCCGCGTGCTCGCTCGACCCCACCGTCGAGATGTGGCTGCACGAACTCAAGGGAACCGGTGACCTCGACCCGTTCGAGTGCTGCTCGCACAGGTTCATCTCGGGCATCGATGACGAGTCCATCGGCTACGCCGCCGAATCGCTGGCCAGGCTGCGCCGTGAGGTGATGGCCCGCACCGACCGGATCAAGAAGCTCGACCGTGTCGTGTGCCCGGACAAGAAGGTCACGCGCCAGCTAGCGAACAAGCGCAGCCTCGGCTTGTACCCGCTGCTGTGCGCAATCGACGAATGCCAGAACCTGTTCGGCCACCCCAAGTACGGCAAGCAGGCCGCCCAGGACGCGGTGTTCATCATCAAGATCGGCCGCGCGCTCGGCGTGTTCCTGATCCTGGCCACCCAGCGGCCGGACAAGGAATCGCTGCCCACGGGCGTGTCCGGGAACGTCTCGACCCGGTTCTGCCTCAAGGTCGCCGGCCAGCTGGAGAACGACATGATCCTCGGCACGTCGGCGTACAAGAACGGGGCACGGGCCACCATGTTCCGGGCGAAGGTCGACGCCGGCCTCGGCTACTTCAAGGGTGAGGAAAACATCCCGCAGGTCGTCAAGACCTACTACCTGAACACCGAGGCAACCGAGCGCGTCGCGCGCCGGGCGCGCGGCATCCGCGAGGCTGCGGGCACGCTGTCCGGCGTCGCGCTCGGCGAGGACAACGGGACGCCCAGGCGGGACGTGCTCGCCGACGTCGCCGAGGTGTTCGCCGGCGAGGCCGGGCTGCACTGGCAGGTGATCGCCGACCGGCTCGCCGAGCGCTTCCCTGAGCGGTGGGCGGACGCGAGCCCGGACGCCGTGTCGGTCGAGTGCCGCGCCAGCGGCGTGCCGAGCGTGGTCGTCACCGTGGCCGGCGACCGCGCCCGAGGCTGCCGCCTCGACGCAGTCGAGGCCGCCCGGAGCGAGCCATGACCCGTTACCCCGGCAACGCCGCAGTTGCCGCTCCTGACCTGCACAGACGCCCGCCAGGTGTTGCCGGTGTTGCCGCTCCGCCCCCGCTGACCTGCACGGCAACAGGCAACGGCAGCGGACACCGAATCGAGGGACCGGCGAGGCCATGGGGCTCAACCTGGGCAGCGACGGCGAGCACCGTTACCAGCTCTGCAAAGACGAGTACTGCCCGCGGCCGTGGTGCCGGATCTACAAAGAGGGATACCAGAACGGCCACGAGGACGGCTACCGCGAGGGGTTCGACGAGGGATACGCCAAGGGCTACGAGGAAGGGTTCGGCGCCGGGTATGGTGCTGGGTTCTCTGACGGCCTGGCCTCTTGCCCTGGCCCCCACGGCGGGTCATCCTGACGCGCTCAAGCTCGTGTTCGCCGCCGTGCTGTGGGTCCTGCACGTCATTCTCACGTTCGGCTTGCTCAAGCTCTTGCTCATCGCCGCGGCATGGATCCTGACGCTGCTCGTTCACCCGTTCGGCCGGTGCTTCCTCTGCTGGGGCAAAGGCATGCGGATCAAGGGCCGCAAAGCACGGAAGTGCTGGCTCTGCAAGGGAAAGGGCCGCAGGCAGCGCACGGGCTCGAGGACGGTCCACCGGATCCGCCGCCTGGCCGCCGCCGGCTGGCGTGCCCGGAGGGATGGTGCGCGGTGAGCGCGTGCGGCGGTCTTCACTGTGCCGGCTGTGGCGGCGGATCGACCGCTCCCATCGTGGTGCTTGGCGCCATCTTCGGCGTCGGCTGGATCCTCGACCACCTGGTCGAGGTGATCGCCACCTCGGCCGTCTGCGGCGCCCTGGCGCTCGCTGCCGTGGTCGCGCTGATGCGGTGGGCCGATCGCCGCGATGCGCGCCGCGTGGAGCTGTGGAGGGTGCGGGCCGAGACCGTAGGGCCGCCGACCGTGGTCACCCCAGTAGCGGGGACTACAACGCGGCCAGCACTGCCGTTCCGTGACCTTCACATCCACTTCGACGGGATGCCCGACACCGAGCAGGCTGCCGTCATCCGGCGGGCAATCGGAAGGACCGATCAGCCATGACCACCATCGTCATCGTTGCCGTCATCGTCGCGGTCCTGGCGCACCACGCCGGGCACGCCCACGCCAACTACCGCCACGGCCGCGCCCACGGCAGGCGCGGAGTGAACCTGTTCTGGAGCTCGGCGCGCGGCCCGTACATCACCATTCCGGGCCCGCTCGGCACCCGGATCGGTCACCGCTTGTAACCGGCCAGCTCAAAGCACCGCGCCAGTTCCCGCATGACCCGCAGGCGACATCGAGAACAACATGCCGCTGTCGATCGGCAAGCGCGGCACCGTGGACGTGCGGGAGCCAGGCGCGCCGACCGAGTGACGAGCGGCCTACAATACTAGAACATATGATTGATAAGTGCCCGGAGGCTGACCAGATCCTCGTAATGAGCGCCTGCCCAAGCGCCTGATTATGGGTGCGCTCGTCAACGTCATCGACCGTCACAAGGCGGAGGTGGAGGCCGAGGCCCAGGCCGTCAGCGGCCAGTAGCCGGCGCGTCGGGCCCGCCCTCCGGCAGCCGCCGGAGGATCTCGGTCAGCATCAGTCCGTGATTATCGAGCTGCTCGCGCTGCTGATCAAGGGTCAGCTCGATCCGGTCGAGCCGCTCGCCCTGGTCGCCGAACCCCTCGCGGACATCGTTGTGGAGCACGCTGAGGCCGAAACTGACCGCATCGATCTTCTGGGGGAGGATGTGACGTATCTGCTGCTCAAGCTCGGCCACCCGCGCCTCGAGCGCCGCATAGTCCGCTGACATCGCGTAGCCCCTTACCGGCCGTCGTTTGCGCCGAGCGCACTCATGAGCCCATGCTAAAACCCCTTTACCTTGGGTAAGGAGGTTTTCCGGGGCGCCATGCCAGCAGATAGCCGTCCGGTATCCAGGTCAGCGGCTGGCTGCCCGCCGGCTAGCTGCCGTAGCCCGGCAATGCGAGCCCGGTGCGCCGGTTGCGCTTGGCCTGTTCCAGCATCCTGGTCTGGATGAGGGAGGTGAGCCGGGTGATCTGTGCCGGGGTAAGCTCGATCACCCCGCCACCCGCACCGCCCGCGCCACCGCCTGCACCTCCGCCGCCGCCGGAGAAATCGAGCTTGACGTCGATGGTGACGGTCTTGCCGTGGATGGCGTTGATCTTGGACTGGATTCCCGCGATCCCGGAGGCGGTCACGTCGATGGCGGCGGTGCCGCCGGTCAGCCCGGAGGCGGCCGTCCCGCTGGTCCCGCCGCTGGCGGCGGTCTTGCCGGCCTTGCCGGCGGCCTTCGTCAGCTCGTGCTGCAGGGCGGGGGGGAGCTGCCCGTACAGGGCGCCTGCGGCGGTGATGCCGAGCTGCTGCGCCATCTGCCCGATCTGCTTCCACAGCGCGTTCACCGCGCCGACCCCGCCGGGACCGGACAGGATGCTCTGCGCGAGGGCGTCCCCGGTGATGGGCCCGGCGTTGATGATCTGGCCGAGGACGGACTTGTTCAGCCCTTCCTTGCCCAGGGACTTGATGTCCGCGCTGAACGACTTCATCGCCTGCAGGTAGTCGCCCATCTGCTGCTGGGTGCTGACCGTCCCGCCGCCGGCGATGGCGGCCTGGTCGGCGTAGTACTGGTACGGCTGGCCCTGCGCGGTCGTGGTGGGGGTGGCCACCTGCATGCCGGTCAGGTTCAGCCCGGTCACCGCGGACGAGGCGACGTTGCGGGCTTCGGTGATCTCGTTGTCGAGCTGCTTCTTGAGCCGGGCGGCCTCCCTGGCCGTCTCCGGGGCGGTCGCGACCGCGTCGGTGACGGTCTTCGCGAGCTTATGCCCGGCAGCCACCGCCATCGGCAGGGTGCGCTCGACGCCCTGCACGACCTGGTCCCCGGGCGGCTTCCACAGCCCGGCCGCAGTACCGCCCCCGGCGCCGCCGCTGCCCAGCGCCGAGGCCAGGGCGCCCATCATCTCGCCGATGATGTCCTGCATGGCGGACCGGAACGCGACCCCCAGGACGGGGAAGTACGGGACGCTGACCCCGGCGAGGCCGCCGGCCTGGAAGCCGGGGATCTTCCCGGTCAGGATGGGCTGCACGGACGGCACCAGGTGCTTCGGCACGACGAGCTCGCCGGGCTCGAGCATGGCAGGGACGATGTCGCCGGTCCCGCGGCCGGGGACCACCATGCCGTGCTGGGCGTGCGGCACGAACGGGCCGCCTCCGCCGCCGACGACGACCGCGTGGTAGATGACGGTGCCGCCGGCGGGTGCTGGCGGGGCTACCGGCTTCTGCACGTGGGACAGGTACTGGACGGTGCCGCCGTGCGGGGCGGGCGGGGCGGCCGGCTTCTCCACGTGAGACTGGTAGATCACCTCGCCCCTTCTCCCGGTGGCGGGCAGGAGGGGGCCGCCGGCCGGTGCGGGGGCGGGGGCGCTCGCGGCGGTCTCGCGCACCAGGGCCGCGTCTTTGGCCATCGCCGCCAGCTGGGCTCCGGTGGCGGCCTGCACGAGGGGCACGGCCGCCTTGGCGGCGTAGACGGCCGCCGTGGCCTTGCTGACCTGCTCCATCGCGGCGCCGGCCTGCGCCGTGCTCATGCCCTGGCTGGAGAACAGGGTCTTGAAAACGCCCTGCACCTCCTGGGCGCTGAACTGCAGGCTGTGCATCTGGGAGACCAGCGCGCTGATGGGGGAGGCGCTGCCCGCGGTCAGGGCGCCGCCTTTCAGGCTGGCGTCGAGCTTCGATACCTCGGCTGCGGCGGTCGGCACTTTCACGCTGGCCTGGCCGACCGCGTTCAGGAAGCTGGACTGCATTGAGGCGCCGAAGCTCTGGGCGGCCTGGGAGATGCTGGTCATCCCGATCGAGCCCTGCGCCAGGGCCTTGTCCATGTCCCGGGTGGAGGCCGGGATGCCTTTCATGGATTTCTCGGCCTCGGCCAGGTTCTGCGCCAGGGACTGGGACGGGTTGTAGGCGGGCCCGTAGCCGCCTTCCTGCCCGATCATCATGGCCTGGGCCAGCGCGGTCGGTGACTTGCCGGCCAGCGGCAGCAGTTTCTGCTCCATGTACGCGGCGAGGGTCTGCCCCTGCCCGGCGGACAGCGCCCCGTAGGTCTGGGCGGTCCGCGCCCAGTCCATCATCGAGCTGGCCTGCTGCAGCAGGCCGGGGCTGGTGCTGCTGGTGCTGGAGAACGCCGCCCACGCTGACGCGCTGCCGCCCCCGAACGAGGCGAGGCTCCTGGCGAAGGCGGCCAGGTTCTTGCCGCCGCCGATGGCCTGGATGCCGGCCAGGAAGGCGGGCATCCCGGCGGTTCCGCCGGCCGCGCTGGCCACCAGCGTGTCCCACGAGGAGTTGACCGTGGACAGCTGGGTGCCGGCGACGCCCTGGGCGGCCTGGACGGCGGCGGTGTTCATGCCGTACTGGCCGCGGTTGGCGTTCATCGCCAGGTAGCCGGCCTGGGTGTTGGCCATCTGCTGGATGGCGGTCTGCCAGTTCTTGCCGCCGAACCCGCCGGACAGGGCGGTGGTCCAGTTGATCTGGCTCTGGGCCGCCAGCGTGTAGGCCTGGGAGATGGGGACGCCGAGGGCCTTGGAGATCTGGCCGCCGGCCTGGAGCATCTGGGCGAACTCCGACACCGCTGCGGGGACGGCGGCCTGGGCGGCCTGGGCGGCAGTGGGCGGCCCGGTGTGGGTCAGGATGTGGCCCATGGCGTTGACGGCCTCGAACAGGTCGCCGTGCCGCAGGCCGCTGCCTAGTTCGCCGAACGCCGACAGGGTCTGCCTGATCGCATCCGGGGCACCGGAGGCGGCGGTCTGGTTGAGGGACGTGAGCATGTCGAGCATGGCCTGCGGGCCGCCGGTGCCCGCGTTCCCGACTGCGGCCTGCATCTGGGCGATGGTCTGCTGCTCGGGGGTCTTGTAGCCCAGGATGCCGTTCCCGGCCAGGTACGCGGCGGCCGCGGCGGCGGCGATCGGCAGGGCCCCGGCGCCGCCGAGCATGCCTGCCAGGCCGCTGCCCGCGATGATGTCGCCCTCGCTGCCTGCCAGCCCGGCGGTGACGTCGGCGGCCGTGGCCTTGCGGGCGGCGATGCCCAGCGTGCTCGCCACGCCGGTGCCGCCGGGGATCATCTCGGCCAGGTTGCCCAGGCCCTGCAGGCCCTTCCCGGCGAGCCCGACGATCGCGGGCCCCCACCGCAGCCCGGCCTCGCCGGCCAGCGCCGACCCGAGCACGCCGGTGGGCAGGATGCCGGTCAGGTCCGCCAGGCCGCGGGTCGCGTCCTGGACGGTGGACAGCAGGTCCCCGCCGACGCCGGGCAGGGCGGGCACCAGGTGCAGGAAGGTCTCGCCGATGTTGGCGCCGACGTCGCCGAACTGCTTGAGGTAGCCGGTGCCCTGCTGCACCAGCTGGCTGAACTCGCCCCCGGCGCCGCCCTTGAACGCCAGGGTCGCTTTGGCGGCGAGCTGGTCGAGCATCCCGACGACGTTCTCGCCGGACTGCCAGAAGTCGTCCAGGCCGCCTTTGGCGCTGCCGGTGGCTGCCTTGACCGCGTTGATGGCCGCGCCGGCGAGCTGCCACACCCCGGGGTCGGTCAGGGTCTGGGCGTGCTGCAGGCCCGCGCCGAGGCCGAGGAACTGGCCGGGGGTCTGCCCGAGGGCCGGGCCGAGGGACTGCCCGACCGCGTTGACCGCCCGCAGCCGCCCGAACAGGGTCTGGCCGCCTTCCAGCCCGGCCAGGCCGCCGACCCCGGCCGCGGCGGCCGCGGGCCCCACGGTGGCCAGGACCTCGTTGGTCAGCATGACCGCCCAGTGCGCGGCGCTGTAGAAACGGCGCGTGAACCCGGAGACCGCATCGGCCGCCGCGGCGGCGGCCCCGTAGCCGAAGTCCCCGCCGCCCCCGCCGAGGATGCCGCCAGCGGCACCGCCGGCGGCACCGCCCAGGAAAGGACCGATACCGCCCCCGCCGCCCCCGCCGCCGGCCGCGCCCGCATAATAGGCGGCGGCATTGCCCGCCAGCCCCCCGTAGGAGGCTTTCATCAGGTCCCGGTAGCTCGCGAACCCGGCAGCGGTGGCGGTCTGGTCGAGTGAGCGGCCGATATCCCGCAGCGACCCGGCAGCGGCAGCACCGGCCGCCGACGCCGCCACGGCGCTCTCAGCCAGCGCGCCGGCTGTCTCCCGGGCGGTATCTCTCATCAGGCCCAGGTTCGCGACATAGGACAGCACTGACCCGCTGCCGCTGTCTGCGGCCCGGGCCTGCTCGCCCAGGGACGCGGTGACGCTGTCGACCGAGTCCTGGACGTCGCCGTAGACGGCAGGCGCCGCACGCATTGCCGCGTGCACCTCATCCCAGGACATCCTCGCCTCGTCGAGCGCCTCGAACTGCGCGACCGACAGCCTGGAGTAGGCCTTGGTGAGCTCCTCCACGGTGCTGGCGTGCGCCCGGATCTGCTCAACCGTGACCGCGCTGGCCGCGCCCGCGTTCGCGGTCGCCCGCGCGACTTCGCTCGCAGCGGACGCGTACTCCCTGGCCGCCGCCTGGGCCTGCCCGAGGGCGGACAGCTGCTCCCGGATCGCCGCGTTCACCGCGCGGATGCTGTCCGCGCCGCCCGTGCCCGCTGCGGCCCCGGCCCGCCCGAGCATCTCCTGGGCCTGCGCGACCGACCGGGCAAGATCCCGGTTGGCAGCGTCGAGCTCCCGGGTGACCGCGAGCGCCTGGCGGTATTCGGCGATGTACCGGCTTGCGTCCGCCGATACCGGCTGCACCACTTCCGGCAGGCCGCCTGCTCCTGGCATGGTTCACCGCCTTCAGGCTCTGGCCGGGTCAGGCTCCGGGTCGGCACCCGGCATGGCCCGCAGCATCCGGACGAGGTCGCACGCGAGCTGGCTGCGGATCTTCAGCGCGTCGCGCAGTACGCCCGGAGTCGGGATGTCGCCGGTGCGCCGCCAGTAGTCGAGCGCGGCGCGCAAGTGGGTGCATGCACGGTCCTGGCGATCGGCGAGGCCGTCGGCCAGCTGGCCCCGACCGGTTCTTGCGGGCCGGGGATGCCTGGACGGTTCCGCTGCCGGGCGCAGCGTCTCGTCCGCGGTCCCGTTCAGCGGCCAGGCGCCGAGCAGCTGGCGCGCCACCAGGGGATCCGCGAAGATCAGCACGGCCGGATTCGCGGCCAGCGAGTTCGTTGTCACCGTCAATGGGCCTTCGCGAGGACCTGGCCGTCACCGGCGGCGCCGCGCGGGCCGCCGACCAGGCCGATGCTGGCCAGGTGCCGCGTCATTTCCTGGCGCGTCTCGCGGACGGCCCGGGTCCTGACGCGCTGCGCCACGCCCGGCGGTGTCCCGTCGAGCAGGTCGCACATCGACTCGGCGAGCAGCTTGCACGCGGCCAGCTCCCCCTTGCTGAGCGGCGGTGTCACGCCGGTCTCCGCGAGCAGCACCCGGTATGGCCAGCAGAACAGGAGCATCCGGAACTGCTCGGCCACGCCCAGCCCGGCGGCCGCCGGGTTGTCGACGCCAGCCTGCGTGATGTCGAGCCTGGACCGGGCCTCAGCCCTGGCGCGGCGGGCCCGCAGCACGGCCTCCCAGGCACCAGCGCGGATCCGCTGCGCCTCGGCGAGCTTGCCGACTTCCCACTCGTCAACCCGCGCGGCCGACGTCGCGCGCGTGTCCAGGTCCAGGATCCGGTCGACGGGCGCCGCCTGGTCACGGGCCTGGGCCAGGGCGTCGCGCGCGGCCTCGAACTGCTGCCTGGCCTGGGTCGCGCGCCTGGACGCGTCGGCCTCGGGCCGGGCCGCTGCCTCGTACGCGGCCTCGGTGCGCGCCACCGCGGCGTCAGCGTCCGCGACGGCCTCAAGCGCGGCCGCGCGGAGCCGGATCGCTGCGGCCAGGGCCCGCCTGGCGGCGGCCTGGGCCCACAATTCTCCCGGGCGCGTGACCAATTCCATTGCCGCGCCGTCGAGCTCGGCAGCCTCGGCTTCGAGGACAGCCGGATCGGGGGTCACGTCGCCCGCAGCTGCGGCGAGCGCTTCCCCGGTGACGCTGACGGGCTCTTTCGTGGCCATCACGATTCCTCACCCGGCGCCATGGCGATCATGCGGGCGGAGACATGCTCCGGCACGCTCGCGGCCCGCAGATCGCGCGGCGGCGACCACCTGGCCGTCGCAGGCTCCGGCATCGCGGCCGCGGACGGCTCAACGTGCTCCCTGCGCGCCCTGGCCTGGTTAGCCAGCCACTGGCTCCCCAGGGCCTGGTACACCCGGCCGCCCGGAGTGCCCGGCGGGCAGGAATTATCGCCCGGGCCGTCGCCGGGGGACGGCGCCTGGTGGCCGTCGCGGAGCCACGGGCGGTTGAAATCCCCCGGCTCGGCAGGATCCGATTCCGGCAGCGGGACCGGGTACTCCCGGCCGCCGGTATTCGCCGGCGATTCCGCCGCGTGGCCGCGCATCAGGTAATCGCGCTGGAATGAGTCCGGGCTGAGCGCCTTCGCCGCCACGTCCGCGCGCGGCACGCTGTTCAGCATCGCCTCGATATCGGCGCCAATTGGCTGGCCGGACGGCTCCTGGCCGGCCTGCGGATGCTGGCCCTCCCGGAAACTGCGCAGCAGGTGCACCGCGGTGCCTGCGTCGACCGGCTCGCCGGTGCCCCGGCTCAGCGTGCCGTCCGGGCTCGCGGAGATCCCGAACCCGGCCAGCGTGGCCCGGTCCGCCTCGCTGAGGCTCAGCCGGGGGTTCACAGGCCCCGCCGGCGGAGGATCTCGGCATCGGTGGCCGCCATGTTCGCGATCGGCTCGCCGTCGATGGCCGCCAGCGCGCCGGCTGCGCCGCGCCGGAGCTCCGGCGAGCTCGACTTCCGCAAGATCCCCATGGCGTACTCGCGGATCGCGGCCTGCTCGGCATCACGCGATGAGAGCCGGGCAGCAGCCACTGCCTCGCCGATGCGCCGAGCTGATTTATTCACCTGCGCGAGTTTCTCGGCGGCCTCCGCATTGGCCTGCGCGAGCTTTCCCCCGGCCCGCGCGGCGCGTTCTGTCGCTTCGGCCGCGCGCCGCATGTCGCGTGCGCGCTTATTCTTGCCTTTAGCCCCCGTAAGCCTCCATTATCCGTTATGCCGGAAAGCCTTTCCGCGACCGCGAACAGCGCCGGAGCGCGGCGCGGGCCCGGCAGCATGATGCCGGTCTCCCACCTGCTGACGGTCGCTGCCGCGGTCGCGTAGCCGCACCTGAGCTCGATCATCTCGGCCAGATCAGGCTGCGTGAGCCCCTCCGCCGTCCTGAGCGCCCGCAGGCCGCCCGAGGCGCACAAAGCGCGCGCGACGGCTCCCTGAGTGCGCCTCACAACGTCTCTCACAGGCACAGGATTACCATACGTTCCTGGTAACGCCAAATGCACGCCGGAACGTATCGGGTCACCCCCGAAACGGATCTGGAATGGTACGGAGAAACGGACTCCAGAGGAAATAATGGACTGGCGGAATCCGGACTGCCCGGCTATCCGGTAATGCGGGTAATCCGGATTGTGAATGGTCCGGGGCCCGATCAGCGCACCCCGGCGGCAATAACGTCCAACTGGCCCCTGGCCAGGTGTAACCTCCAGAGCCATGAGCGAGTACCTGACCGCCGCCCAGATGAAAGCACTCCTCGTTGAAGCCCTCACAATTCAGGTCCGCAACGCGCGACTCGGCTTCGATGACGCACCTCACGACCAGGGCGACCCGCAGACGGGGCGAGTGAGCACAGCGGACAGCATCAGGTACAGCGTCCGGCTGCTGCGCGAGATGAAAGCGGTCCCGGAGGATGACCCGCGCATCATCCGGCTGACCGAATTGGTGCCAACCGCCGACCACCTGATGGCCGTCCCCGACGACAGCCGTATCTCAGCCGGCAGCGCTGGCGCATTCCTCGACGACCTGGTGCGCGAAGCATTGAAGACGCTGCGATGACCGCCCGCGTCCACTGTGCGTCCATTCCGGCCCGATCGGCACCGCGCGGGACGTGGCCCCTCAAGGACTCCGGGCCATTATCGCTCGCTGCGCGACGTGATAGCCGAGGCCCGGGATGCGGACGACAAGCCCCTCGGCCTCCAGTACGTGCAGGGCCTTAGCGCAGGTCTCCCGCGCGTGGCCGTACTGCCCGCTGAGGGCCGTGATAGACGGCACCGGCGCCGAGGCCGCGCAGGTTCCCTCCGCGATCTGCCGGCGGAGGCGGGCAGCCATGCGGACATATGCCCGCGGATCCGGGCCCAGGACGCCGCGGCGTCCTGCTGCCCTACGGCACCTCGATAGCCAGTCGCCTGGCCACGTCGATCTCGCAGGTCAGCGTCCACGGCTCGTACCCTTCCCGGCGGGCCTCCAGTTGCAGCCGCAGCGCCGTCCCCACCTCCGCCCGCCACGCGGCCGGGGGCCGCTGAGACCACGGCGGCGGCAACGTCGGCTCCAGGGCGAACGGCAGTCCCTCGCCTACCGGCATTCCCCCGGTCACCGTCACGCGGCCTGTCCGGTCCGCGCCCTGGAACTCCCCCGCCGGAGTCGCCCCCGGGCCACTGCCGGGAACGAACCGGAAAGGCCCCCAGATCTGCGCGGCAACCTGCTCAGGCGACGGGCCGCCTGCCAGGTGAGGTCCTTCCGCGCGGCCGTGGCGATCATCCCGGATCGTCACCGTCAGCCTGTCAAGCCGCGCCAGCTCGGGCGGCCCCTGCAAGAACACCACCAGCCGGTGCGGATCCACGCCCGGCTCCACGGATACCCGGAACCGCGGGGTCAGGTCATCATGCCGGCGAGCCGCGTCCAGGGCCGCCCGCTGCTCCGCGGCGACAGCCGACCGCTCCGCCGCAGTCGCTGATTGCCGCGCCGCCGCGACAGCCTCGGCCGCCCTTCCGTCCAGCCGGCGCGCATACAAGACAGCGCCGGCCGCTGCCAGCGCCGACACGATCGCCACGATCAGGGCCGCGATAGCCACCCGCCAACCGTAGACCCGGCTGGCCGCAGCAAAGGAATCAGGCGCGCAGGTCATAACCCCGTGACCGACAGCCGGGCGCTGAACCTGCCGGCCGCCTCGTCCCAGCCGGCGCCGAGCAGCTCGCGATACCGGCGCCCGGTAAGCCGCCGTTCTGCCGCGAGCGCCCTGGCAACCGCTCCGACCTGGCTCCAGATGATCACGTCCGCCAGCACGCTGGCCGCACGAGCGGCAAGCCACGCCTCATAGGCCACCCTCTCGTCCTCGCTGCGGGACACCTTCTCGGTCAGGGCGGCGATCTTCCACGAGTCAGACCCGGGGATCAGCACGCATACGCCGTCCGGTCTGCCGATGTCCTGGAAGCCGATACCGGCCCGCTCGTCGGCTGCCAGCTCCCGGCCGAGGTGCTTCTCCTCGGCCAGGACCCCGGCGGCGAGGCTCATCACCCTGGCCTCGAAACGGCGGCGGAACCGGCTATCCGTCTCCCACATCAGCCGCCACTCCTCCGGGTCGCTCCGGGCCAGCTGGTCCGGGTACTGGCGCACCACGGCGCGGGAGTCCCCATCCGGGATGCTGCTGAGCGAGCGGACGGCGAGGCCGAAGCGGGACGCGACGGCAGCATGGCCGGCCTCGTGGTAGGCGACCTGGATCGCTGGCCTGCCAGTCACGACGCACCGGAGGTGTCATCGTCCGCCCGGCGGCGGATCTCCTGCTCGCCGTCACTCAACGCTCGGCCTCCAGTTCGTTCCCGGGGCCGCGATGACCGGGTCGGCTTCGCGCAAGATGTCCCTGGCTTGCGTCCATGACAACGTGCCCGCGCTGAGCACGGCCTCGGCCAGGGCGAGTACGAGCGGCCAGAAGCGGTCGCTCCCCTCCCGGTACTGCAGGACCACGGACGGCGGCGGGTCCCGATAAAAGGCCGCCACGTCGAAGTCCAGGCCGCGCCCGGTGAAACCGAGGACCCGCTGCCGGAGCCATTCGACGTAGGCATCGACCTCGGGCGCGCTGTCGCCGCACATGTAGATCGCCATGTCGACGGCGGCGAGCTTGTCCGTCCTGACGCCGTCGCGGAGGCGCTCGCGCCAGCCCTCGGGGACGCCTGCCTGGCGTGACCACCAGGCTTCCTCTGTCTCCGCGCCCGCGAGGCATATCATCACGCGGTCCTCGATCATGGCGCGCGTCCGCGCGTTGATCCTGATGTCAGGGCGGAACCATTTGCCCGGGAAGTGGTGGACGACGCGGCCGTAACTGGTGGCATCCTCCGCCACGCTGATCGTGATGAACGGCCGGGCCAGCAGGTAGGCCATCACCGCGTGCCCGGCCTCATGAATCGCAGTGGACCGCTCAGGCGAATAGGTGCTGGCGTCCTGTGGCATCAAAGGAGCATATCGCCGGGAATAGCGCCACGCCGCAGGAAATGAGCAACTGATAAAGGCGCGATAAGGAAAAAAGGGCACGAATCCGGGCGGGAAATTGCACTCGCAAAATCTTGGGGTAGCCCCGAATCCCGGCTGGAAACTACACAGCCAAAATTTTGGGGCCGTCGGTGGGGGTGGCGCAGGGTCGACGAGCCTCGCGCGTGGTCAACCCGAACGGCAGGCCAGACCGGCCGTGACCAGCACGGACCGACGCTACAGAATGCCGCGGGGCCCAGCTGGCCGGCATGCTAGCGGCCCGCGCGCCCGGCGCTCAAGCGAGTATCGCGGGCTGTGTGATCGGCGTCACATTATTGACTAGCCTTATCCCAACTAATACACAATTGGTTGGGGTAGGATGATCACAGTGCACGGGAAACGGCAGGTGAGATTCCCGGTGCCAGAGGCCCAGACCGTGAATTAGATGGGGTAAGGCCTCTCAAGTCCATAGAACGGCCCTAGGGGCGGGTGCAACCGCCGCCTAGGGCCTGGCCAGTCGGGATATTGGAGGTATCCGCGATGGTTGCAGCCAACGCTACGCGCAAGGCCGCTATGTGGAAGGCGCCCGCGCGGCGCGAGTACAGCCCTAAGCCGATGGACCCCGGCCAGCGGGTCACCTGGCATGTCCGTATCGATGGCCACTACGCCAATCCGCCGCGCATGGTCGACGGCGAGTACCGCGGCGGTACCGGATGGGTGGACGCGGTCGAGTTCACCCGCACGGGCACCGTATGGTCGGTGGCCACGTCGGCAACGGCATGGTGGGTCGTGCCGGATGACGAGCCGGGTAACGCCGTAGTGGTGCGGCGTGCGGGCAAGAGCAGCCGGCACGGCTGGCGCGAGGGCACGCTCTACCAGTCCCGCGAACACGAGCACTGGCGCGATGCGGTGCGGCGCGCCGAGAACGTGCGGCGCCGCGGCGTGTTCGCGGTGATCGAGCGCACCTACCCCGGGCGGTACGACTACGCCAGGCGGGGCAACGGGCCCGACACTCACATGCTGCGGTGGCACGCCGACGCGGACTGCCCCGACGCGGCGGGCAAAGAGCGGTGGGACGGCCAGGGGCACCCGATCGACGCGCACGGACCGGATGGCGCGCGGTGGTCGGCTCACGCAATCGCCAGCGTGCTTATCGGCGTCACGGAGTACGGCGGCAGCCTTCCCGTCTGCGCGCGGTGCGTGCTGCTCGAGGCTCCCGCGCGAGAGCTGGTGTCGGCATGACGGCAAACGGCACGCGGGCCCGCTCCCGCAAGACAGCCACGACCACGGGCGCGCGGCAGGCAACCGCCGCAGCGCTCAAGGACCGGCTGACCCAATGGCAGGCCGACGCCGACCCCGCGCTGATCGCAATGGCGCTGGCCACGCACGACGGCTACAGCGACAGAAACGCGTGCCTGATCGCGATGCAGGATCCGGGCGCCACCGACGTGTCCGGGTTCAAGACGTGGATTACTCGCGGACGATGCGTCCGCCGGGGCGAGCACGGGCTGATGATCCTTGCCCCGGCGGGCACCAGCGCGGGGAAGGACAACGGGCCTGGCGCGGCGGAGGCCTCCGGCGACGGCCACGACGGCGAGCAGGGCAAGCCGCGGCAGTTCTTCCGCATCACCTACGTGTTCGACATTGCGCAAACCGACCCGCTACCGGGCGGAGCGGACGACGTGGCCGAGCTCCACGCGGCCGAGGTCGACGGCGATGCATGACACTGAGGCGCGCAGCATAGCCGGGCAGGTCGCGCGGTACCTGCCCGGCGGCGGATGGGCGCTCGAGGCATCCTGGGACGGCTACGGCGCGATCGTGGCGGGCCCGGACGGCGCCCGGCTGCACGTGAACCCGCCGAGAGACGGCAAGGTGCACGTCTCGGGATGCTTCCCGATGACAGACCTGCGGGTAACGGGGTGCGGCGTCAACATCGGCGCCAGCCGCCCGCCCGCCGTGATCGCGGCGGAGATCACCCGCCGGCTACTGCCCGGATACCTCGGCCAGCTGCGCGAGGTGACCGAGCACAACGAACAGGACGCGCGGGACACCGAGGCGCGGGCCGCGATCATCGGCAAGATCGCCGCGCTGTTCCCCGGCGGGCATGTCCGCACCGCGGGTCACCGCGGGACCTACACCGAGGCGCTGATTCACCCGGCCGGGTGCGGCACCGGATCGGTGGAAGCCTACGGCGATGCGTCCACGGTCAAGATCGACATTCACGGGGTTCCCGCGGACCTGGCTATGGCCATGCTCGCGGTGCTCGCGGTCGGCAAGCGGCAGGAGGCTACGTCATGACGAGCGCCAAGACGTTCGCCGAGATCGAGGAAACCGACCAGCCCTGGCTATGGCCCGGGTACGTGCCGGAGGGCCTGCTCACGGTGCTGATCGCGCCGCCCGGGGCCTCCAAGACAACCCTGGTCTCAGAGATCGCCGCGCGGGTTTCCAGGGGCGACGCCTGGCCGGACGGGGCGGGCGGCGTATCGGCCGCTCCGGTGATCATGGCCGCGCTCGAGGATGCCTCCGAGTCCAGCATGATCCACAAACTGAGGGCAGCCCGGGCCGACCTGGGAAACGTCGTGGACGCGTCCGGCGGCCCGGACGGCGACGGCCTGGAACTCTCACTCGATCACGTCGCCTGGCTCCGCGAGGTGGCGGCCGAGCATCCCGGTGTCGCGCTGATCGTGGTCGACACGCTGAGCGCCTCGGCGACGCGTCCCATCACCACGCACACGGGCCTGAAGGCGATGCTGAAGCCGCTCAACTCGCTAGCCAAGGCCACCGGGGCGGCGGTAATACTGACCGCTCACACTCGCAAGGACGGTCAGCCAGCGGGCGGCCAGGCGCTGATCAGCATCCCGCGGCACCTGCTGAAGATCGAGCGATCGCAGGAGACCCCCGGCGAGCGCACGCTGTCGGTGCTGAAGTCCAACGTCACCGCCGACGACGGCGAGGGCATCCGCTACAGCCTGGCCGGAGAGGGCCCCGCGACCACGATCGAATGGGCATGGGATGCGGTCAGGCACGGGCCCGGGCCGGATGCGAGCGGCCAGGGCCGGATCCTGCTCCTGCTGCGCAACTCCCCCGGGCCGCTGTCGGCCCAGATGATCGCCGCCAAGACCGGCATCAAGTACACGGTCGTCCGGGTGCTGCTGTCGCGGATGAAGCGCCGCGGTGAGGTCATCCCCGGGTCGGCACGGGGTTCGTGGACCGTGCCCGATGCTAAAGCGTCAGCCGCTTGACCTGCGGTTTTCCTGTAACTGTTAACAACGAGAGGATGATGATCGCGATGGGCACAGTTCATAGGCTCCGCGGGCCTCAGATGACCGTCAGCGAGGCGGTAGACACGTTCCTGGCCCACTACGTCGCCGACCTGGCGCCGAAGACCCGGACCGCCTACAGAGCCACGCTGGCGGCGTTCACGGCCGAGTTCGGCAGCGCCGACGTCGGCGAGCTCGACCCTGACACCGTGGCCGCATGGTTCCGCTCGAGGTGGGGCGAGCGGTCGGCGCAGACCTGGAATCAGAACCGGTCGGCGCTGAAGTCCGCAGCCGGCTGGTGGAACGACGGCGTCCGGCGCACCGAGGGCCAGCACTGGGGCATTCCTGACCCGTTCGCCCGGATCGGCCGGCGGGACGTGCCCGAGGACCGCGGCCGGGCCCTGAGCCGTGAGGAAGTGCGGAAGCTGCTTGACGACACGCGCGTCCCGGTCAGGGAGCGGGCGCTGTGGTCGTTGCTGTACGAGAGCGCCGCGCGCGTGCACGAGGTGCTCGCGCTCAACGTCGAGGACCTCGACCTTCCCAACCATCGCGCGAGAGTCATCCGCAAGGGCGGCGCGACCGACGTCATTATCTGGCAGCGGCAGGGCGCGATGCTGCTCAGCCGGTACCTGAAAGGCCGCAAGCGGGGGCCGCTGTTCGTCACCGAGCGGGCGGCGCGCAAGGACCTGGGACTGACCGGCGCCGACCTGGACGAGCACGGCCGGGCGAGGCTGTCGTACGACCAGGCAGAAGACGTTTTCAAGCGCTGGTCCGGCGGCGCGACCCTGCACCAGCTCCGGCATTCCAGCCTCAGCCACGATGCCGACGCGGGAACCGGTGCGCCGATGCTCCAGGCCAAATCGGGCCACAAGGACATCCGGTCGCTCGCCAAGTACGCAAAGGTCAGCGTGGAAGGGCTGGCGAAGCACCAGCGCGACACCGACCCCAACAGGCGGTAGCGGGCCGCAGAAAGGACCCGGGGCCGAGTTTGAAGCCGTACGCGACGCCTGACGCGTACGGCTTCGTCATGCCACAGCCGTGCGGGGTGAGGGATCGGAATCTAGCTGGCCGGTGATCATCTGGCCAAGCCCTGGTTTCACGATGGCGTCCAGCTCTGGATGCTCGGTGCGCAGCCGGAGGATCTCGGCTTGAATCAGGTCCAGGCTCAGATGCTCGGTCCGCCTTGGCGCATCGGCGCCCGTCAGTTTCGCCTCACGTTCCGCAGCACGGATGATCAGTGCTCCCATGGCGGCCTTGGCCTGGATGTCGGGGATCTGCTCACCCGTTGCCCCGTCGACCACGATGCGGCCCAGGCGGTCGACTAGCGGGGGCGGATCATCGAAGACCGCCCATGCGCCGCGGCGTAGCTCGGCCATCTCGCCCAGTTGCTTCAGGCGCAGCTCACCCGCACCTGCCGCATTGGCCGTCTCGATCAGCAGCGTGTTTATGGCCCGTGACACGTTCCCTTTGCTGGAATAGCCGAGTTCGTCTGCGATCGCCTGCATTGTCCAGCCCTGGCAGGCAAGGCGGCATGCTTTCGCGTCGCGCTCGGTGACCTCCAGGGACCGCCGGAAACGGCCGTTACTGCCCCGGACGCCGGTACCGCGCCGGGTTGCATTGGACGCTGGCGTTTTCATGGTTCAATTATGACCCGGTGCGCGCGGAAAATCACACCCCGAGCAGGCGCGCGCCGGTTGAAAAGGTCTGCACAGAACCTTTCCTGGATAGTTGCGAACGGGAACGCACGTGCGCCAGATTCCGCCCATGTTTCTCTGGCGATCCCACCCGTTTTGCGTAGTTCACCGTCCCGGTTTTTACCTGAGGGGTTATGCACCTTCTACGGTGGCGGATTCCGGGCGGCCGCCCCGGGGGTGCGGCTGTAGCGTTGCGGGCTATGGATACCGCCGTGGTAACGGGAGCGTTCACGCTCGGGGGCGTGGCGCTGGGCGCGGGACTGGACTGGCTGCGCTCTGCCGGCGCGGCACGTCGTGCTGCGGGCCGGGAGCGGGATGAGCTGTTCGCGGCCCTGGGCGGCGCATGCTCGAGGCTGCTGGTGGAGGCGCGGACGTGGCGGAACCTGGACAAGACCGGCACCAAGGTACGGCAGGCCGTCTACGGGATGATGGAGAGCGAGGCGCAGCGGCCGTTCACCGCGGGCAGTGACGGGACGGCGGTGGCGCGGCAGCTCATATCGTCGGCCGCGGTGAACGGGCTGAAGCACTTGTTCCCGGTGAACGTGGCGGCGCGGGTACGCACGGATCTGCTGCCCTTGCTGTCGGAGATCACGGTGCTGGCGATCCGGCTGTCTATGACCGGGGACGAGCAGATCAAGGATGCTGCAGGGCGGATAGGCGATGCGACGGGCGCGCTGCTACAGGACATAGGTGCCCGGGAGCACGAGTACGCCAAGCGGGAGGCTGAGGTGCAGGCCGCGCTCGGGCAGCTCCGGCGTGCGCGTGACGGTGCCGCGGCCGGTCGCTGGCCCCGGCGGCGGCCCGTGACCGCGAGGTGAGCCTTCAGGTGCCGGTGACCCGCTGGAGGATCTGCGCCGCGCCTGGTGACGCCTTCCGCTGGTAGGTCTCCCCGCCGAGCGCGGCCGCGCAGGCCGGGCACAGCGGGAGCCGGCGCAGGCCGTAGCGGGACGTGTTGCGTTCCCAGCAGCCGGGGCCCATGCACAGGACGCCGGGGCTCGGCTCGCCCGGGCCCGTGGCGGTGATGGCCTGACTGGTCACCTGGCCGCGGACCTGACTAGCGGGCTGCGCGTGACTAGTCAGCTCAGGGCCCGGCTGACTGGCGGGGAGTGCCTGACTAGTCAGCTCGCCGGAGAGGTAGCGCTGCACCGCGGCGCGCATCAGGGCACCGAGAGATGCCCCCCTCGGCCTGGGCCCGGGACTGGGCGGGATTCCAGATTTCGTCCTCGATCCGGGCGGTTCGCTGCGGTGCGGGGATAGGCCTCGCTCTCTACCGCGGCGGTGCAAGATCTTTTGCGCCTTGTCGCCTGGGACTATTTTACCAGTTCAAGGGCCTAGCCGTTACCGGCGAAGAACTGCTGGACGGCGCGCGTCGCCGCCTGGTATTCGCTCGAGCCGGCCTTGAGCGCCGCGATGAGGACGCTGGTGTCGCTGTCGGCTGCGTTCGTGTCGCCGCTGCTGGTCGCCGATATAAGGTTCAGGCAATCCTGGGCCCCCTTAGACGCATCAGTCAGCGCGGCATGCAGATCGGCCCGCAGGCGGGCAGCGCACGACGGCGGCAGGTTCGCCAGGGACGCCTGGACATCGGACTGGAGCGTGGCGGCCTCCGACTGGACGGCTGCCTCCGCCTGGGAGGCGTTCTCCCCGTTCGACAGGTCCGTCCCCACGGTCCCGGTGTCCTGCCCGAGTGCCTGCAAGTCGGACTGGACAGCCTGAGACTGGCCCTGGCCGCCGTTGTCCAGCCACCAGGAGGTCACCTGGTCAGCGCACGAGGGAGGCGCTGACGGCGCGGCGGCGACGCTCGATGGCGCAGCGTCGGCAGCGACTGACGGCGCGCTGGCGGCCGTGCTGCTCGCGGCCGCATTCCCCGGCGCTGCGGCGCTTGCGCATCCCGATATGACCGCGATGACCGCGAGCGCGATTAACGGCGGGTATTTTCTCCGGTTCATCGGCTTACCCCAATCATCCCGGCAGCCACTCCCATCATGGCACCGGTCCCGGACGTTTCCGCCTAACCGAACCTAGGCGGCCGCAGCCATGATCGCGGAAGCGGCTGAAAGGCTCCTCCTGACACGCCGGAATGCGGCGCACCGGGATGGACACCGGGCCGGGCCTGCTAGGCGCGCTCCGTGCGTCCTGGCCGCGCGAGCGGGGCGCTTTGGCTCGGGGGCCCCTCCGCGCGCGCGAGGGCCTCGGTCTTTCTATTAGAAAGACCATGGTGGACGCCATCGGCCCCTCCGCGCGCGAGGGCCTCGGGACGGCCTACGGGAATGAACGTGCCACGTTCATTGGGCCCTCTGCGCGCGCGAGGGACGACCATGGTCATTGTTAAATGGGGTGCCACCCCTTTTGAGCTCTCCGCGCGCGCGAGGGCCGACCGAACGCGATGGCCACGGATCAGCCCATCGCGATCGCGGGCGTGATGCGCTCCCAGTTCACCCGCGCAGGCGCCGGATGGCCGCCAGGCGCTCCCGGGCGAGCTCGGCGGGCCGCGGGTCGCGGACGGGGCGGCCGTCGTCATCTCTCACGATCGCGCCGTCCCGGATCTTGTAGTGGGGGCGCGCGATCGCCTCGAGCAGCAGCTGCTCGGCATAAGCGAAATCGCGGAGCTCCTGCATTCGCGCAGCCGCCCGTTCGGCGCGGGTCAGACTCAGACGGCCTCCTCGAGGATGACGACTTCCCCGAGGATATCGCGCAGGACCTCGAGCGCCTCGCAGGTCGCCGCGTCGCGCGGGATCAGGGATTCGCTGCAGCGCGTGTTCACTGCGGCTTCAGGGTCTCGTCGGCGGCCGCCAACGCGGCGCAGCTGCTACGCGCCGTGGATGATGCGCGCTTTCGCTGCGCGGAACTCCTCATCGTTCAGGGCGCCGGAGGTGCGCAGGGCGACTAGGCGCTCCAGTTCGGCGACAATGCCGGGCGCGTCCTGAGCGGAGCCTCCGGCCGGACCAGAAGCTGCCCCATAGGCGGGCTGGCTGGAAGCAGCAAGTGCATTGAACTGCACGACCTGTATCTGCGCGTCCCGGATCTCCCTGCCGCTATTCAGAGCATGAGTGTAGACAGTGCCATCGGGAAAGACGACAGCTGCATCGGCCTTGGTCGTCGTAGCTAGTCCGGCGAGCGCGACGGGCACGAACATCGCACGACCCGGGCTCCATGCTTGCGAGCCGTCAGTGACCATTGCCTGAGTCCCGGCTAGCGACCCAAGCAACCGTGAGCCGTTGGCTTTCTCCCACGGGTCGTGGTACCCGATCGTGTACACATTCTCGCTGCCTGCCGGGACGATCTGCACGCCCAGTGCCGGGAACGCTCTAAATCTGTCAGCGCGGATGAATTGCTCGTACACTTCGCTGCGACGCTTCTTTTCTGCAGCCAGCATCGCGTCAAGTGTCTCCTCCGTCAGATCCCAAGACGCACGAATGCCCAGCAGCTCTAGTTCCCTCCGCTTGCTCCCGCGACGGCTGCCTGCGCGCCGCGCTTCACGCTTATCCCGAAGGCTCATCGCCATCTTTTCTAGCCGGCTGCTGCTCAAGCTGATCCAGCTTCGCCAGCTGCCCGGCGTATCCGATGAGCTGGTTGTTGATGGACTCGACAGCGGCCAAATCGGGTTCTTCCCGTGCCTGGATCTGCGCTTTCCGTTCCAGCGCTTTGCCGATCTCAGCCTCGACGGCCTCCCGGAGGGCAGCTATCCGCGTGCCGAAGTCCGTCGTCCCTGAGGTAGTGTCAGGAGGCTTCTGGGCGGGAGTACCAATGATGCGTGCCTTGGCAGCCCGGAACTCGTCATCGTCCAGTGCCCCGGACTGGTGCAGGGCAGCTAGGCGTTCCAGCTCAGCGACGGCATCACCTTGGGCGGCCCCCGTCTGCCAGCCGACCTGCATTGGCCATCGCTGGACGTCTGCCCGCTCCGCTGCCCTCCTGCGGACCCTCGCCTCCCTCGCCTGCTTTGCGCGGAGGTTCGCCTCGTTCACAAAATCGAAGTTGCGCCCTCCGGCAGCCTTGATCTCGGCTTGGCTCTTGCCCTGGAGGGCGGCGAGCTGCATGGAGGCCATCCGCTGCTTCTTCGACTTGGGTGATACGGCACCGTATGTCGCTATGTGCAGCGCCCCCCTGATCAGTCCCGTGTCCCCACCTCCGTCCTGATTATGACTCAACTCCCTGAGGCGTGCCTGCCTGACGTTATGGTCACGTTGATGAAACACGCGAGCCCAGACGGCGGGGGTCAACGGTCATCGGTGCCGTCCTCGGCGCGGAGCACTGCGCGCAGCCATCCGGCAGGCGGCGGCCATGGCACACCCCAGGCGGCTTGCGGGCGTGATCGACGATATTCCGCACATCCTCGGGCTCACTGCGTGGCCTCAGCGACGAGCTCACGGGAAGCGACCGATGCACAGCCGGGGTTACTCGCCGCGACAGCGTGGAAGGGTCGGAAGGGTTGACGCGCGCGCATGACGCGCGCGCATGGCCGCAAAGCTGTAGACCCTTCCGACCCTTCCAAACCTTCCGCGCTGTCGCGGAGCGTGGCTGCACATATACGCGGTGTCGATAGTTGGAAGGGTCGGACGGTTTTCCAGGTTCCCCCGCGCGTGAGGAGATCTCTTTCCCGCAGACCCTTCCGACCCTTCCAAGATCAACCGTGGTCCTGGTCACTCTCCGTCGTCCTCCGTCCGCAGGCCTATCCCGCGCCAGTGCATCCCGTTGGACCTGTAACTCTCGAAGCCCTTGGCCTTCATGGCGTCGCCGAACGACCTCGGCGTGCCGGCATCCTCGCGCTCGGCGGTGCACCACTTCTCATAAGCCGCGAACAGGTGGCTGCTGCGGGCACTGAACGAGGTTCCCCTGTCGCACTTCTCGGCGAGGAACCGCCCGAGCGGGTCGCTGTCGGCCCGGTACGCCTGGGTGGCCTCGGTGACCTTGTCCGGCTCGGCCAGGCCGTTCTTATGCCAGTCGAGATACCCGGCGACGAGCCAGGCGAGGATCGCCCCCGCCTCTTCAGCGAGCTTCCCGGCCAGGTCCTCGTCGCGTTCCCCGGCGGGAATGACGACCTCGAAGGGAACGAGCCGCAGGCGCCGCCAGATGCCTTCGTCGGTGCCGCCGATGAGGGGTTTGTGGTTGGTGAGCATCACGAACGTGTGTGTCGGCTCGAATGACCAGAAATCCTCGCGCATGCGCCGGGCCTTGAGCCTGTCCCCGCCGGTCAGGCGCTTGACGGTGCCCTCGGCGAGGCGGTGCCCGACGTCGCTCTCGTGCAGCAGCGCCAGGCGTAGCCCGAACAAGTCGGCGACGCCGGTCGGGTGAGCATCGAAAGTCCGCGCCCGCAGCAGGTCGGGATCGGCCGCGTCGGCGTAGTCGCCGAGCGCGTTCATGACCGCATCGGTGAGCGTGCTCTTTCCGTTCGCCCCGTCGCCGTAGAAGATTGGCAGGACGTGCGCAGTGACCTTGCCCTCGAGCGAGAGCCCGAGCAGGCGCCGGATGAACAGCCGCATGTCCTCGCCCGGCTGGATGCGCTCCAGAAACTTCAGGAACTCCGCGCCCTCGGCATCCGGTTCGTAGGGGGCGCCGGCCATCCTGGTCAGCAAAAGGCCCGGGTCATGCTCGAGCAGCTCGCCGGTCCGCAGGTCCACGATGCCGTTGCGGCAGTTGAGCAGGTAGGGGTGCGCGTCGAGCCGGTCGGGCGTGATGGCTATCTCGGGTTCGGTTGCGGCCAGCGTGAGCGCCCCCTTGACGCCCGAGCTGGACTCGGCCCGCTTGGCCGCGCGGATCATGTCCGGGTCGGCTTTGCCGCGGATCAGGGATGTATGGACTTCGCGGGCGATCAGCTTCATGCACCGATGCACGTGGCCGTCAGCGTCGGGTGCCCAGGTGGTCCCGTTCCAGACGAGCCAGCGATTCCATGGCACGACGTACCGGAGCTGTTCTCCGTGCTTGTCGACGAGCCGCCGTGCGAAGCCGAGTTCAGTCAGCGGTTCGGGCCTGCGCCTGCCGCCGATTTCCACTACCGGGGCGAGCGCGTTGCGGATGACTTCGGGATCCTCGGCCGGGTTGTCGAGTTCCGCCAGGCTGGTGGGGATGTCCGTCATATCGCCCCGATCCGGCTCAGCGAACGGTCGACCTCGGTGTGCAGCCGGGGTCCATACTTGGCGACCGCGGGCTCATAGCCCGCGGCGATCTCGTGGATGGCTGGCTCGTCCAGCCCGGCCCTCACGCACGCGCCGATGAGCCGATGCAGCGCGGCCGACCTGTCTGGCGCGGGGGCCTCAAGTGCGCGGCGTACTGCGGGCGGTAGCTCCCCCGCCGGTGAACAACGTGATGACGTCCGCGGTGGACAACGCGGTGATGTCTGCGGCGGCTCCAGGACCGCGATCACCTTCGGCCAGTCAAGCGCGGCCGTGCCCGCCCGGTGGTCGAGTAGCTCGTACGGCTTGCCGCCTACCACGCTCGGCGAGGCCAGCACGTAACCGCCGGCCGCCTTGAAATCCAGGTGATGGCGGGGTAGCGAGTGGCAGCCCTGCGCGGTTCCGGCGAAGTAGATGTGCAGGCCGCCCGAGCGCGTGCGTACCAAGGCCGCAGCGCCAGCCAGCAAGCCGGCACGCTTCAGGTTGTTGAGCCCAGCGAACCCGTTGCCGTCCGGCTTCACGTCCACATCGAGCACATCAGGACCCGGTGCGCCGGTAGCGATTCCGATGTTGGCGTCAGGCCACCTGTCCCACCACGCGCGGATAACGGCGGGATCGGTGATCGCGTCGAGAAAGCCATGCTCGGTGAGCGGCGCCTTCCACCCGGGCGCAGGTGTGCCATCCGGGCGGCACGGGAACACGGGCCATCCTGCGCTGGCGTAGGCGAGCGCCGCGCGCAGCATCTCCTCCCCGCTCATGCTGCATTCCCGTGCCCGGCGCTTCTGCGGTAGGTCCGCCGTACCACTACCCAAACCGGACCGCACGCAAGACGCCTGGGGCCGCCGGCCTGCCCTTCGTGCCGGACGCGCCCGAGGTGAACACCCCCGCACCACGGGCAGCGGACACTGAGCCACCACCAGCCGCGGCCCGGCACGGGCGCGTAGAGACTCGCGTCGGCGCGGCGTCGCCGGACCCGTCGCTTGACGCCGCCACGGGTTACACTCATGGCAGACGAGAGCCCTGGGGACGGGGACTCGTTGGCGCTGGCGGGCGCGAACTTCGGGTGGTCATCCGGGTGACCGGGTGGCCACCCGCTTTCCTCTCTCATCACACTGGTCTCCGGACATGCTGAGTCAGGAACAGCCGTTCGTGAAGATGCTGGTTGCATATGCCTCGCATAGGGAACTAAGCAGCGTTGACGTTCTCGGCCGACACGCCACCTTGCGTGAACTCAGGCGATCCCGGGCCCCCGGCAGTTGCGTTTACGCCCGGCTTGATGCCGAGCAGTTCGAGGATCGGCGCTACAGGAACCACCAGCCGGCGACCGATCCTCAGTACCGGCACTGGGAAGTCGCCGCGCTTGACCATGCGGTAGGCCTCGTCCTTGCAGAGGCTCCCGAGGATCGCCCCGGCGGTCGGCACGTCGGTCTTGACGCCGAGCGCCAGTACGTCGTCCCGCGTCCAGACACGCAGCGCCGTGTCCGTTGCTGTCTGGTCGCTCACGCGTCCGACTCCTCACGTCCGGACGGCCACAAAGCCTTTACCCGGGTACCGAGGGCGCGCGCTATCGCGCTCCGGACGTGCAGCGGCGCCTCGCGCTTGCCCGAAAGGATGAGACTGATGTAGCTGGGGGAGTAGCCGGTGGCGTCGGCCAGGTCGATAACGCGCACCTTGAACTCACGCTCGATCCGTTCTCGGGTTAGGTAGTGGGCCATGACGCTCCCATCGAGTCCAACGGCTCCGATTTCAGAGCCGTTGAGAGGCTATCGCGGCGCAACTGGTTAGTCAAAGACTCGTTAGGCTCTAGTCATGGAGTCGTTGGAACCCTACGATTACTCAACAGCTCTGTTCGTAGATACTTGGCAGGTGCGGGTGCATGACTTGATAGCCAGGGGGGTCGCCGAGGAACGCCGCCGGCGGGGCTTGACGCAGGAGCAGGTGGCCAACGCATTCCGTAGCCACGGGCTCCGCGCCTGGCGCAAGGGCACCGTCGGCCAGCTAGAGGCCGGCCTGCGCAAGCCCAGGTTCGACGAACTGCTCTTGATGGCTCGCGCGCTCGGGGTCACGCTTGACAAGCTGATCCCAGGCGGGGACGACGAGCGTGTCGAGCTCGGGGACGATGCGGTGGTAAGCCCTCGCTGGATACGCGAAATGCTTGCAGGTGATTTCTACCAGCCGGATCGTCCGTTCAGGGAGGTGCCGTACGAGCGGTTTCCGATTGACGACATCCTGGCTGAGGTAGGCATGCGCGCACAGACTGAGCGGGAGCGCGCGCACGAGGAACAGATCCTGGAATGGAACGAACAGCACGGTGACACGCTCACGGCCGCAGACCTGCTTGCGAGTCACAAGAGGCCGTCGGATGCAGAACGACACGCCGCGCAGCGGCTCGGTGTCGAGGCCTCGGATGTGAAGCTGACCTCCCGCGCTCTGTGGCGGCACCTGGATTTCGATAAGGAGCGAGATCGGCGCATCGGCGACATTGACCAGCTTCCGCCGCGCAGCCGACAGGCGCGGCGAGGTCTCATCACCCGGCAGATGATCGCCGAGCTCCGGGCTGGCTTTGAAGAGATGGGAATCGGCAAGGTAGAGGCCGGCGACAGTGAGCGGTAAGTGGTCAACGCCCAAGAGGTGTAACTGCAAGGACGCTGGCGGGAAAGAGCTCGGGCGCACGTGCCCGAAGCTGACCGGGCGCCATCACGGGACGGTGGGGTACAGCACCCGCATCCCCACCACCAGCGGCGTCCGGGAGCTCCGCCGCTTCGGCTTCCTAACCAAGACCGAAGCCGACAAGGCTGCCGCCCACGTGTGGGACCTGATCAAGCTGGCCGGGGCCGATACCGGGACACAACAGCGCATCGGCGATCTCATCTTCCGCTCCACGACCCGCGGCGGGCAGCTCCCGGCAGTGGAGGACGTGAGGCGGCGCCTAGGTCTCCGCCGGGAACTGGATACCAGCGAGACGTTCGGCGATGCGTGGGCGGTCTGGCTAGCGGGCCGCCGTAAGGCGCGCGACAGCTACGCGAACACCCTTGAGCAGCATGGCCGGAACTGGCTGCTGCCCGTCCTCGCCGACATCGCGCTCGACCGGCTGACCGGCGAGCACTGCGCGATGGTGTTCGAGCGGATCGACATGTTCAACGAGGAGATCGAGGCGGCGCGCGAGGAGAAGCGCAAGCCCGTGCTGCCGGGCGACATCCGCGGGCGGACCAGGTACACCGGCGTGGCTACCCAGCACCGGATCTACGGCGTCCTGCGCAAGTTCTTGAATGACCAGTGGAAGCGGGCGCACAAGATCCCGTTCAACCCGGTGTACGCCGTCGAGCTGGAGCCCGAGACGCGGGACGCGCCGCTCGTGTGGGATCCCGCCCAGGTCGCTCACTTCCTGGACTTCACCGCGGACGACCGCCTGGCGTGCATGTGGCGGCTCGTGCTGCTGCGCGGGTTCCGCCGCGGCGAGATCTGCGCGCTCGCCGACACCGACGTCGACACCGCCCGGGCCGCAGTCACGGTCAGCGCGGCGCTCGTCCATGTCCGCGGCAGGCTGGTATGGGGCAAGCCGAAGTCGAAGGCTGGCGAGCGCGTCGTTGGCCTGGATAAGGGCAGCGTGGCCGCGGTGACCGCGCACCGGACGCTGCGTAAGCGTGAGCGCCTGGCCGCGGGCGAGGCCTGGGCCGGCTCCGGGCAGATGTTCACCGACGAGCTGGGCGAGCGGCTGCACCCGGAGTACGTCTCCCGCCGGTTCCGCGAGCTGGCGAAGGCGGCTGGGCTGCCGGTCATCAAGTTCCACGCGGCCCGGCACACCGCGGCGACGCTGGCGCTTGAGGCGGGCATCGACATCAAGATCGTGTCCGAGCAGCTCGGCCACTCAACGACCACGATTACCCGGGACCTTTACCAACATGTCCGCCACCAGGTGCACGTCGACTCGGCCGAGAAGGTCGTCGACCTGCTGCCCGGACGCAAGGGGGCGCGGGAGACAGGATCATGACCGGATGCGTCCGTTCTGCGTCCGCCCCGGCCGCCCTATCCGGAGCGGCCGGGCTGTTTTCGCAGGTCAGCGGAGGGCGTGGGATTCGAACCCACGGTGACGTTGCCGCCACAATGGTTTTCAAGACCATCGCCATCGGCCACTAGGCGAGCCCTCCTGTAGGCCACAGACTACGGTAACGCGGAGCGGTAAGTCAGCCGGCGCGGCCAGGCGAGCCCGTCGCCGACGAGCGCGCCGAGGGCCAGGTACGCGTCGGCGGTGTGGCTGGCGAGCAACTCGAGCTCGACCTCCGCGCCTTCCTCCAGGTGAGGGTCGTACGGAACCCGGACCACGGCACGGCAGCGGACGGCAAAATGATGCTCGAGCCGGTCCAGGTCGACACTGCTCTTGGACTTGGGCCGGATCGCCGACAGCACGACCACGGCGTTGCGCACGAGGTCACCGCAGTCGTGAGCGTCCAGCCAGTCCAGGGTCGCGCTGGCGCTCCGGGCGCCGTCCACCGACGGCGAGCTGACCACCACGATCTGATCCGCCAGCTGGAGCACCCCCGACATGGCCGAATGCAGCAGTCCGGTCCCGCAGTCGGTGAGGCAGATCGAGTAGAAGCGCTCGAGCACGCGCGCTACGTCACAGTAGTCCTCGGCGCCGAAGGCCACCGAGACCCCGGGATCGCGGTCGGAGGCGAGGACCTCGAGCCGGCTCGGCGCCTGGGACGTGAACGCCCGCATGTCGGCGTAGCGGCGGATCTGAGCCCGCTCGTTCAGCAGGTCCCTGATCGTAGCGGCCGTCTCCAGCCGCACCTTGTCGGACAGGGTGCCGCGGTCGGGATTGGCGTCGACGGCAACGACCCGGTCGCCCCTCAGGGTCGCGAACGTCGCCCCGAGCGCCACGGCGGTGGTGGTCTTGCCGACGCCTCCCTTCAGGCTCAGCACGGCGATCCGGTGGTGGCCGCGCGCGACCGGCGTCCTGATCCGGTTGATGAGATCCCGGCGGCGCATGTCGGCGCTCGGCTCCCCCAGCCTGAGCAGGCCGCCGGTGGCCCGGTAGATACCGCGCCGCCAGCCCGACCCCGCCGTGGCCCGCCTGCCGTGGAGCACCGAATCCGTGCTGAGATTTCCGGAGGTGGTCTCCCAGGCGTACACCGGGTCGCCCGCCGGGGGCAGCGGGTCACCTCGACCGTCAGCCGACGGCTGATGCAGCCCGCGAGCGCCTGTGTCGTGCAGGAGTTCCATCTGGTGCCGATAGCCCGGATACCCCGGATACCCCGAGTCGGGCAGGTAACCCGTCTGGTCCGCAACGGGGTAATCCCCGGGGATCGGAGCGTAACCCGGACCCTGCGGATGCGCCGGTGCCTGCGCATGGGGCGGTTCCGCGGAAGGATAGAACGACGGCTGCGGATAGCCCGCCGAGAACGGGTACGGGCCGCCCAGCAGATGGTGCTCGGCCTGATTCGCCTGGCGAGCGTCATCGACTTCGGCCACGCCGTTGGCACCGTCGTGGCGGACGTCACCGACCCGGTACGGGCCATCCGCTCCGCCGCGCCAGTCCCAGTCGGAAACGGCGGCGCGCGCGTCTTCGCCAGGCATCCACGGCGCATCGTTGTCGGTCGTCATGTCGTCACCCCCTGGTCCGCACGGGCGGGCACGTGCGGGCGGGTTTCGTGCGTCAATCCGAGCGTAAGTCAAATTTCGCGCGATTTCGATACCCTGTGCACTTGTTCAGTGGCACTGAGTCGCCGGATCGAGCCGGACGGCACGATCAGGCTCCGGCCAAACCGACCCTCAGCGCGGCAGCGGCCGCAATGATCGGACAGACTAAGGGCATGAGCGACGGCATGAATCCTGAAACCAGTGAGCAGCCGCAGATCCTCGTAGTAGGCCCCGACGGCATCGCCATGGCGGGCGACGCGAAGGCCGCAAGCGGCGAACGCGAGCGCCCGGTCACGGAGATGGTCGAGCAGCCGGCCAAGGTGATGCGGATCGGCAGCATGATCAGGCAGTTGCTCGAGGAGGTCAGGGCGGCGCCCCTGGACGAGAAGAGCAGGGCCCGGCTGAAGGAGATCCACGAGAGTTCCATCAAGGAACTTGAAGACGGGCTCGCGCCCGAGCTGGTCGCCGAGCTCGAGCGGCTCTCGCTGCCGTTCGCCGAGAACGACGTGCCGAGCGAGGCCGAACTGCGGATCGCCCAGGCCCAGCTGGTCGGCTGGCTGGAGGGCTTGTTCCACGGCATCCAGACCACGCTGTTCGCCCAGCAGATGGCGGCCCGGGCGCAACTCGAGCAAATGCGCCGGGCCCTGCCTCCCGGGATGATCGGCCAGGCCGAGCAGGAAGGACAGGTCCAGCGCCCCGGCTCAGGCCCCTACCTGTAAAGAAACGGCGAAAAAGATCATTCAGCCGAACGACCCGTGGTGCATCCGGCAAGACCGGCACCCCTTTGCGCGGTGGCCGTCGCAACGCCTGGCGTTACGGGCGTCCGAAGCGTAGCCGCCCCAGCCAGGCGGCCGCAGCGGCGAATTCGCCATCCGATGTGCCCGGCCGGATCTGCGTCGTAGCGCCGTCGACTCGTGCGTAGCTGCCCAGGAACCGGACCTCGGCACACACCCGGCGCAGCCCCATCAGCGCTTCGCCCACCCTGGCGTCGTCGATGTGCCCCTCGCAGTCGATGAAGAAGTAGTACTGGCCGAGCCGGTCGCCGGTCGGCCGCGACTGGATCGTGGTCAGGTTGATCCCGCGCACCGCGAACTCGGTGAGGATCTCGAGCAGCGCGCCCGCGTGGTCTTGCGCCAGGAACGCGGCCACCGAGGTCCTGTCCGTCCCGGTCCTGGCGGGCAGCGGGCCGGCTGGCGCGACCACGACGAACCTGGTCACGGCGTTATCCCGGTCATGCACGTCCGGAACCAGGACGGTCAGGCCGTACCGTTCGGCAGTGAAGGCGCCCGCCAGGGCTGCGTCGAGGCGCTCGTCCGCGGCCTGGCGGGCCGCTTCGGCGTTGGAGGCGACCGCGACCCATTCGCTGTCCGGCAGATTGGCGGCCAGCCAGCCACGGCACTGCGGCATGGCCTGCGGGTGACCGCCGACCCTCTTGATGTCTCCCAGCGCGGTCCCTTCCCTGGCTAGCAGCGCGAACGCGATGGGAATCTGCAGTTCTGCCACGATCACCAGGTCGCCCCGGGCGGCCAGGTCATCGAGGGTGGCGGTGACGACTCCCTCGACCGAACTCTCGATGGGGACCACGGCTCGCTCGGCCGTGCCATCGCGCACCGCGGCGAGCGCCGCTTGGATGGTCGGGCAGGACAACTGCTCAGCGGAGGAGTCGACGGCCTGCAGCGCCGCCTGGCAGAAGGTGCCCTCGGGTCCCAGGTAGGCAAGTGGCATAGCGCACATCATGCCAGCATCGCCCCGGCACACAGGCGCGGTCAGCATGGCGGAGCCCGGCGACCGGTCAGCGGCGTACCGCGAGGGCCCTGGCGACGTCGGCGAGTTGGCGAGCGCGGTGCAGCTGGGCGCCCAGGCCGGTGCCCGTGGCGCGGTGCGCGAGGTCAACCTGGACCTCAGTGACGCGCAGTCCCTTGCGCAGCAGGTCGATGCTGAGCCCCGTCTCCACCCCCCAGCCGTGAGCGAGCGGGCGCGCAGCCTCGAACGCCGCCCGGGTCAGGCAGCGCTGCCCGTTCAGCGGCTGCGCCGGCCGCCATCCGGTGGCGCGGTGGATGCCGGCTCCGGCCAGGCCGACGACCAGGCCGTGCCCGCCCAGCTTGACGGTGGCGCGGAAGACGGCGACCGTCATGTCCGCCGCCCCGGCCAGCACCGGCTCGGCCAGCGGTCCGGCCAGCGCGGCGGTGCCGCCTAGGTCGGCGTCGAGGAAAAGCAGGTGCCGCGGCGAACCGCGATCCTCCCGCTGGTCGACCACGCGGACCGCCTCGGCGCCAGTCTCCATGGCGGCGCCCTTGCCCCGGTTCCTGGCGTGCCGTGTCACGACCGCGCCCGCCCGCCCGGCCAGCGCCGCCGTGGCGTCCCGCGAGCCGTCGTCGACCACGACGACGAACGCGACACCGGGGATCCGGGCCGCCGCGGTGACGGTCTGCTGGATCCGGTCGGCCTCGTCGCGCGCCGGGATGATCGCCGCGACGTCGCCGGATCGCGACCCTGCTGGCATGGGCCGATCTTAGGTCAGAAGACGCCTAGTTGAGTGGCACCGCGGGCTTAGGCCGGCTGACGCCCGTGTCCTCGACCAGGGTGAACACCGAGTCAAGCCCGGTGACCTGAAGGATCTTGCGCACCGCGGGCTTGGGGTCGGCGATCTCCAGTTCGCCGCCGCGCTCGCGCGCACGGCGCAGGCAGGACAGCAGCACGTTCATGCCCGTCGAGTCGCAGAACTCGACCCCGGACATGTCAATGACCACCCGGGTGGGCATGCCCTCGATCAGCAGGGCGGCGAGCTCGCTGTGCAGCCGCGGAGCGGTATAGAGGTCGATTTCCCCGCGAATGGTCACGAGCGTGTGATCATCGTGAAATCGACTTGAGACATCTAGCTCCACGAGCCGAACCCTACCGCGCCGCGACCGCAGAAGCCAGACAGGGACGATGAGCGCAAGCTGAGAGTTCGCCGCAAGCCGCGCGGCCGCGGCGCTTCCCCTAGTTGCGCTCCGCGGCCGACGCGGGCACGGCGAGCGTCGTCATCGGGGGGACCGGTACCTCTGCCCACACGGTCATTCCTCCGTCGTCGATGTGTGTCCCCCAGGATTGCGACAGCCTTTCGACGATCCGCAAGCCCCGCCCGCCCGTCGTAGAAGGGTCCGGTTCGCCCAGCTCAGGGAGGGTGGCCCCGCCCCCGTCGCTGACCGAGACCCGGACGGTGTCTGCGTCCAGGCTCCAGGCGACGCGGAGACCGGAACCGGGCAGCGGTGTCCCGTGGGACAGGGCGTTGCTGAGCAGCTCGCTGAGCACCAGCGCGGCGTCGGTGATCGCGGAACCACCGACGCCCGCCGGGATGAGGTCCGACACCAAGCGCCTGCGGGCCACGCCGACGCTTGAAGCGGCGAACGGGAGCAGTAGGTCGCTCGACTCAGTCACCTCCATGTCAGGCCCAGCCCGTGTATCCACCTCAGCGAACCTGGTACGAGCGGTGAAATGCCCCGTTCAGGCACCCTAGAAACACCCGTACGCCGTTCATCAGAAATACCCGGCTGGCGCCGGCGCCGGCCGGGGCACGGTAACGTCTCAGCGTGAAGGTTGTCAGTCCCGTCGTGAGGTACGGCCATGGGTAGCGGACTTGCCCCCACCGTGGTCGTCGACGATCTGCACGTCGTCTACCGCGTGTACGGGGCGGGTGGCGACAAGGGCACCGCGGCGACCGCCCTCATGCGGGTCGTCAAGCGCCAGCGGCGGCCCTCGGTCCGCGAGATCCACGCCATCAGGGGCGTCTCGTTCGTAGCCAACCACGGCGACGCCATCGGGATCATCGGCAGGAACGGCTCGGGCAAGTCGACCCTGCTACAGGCGATCGCCGGCCTGCTGCCGCCGGAGCACGGCTGCGTCTACACCAGCGGGCAGGCCGCCCTGCTCGGGGTCAACGCGGCGCTGCTCGACGATCTCACCGGAGAGCGGAACGTCGTGCTCGGCTGCCTGGCCATGGGCATGACCCCGCAGCAGGTCAAGGACCGCTACCAGTCCATCGTGGAGTTCTCGGGAGTCGGCAACTTCGTGGACTACCCGATGCGCACGTACTCCACCGGCATGGCCCAGCGACTGCGGTTTTCCATCGCCGCCGCCAAGAGCCACGAGATCTTGATGATCGACGAGGCGCTGGCCACCGGCGACGCGAACTTCCGCGCCAAGAGCCACGAGAAGATCATGGAGTTGCGCGGGGAGGCGGGCACGGTGTTCCTCGTCGCCCACAACCTCGGCGAGATCGAGGAGAGCTGCAACCGGGTCATCTGGCTGGAGAAGGGCCAGATCATGATGCAGGGTGAGGACGTCCCGGCGATCGTCGACAAATACCTGGAGGCCACCGGCGGTGAACCCCGTCGGCGCGACAGGCCCCAGGAAAACGATCACGGCGCCTGAGGCCCGGCGCACCCGGCAACGATCTGGTCCTAGGCCTGCTCGATGCGGATCCGGTTACCCGCGGGGTCGCGCACGGCGGCGTCGCGGACGCCCCAGAACTGGTCGGCGGGCTCCTCCAGCACCTCTACCCCTGGTGTGCTGGCGATCTTGTCGAAGGTCGCGCTGAGGTCGTCGGTGCGGAAGTGGACCGGGTAAAGCTCGCCCTTGGCGAGCATCGCCGCGAGGGCGTCCCCGTCCTGTTTCGAGCGGCCCGCGTGCGGCTGCGACAACACGATCGCGATGCCGGGCTGGCTGTCGCTGACCAAGGTGATCCAGCGGAAGCCGCCGTTGGCGACCTCGTTCTGCACCGTCAGGCCAAGGGTGTCGCGGTAGAAGGCCAGGGCAGCATCGGGGTCATCGACCAGGATGTGCACCGTGCTGATGGAAGTGGTCATGGACCGACTCTAGGCCGGCGCGGCGGAGGAAAGCTTCTTCGAAACTGCCCGGTCGGGCGCGCCCTCGGCTCCCGCCTTGCGCGGCCGGGTCACCACCATCGTCTGGCAGGTGGACAGGCCGCGCAGCTCGTCATGGCTGCGGGCGCGGTACATGGACGGCGTCTCGCCGACGAGTTCGGTGAACCGGGCGGAGAACGAGCCGAGGCTCGTGCAGCCGACCGCGAAGCAGACGTCCGTCACGCTCAGGTCGCCGCGGCGCAGCAGCGCCTTCGCCCGCTCGATGCGCCGCGTCATGAGGTAGGAGTACGGCGTCTCGGAGTACGCCTCGCGGAAGCGCCGGCTGAAGTGCGACGTGGACATCAGCGCCGTGCGGGCGAGCGCCGGGACGTTGAGCGGCTGCGCGTACTCGCGGTCCATTCGGTCACGGGCCCGGCGCAGTCGCCGCAGCTCATCGAGGTCAGCGCTCATAGGACCATTCTGCCCTCCCCGGCCCGGCGGTAGCGTAATGCGTGACATGAATTACCTGATCGACGTGGATCGCCTGGCGAACCGGTTCAGCATCATGCGCCACGCACAGAGCAAGGCGAACGTGGACGGCGTCATCGTGAGCCGCATCGAGGATGACCGGCGCGGCGATTACGGGCTGTCGGAACCCGGCCGCCGGCAGGCGCTCGCCGCGGCGCTGACGAGCGGCTTGCCGGGGAACACCGTCATCTGCTCATCGGACTTCTCGCGCGCGACGCAGACGGCGGAGATCGTGCGCGCCCACCTTGGCGCGCCAGGGGTTGTCCTCGCGGAGGCCCTCCGCGAAAGGGGCTTCGGGGACTGGGACGGGTCGGCGACCGAGAACTACGCACGGGTCTGGGCGGACGACGAGGCCCTCTCCGGCGATACCGCCGGCCACGTCGAGCCGGTGGCCGCCGTGCTCGCCCGGACGACGGAATTCATCGTGGATCTGGAACGGCGGTACTCCGGCCGCGACATCCTTCTGGTGTCCCACGGGGACACACTGCAGATCCTGCAGGCGGGCTTCATGCGGATAGACCCGTCCAGGCACCGGAGCCTGCCGCCTCTTGAGGCCGCGGAGATCCGCCCGCTGCGCCTTTCTGCCCTCCCACCTGCCCTGGCCGGGGAGCGGTTATTCTGCCAGGCGCAGGCGAAGGCACATGGTCGTGCCCCCGGACGGGCGTGAGGTCGCGAACACCTCGCCGTGCTGAGCCTGCGCCAGGCGGCGCACGATGAACAGGCCGATGCCGACGCCGCCGAACCGCCGGCGGTCGCCGGTCTCGCCCTGGACGAAGCGGTCGAAGATACGCTCATAATCGCCGTCGGCGATGCCGATGCCCTCGTCCTCCACCGTCACCTCGACCCAGCCTGCCGCCCGGCGGGCCTGGATCACCACGGTGCCGCCGCCGGGTGAGTACTTGAAGGCGTTCTCGAGCAGCTGCCCGACGATGATGTCGGTGGCCATCCCGTCGCCGATGGCGCCGGGCAGGTCGTCTGGGACGTCAGCGATGACTGCGTGCCGGTCCGAAAGCGCCCGGAACGCGGTGGCGGCGCTGTGGAGGACGGCGCGGAGGTCGAACGGGCCATTTCTGACCGGCAGTTGGTCGGCGCCGGCCCGCGCGCCGAGGAGCAACTGCTCGACCAGCCTGCCGAGCGAGCCCGCGCGTTCGGCGATGATCCCCACGGCGACCTGCCGCTCCGCGTCCGTGAGCTGGTCCCACCGGGTAGCCAGCGTGCTGGCGAAACCCTGGACCACGGTGATCGGCGTGCGCAGCTCATGGCTGGTGGTGGCCAGGAAGAGGTCCTTGGCCTCCTCGAGTTCCTTCGCGGCGGTCACGTCGCGGAAGTCGATGACGAACTCCCCGCCGTCAGCCAGCGCGGTGCACAGGACGTCAAGCCAGCTTCCGTTGGGCAGCTTGTGGGTGAGCGTCGCACCCGGCTCGGGCAGCGGGAACGGCGGTGGCTTCCCGATCACGTCCGCACCCGGCATCCCGGTGATGCGGTGCGCGGCCGGGTTCCACTGCCGCACCAGGCCGCCCTCGTCGAGCACGGCGATGCCGTCCGCGCTGCCGTCGATCACCGCCCGCTCGTGAGCGCGCTGCCTGTCCACCTCCTCGAAGGCCATCGCGTTGGTCAGCGCCACCCCGGCGTGACCGGCGAGCAGTTCGAGCAGCTCAAGCTCGACGTGGCTGAGCGTGCGCCGGCTGTACAGCGCGTACAGGGCGCCGTAGGGCCGGCCCGCGACGTGCGACAGGCTGAGCGCGATCGTATGCAGCCCGGGCAGCGCCGACCAGATCAGGTCGTCGAAACCGCCCGATTCCCCGGTCGCTACCATGACCGTCTTACCCGACCGCAGCAGCTCACCGACCAGGCTCCTGGACAGCACCGCGATCCGGCCGCGCAGCCTGGCCGGCAGGCCGGCCGTGCTGACCAGCCTGAGCACCTCGTCTTCGATGATCACGAAGCCGCCGGCATCGGCGCTGGTCAGCTCCCGCAAGCTGGCGGCGATGCGGTCGAGAACCGCTTCGAGGTCGCGCTGGGCGTTCATGTCCGCGACCACATCGCCCAGCTTGCGCACGACCCTGGCGCGCTCGGCCATGAAGCGCCGCGCCACGTCGTCCTCGCCGGTCTGGTGGCACACGCTGACCCAGCCGGTCACCTCGCCCGCGCTGCCGATCAGCGCGCTGGTGTCGATCCTTACGTCGATGACCGTGCTGTCCTTGCGGATCCTGCGGGTCGCGAAGGAGACCTGGCCGCCGCCGCGCACCCGCTCCAGGACCGCGTTGTGCTCCGCCTTCAGCTCCTCGGGGATGATCGGCGGCTCCAGGCCGACGACCTCGGCGGCGGTCCAGCCGAACATCCGCTCGGCCGCCGGATTCCACAGCATGACCGCGCGGTCGGTGCCGAAGGCGACGATCGCGTCAGCGGCGCACCGCAGTACCGCGCTGGCCGTCGCGTCGGTGCGGCTGCCGATCGCCCCTGCCTGCTCTGCGGCCACGTGGACATCGTGTCACGCCAGGACCGTCAGGGTGCGAAGAGTACGCCGGGGTTGAGCAGGCCAGCGGGGTCAAGGGCGCGCTTGATGGCGCGCATCGCCGCGATCTCCGCGGCCGACCTGGAGACGTGCAGCATGGCGACCTTCGCCCGGCCGATGCCGTGTTCGGCCGAGATCGTGCCGCCGTGCTCCGCAGCCAGGCGCAGCACCGCGTCGTCGACGCTGTCGTCGCCGGGTCCGGGGCCGAGCACGTTCACGTGCAGGTTGCCGACGCCGATGTGGCCGAACACGATGGCGCGCGCGTCCGCCTTCACGATCACGTCGTCGAGCGCCGCCCGGAACGCGGCCAGCCGCGCGGCGGGCAGGGCCACATCCAGTTTGTGCGGGACGCCCGCCGCGCTGATCGATTCGGTATGCCGTTCCCGGTACGCCCACAGCCCGGCGCGGGCCTGGGCGTCCATCGCGACCGCGGCGTCGCCTAGGTCGGGGAGCACCACGAGGCGTTCGGCATCATCTGCGGTGGCAGCCGCGTCCACGAGCAGGTAAGCGGGGTAATCCCGGCTCAGCGGGGCGGGCAGCCCGGTGTGAGCGCGGACCAGGGCCAGGCCCGCCGCCTCGAAGTACTCGGCGGCACGGACGCCGGGGAGCAGGACGGAGATCTCGGCCGCCATGGCGGCGGCCGCCCCGATCCCCGGCAGGCCAGCCAGCACGGCGAGCGTGGGCGGCTCGGCGGGCCACAGCCGCAGCCGCGCCGCGGTGATGACCGCCAGGGTGCCTTCGCTCCCCGCCAGCAGCGCGGCCAGGTCATAGCCGGTGTTGTCAGCCTGGATACCGCCGAGCCTGCTGATCACCGTCCCGTCGGCGAGTACCGCCTCGAGGCCGAGCAGCTGGGCTCGGGTGGGGCCGAACCTGATGGTCTGGATGCCGCCGGCGTTGGTCGCGATCGTGCCGCCGACCGTCGCGGAGTCCCGGGACGCGAGGTCCACGCCGTACTCCAGGCCAGCCCGGGCGGCGTGCGCGCGCAACTCGGCTATGGTCACGCCCGCGCCCGCCGTGACCTGCGCCGCGAGCGTGTCCACGGGGTCGAGCCTGCGCAGCCGCCTGGTGGACAGCACGACGGCCCCGCCGGCCGGGGGCACCCCGCCGCCGACGAGACCGGTGTTGCCGCCCTGCGGCACCAGCGCCACGCCGTGGCGCGCGCAGGCGAGCAGCACCCGGGCTACCTGGTCGACGTCGGCGGGGCGGACCACGCAGCGGGCAGTGCCGTGGAACCTGCGCGTCCAGTCCGTCTCGTACCCGGCGGTGACGTCAGGATCGGTGAGAACGTGCTCCGCGCCCGCGATCGCGGTCAGCTCGGCCAGCAGGGCGTCCATGAGTACTCACCATATGGTCCCGCGCTGATCTATAGTGCTCAGCAAATACGAGTAAGGCCGTCCATCCGGGGCATCCATCTCGGTATGACGGTCCGGGATTTGGTCTTCCGCTAGGACGCGGACTATGGATCAGGCAGAGTCGAGCCCGGCACCGGGCCAGCCAGAACCGGGCCCGCCAGAACCGGGCCAGGCGGAGCGGCACGCCCGGCGGGCTCCTGAACCCGTCCCCCTGACGGGACCGGCGGTACCCGCGCTCAGGCTGGAGCATCCGGTCATCGCGGGCTATGACGGTTCGGCGTCCAGCCGCAACGCCCTGGCTTACGCGGCCGGCCTTTCCCGCCGTCTCGGCCGGCCGCTGCTCGTGGTGTACGTGTGCTCGTCGGGCTTCTACTGCGAGCCGCTTACCGGCCAGGTGGTGGGCGTGCCGCGCGATGCCGAGGCGCTGGAACGGTGGCTGCTCACCGAGTTCGACCAGGTGACCGGCCAGGCCGAGGTGGACGTCCACGTCCGGACGCGGCGGGGCAGCCCGGCCAGGGAACTCGCCGCGGCTGCCGCGGAATTCGGCGCGGATGCGCTGGTGATCGGCGCGCCGGCGCACTTCTGGCACCGGGTGGTGGGCTCGGTATCCGGGTGGCTGGCCCGGCACGCCCGCTGCCCGGTCATTGTCGTCCCCTTACACCCGGGACACGGTGAATAAACGAATGCATAAAAGGTAGTGGGCGAGGAGGGATTTGAACCCTCACGTCCTTTCGGACACACGGACCTGAACCGTGCGCGTCTGCCGTTCCGCCACCCGCCCGGGGGCAACGAGTAGGTTAGCACGACCGCGAGCGCTCCGGCGCCCCGGATACCATCGGGGGATGGGACGGGAAGGGAGGTGACACGTTGGGAGTTCTGCAGCGCTTCGAGCGCCGACTCGAAGGAATGGTAGAGGGTGCCTTCGCGCGTGCCTTCAGATCCGAACTGCAGCCGGTCGAAGTGGCCAGCGCGGTACAGCGGGAAATGGACGACCGCGCCGCCATTGTGGCGAAGGGGCGCACCTTGGTGCCGAATGACTTCGTCGTCGAACTCGCGGAAAGCGACCATGCCCGCCTCGACGTGTACGCCGAAACCCTGGGCGTCGAGCTGGCCAACCTGGCCAGGGAATACGCCAAGGAACAGGGGTACTCTTTCGTCGGCCCGGTGCGGATGCGGTTCGAGGGTGTGCCGGACATGGTGACGGGCACCTTCAGGATCAGGTCGGGTGTCATCCGCGGCTCCACGATCGAGGGCGGCGAGATCCGGCTCCCCGCCAGCGACCTGCCTAGGTCCCCGGGACGGGGATTCCCCGGCCGGCCGCGCCTGCTCGTCTCAGGACCAGGGGTCCAGGGTGCTCCAGGGGCCCCGCTCGGTCCCGACGGTGACGGGGATCAGCACATCTACCAGTTGCAAACGCCGGTGACCCTGCTCGGCCGCGGGACGGACTGCGACCTGCGCCTGGTGGACCAGGGCGTGTCCCGGCACCACGCGGAGCTGCGGGTGGAGAATGACCAGGTCGTGCTGGTGGATCTAGGCTCTACCAACGGTACCTTCGTCAACGGCCAGCCGGTCAGGCGGGTCACGCTCAGCGACGGGACCCGCATCTCGCTGGGCCGGACCACACTCATCTTCCGACAGGACCCGCCGACCAACCAGGATGGCCAGGGCAGTGGGTACTCACGCAGCAGCTATTAAGGTCCGGGGGCGTGGCCGCAGATGAGCGAGCTTTCCCTCACGATCATCAGGGTTGCCTTCCTGGCGGCCCTGTGGCTGTTCGTGATAGCGGCTATCGGCGTGGTGCGCACGGACCTGCTCGGCGGCCCCGCCACGGGAACCCGGCGCATCCGCGCCCGGCAGGCCCAGAGCCTGCGGCCGCCGCGGCAGGCTTACCCCGCCCGGCCGGCGCGGCCGGGCCGGGGCTCGCCGCGCGTCCTGGTCGTGACGGCCGGCTCGCTGAAGGGGACCAGCCTGGACCTCGCTCAGCAGCAGATCACGCTGGGGCGCGCGAATGATGCCACACTGGTGCTCGACGACGACTACGCTTCAAGCCGACATGCCAGGATTTTCCCGCAGGACGGTCAGTGGATCGTCGAGGATCTCGGCTCGACTAACGGCACCTACCTGGACCGGCAGAAGGTGACGCGGCCCACGCCCGTTCCGCTTGGAGTGCCGATCCGCATCGGAAAGACCGTTCTGGAACTGCGCAGATGACACTTGTACTCCGCTACGCGGTACGCTCCGACGTCGGCCTCCTCCGTGAGGGGAACGAGGACTCGGCGTACGCGGGTCCGCACTTGCTCGCGGTGGCCGACGGGATGGGCGGCCACGCGGCCGGGGAGGTGGCCAGTTCCCTGACCATCGCCTCGATGGCGGAACTCGACGCCGGGCAGCCACCCGCCGACATGGTGAATGCTCTCGAGGCCGCCGTGGCCACCGCTAACGCCCGCCTGCAGGAGAAGATCATCGCCAATCCTGCCGTCGAAGGCATGGGCACCACCCTGACGGCGCTGCTGTGGGAAGACGGTCACGCGGCCGTGTGCCACATCGGGGACTCGCGGGGTTACCTGCTCCGGCAGGGCGAGCTATACCAGATCACCCGTGACCACACGCTGGTCCAGTCGCTGGTCGACGAGGGCCGGATCAGCGCCGAGGACGTCTCCACCCACCCGCAGCGCTCGCTGCTGCTCCGCGCCCTGGACGGCAGGTCGGCGGCCGAGGCCGACGTCTCCGTCCACGAGGCGCTGCCTGGCGACCGCTACCTGCTCTGCTCGGACGGGCTGTCCGGGGTGGTGAGCGACGAGACCCTGCGCGACACGCTGGAGGCGGTCGACGATCCCGACGCCGCCACCCGCGAGCTGATCGAGCTGGCGATCGCCGGCGGCGGCCCGGACAACATCACCTGCATCGTGGCCGATGTCGTGGACACGGCCGCCACGCGGCTGCCGGTCCCGAGTTCTCCGCTGCTCGCGGGGGCCGCCGCGGCCGCCGCGGCCGCGAGCTTCGGACTGGACGGCGACGGCAGTGACCCGTTGGACCTGGCCGAGTTCAACGACGACCACGTGCGGTCGCCCCTGACCGGCACGCGGATGATCATGATCGACAATGACCTCGACCAGGGGTTCTCCGGAACCGCACCGCTGGCCGCGGCGACCGAGAACGGCATGGCGCCGGGAACCGCCCGGGCCCGGCGAAGCCACCGGGCGCAGCCGAGACGGTCAAGGCCGCGGCGTCGGCGCTGGCCGATCATGACGGCCGCGCTGGTGGTACTTGTGGCGATCGTGGCCGTGGGCGGCTACGAAGTGGTCAAGTGGACCCAGCGGCAGTATTACCTCGGGGACAGCGGCGGCCAGGTCGTCATCTACCGCGGCATCTCCGACCCGACGAAGTTCCTGTGGCTCGACCTGTCCCGCGTGTACCACCAGACCGGGATCTCGCTCGACCAGGTACCCGCCAATGAGCAGCAGACGGTGACGGCGGCCTCCGTCACGGGCAGCCTGTCCCAGGTCCAGGCGGCCGTGAACACCATCAGCGCCGCGGTCGACATGTGCGCCAAGCAGTACAGCACGCTGCAGACCTGGAACGCCAGGGAGGCCAAGTACCAGGCCGAGCTGGCGAAGGCCACCGCCGGGCATAAGCCGACGAAGGGCATCAAGAGCCCTGGTCAGCAACCCAGCGTAAGCCCCACGTGCCCGCCCGCGCGGGCGTTCGCGCCCGGTGCCCTGTCCCCGACCCCCGCCGGGCGCTCTTGATGACGGGCGCGGTCCCATGAAGAACCGTCCTGACCATGCGCGGCCCCGATGAGCAGCATCACCGCTCCGACGCCGGCGGTTGACCCGGATAATCCGCTGGTCCCGGTGGCGCCGGGCAGGCGGGGCGCCGAGCTGATCATGCTCGTCTTCGCCTTCGCGCTGGTGGCCTTCGCCTTCGCCAACGTGGGCTACAGCCTGAAGGGCAGGCTGCCTACCTCGACGGCGGAATACCTCGCGGCCTTCATCGTCATCATGATCGCCGCTCACCTGGCCGTGCGCCGGTTCGCTCCGTGGTCCGACCCGCTGCTGCTGCCGCTCGCCGCGACGCTGAACGGCCTCGGCGTCGTGATGACGTACCGGCTGGCGGCCCAGGGCAACCTGCTCAGCTCTCCGCTGAGCCCGTCCGCGACGGGTATCCAGATCCTCTACACCGCCATCGGCGTCGGGTGCTTCGTCGCGATCTTGATCTTCATCCGCGAGCCGCGGGTGCTGCAGCGCTACACCTATACCCTCGGCGCCCTCGGGCTGCTGCTCCTGGCGCTTCCCGCGATGCTGCCCACCGGGATCAGCGAGGTTTACGGCGCCAGGATCCAGATCCGGCTCGGCACGTTCACCATCCAGCCGGAGGAGTTTGCCAAGCTGGCGCTGGCCGTCTCGTTCGCCGGCTACCTGGTGGCCAAGCGGGATGTACTGGCCCTGGCCGGCCGCCGGGTGCTCGGCATCGACCTGCCGCGGGCGCGCGACCTCGGCCCGATCCTCGTCATCTGGGCGGCCAGCCTGCTCCTGCTGGTCTTTGAGAGCGACGTGGGGACCAGCGCGGTGTTCATGGGGCTGTTCGTCGGGATGCTGTACATCGCGACGTCGCGGACGTCGTGGCTGCTGCTGGGCTTCATCATGTTCGTGGCCGGCGCGTTCGCCGCCGCCAAGCTGTTCAGCCACGTCGGAGAGCGGTTCACCGTCTGGCTGCACCCGTTCAGCGGGCTGAACCCCAGCACCATCGCCTATCAGCCCGACCAGGGTCTGTACGGGATGGCCAGCGGCGGCCTGCTCGGCAAGGGCCTGGGCGGCGGCATGCCGTATATCACCCCGCTGGTCCAAAGTGACTTCGTGGTCACCGCGTTCGGCGAGGAGCTCGGCCTGGCCGGGCTGATGGCCATCCTGCTGATCTACGGGCTGATCGTGCAGCGCGGGATGCGTACCGCGATCCAGGTCAAGGACCCGTTCTCCAAGCTGCTCGCCGGCGGCCTGTCGTTCATGCTCGCGTTGCAGGTCTTCGTGATCGTCGGCGGCGTGAGCAGGCTCATCCCGCTGACCGGGATCACGACCCCGTTCCTTTCGCAGGGCGGGTCCTCGCTGGTGGCGAGCTGGATCCTGATCGCCATGCTGGTCCGGCTGAGTGACACGGCCCGTCGGCCGCCGCCGCGGCCGATCCAGGATGAGGGGCTGACGCAGGTGGTGACGGTCAGGTGAACCGCGCGCTGCGCCGGATATCGATCGCCATCCTGGTGATGTTCCTGCTGCTGCTCATCAACATCAATTACCTGCAGGGCTTCGAGGCCGCCAGCCTGGCGAACGAGCCGGGCAACTCCCGGGCGTTCTACTCGGCGCAGAACGAGTACGAGCGCGGCAGCATCATGACCATGGACGGGGTGACGATCGCGGCGTCCAAGCCGAGCGCCGACCCCAACGACTCCATCAAGTACCAGCGGTACTACTCCGACGGCCCGGTGTACGCCCCGGTGACCGGGTACGACACGCTGTACAGCCAGACCGGCATCGAGGCCGCGGAGGACTCGCTGCTGTCCGGAAGCAACTCCGCGCTGACGGTGCGGAACTTCATCGACCTGCTGACCGGCAAGCCGCGCAAGGGCGCCACCGTCACGGTCACGATCAACTCCAAGGCGCAGAAGGCGGCCTACGACGCGCTCGCCGCGCTCGGCAAGCCGGGCGGCGTGGTGGCGATCGACCCGAGCACCGGGGCGATCCTGGCCATGGCCTCCTACCCGAGCTATAACCCGAACACCCTGGCAACCCACAACGGAAGCCAGCTGAACTCGGTCGACCAGGCGCTCCTGAAGAATCCCGGTCAGCCGCTGCTCAACCGCGCGCTGCAGGAAACCGCCCCGCCCGGCTCCACGTTCAAGATCGTCACGAGCTCCGCGCTGCTCACCCAGGATCCGAACGTCAACGTCAATACCAGCGTCGCCTCGCCGACGGTGCTCACGCTGCCCCAGACGACCCACCAGCTCACCAACAACGACGGCGAGGTATGCGGGAACGGGAGCGGCCGGGCCCCGCTGATCACGGCGTTCGCCCAGTCGTGCGACACCACCTTCGGCCAGATCGGCGAGAATCTCGGCGGGCCGACGCTGAACGCCATGGCCGAGAAGTTCGGCATGAACAACCCGAACCTGACCATCCCGCTCGGCGTGGCCCAGAGCAACTACGTGATACCGGCGAGCAAGGCGCTGACCGCCTTCTCGGCCATCGGCCAGTACAGCGACACGGTGACCCCGCTGCAGGAGGCGATGTTCGCCGCGGCGATCGCCGACCACGGCACGCTGATGCGGCCCTACCTGGTCCAGGAGGCCATCGCCAGCGACCTGAGCACGGTGCAGACCACCACGCCGACGACGTTGGACCAGCCGGTCTCGTCCTCCGTGGCTTCGCAGGTGGGACAGATGATGCTCGCCGTGGTCCAGGACCCGGACGGCACGGCGTACGACTTCAACTCGAACGCGGAAGGCGGACTGGTCATCGCGGGCAAGACCGGCACCGCGCAGAACGGCGTGAACAACACCGGCCTGAACGACGCCGCGTTCACCTGCTTCGCGCCGTTCAGCAACCCCCGGATCGCCGTTGGCGTCATAATTCAAGGTGGCGGTTATGGCGCCACGGCAGCCGCACCCATCGCTGTGCAGGTCATAAAGGCATTCCTGGGGACGCAGTGACCGATTATCTGCTGGCCGGCCGCTACCGGCTGACCGACCGGATAGCGGCGGGCGGCATGGGCGAAGTGTGGCGCGGCGAGGACCAGCTGCTCAACCGGGCCGTCGCGGTGAAGCTGCTGCCCGCGGGGCGGGCCGGTGATGAGGCGTTCCTGGCCAGGTTTCGTGCCGAGGCGCGGTACGCGGCCAGCCTGTCCCACCCGAACATCGCGCGGGTATACGACTACGGCGAGTCCGAGTTCGGCGGCGCCTACCTGATCATGGAGCTGGTCAGGGGGGAACCGCTCTCCGCGATCCTGGCCCGGGCCGGACGGCTTTCCCCCGACGCCACCCTGGACATCATCAGCCAGGCGGCCCGCGCCCTCGACGCCGCTCACCAGGCCGGGATCGTGCACCGCGACATCAAGCCGGGCAACCTGCTGGTGGCCGCGGGCGGTGTTACGAAGATCACCGACTTCGGGATCGCGACCGCGGTACGCGCGGCGCAGGCGTCACACCTGACCGAGACCGGCATGGTGATGGGCACGGCCATGTACGTCTCGCCCGAGCAGGCCACCGGCGCCCCGGTCACCGCCGCCTCCGACATCTACTCGCTCGGCGTGGTCGCGTACGAATGCCTGGCCGGGCACGTGCCGTTCCGGGCCAGCGAGCCGCTGGCGATCGCCTATGCGCACAAGCACGCCCCGGTACCCAACCTGCCGGCTGACGTGCCGTACCCCGTGGCCGATCTGGTCTACGAGATGCTGGCCAAGACCCCTGACCGGCGTCCGGCCAGCGTGCGCGCCGTTGCCGACCGCGCCGACATGCTGCGTGACTCCCTGGCGCTTGGCGGCCCTCCCGGCCCCGCGGACCGCCTCGGGCTGACCCGGGGGGACCTGCCCGCCGCCCGGACGTCCGCCCTGGCCGGCGGGGGTGATCTGGATCCGGGACAGACCCCGGACCCAGAAAGGCGCGCCTCCAGTGGCCGCAAGCGGGTGGTGACCGCGAGCCTGACCGCGGCGCTGTGCGCCCTGGCGGCCGCGGCGGGCCTGTACATCAGCGGGCATATCGGGGATCACGCCGGCCGCGACGTGGGCACCACGGTAGGCAGGCTGAGTACGCCCACCCTCGCGCCTTCTCAGGTGAGCAGCAGTTTCAGCACGCCGTCCGTTTCACCTAGTACCGTGTTCTCACAGCCGACTACGCCGCCTCCGACCACGGGACGCCCGCAGCCGACCAAGACAACCAAGACAACCAAACCGACACCGTCCCCCACGCCTTCGCCGTCGTCGGCCAGCCCGACCCCGACCGCGTCGGCGAGTAGCTCGCCCTCAATAAGTCCTTCAACGTCGTCGGCGTCACCGTCGCCGACGGTAACCTCGTCTTCCACGCCGGCATAGAAGTCCGACAACAGCACAAGCGCAGGGTGGTTTGGCATAGTGCGAGACACGACTCAGCCCCGGCTCCTCGGCGGCCGCTACGAGCTCGACGGCATCGTCGGGCGCGGCGGCATGGCCGAGGTCTACCGGGCGCGTGACATCCGGCTTGACCGGATCGTGGCGATCAAGACGCTCCGCGCCGACCTGGCCAGGGACCAGATATTCCAGGCGAGGTTCCGCCGTGAGGCCCAGTCGGCAGCCTCGCTCAACCACCCGAACATCGTGGCGGTCTACGACACCGGCGAGGACATGACCAGCGGCGTCCCCGTGCCGTACATCGTGATGGAGTTCGTCGACGGCCGCACGGTGCGTGACCTGCTGCAAGAGGGCCACCGGCTGCTGCCGGACCGGTCGCTGGAGATCATCGACGGGGTGCTGCGCGCGCTTGACTACAGCCACCAGGCCGGCATCGTGCACCGGGACATCAAGCCAGGCAACGTGATGGTGACCCGTAACGGGGACATCAAGGTCATGGACTTCGGCATCGCCCGCGCGATGAGCGACGCGCAGGCCACGATGACCCAGACGGCCCAGGTGATCGGCACCGCTCAGTACCTGTCGCCGGAGCAGGCGCGGGGCGAGCGGGTCGACTCGCGCAGCGACCTGTACTCGGCGGGCTGCCTGCTGTACGAGCTGCTCACCGGAAGGCCCCCGTTCACCGGCGACTCGCCGGTCGCCATCGCTTACCAGCACGTCAGGGAAAACCCGATCCCGCCGTCCCGGGTGGACCCGGACGTGCCGGCCTGGGCGGACGCCATCGTGCTGAAGGCAATGGCCAAATCGCCCGCCGACAGGTACCAGACGGCCGCCGATATGCGCGCCGACCTGCAGCGCGCCGCATCCGGCTTGCCCATTTCCGCCGCGGTACCGCGGTCCGACCTTTTCCCGCCCACCCAGCGGATGGGCGCCGACACGATGATGGCGGCGGGCCGGACGTCGCAGATCCCGCCGGTGCAGTATGACTACGCCGGCGCGGGCCGTGGCCGCCGCGAGCGGGACGGCGGCGCAGGACGCCGATGGCTGCCGTGGATCATCGGCCTGGTGCTGGTCCTGGCCGTCGTCGGCGGGGTCGCCTACTACCTCCTGGCCGGCGGCAAGACCACCGCGGTGCCGCTGGTGAACAACGAGACGGTCGCCACGGCCGAGAGCCAGCTCAAGGGCGCCAGCCTGGTCCCCGCCCTGGTCTACCAGCCCAGCTCGAACGTCGCTAAGGGCCTGGTGATCAGGGCCAACCCGGCCGAGGGCAATAACGTGGCCGCGCACACCGTCGTGACCCTCTACGTTTCCACGGGCGCAGCCCCTGTCGCGGTGCCGGACGTGGAAGGCAAGCAGGAGAACATCGCCCAGTCGACGTTGCAGAGCGACGGGTTCCAGGTCAAGATCCAGACCGATGCCACGTCCACCCAGCCGTCAGGGACGGTGGTGAACCAGAGTCCGCTAGGCGGTACCAAGGTGGCGCCGGGGTCTAGCGTCACCATCTTCGTATCCGGCGGGGCTAATGTGCCGAGCGTGCTCGGCCTGCCCGGGCCCAGCGCGATCACCCTGCTGCAGAACCAGGGCTTCAAGGTGAATCAGGTCACGGCGGCGGGCCCGAACGGGACCACGCCGGGCGACGTGTGGCACCAGAATCCCCCGGGCAACAGCACGGAGGCGGCAGGGTCGACCGTGACCATCTACATTCAGCCGTCCGCGTCACCGTCACCGGCGCCGTCACCCACCCCGAGCCCGACCTTCAGCGGCGGATTCGGCGGGAACGGCGGCGGCGGATTCTGAGGCGGGCGACCGCGACACCAACCGGCTACGCTTAGGTTCCGCACCACCGTGCTGTCCGGGGGAGAACCCCCGAACCCCCGAATAGGTCCCGCTACGCAGGAGGCCTTCGTGCCCAAGTCCCGTGTCCGTAAGAGGACGGTCTACACGCCGCCGCCGACGAAGTCGGCGCGGCGGAAGGTCAGCCCGCCGTGGGTCGGCCCGGCCATCGTTGCCTGCCTGGTCATCGGCCTAGCCTGGATCGTGGTGTACTACGTCAGCCAGGGTTCGGTGGCCGGCATGTCAGCCATCGGGGCGTGGAACCTGGTGATCGGCTTCGTGTTCATCATCGCGGGCGTGATCCTGGCCACCACGTGGCGCTGAGCCTGGGTAACAGGCCCGCCGCGGTGAGCTGTCCGTTCCGGACGACGATAGCCACGGCGAGCAGGACCACGACCGCCACGGTGGCGAGAACCTGGAGCACCGTACGGTACTTGCGCGGCGCGTACGCGTAGGCGGCGGTGAGGACCACCCCGGTCAGCAGCCCGCCGATATGGTCCTGCCAGGCGATGATGTTGTGGAGGAAGAAGCTGAGGGCCAGGTTGATGGCGATCAGCATCACGATCCCGCGGGTATCCAGGCGCAGCCGCCTGTACGCGATGAACCAGGCGCCGAACAGGCCGAAGATGGCGCCCGAGGCTCCCACGGCCGGGGCGTTCGGGGCTGCGAGGTAGTAGTACATCACCCCGCCGCCGACCGCGCTGAGCAGGTAGACGGCGAGGAAACGCGTCCGGCCGAGCAGGTGCTCAAGGGCGGGCCCCACGACGATCAGCGCCCACATGTTGAACGCGATGTCCAGGATGCCCAGGCCGCCGCTCAGCCCGGTCGCCGGGGCCAGGAACGCGGACGTGATCAGCCGGTACCATTCGCCCGCGGCGACGCCGTGCACAGCGCCGCCCCACGGATACGTCGCGTACCCGAGCATCTCCAGGTCGTTGACGATGCCCGGGTGAATCCAGGTACCGAGGAACACGGCCAGGTTGATGGCGACCAGCGTCCAGGTGACCAGGGCGCCGGCCGCCGGCCGGCCGCCGAACGCCGTCCTGGCCCGCCTGGTGCCGTGCGCGCCCTCGTTCACGCACTCCACGCACTGCTGGCCCACCGACGCCGCGCGCATGCAGTCGGGACACGCGGGACGGCCGCACCGGACACAGGAAACGTACGTCTCCCGGCCGGGGTGACGATAGCAGCGGGGAACCTCGGGCATAGCTCTCCCCGGCTGGGCCGGTCCGGGGTCGCTGGGCGTGCTCACGGCGTGGTCCGGTCAGCTGCCGGCGGCGTCGCCGTGCTCCACGGTGACGGACTCGATGGTCACGTCCTCGGCCGGCCGGTCCTGGCTGCCCGTCTTCACCCGGCTGATCGCGTCCACCACGTCGGCGCCCTGGATGACCTCGCCGAAGATGGTGTGCTTGCCGTTCAGCCAGGGCGTGGGCGCGACCGTGACGAAGAACTGCGAACCGTTGGTGCCCGGGCCGGCGTTCGCCATCGCCAGCAGGTACGGCCGGTCGAACCTGAGGTCCGGGTGGATCTCGTCGGCGAACTTGTACCCGGGTCCGCCCCGGCCGGTCCCGAGCGGGTCCCCGCCCTGGATCATGAAGTCGGGAATGACCCGGTGGAACACGGTCCCGTCGTACAGCTTGCCCGTGGTCGCGCGTCCCGTGCGCGGGTCGGTCCACTGCCTGCCGCCCTCGGCCAGTTCCACGAAGTTCCGCACGGTTTTGGGCGCGTGATCGGGCAAGAGGCGGATGACGATCGGCCCCCGGCTGGTGTGCAACGTCGCGGTCAGCGTTTCTGTCATTCCTATGACTCCTCGTCAGGCCACCGTGATGGCCGGACCTGTTGTCGCGGGTGAAGTTCCTTCAGTCATCACCGTACCGGCCGCGCCCGATGGTTGAACCCGGCCGGACCGGGAAGGGGGCGGTAACGAACACGCTCAGGAGGTTTACCGTGTCTGCTCTTAAGACCAGCCGCCCACCCCGCCAGATAGCCGACTTCGGCGCGCGGGCAAAGGACGCGGCCGCCCAGGGAGTTCACGACGCGCGTGAGTGGGCCGCGCCGCGCCTCGAGGACGCCGCCGACGCGGTCACGCGGGCAAGGGACGCGGCCGCCCAGGGAGTTCACGACGCGCGTGAGTGGGCCGCGCCGCGCCTGGAGGACGCCGCCGATGCGGTCACTGCCTCGGTCGCGCCCCGGGTCTCCGCTGCCCTGCGGTCCACGGCCCGCCAGGTCAAGCCTGAGGTAACCAAGTCAGGAAAGACCGGGCTGCGGAGGCTACTGAGCTGGCGCTGGCTGCTCGGCGCCGGGGTAGCGATCGCCGCGGCTGGCGCATCGGCCGCCTTCGCGATGCGACGGCGCTACGCCAGCGCCACAGCTGAGGTCCGCGAAGCCGCCGACCCGCCCTCCGGCGAATCCGCGCCGGAGCACCAGACCGACACCGACGACACCGCCGTGGTGGCCGAGGCCAACGGGTCCCACAGGGCCGGCAAGTCCCGCAGGTAGCCAGCGCTCGCCGGTTTGCCGACGGCGCCGAACCCGCAGGCGATGATCCGGTACCGTCTAGAGACGGGCCGAGGGTTCCGTGACCGGATCATGATGAGCAGGCGGCGGACGGTGAGCGAGAACGACCAGGCGGGAGCAGTCGGCCGGCTTGCGGCCGAGGCTCCGGGGTCGTCCGGTCTGACCCGCCTAGCCGCCTGGCTGGCGGCCGCGGCCATCGTCGCCTCGGTGCTGATCATGGTCGTGATCTCGGCGGCCGGCCCGAACGTCTCCGTGCCGGCCTTCCCGGCCGGCAGCGGCCTGCCGTGGTGGCACCATTCGCTCCACCTGACCGCCACGTTCGTCACCGTGTCGCTGTGGGCGGCGATGGCACTGGGCGGCGCGGGAGTGATCGCCGGGCTGATCGCCGTGGACCGCGGCGCGCGCCCGCCGGTGCGCGCGGTCGTAGCCTTCGCGTTCCTGGCCGTGGCGGTCTTCGCCCTCCTCCCGTCGGCCGGCTCGACGGACTCTATTTCTTATGCGGCGAACGGGCGGATGGCGGTGATCGGGCACAGCCCGTACGTCATGACGCCGGTCCAGCTGGAGCGGAGCGGCGACCCGATCGGCCGGCAGATACCGTTCGCCGAGATCCCGTCCACGTGGACGACCACGGTATCGGTGTACGGCCCCGTGGCCACCGGGGCGGAGTGGGTCGCGGCCGAGCTCGGCGGGGCATCGCTGGCCCGCATCACCTTCTGGCTCAAGCTAGAGGAGGCGCTGGCCTTCTGCGCGGTGATCGCGGCGCTTGACCGGCTGCTGCGACGCGACCAGGCGATGCGCTTGCGGGCCCACCTGCTCTGGTCGGCGAACCCGCTGCTGCTCTGGGAGATCGTGGCGGGCGGCCACATCGACGGGCTCGCCGCGGCGTTCGGGCTGCTCGGCGTCGCCGCGCTGCGGGCGCGCGCCGGGCGGCTGAGTGTCGGTGCCGCCGCGCTGGCGGGTCTGCTTACCGGCGTCGCGGCCGGCATCAAGGTGGAGTACGTCCTGTTCGGCGCGGCCGTGGCGTGGGCCTGCCGGCGGTCCGTCAAGCCCCTGGGTGCGGCCGCGGCCGGCTTCCTGCTGGCGGTGGTCCCCGCCTACCTGGCCGCCGGGCTGCCCGCGATCAAGGTGCTGATCACCCGCAGCCCCGGAATCACGTGGGACACCATGTACCAGCTGTTCTGGCGGCCGGTACTGGGGTATGAGCAGTTCAGCGTGTCGAGCGTGCCGCCGCATCTCGCGCTGGTCGCGTACCTGCTGTTCGGTGCCGCGGCGCTCCTCGCGCTGCTGCGCATGCCCGACCGGGTCCCTGGCCTGCCGGCCGTGACCCCGGCGCTGGCGCTCAGCCTGGCCTGGCTGTTCTTCACCGCCTTCCAGCGACCCTGGTACGACGTGATGGCGCTCAGCCTGCTGGCCCTGTACTCGGCGTCCGCCCTGGACTGGGTGGTCCTGGTCCGCCTGCTGGCGGGCGCAACCATCTACGCGCAGGCCGTTCAGAGCCCGGCCGAACCGCGCTGGCTATACGACATCGGCCAGTTCAACGGCACGTGGCTGACGCCAGGCGTCCGGCTGCTGGCCGCCGCGGCGCTGGTCTGGCTGTGCGTTTCCGGGCGCTGGGGCTGGCGCTCCCGGCCGGTGACGCCCGCAGGCAAGCTGCCCGAATTGCTGCCGCTGTCCTGAGGGGCTTTATCCACAGGCGCACCCTGTGGATAACCTCGCCGGCGACGACCCCGGATGCATGCGGCCCTTGGCAATTTCATGCACATGTCTGTGGATTGCCTTGTGGATAACGGCCGCCCGAGGTCAGGTACAGCCGCGGCCAGCGGCAGTCGGCGAAGTCCTCGAGGTAGCCGGCCAGCCGCTCGTCGAAATCGTCGTCGTCGGCCCGGGCGCCGACGGCGCCCTCGATGGCCGAAGGCTGGTCGGCGCCGAACGCGACCACCCGGACACCGAACTCGTCGCGCTGCGCGTCGTCATGCCACCGCTGCACCGCGGCGACCTGCCGGGCGCAGGTATCGCCGGTGACCGGCTGCCCGTACGTCCGTTCCCATTCCGCGCTGCGCGAGTGCGGCCCGGCACCGGGGTTCTTCCTGTCGGCCGACGTGAGCGCGTCCAGGACGAGCGACCACTGGTAGGCCGGAGCGAGCCAGGCAGGCTCTTCCCGCTCGCACGCCCAGCTGCCGCGCGACACCCTGGACCTGATCGCGGTGCTGACGTGCGAGGCCAGGCCGGCCGGGCTGACCCGGCTGGCGATGACGGGTACCCGGACACCGACCGCGGCGTCCACGCCGTGCGAGATGGCGCAGTCGCGCAGCCGGGACGGCATCATCTGCAGGAGGGAGAGGAGCCTGGTCCCGGGCACGGGCATCGGCCAGCCGGTCAGGTGCGCCAGGCCGATTCCGTCCGCGATTCCCGCAGGCCAGGGCTTTATCTGGAGTTGTAACCGGGCATTTGAGCACCCGGTTTTGTCACGCTTTTGTCACACCGGGTCCGAGCAGGGCGCCGATCGCGCTGCTCACGGCGCTCAGGTCCCTCGGCGCGGCCAGGTAGGCAGTCCGGTTGACCTCGACCCGGTGACCCAGCCAGGCCGCCCTCAGCGAGTCGGGCATGCCCGACCTCTCCAGCAGCGAGTTGACCGTGCCACGGGTGTCGTGCAGCCGGATCGCCGGCAGTCCCGCCCGGCTGTACAGCCGGCGGAACTCGGTGGAGTACCACTTCGGCGGGACCGGCCGTCCCAGCTCGTCGGCGACCACGTATCCGGCGTTGGCGTAGGCCGGGCCGGCGGCGGTCATCTCATCGAGCTGGCGGACCCGCAGCGCTTCGAGCGCGGTGATCACCGGCTCGAACAACGGGAGAGTCCGGTACGACCGCTCCGACTTGGGGGTCTTCTCCACCACGCCGGTACCGGACACCAGGACGCGGCTGTGCTCGATCCTGAGCACGCCCGCGTTCAGGTCGATGTCGGACCACTTCAGGCCCAATACCTCACCGCGCCGCAGGCCGAGCACCGACAGCAGCCAGGCCGCGTACAAGCGGTCGGCCTGGGCGACGGCCAGGAACTTCCCCAGCTCAGCCTCAGTCCAGGTCGTTGCCTGCCGCTGCACCGATGCGGGCTTGCGCACGTACCGGCAGGGGTTGACGGATAGCTTGCCATCCTCGCACGCCTGGTCGAACGCGGCGCTCAGGCGGCCGAGTGTCAGCCGCACCGAGCGCGGGCTGAGCCCGGTACCCGGCTTCCCGCCACGGCGCCGGCCGGAACTGAGCAGGTAGTCACGGAGTTCCTCGATGTCGGCCCGCGTGACCGACCTGGCCTGGCGGTCGCCGAGCCGGTCCAGGGCTGGCAGCAGCGACACCCGGTTGCTCAGGACGGTGTTCGCCTCGGCCTCGAAGCTAGCCGTCTTCAGGTAGGCGTTGATCACGTCGGCGACCGTGGCCTTAGACGGCCTGACGTAGGTGCGATCGGCGACCTTGCCCGTGATCCGGGCGACCTCATCCCTGACTTCCTTCTGCGTCTTGCCGGTCACCGTCCGCTGCATCCGCTTGCCGGTCGCCGGGTCCTTCCCGGCGCTCACGCCCTGAGCGCGCCAGCGGATGGTCTTGCCGTCTGCTAGAACAATCTTCTGGATCTTGACCCCTGCCACTTTCATCGTCTCCCTTGTTCCTGCGTGGCATCTGACCATCTGTGACAACAGTCCGGGCACGTGTTTTTGTTCCGTGCCAGTAGGTACCAGCCTGTGTGACCGGGTATCGTAGGTAATGATGGCCAGTCGTCCCACCTGGTCCGTCGCGGTGCGTTGTGGAGGGTGCCGCGAGGGCACGGACCGGGAGCAATGGGCAGCCGGCCAGCATGCCGCCTCGGTTTGAGGCTGCCGCAGTGGCGGCCTGGTTATCCGTTCCTCCGCTCGAAAACCGATAGGCGGGGCTGCGCGCCCGCCGAAGCCGATCAAAGGAAGGCTTCGGCATGCCAGCAAACCCAGCAGCAGACCGTCCCACGCTCGACCAGATCAGGACGTGGCCTGCGACGGTCGACGTCGAGCAGGCCGCGCTCGCGCTCGGCGTGAGCCGGTCGACCCTCTACAAGGCCATCGCGGATGACACGGTAAACGTGCAGGTCACGACCGTCAGCCACAGATTGAAGGTGATCACCGCCAGCCTGGTCGCCCTCCTGGACGGCCAGCCACGGCAGGACGGCGCGGCGGCATGAGACGGCCCTGGCTGCTCGCGGTCGCGGTGCTGGTGATCGCCGGGTGCGGCACCAGCCGCCCGGCACCGGGCACGTCAGCGTCAGCGTCAGCGTCAGCGTCAGCGTCGGCGAGCACGGCCCTGGTGATGGCCGAGTGCCGTCTGGCCGTCCAGGCTGAGGTGCTGAAGTCGCCAGGTGCGGCCAGCTACCCCGAGCCAGCCGTGTGCAGGCCGCTCACCCTGGCCCAGCGTGAGCAGATCGCGGCCGGGCTGATGAACGGCCTGCCGTGAGCCGTCGCAACTCACGGCGGGCCAAGGCCGGGCGCCGCGCGCAGCGGAGCCAGCCGCAGCGCGTGCCACCGCCAGAGCTTCAGGAGCTGGCTCGCCTGTCGGCCTGCCCCGACTGCGACAGCGACGTCGTGCTGCTGCACCGCCGGGGCGGTGACGACTGTGACTGGTACGCCGAGATCCGTCACGACCACGAGTGCCCCCAGCGGCGGCAGCGCACTGGGGCCGGTCCCTCGATCATGGTGGCAGGCAAGGACGGCCAGCCGGTGCCGGCCGAGACCGTCGCCCGCGTCATGCAGGTCATGGACGAGTGTGACCTGGTTCCCGGCCGGATCGCGGTGAGCACGGACGGCCGGGTACCGCCAGCGCCATCCTGGCAGGAGCGCGAGGCCATCGAGCGGGCCGTGCGGGAGATGCGCGGTGACCCGTGACCGGATCGTGACCGGAATCGGCTGGCGTGTCCATCCCGTCGTCGTGGTTGCGTTGAACGCATGTCACAGACCCCGCTGAACCCCCAGGGCGGAGATGCTCAGATCGTGGCTGCCCGCGTTCCCGAATCACTCCGCCAGGCCCTGTTCGCGGCAGCCGAGCGGCGTGGCGTGACGCCGAGCGTGCTACTCCGCCAGTCGATCGAGCGGCTGGTCAGTGACGAACTCGACGCGATGACGGCCGAGCTTGGCGACCGCGAGCCGGGCGACGACCCCTGACAGCAGCGCGGCCGGGCACCCCGACAAAGTGCCCGGCCCTGAACGCTGACCAGCTCGACCAACCCGCTACAGGAAGGTTCGCGACCATGGTAACCCGCAGGCGACGGGTGAGCACTGCCGAGCGGCAGCGCCGGGCACGGCTGAACGCCGAGCGGTCGCGGCGGTTCCGTGCCCGCCAGCGCGGCGAGGACGTGCCGAAGCGCCAGCCAGGCCCGGCACCGAGGAACCCCGCAGCCTTCTGGGTAGCAGACCGGACTCCGGTCACCCGGCCGCAACTCGCCGAGCTGGTGGCCAGGGCGAGGGCCAGGTCATGACGGCCGACCCGCAGCCACAGCCGTACGCGGAAGACTGGGCCACGCTGTACAGCCTGGCCGACCACGCGGCGGCCAAGGACGTCGACACCGATGGGCAGCCGGCCGGCGCTGAGCTGAACGGCCACAGAGCGCCGTTGCTGCCCGCCGATCTCGATGCCTGGTACCGGCAGAAAAAAGCGGCTGCGTTCACCGAGCAGAAGATTGCTCGTGAGGTCAGGCGCGAGCTGGACGCGATCGAGGCCGCCGAGCGCGGTGGCTGGGCACCGCCGCCGCCGGCATCGCTGACCCTGCGGGACTTCCTGGCCAGCGTCGATGACGAGGCCGCCGAGATCCCGTTCATCATCCCCGGCACGGTCCCCCAGGGGTGCCGGTTCCTGCTGACCGGTGAGGAAGGCCGGGGCAAGTCCACGGCGATCCGGTGGGTGGGCGCCTGCCACGCGGCGGGCGTGCACCCGTGGACCGGCCAGCCCTACGACGGCGGTGTCACCCTGCTGCTCGACGCCGAGAACCCGAAAGCCCTGCTGCGCCATCGGCTGGCCGAGCTGGCCGCGTTCCTCGATCACTACGTGCCCGGCGCGCGGGAGCGGATCATGGACCGGCTCATCGTGGAATCCCAGCCAGCCGGCTTCGACCTGGCCGCCGAGTCGTGGGCGGCCTACCTCGGGCAGATGATCGCCGACCGCTCACCGGACCTGGTGACCGGCGGGCCGCTGTACAAGCTGGCCAGCCTGCCCGCCAAGTCGGAAGAGTTCTTCGAGGCCGTCAGCGGCGTGCTGGGACGGCTCCAGGACCGGCACGGGTTCTCGCTGCTGCTGGAGGCGCACCCGCGCCAGGACGGCCAGGACGGCGGGCGGCCGGAGTTCCCCTACGGCAACACCGGCTGGCGCCGCTGGCCGGACATGGGCTATCACCTGAACGCACGCGGGGACCTGACCGACTGGCGCGGCAACCGCTACGGCGCCGACGCGCCCTGGCCCGCCCGGCTGAACCGGGTGCCCGGCAGCAACGTGGCGTGGACTCCGGTGTTCGCCTCGCGCGGCTCGGGCGCGGTCGCGGGCGCTGGCGACGTGGACGCGAAAGTCGTGGAGGTGGCCGGGGTCGTGGCCGCGCAGCCGGGGATCAACCAGACCGATCTTCGCAAGCTCGTCGGCGGCAAGGGCAACCAGTGGATCGACGCGGCCGTCGAGCGCCACGTGATCGCCGTGCAGTACCACGGCCACAGGAATGCGACCTGCTACTACCCGGTGGACGGATGGCACGTGAACCCGGCGACCGGGCGCCTGGAGCCCGACGCGCCGCAGTGAGGGTTGCTGGCTCCGCGCCAGTCTGTCCGCGCCAGTCTGTTCGTGCAGCACCCTGTTCCCTTATAGGGTCCACAGGGTTGCCTGTGGCGGACCCTGTTCTGACATCGTTCCCGCAGGTGAACGAGGTCCACAGGGTCCACAGGCCACCTCGTTCCCGCAGGTGCACAGGGTCGGCCCCAGAAAGGCCCCCGGAGCGGGCGCAGGATCTAGATTTAGAGGATTTGGCGCAGCCCCCGGCATGCTCACGGCCCCGGCTGCCGACCGGCTGGCTGAACACCCCGCCGGCCTGCCCCAGGACCCGCGCGACCGCAGGCCGCGCACCGGTCGATCTGTTCGCTGGCAACACATCGCCCACACTTGGCCTGTGGGAACGTTGCCGTGGGAAGGCCCCGCCTGGTGCCCCGGCGTCACCAGGGGCGGCCTGCCGTGCTGCCGTCGTGAGCTTCGCGGCGTCGGCTGGTGCCTCGCCCACTACCCGGATGAGCTGGACGACCTGGTGTACGAGTTGACGGGCGCGCGGCGCTGCCAGGTGCGCGAAGGATGCCGCAACCCGGCCAAGAAGGGCACGCTGCCGCCCATGTGCAAATGCCACGGCGCGAACCTCGGGTCGAAGCAGAGGCAGCAGGCCGCCGTCAGGCTGGCTGAGCAGCGGATAGCCGCCCGGATGGCCGAGATCCTGGCGTCACACCGCGCTGGCCGCGCGTAGCCTGGCGCGCATGGGCGCCGACGACCTGGCCGGGGAACTGACCCGCCGCGACCGGATCCTGGCCGCGCGGCAGCTCGACGCCATGGCCAGGGAGCTGGACGCGATGAGCTGCTGGCTGTCGCTGCTTACCGACTCGGGCACCAGGAAGGCCAACGACGCTGCCAAGGCCGCGACCGTGATGGATCACGCGGCGGCGTATGTGCGCAGCGCGTGCTGGCTGATCGCGCCGTTCGACGGCACGCTGCCCGGTGAGGACCTCGCAGGCCGGATATCGCGCCCGCCGGACGGCTGGAACACCTGACGGCCAATCAGGTGCGCGGCGCATCGCCGCAGGCCAGCGGCTATGCGTGTCACGCCGTGTCACACGCTGCGCGGCCCGATCGGCGGCTGTTGACGGCCTGGTTTTAGTCTGCTCCCCATGACGGCGGCGAGCGTAGTGAGTCCGGGTGACGTGTTCGGCAGGCTGACCGTGCTCCGCCTGGATCGCAAGGCCGTTGGTGACAACCCGGACCGTATCCAGCGCGCGGCCTGGTGTGAGTGCTCGTGCGGCACGACCAAGCTGCTCCGGTTGGATCAGCTAACCGGGGGAACGACCGTCTCCTGCGGTTGTGTGCGCAAGGAAAACCTCGCCAAAAACGGCGACAAGACCGGCGGGCGCCGCTCCCCGGCGCGCGTGCCCGAGCTGAACGGCGCGGCGTGCCGCACGTCGAGCCTCGGCAGCGAGGCGTGGTTCAGCAACAGCCGCGAGCTGCGCGAGGCGGCCAAGCATGTGTGCTCGACGTGCCCGGTCCTGGCCGAGTGCCGCGAATGGGCGATCGGGAGCAGCAAGTACGCGGATGAAAAGGCTGGCGTCCTGGGCGGCCTGACTGGCAGCGAACGGCGCACTGAGCGCCGCAGGCGGAAACAGGCCGCAGAGCTTGCGGAGCTGCGGAGTCGGTCGCCCATGGCGGCGCTCAACAGGTCAAAGGTCGACTGCTCGAAGTGCGGCAACCCGCTGTCCGGGCCCAACTTGATGCTGACCGTGGACCGGCGTGGCGGTAAGCACCGTGCGTGCCGCACCTGCCACAGACGGCGGGTGGCCAACGCCGCGCGGCTGGCCCGGCAGCTCAGACGGCGCGCTGCGCAGGTCGCGGCGTTAGGCTGGCCGCTGGGAGAATCCCGGTGCTGGCCGGGCGCTGGTCAAAGCTCCAACGTTGATCCCTCAGAAGATCGGGGCCAAGGACGGCCATCGCCGCCGTACCTGCCAGGCAAACGCCCGGCCAGCACAGACGGGGGTTACGGGTTACGCTGGGTGCATGGCGCCGTCACCAGCCGTCTACGCCGAGACCTGCCCGCGCTGCCTGTGCTCGCGGCTGTTCGTGTGCCTCGACACGCCCGGCGGCCAGGCCACCTACCGGTGCAGCGGGTGCGAGTGGGCGTTCAGCCTGACCACCAAGTCACCGACCGGCACGACGAACGCCGCGATCACCGCAGGCACCAGCACCGCGCTGTCCGTCGCGTCGGGCGGCGCGAGCTTCACTAGCGGGATGATCCTGGTCGTGGACAGCGGCAGCCTGACCGAGATCGTGACCGTCAGCGGAACCCCCACTGGCACCTCGGTACCGGTGCCGGGCGGGTTCGCGCACAGCCACGCCAGCGGCGCGGCGTTCGGCCAGATGCTGCTCACGCCGAGCCAGGCCGCCAGCCAGGCCGACACCCCGGTTTCCGGCTGGCCCGCTGCTCAGCCTGCGACGTTCTGATGGCGCTCTCGCGGTTCGTGCTCACGGCCACGGTCACGCTGTCGCCCGACACCCTGGCCACGGTGACGGCTGGCGAACCGGGCACGGGCGGGGCGGCTGGCTACGGCAACACGGCCACGGTCACGCCCGGCACCAGCGGCAAGTTCGAGTTGTGGAGCCCGGTCATCCCGGCTGGCACGGTGATCGTCGCCAGCTCGCTGAGCACGGACGGCGCCGCTTACCTGCTCTATGAGGCGATCGGATCGGCCAACCTGCGCGCGTGGGTCGACGGCCAGGACAGCTACCGGGGCGGCGTGTCCAATTGAGCCTGCGGATCGTGGTCGGGGACGTCGAGGGCATCGCGCCCAGGGGCACCCTCGTGCACGTCGAGCCCGGATCCGCGCTCGAAGCGAGGTACGGCGGCCCTGGCAACCTGCGGACCCCCACGGCTGGCGAGCTGGCGGCGATCCAGGCCGGGCACTACGCGACCGGGGCGAGCATGGCGGGCAGGCCGGGCCATCCGGCGCCGCCGGTCCAGCCGCGAGCGGTGAACGTCGGCTGGCCGGACCGGGTGACGGCCGCTGGCCGCCATGCCCGCACCGCCGACCAGCAGAGGTACTCGACGGGCAGCGGCCAGCCGCAGGAGGTCACCAGGTAGCCCACGGCTGCCATGGGAGACCGCCGCGATTGGCCGCACGCGGCTGGCCGTGGCTGAGCAGGGCTGGCGATCGGCGCCCCGCCGGTATGACCGGATGCCCCGGCCCGCTGGCGGCCGTAGAGACGATTACAGCGGCGCGGCGTACCCTGGGCGCCATGGGCTACCCAGACGAATACAGCGGCGACGGCTACCCGGCTGACGCCACGCCTGCCGAACTGGCGGCCGTGGCCCAGGCGGTCGCCGAGGCCGAGGCCGAGCAGGACCCGTACGGCGGCTGGCGGCCGGTGCGGTGAACGACTTCCGCGTCACTTTCCGGCAGATGGTCGATGAGGGCCTGAGCTGGTCCGACCTGGAGCGCATGGCGCGGGTGGCCGCGCCGTCAGCACCGGCCGCGATCGGGCTGGCCAGCGGCGGCGACTACGGCAGCGAGGGCGGCGGCGGGTCCGGCGGGTCGGCTGGCGCGGCGCTCGGCCCCGCCTACCAGATGACCGCTGAGCAGTTGCGCAGCCACCTGGAGAACTACCACGCCGACAGCCCGGCGGGCCTGGGCGCCATGGGGCCGCTGGCCAGGCACGAGTTCGACCACAACGCCCGTGGCGACGACGCGATCGGGCACAGCCATGCCGCCGTGGTGCAGCACTCGAACACCGGAGGGAACACCGTGGACTTGTCCGAAGACGACATTGCCGACGCGGCTGCGATGATTGCCGGGTTCGAGGCGGCGGGCATGCACGCCGAGGCGGTCGAGCTGGCGAACGAGCTGGAAGCGTACGAGATCGGCAGCAGCCCCGGCGGCACCTACGGGTTCCCGGCGCTGGCGGGCAGCTACGGCCAGACGATCGAGCTGGCTAACGGCCAGGTGGTCGACCTGGCCCCGCATCAGCGGTTCATCGACTTGTCTAACGCGCAGCAGGCCCACGAGAACATCCGGCGGGCCGAGGACAGGCAGGCAGGATCACGGCGGGCGGGCTCGGCTGATGAACGGCTGGCGGGCGCCCTGGACCGGGTGCGGCGCGGGACGCTGACCCCGCGCGGCCCGGCCCGGCTGGAGTTCGCGGCGAGCAGCGCGCCGGGCCTGGTGACCGGGCAGGCGACGTGCGGCGCGGCCGACGATCTGGGCTACTGCACGGCCGAGTACCACGACATGGGCTGCGGCAGCTACGCGGGGCCGGAAATCGCGCTGACGATGATCAGCAACGACGTGTACCTGGACCGGGCGGCCAGCCCGTACGCCGACGCCAGCGGCAGGATCTGGAAAAACCAGTACGGCCTGCCGATGGACCTTACCCAGCTCATGGAGAGCGCGAGCGGCCAGCGGCTGGCCAACATCGATGAGTGGTCGACCACGCGGCGCGAGACGTTCCGCGCCCAGCCGGTGCAGGTGTGGGGGGATCCGAGCGACCCGGACGGCGCGGTGTACTACGACATGCCGGCGGCCCCGACCGGGCTGGCGGCGGCGGTGCTGGCCCAGGCGGGCATCGCCAGGCCGGATCCGGCGGCTGCGCGGGAACGGCTGCGGGCCGACCCGAGGCGCGCCGTGATGCGGGCGGGCATCCGGCACCCCCTGGACGGCGGCGGCGGGAGCATGCGGGAGCGGGCAGAGCGCAAGCAGGCCGAGCGGGCGACGGCGAGCTGGGATGACAGCCAGGCCGACCTGTCCGGCACCTACGCCCCGATGCCGGGCGAGCTGCCCCGGTACACGTTCGGCCAGATCGCGCTGGCCACGCCTGCCAGCGGCGGGGACGGCACGGACAGCAACGGCCTGACCCCGGCTGGCCAGGCGATCTACAAGAAGCTGATTGCACGCGGATTCCCGGCCGCGCGTGCGCTGTCGTTCGCCAAGAACGCCCAGAACGCCAAGCCCGGCGTGTTCCAGAAGGCACGGGCATCGTGACCAGCGCGGCGCGGGAGGGGGTCTCGCACCTGTACCGGATCACCCGCGACGTCACCGTGCCCGCTGGCGCCTACGGCCGCATCAAGGGCCGGTACCGGGCTGGCGACCTGGTGAGACTGGAGCCGCACGGCGCGCTGATGATGGCGATCGGGCCGGGCGGCGTGCAGTGGGTGCCCGAGCCCGCGACCGCGCACCAGCACACGGGGGTGAGCAACTGAGATGGCCGCCTACGGCCCGGATGGCGGCGGGCTCGACCCGGCTGGCGAGTTCGAGCTGCCGAGCATCGATGAGCTGACCGGCCCTGGCCGGCCGGGTGGCTACCCGGCCGAGACGCTGGCCGAGGTCCGGCACGCGCTCGGGATCGGCGTGCCGCGCAGCAGGTACGGCCGCCCGCACGGCCAGGAGCCGCTGCCCGACGTCGGCGAGCTGGCGCGGGATATCGGCCTTCATGGGTGAGCCCGAGCCCGAGCCCGAGCCGGTGAGCGTGTACCTGACCACGGCGGTACGGACCAGCGGCGGCAACGGCCCCGGCGTGGTGCGGGTGCCGCTGCGCGAGGCGCAGGCGATCGTCAACACCCGTCGCGGGGTGTTCGGCGACCAGCCGCCGCGCGGTTTCATTGACGGCGGGGCCGACCCGGGGGAAGCGGCCCGCATGATGCCCAGGAGCGGCAGATGACACACACGCGAGAGCGTTTCGACCCGTTTGACGAGACCGCATTCCCCGAGGCGGTCGCGCCGCTGTCCGAGTTCGAGTATGAGCACCCGCTGGCTGAGTACGGCCGGCCCGGCTACCCGGCCATCGGGCCGATCCCGCCCACCATGACGCCCGAGCAGCGCGACCGCGAGCGCGGGATCACCGTGGGGCCGGATCCGGCACCGGCACCGGCACCCGAGCCCGCACCAGCACCGGAGCCAGCGCCAGCCGCGAGACAGTACGCGCCCAAGCCACGGCCAGCGCGGACGGCCGCGCGCAAGGCACCGGTACGCACGGCACCGGCCGCACGCAAGCCACGGGCGCCACGGGCGGGCGCGGCGTGAGCTTCCCGTGGGGTGAAGACCCGGCCAAGCCGACCCAATGGGTGGTGCAGGCCGACGTTCAGGGCGGCGGCCAGGCCCAGGGCAGCGAGGGCGCGAATTTCATCCGGCACGGCACGGTGGTGGAGATCGCACCCGACGACGATGCCACGGCGGACTACTACGGCGGGTGGTCCAACCTGGCGCCGATGCCGGCGACCCAGACCGGCGACGATGCGGACCATAGCTGGCTCGGAAACTAGCCCTGTGAGACGCCGCAGCCCGACCGCGCGGGTGCGGGCCGGGCTGCTTGCGGCGATCGTGCGCGGTCTAGACCACGGACAGGTACCAGAACACCCAGGCCCGGCGCCAGTGAAGGTGGTACCGGGTGCGCTCGTCGCTGAGCCAGTCGTACAGGACCAGGGCGCCGGTAGCGCCGAGCAGGTAGAACTCAGCCGTGATCCAGAGCGGGCCGAGCAGGAACGGCCAGATGACCAGGTACCAGACCGTGGCGCCGAATAGCCCGAGCCCGCAGCCCCACAGGCCGTAGCTGACGCTGGCTGAATGCCAGTGGCGGACACCTGGCTGGCTGCCTGGCCAGGAGGTGCCCGCCGTCTGGCGGATGCGGACGCTCACGAGCCCGGCCACGGGTGGACCGGCGCGAACACGCTGTCGACGTCGGCGCCCGGCTGGCTGGCCTCGGCCTGGGCCTGCCTGCGCTCGACTATGCGGCGCTCCAGCCTGGCCAGGTCGTTGTCGGTGACCGGCAGGACCCAGCCCTGCACGCCGTTGTCAAAGACGATCTCAGGGCCATCGGCGCCGTCGCGGATGGTGATGTCACCCCAGTCGGGCCGGGCCATCACTCGGCCTCCACCCAGGCGAAATAAAGCCGTGGCTCGTGGGTGAACTCCAGCGTGCCCATCTGGCCGTCGCTCTTGCGGCGGACCACGACGAACGGCGCCGCGTAGCTCTGCACCTCGAAGTCGCGGATCAGCTCGGCGGTGGTCCACGTCTGCTGGTCCGGGTCTGCGGCCAGGTCCGCGTGCGGCTGGCCGGTGGCGAGCATCTCGCGCCGCTGCGCGGTGGTGGTGTCTTCAGGCATGGTGTTCCCTCCCGTGGTGTCGGTTGTGGTGCAGGTCAATGGCTACGGCTGGCAGGACCAGCAGCAGCCAGAGCGGGTTTGCGGTCATCACGGCCGTGACGCAGGAAAACCCCACGGTCCAGGTCAGCGGCAGGTGGTCGCGGGTCACCGGGCCACCATCGCGTTCAGCTCGGCCTTGATCCGGCGCGCGTCGGGGCCGCGCCAGGTCCGGGCGTTGCCCAGAAACCGCAGGACGATCCCCTTGGCGTCGTCGTGGCCGTAGTTGTCGGTGATCAGGTTCAGGCTGGCCATGGCGACCACGTAGGGCTCGGCCCACGGGTGGACCGGGTTCCAGAGGCTGCGGATCTCGCGCGCTATCTCGTACAGCGGCCGGGTGGTGGTGGCCGCGCTGGTGGTGGTCATCTTCATCTTCTCCCTGGTGCAGAGCCCCCCTTGGGCCTGCACGTTTTTCAACCAACATAGGTCCCCAGGTATGCCATAGAACACCTAGGACACCAGCCTGTGACCTGGCGGAATGCAGTGTGACGAAGATCACAACGGCCGTACAGGGCGGGCTGGGCACGGGCGGTCTGGCGCACCTGCGGAGGGGTGACCGCCTGCCGCTTGCCCGGCCCGGTACGGCCGGAACGCGGGAAGCTCAGCGATGCGGGCGGCTGGCTTCCCGCGCGTCCCTCAGCCGCCTAGCAGGTGCTCGACGTCATCGAGCAGGCGGCGCAGGTCGGTGTCCGAGGCGAGCAGCTCACCCGCGCGCCTGGCGTAGTAGGTGCGCTGGCCGGCCGTGATGTCGGGCAGCTCGAACTCGATGCCGTGGGCCTCGGCCATGGCGTTCATCCGCGCTACCTGGTCCACCTCGCCCGCCTCGGTAAGGCGGGGCATGTCCGGCGGCTCGGGCGGTGGTGGTGGTGTGGTGCTCATCGGTGCCTCCCCGTGGGTTTGGGGCCGGGCTGGCGGGGCGAGTCCGGGGGGCGGTAACTGCCCAGGCCAGCCCGGCGCTCTATGGGGTCACGGGCCTGCCCTTGGTTGATCACCAGGACAGAACCCGGACCCTGGACCCGCAGCCGGGACCGGTCACCGGACGCAAGCCTCAGCGCGGCCTGCCAGGCGGCCGGGTGGACGCGGGCGGTGATGACCGGGCCGTTGCGGCGCGGGTCTCTGATGCGGCGGCGGGCGCAGGCCAGGCCGTGGATGCGGAACGGGTCAGCCACGCTCATGAGTGCCTGCCGTGGGGGATGCCGCCACGCCTGCGGCTGTGGCCGCCGTACCGTGGCCGCCTGCGGAGTGAGAACCACAGCGAGCCCACGATGGCCACCAGGGCAGCCCCGGCCACGCCCAGCGGCAGCGCGAGATTGCCCAGGCCGTGCGATGCCCCCGCAGCCGCCCGAACCGGTGCACCGCACTCTGGCGCTGTGCCGATGACGAGCTGGCTGGCTACGGCGCCGGACACCCGTGCCTCGCCAGTCGACCCGCCAGCCGAGGTGAACACCACGGCCAGATCCTGGGCGGGCGCGGTCTTCTCGATCGTGACGTGCGCGACCCCGCGCTGGCCCGCCTTCAGGTCGAATCTGGCCGGGCTGACGGTCACGCCTTCGGGCTGGCGCTGGCTGGTGACCCCGCACGCACCCGCCCGGCTGGCCACGGTCATGATCCTGACCGTGACCCTGGCTGGCGCGGTGCCGGTGTCGGCGATCGTGAACTGCTCATCGTGCCACCTGCCAGCGGCGATGTGCTCGGCGGCCGGGCTGGCGGTGAGGGAAAAGGCGTGGCCCGGCGCCGGGGCGGCCAGGGCGATGACCCCGGCCGCCACGGCAGCGAGCAGCCCCCCGGCAGGCACCTAGTTTCCCAGTGCCATGTAGGTGAATCCCTCGGAGTACGAGCCCGGCGGCTGGCTGGACGGAATGGCCTCGCTCCAGTTCTCGGAATAGGCGTACGGGCTGGCCGAGTCGCCCGATTCCCGGTCGAGCACGGCCGCGCTGCCAGTGAGCGTTTGGCTGGTGCCGATGCCGCTGGTTTCGGCGATCGACAGAGCGCTGTTGGGCATCTGGTCGCCGCCCGTGTCGCTCATGAACGCCGCGCCCGGCACTAGCTCCAGCGTGTACCCGTTCGGGTCGGTGGTGGCCACGTCGTACACCTCGGCGCCGGTCTTGGTGCCGGTGTCGCCAGCCGTGGTGGCCGGGAAACTGAAGCTGGCCAGGCCGGTAAGCGTGATCGATTCCGGCGCGTTGACCTGCCCCGACACGGTAACGGCGCTGTTGCCTGTGGGTGGCGGGTCGTCGGCGAATGCCGGGCCTGCGGCCAGCCCGATGGCCAGCACTGATCCGGCGAGCGTGACGGCGATGTTGCGGAACCTCATGATCTTCTCCCTGTGCAGGCACGGGAAAAGAACCCCCAGGCACGCATGGCGTTGCGGAGCGGGGCCGCGCTCAGCGGCTGGATCATCTTCTCCCTGGTTGAATTACCGCGCCCCAAGCTACCAGAGGTGTCCTAGGTGTGCTACGTCTACGTGGAATCCGTAGGCTGATCTGGGTGAACACGTTGACCACCGTGCGGCATCATGATCCCTTGAGTCCGAGGGAGAAGATGATGGTCGACCGCGAGTCTGCGGTCCCGGCGTACCTGCAAGTGGCCGGGATCCTGCGCGCCCGGATCCAGTCCGGCCAGTACGCACCAGGCCAGCGTGTGCCGTCCATCAACGACCTGACCAGCGAATACGGCATCGCGCGGACCACGGCGGGCAAGGCGCTGCGGGTGCTGATCAACGAGGGCCTGGCCTACGTGAGCCCCGGCATGGGCGTGTACGTGCGGAGGCCCCGGCCCGAGCGGTAATTCAGCCGGGGGCTTCGGCCCCGGAAAGTCAGGGCTGCGCCGCCAGCGCTCGATCTTCTTGTAGCCGCGCCAGACCCGGTACAGCCGCCAGAGGCGACCGGGCGTCCAGATCATCATTCCGCCTGCACCTCCACCCGCCAGGCTACGCCAGCCCATCATCGCCAGCCGGCCGTTCCGGGCCGGGCACCTGGCCGCGCAGCGAGGCGTCTGCCCGCACGGCGCTGGCGTCGTCGCTGGCCCGGATCTCGGAGACCAGCCGGGCGCGCAACTGGTGCAGCTCGGTCAGCATGGCGTCGATCGCATCCATGGCCGTGTTCGCGGCCCGGCGCGCGTCCGGGTCGGCCTTGCTGTCGTCGCGGGCCATCCACTGGGCGAGGGCGACGCCCAGGACGCCGTTGTGACCTTCGTCGCCGAGACGGCCGGCGTAGTCGGCGATGGTGCGGCGCTCTGGAGGGATCTGGTCGTAGGGGAGCATGTTAAGGCGCCTTCCGTTGACACACATTTGTCACAAGACGCGCCCGGACCGGCTGGACTCACGTGCTCGGCCCGGACGCTGCGGTGCCCTGGCCTGCGAGAATCCGGAACGGATGGACTCGGCCGGACGCGTCAGACGGCTCTGATTGGCCAGCCGGTCAGGTGCGCCAGGACCGACAGCTCCGTCCACATCCTGATTTCCGGGTGCTCGCCGAGGGCGCGCTGGGCCACGCGCATGTCCCGCAGCGTGCACGGCCGGCCGGCGCAGTCGGCACCGCACGTCGGGCTGCGCGGCTTGACCACCCCGGCCGGGGTCGCCGTGCGGGCCTGGACCGCGGCCTCGCGGCCGGTCCCGTCGGGCATGCGCACGAGCAGCGGGTAATCCATGCCGTCGGCGAATACCGCGGCGTCACCCGGCTTGAGCGTGACCAGGAACCGGTTCTGCGCCGCGGTCATGTTCATCGTGGCGCCCACGGCTTCCCGGTCGTCGGCCGCGGGCAGGCGATGGGTGATCTTCACCGCCGTGTTCTTGACGACGTCGCCCACCAGGCGTTCCGGGATCTGCTCGGCGATGATGAGGCCTTCGCCGTAGGCCCGGATCTCGGCGAGCAGGCCGGCGAACATCTCCACCGCGTGCGCCGCCGCGCCCCCCGGGCCGCCACCGTTGGCGGCCTGGGGGCGGCGAAGCAGGCGGTGCGCTTCCTCGATGACGGTGAGGTGGCGTAGCGTGACCGGCCCGGGCGGCCTCGCCCGGTTCACCATCCGGAGGTGCTCGGCGAGCCTGATCAGCACGGTGCCCATGAGGAACGCCTTGTCGCCGTCGTCTCCCACGTCCTCGATCTCCAGCACGGCGTTCGCCGCGAGCAGCTTGCCGAAGTCGAGCTGGTGTCCGCCCTCGAGGAACCGGCCGGTGGTGCCCAGTCTCAGGCTCGACAGGCGCACCTTGATGAATCCGAGCACATCGTCGGTGACCCGCTGGCTGTAGCCGACCTCCTGGACGATCCTCTCGGCGGCCCGCTGCAGGTCGGTGAGGGTGGGGTAGCTGGGATCCGGGTCGGCCGCGATGGTCTCGCTCAGGGCCAGATCCCACCCGGCGTTCTGGTACACCCGGGTCAGCGCCGCACTCAGGACCTGCGGGAACGGCTCCTCGGCCCGGAAGGACGCGATGAACAGCGCCTTGACCAGGTCCGCGTGCGTCTGCAGCGGGAACCGGTGGCCCGCGCCGTCCGGCGCAGGCTCCAGCGGGTTGAGCCCGGCCGCGATGGCGTCCGATTCGCCCGGCCTGATGCGCACCACGGCCGCGCCCGCCGGGGCCAGGCGCGCGGCCATCAGGCGGTACTCCGCCTTGGCGGGTTCGACCACCAGCCACGGAATCCCGGCCCGGGTAGCGGCCTCGAGCAAGGCGCGGACGGTCTGGGATTTGCCCGCTCCGGTGGCGCCGCAGACGAACACGTGCCGGTTCAGCGAGTCGAGCGGCAGCATCAGCGGGCCGGCCGGCCGGTGGCTGCTGTCCAGGACCTCGCCGACGGCGATCGCCGGCCCGGCACCGGCCTCCTGGGTGACGTCGAAGTCCGCGCGGAGCACCAGGCGGATTCCGGGGACCTCACGCTCGGGCGGCCTGGCGAGGGCGGCGAGCAGGTCGGTGCTGGCCAGGAACGGATAGCCGAGAACGCCGTCACCGCCGGCCGTAGCCGGACCGGGATCGGCCAGGAGTTCACGCAGGCGCCCCGCGGCGCTCCGAGCGGGCGCGATGGCATAGGGCAGGCCGGACAGGTCGGCCGACGCGCACAGCAGCCCGGCGACTCCCGACGCGGCGTCCTCGTCACGGCCGCCCGCCAGCAGCCGCACCCGCCACAGGCCCGTCGACGTCCCCTTCAGTACTTCGGCGTGCCGCAGGTGCAGCCGGCGGGTCGCCATGACCCGGTCGGGAAACCGGTCCGTGTTCCCGGCGGACCGTTGCTCGCGGTGCGCGACCTCGTTGGCGAGGGCTCCGATCTCCGCGGCTCCCAGGGGTTCGGCCAACAGCAGCCAGCCGAACGGGCCGGGCCAGGTGGCCAGCAGGCATTCCTCCAGCGAGGGTGCCCGGTGCCCGCCGTCGCGTCGCTCGGCATCGGGCAGGAGGCCGTCGCTGATCCCGCCGACGGCGCGCCAGCCGGGCAGTTCCGACATCAGCGCGGTCACGGTGCCGGCGGGCAGCGGCTCGGCCCTGGCCCCGCCCGGCAGGGTCAGGAAGACGTCGTCGTCCTTCCCGCTTCCGACCAGGCCCGCGCCAGCCGCGAGGAACTGGACCGGGCCGCCGGCGTGGTGCCGTACCCAGCCGAAGGCCAGCGCTCCCGTGCCGTCACCGCCGGGACCGGTGCCAGCGTGGTACGCCGCGGCCAGCGCGGCGGCCCGCTGCGTCCGGCCGGCGTCGCCCTGCTGGTGAGCGGGCCCCTGCGCCGGGTCGGAGTCGGGCCGTCGCGGGATCTCGGTGATCCGGTAGGCCTCAAGGCGTTCCAGGACGCCTGACGCTGGCATCTCCGTCCCGGTCACCAAGGCCAGCCGGGCGGCCCGCCGTCCCGCCGGCACCGCGACCGCGCGATGACCTGGAGTACCGTGAACGCGGTCACGGCGAGGACGGTGATGGTGACCAGCGCGATCCTGCTCACGTCGGAGCCGAGGGCCGGTGCCTGGCTGATGGTATTGGCCGCCAGCCGGAGACCCCGGGCCGGGTCGCCCGACCGGATCAGCGCGGCCGCAACCGCCAGCCCGTTGGCCGCCCAGGCCGAGCCGACCGTTCCGTGCATCGTTACCACCCGCCCGCTCACTCACGCGACCAGTGCCGCGACCGCCGTCATGAAAGAAGGCGGTGATCAGGGGCTGCCGGTCACCGCGCTATGACCGGCGGGTCCGTGACCTTTCACGTCGGCCGCAGCACTGGCCGCCAACCCGGACTACGGGCGGGTGGCCACGTGCGGTTCGGGGCCTGGCTAGCTCGTCATCACTTGGTAATGACTGGTCCGAGGACCTGGTCCAGGTAGGCATTGCCGAACCTGCCTTCCGGGTCGACCTCGGCGCGGACGCGCCGGAAGTCATCGAAGTGCGGGTAGAGCGCGGCCAGCCGCCCGGCATCAAGGCAGTGCAGCTTGCCCCAGTGCGGCCTGCCCGCCACGCCGGCCGCGATGGCCTCGAACGCATCGAAGTACGCCTGGTAGGGCAGCCCGGCGTACTGATGGATCGCGATGTAGGCGGTATCCCGGCCGTAGGCGGTGGACAGCCAGATGTCATCGGCGGCGGCGACCCGCACCTCGACGGGGAACATCACGGGATCGGCCAGGCGGGGCACCGCGCGGCGCAACTCGGCGAGCACCTCGCCAAGTGATTCACGTGGAACGGCGTACTCGGATTCGACGAAACGCACCCGGCGGGGGGTCACGAACACCCGGTAGGAGGTATCGGTGTAGGTACGCGTGGAAAGCGCGGCCGAGGAGAACCTGTTCAGCGCGGGTATGAGCCGCGGCGTCGCCCGGCCAAGCCGGCACAGCGCTCCGAAGCCGGCGTTCTCCATCACCTCGAATTCCCAGAACCGGCGCCAGTGCGGCATCGGCCTGGACGCAGCCACATTTGGTGCCGCGGCATGGCCGGGCGTGAGCCGGTTGTTTCGCTTGACCAGGGCGTAGCGGCCGTATGGGAACCAGTAGAACTCGAAGTGATCGTTTGTCGCCGCGATCGAGTCGAACCGGTCGATGACTTCGTCGGTGAGCTCCGGGCGCTCGTCCGCGGCCAGCTCGAACGCCGGGACGCACTGTAGCGTGACCGTGCTGATCACGCCAAGCGCGCCGAGGCCGACTCGCGCGGCCGCGAACAGCTCAGGGCGCGCCGACGCCGAGCAGGTCACCAGCGAGCCGTCGGCGAGGACCAGGCCGAGCGCTTCGACCTGGGTGGCCAGGCCGCCCAGCCCGGCACCGGTGCCGTGCGTCCCGGTGCACAGGGCGCCGGCGAGCGTCTGCGCGTCGATGTCGCCGAGGTTAGCCATGGCCAGCCCGAGCCCGTCGAGCGCGGCGTTGAGCGACCGGAGCGTGGTCCCCGACCGGACGGTGACCACCCCGGTCCGCGTGTCCGCGGCGACGATCCCGGTCCAGCCGCGCAGGTCGAGCGCCATGCCGTCGGTCGCGGCCGCCGGCGTGAAGGAGTGCCCGCTGCCGAGCGCCCGCACCCGGAGCCCCGCCACGGCCGCGTCCTTGACCGCGGCGGAGATCTCGGCCTCCGTCCGCGGCTGGCTCCAGCGCGCGGGAGTCGCCTTCACGTTTCCGGCCCAGTTCTGCCACGAACCGCCCGCCGGAGCCGAGCGGCCGCGCCGGGCAGGAGAGTGCTGCATGACCGGACAGTATTCATCTTTCTGTCTCGCCGGTCTACTGTGCGAGCATGGCAGTCGACCAAGGGGGCAGGCTCGCGGGCCTGGCCGATCAGGTGCACCGGGGGCCGGCGCACGAGGGGCCCGCGGCCGAGGCCCTGCGAGCGAGGTACGACCGCCTCACCGCCGGGATCGACCCGCCGCTGGCCATTGTCGACCTGGACGCGTTCGACCGGAACGCCGCGGACCTGACGCGCCGCGCCGCCGGTCACCCGATCCGCGTGGCCACCAAGTCGGTCAGGTGCCGCTCCCTGATCGAGCGCACCCTGGCCAGGCCCGGCTACCAGGGCATCATGTGCTACTCGCTGCCCGAGGCCCTGTGGCTGCACGCGACGGGCACGAGCGACGACGTCCTGGTCGCCTACCCCACGGTGGCCGCCGGGGCCATCCGGGCCCTGGCCGCAGATGACCGGGCCAGGCAGCAGATCACGATCATGGTCGACTCGCCGGCGCACCTGGACCTGGTGGACCAGATCCTAGGCACCGGGCATCCGGAGATCCGGGTCTGCCTGGAACTCGACGTCTCGTGGCGCCCGCTGGCAGGCAGGCCGCTGGTCCATATCGGCACCCGCCGTTCCCCGCTGCACACGCCGGAGCAAGCCGCGGACCTCGCCAGGGTGATCACGCAGCGGCCGGGCTTCGGCCTGGTCGGGCTGATGGGCTACGAAGGGCAGATCGCCGGGCTCGGCGACGCGCCGCCGAACAATCCGGCCAGGGCACAGCTGATCAGGGCCATCCAGGACCGTTCGGCACGGGAACTAAGCCGGCGGCGGGCCGAGGCGGTCCGCATGATCCAGGCCCTGACCAGCCTGGAGTTCGTGAACGGCGGCGGAACGGGCAGCCTGGAGTCGACCGCGGGGGACGCGTCGGTGACCGAGCTGACGGCGGGCTCGGGACTGGTGGGCCCCACGCTGTTCGACGCGTACCGGAAATTCAGCCCGGAACCTGCGCTGCTGTTCGCGCTGCCCGTGGTCAGGCGGCCGGGCCCCGGCGTCGCCACGCTGTTCGCCGGCGGCTATGTCGCGTCCGGGACCGGGACGCCGGACCGCCTGCCCCGCCCGTTCCTGCCGGCTGGGCTCGCCCTCACCGGTGTCGAAGGCGCCGGCGAGGTCCAGACGCCGGTACGCGGCGCGGCCGCCGACCGGCTGCGGCCCGGTGATCGCGTCTGGCTGCGCCACGCCAAGGCCGGCGAGCTGGCCGAGCGGTTCACGGAGTATCACCTGGTCCGGGGCGACGAGGTGACCCCCGTGCCCACCTACCGCGGCGAGGGCCAGTGCTTCGGCTAGCCCCGGGGGCTGTCATATTTCTGCCGAACGATCCGTGGTATCGCCTCTGGTCTCGATCACGGCGAAGGCGGCGGCGGGTATCGTGACGGACTCGTCCTGGATCGCGATCCCCGTGGTGGATGCGGCGAGTACCGCGACGGCGGGCTGACCGAGCGGCAGCCGGCGGGTCTCGGTGCCGAGGTTCGCCACGATCCGCAGCGGCCCGCGCCGGACGATGAGCCACCGGGCGTCCTCGTCGTAGTCGGCCGCCACCCGGTCGAGCCGGGGGTCGGTCAGCTCGGGGCGCGCGCGGCGCAGCGCGATCAGCTCCCGGTACCAGGCCAGCGCGCCGTGATACGGCGCGCGCTCGCGCTGGGACCAGTCGAGCTTGGAGCGCAGGAAGGTCGCCTCATCCTGCGGGTCGGGCACCTGCGCCGGGCCCCAGCCGTGCGCTTCGAATTCAGCCCTGCGACCCTCGGCAACGGCCCTGGCCAGGCCGGGGTCGACGTGGTCGGTGAAGTACTGCCAGGGGGTGTCCGCGGCCCACTCCTCGCCCATGAACAGCATGGGCGTGTAGGGCCCGGTCAGCACCAGGCCGGCGCCGACCTTGACCAGGTCGGGGGAGAGGGCGGCGGATATCCGGTCGCCGGCCGCGCGGTTGCCGACCTGATCGTGATCTTGCAGGTAGCCCAGGAACCGGTGCGCGGGAACGCGGAAGACGTCGACCTGGCGCCCGTGCGTCCGGCCGCGGAACGATGACCAGGTGCCGTCGTGGAAGAACACCCGGGTGTAGGTCTTGGCCAGCGCGGCCAGCGACCCGAAGTCGGCGTAGTAGGCCATGCGCTCACCGGTAATCGCCGCGTGCACCGCGTGGTGGAAGTCGTCGCTCCACTGGGCGGTGAGCCCGTACCCGCCCGCCTCGCGGGAGGTGACCAGCCGGGGGTTGTTGGCGTCGGACTCGGCGACGAGCACGAGCTCGCGGTTCAGCCAGGCCGCGAGCGCCTGGACCTCGGCCGCGAGCTCCTCGAGGAAGTGCAGCGCCCGGTGATCTTCCAGGGCGTGCACCGCGTCCAGCCGCAGCCCGTCCAGGTGGTAGTCGCGCAGCCACATCAGCGCGTTGCCGATCAGGAACGCGCGCACCTCGTCAGAGCCCGGCTGGTCCAGGTTCACTGCGGGACCCCACGGCGTCACGTGCGCGTCGGTCAGGTACGGCCCGAACGCGTTCAGCCGGTTGCCGGGGCCGATGTGGTTGTACACCACGTCGAGCAGGACCGCCAGGCCGCGCGCGTGACAGGCGTCGACGAACCGCTTGAGCCCGTCGGGCCCGCCGTACGGGTCGTGCACCGCCCACAGGTTGGTCCCGTCGTAACCCCAGCCGTGCCGGCCGGGGAACGTGGCGACCGGCATCAGCTCGATCGTGTGGACGCCCAGGTCGCGGAGGTGGTCGAGCCGCCCGATGGCGCCGTCGAAGGTGCCCTCGGCGGTGAACGTCCCGACGTGCAGCTCGTAGATCACGGACCCGTGCAGCGGGCCGCCGCGCCATCGCCGGTCCGTCCAGCCGAACGCGGAGTGATCGTAGGTACGGCTCGGGCTCCCGATCCCGGACGGCTGGCGGAGCGACCTGGGGTCGGGCAGGAGTTCGCCGTCGTCCAGGCGGAACCCGTAGTCGGTGCCGTCGGCCACCCCGGGCACCTCCGCGCTCCACCAGCCCGACCAGCCCCGGGACGGCAGTGCGGCGTCCCGGCGCATCGGGAGACGCAGCCCCGCGACCTCGACCTCGGCGTGGCCCGCGGCCGGGGCCCAGACGCGGAAGGTGGTCACGCCAGGTCGCCGTCGGCCAGGCGGCCCTGCTCGGCGAGGTAGATCCGCTCCGGGATGAGCAGCGCCACCGGGAGGCGCCAGGTCAGCTCGGAAAGCGGCGGCCGCAGGCCGGCGTGCCTGGTCCCGGTCAGGACGTCCCACCAGTGGAGTTCGGGGAGCGGCAGGACGGTATCGGCCCAGCCGCCGCGCCGCCGGAGCCCGGCGGGCAGCCGGGTGGCGACGGTGACCGCGTGCTCGCCGCGCAGGAAGGCGACCGCGTGCTCCGCGGCCGGGCCCTCGCAGGCCAGCGAGGTGTAGCCGCCGGCGAACCAGTCGCGATGGTCGCGCCGCAGCCATAGCGCGCGGGTGGTGACGAGCAGTTTCTCCGCGTCGAGGCCGGTGACCTGGCCGGGGTCGGCCCGCAGCGCGGCCAGCAGCCGCCTGCGGCGGGCGTAGTCGACCGGCCGGCGGTTGTCCGGATCCACGAGCGACAGGCCGGTGAGCTCGCAGCCCTGGTAGATGTCGGCCACTCCGGGCATGGTGAGCTGGACGAGCTTGGCGCCGAGGGAGTTGACCCGGGCGTCCGGCGCGATCCTGGCCACGAAGCCCGCGATGCCGGCGGTCAGTTCCGGGTCGGCGAGCACGGCGTCGGCCAGGCCGAGCACCGCGGACTCGTACGCCGCGTTGGGCATGGTCCAGGAGGTTCTCGTCTTGGCCTCGTGCATGGCCTTCCTGAGGTACCCGCGCAGCCGTTCGGGGCCGATCAGCCAGGCGCCGACCAGGGTCTGCCACATCAGGTACTCCAGGTCAGGGTCGGGCGCCCGCTCCGTGGCCTGGGCCACCGCACCGTCGGTGAGCCACAGGGCCAGGCCGTGCCACTCGGCGACCTGGTGCGCCCACTCCTGCGGCCATTCGGCGAGCACGGCCAGCCGCGCCCGCACGTCCTCTTGGCGCTTGGTGTCGTGGGTCGACAGCGCGGTCAGGGCCGCGGGCCACCGGGCGGCGAGGCGCCCCGCGCCCGCGTGGAACTCCTCCGGGCTGACGCCGAACACGTCGGGGTCGCCGCCTACCTCGTTCAGCGCGGCCAGCCGCGGCCACCGGTAGAGCGCGGTGTCTTCGACCCCCTTGGCCAGCACCGGGCCGGTGGTCTGACCGAATCGCACGACCAGCTCATCCCGGGCGGCCTGCCGCGACTCGTCACTCGCGCGGGGGCCCAGGCCGAGTATCGCGGCGCATACCGCGTCGACGGCGGGGTGCAGCATGGGATCCAGGTGCTCGCGGGCCAGTACCGCGGCGGCCGTCACGGCGTCCACCGAGGAGTCGGGGGGCGGTTCGCCCGGGGTCACGTACGCCCGGTACACGCCGGACGCCGCCAGCAACTCCGCCAGCACGTCGTGCAGGTCGGCCTCGGTGAAGTCGGCCAGGGCCGGGTAGTCGGCGCGGGCGAACACCCGGGTGAGCCTTGCTATCTCAGCGGTGAACGTGGCGTCCGCGATGCCGCGCTTGGCAATCCGCGCCACCTCGGCGAAGTCCGGCTTGCCGCCGGTGAACCTGACGTACTCCTCGGTCAGCGGCGCGGCTCCGGCCGGGTCCACGAACAGCCCGCCGACCAGGGCCATCGTGTCATAGCCCGTGGTACCTGCGACGGGCCAGGCGGGCAGTTCCTCCGAATGCGCCAGGATCTTCTCCACCACCACCCAGGCTCCGCCGGTCGCCTCGGACAGCCTGGCGAGGTAGCCGGCGGGGTCGGCCAGGCCGTCCGGGTGGTCGACGCGCAGGCCGTCGATCAGCCCCTCGTGGTACAGGCGCAGCAGCACCTGGTGCGTGGCGGCGAACACGTCGAGATCTTCGGCCCTGATCGCGATGAGCGTGTCGACGTCGAAGAACCGCCGCCAGTTCAGCTCGGTGGCGGCGTCGTGCCAGTCGGCGAGCAGGTAGTGCTGCTGGGCCAGCAGCACGCCGAGGGGCAGGTCGGCGACCCCGTCCCGCAGCGGCAGCGCGTGGTCGAAGTAACGCAGGACCGGCCCGCGGTGGCCGCCGCCGTCCGGTGACCGCAGGGCGGTGTCGATGACCAGGTCGGGCAGGCACTTCTCGAGCGGCCCGGCCAGGATCGGCATCAGGAGCTTGTCGTCCTGCGCGGCCCAGTCGACGTCGAACCAGTGCGCGTACGGCGATCGCTTGCCCTCGGCCAGCACCGACCACAACTGCTTGTTGAGCGACTCGGGGGTCGGCCTGGCCATGTGGTTGGGGACGACGTCGACGATCACCCCGAGGCCGTACCGGTGGAAGACCTCGGCCATCGAGCGGAACGCGTCCTCGCCGCCCAGGTCGGCCGAGACCCGCGAATGGTCCACCACGTCGTAGCCGTGCCGGGACCCGGGATTGGCCTGCAGGATAGGCGAGAGGTAGACGTGCGTCACGCCGAGGGCGGCCAGGTAGTCGGCCTGCTCGGCCGCCGCCGCGAACCCGAACCCCGGCGTCAGCTGGAGCCGGTAGGTGGAGACCGGGCTCGCGGCGGCAGGGGCTCTGGCCGGGTCAGCCACGGCGCAGCAACTGGAGCGAGTGGTTGATCACGGTCGTCATGTCTCCCGGTTTGACGGTACTGGCATCGTCAGGTTCGGTCTGCGGCAGCGCGGTGTCCAGGACGGTGGTCCACCGCTGGCCGTACCGGCGCGGCGGGATGGCGAACACCAGGTCGTGCTCGCTTCCGTTGAACAGCAGCAGGAAGGAGTCATCGGACATCCGCTCTCCGCGGCGGTCCGGTTCGCTGATCGCCTGGCCGTTCAGGAACACGGCGAGCGCCTTGGCGAATCCCGCGTCCCAGTCCTCCCCCGTCATCTCCTCACCCACCGGGGTGAACCACGCGATGTCCCCCAGCCGCTGGCGCCCGCCGCGGACGGCCTGCCCGCTGAAGAACCTCCGGCGGCGGAACACCGGGTGGCTGGCGCGCAGCTGGATGAGCGTGCGGACGTAGTCGACCAGTGCCTGGTCGCCCTCGTCAAAGACGGCCCAGTTCACCCAGGAGATCTCGTTGTCCTGGCAGTAGGCGTTGTTGTTGCCTCGCTGGGTGCGCCCCATCTCGTCGCCCGCCAGCAGCATCGGCACGCCCTGCGACAGCAGCAGCGTGGTCAGGAAGTTGCGCTTCTGCCGCGCTCGCAGCGCCAGCACGGCCGGGTCGCCGGTGGGCCCTTCGGTGCCGCAGTTCCATGACCGGTTGTCGTCGGTGCCGTCCCGCCCGTCCTCGCCGTTGGGCTCGTTGTGCTTGTGGTCATACGAGACCAGGTCAGCCAGCGTGAAGCCGTCGTGGGCGGTGACGAAGTTCACCGAGGCGACGGGGCGCCTGCTGTCCTGCTGGTACAGGTCGCTGGATCCGGTGAACCGGGAGGCGAACTCGGGCAGCGTGGCGGGCTGGCCGCGCCAGAAGTCCCTGATCGTATCGCGGTACTTGCCGTTCCATTCGCTCCAAAGCGGGGGGAAGTTGCCGACGTGGTACCCGCCGTCGCCCACGTCCCACGGCTCGGCGATCAGCTTGACCTGGGAGACGACGGGGTCCTGCTGGACCAGGTCGAAGAACGCCGATAGCCGGTCTACCTCGTTCAACTGCCGGGCCAGCGCGGCGGCCAGGTCGAACCTGAACCCGTCCACGTGCATCTCCAGGACCCAGTACCGCAGCGAGTCCATGATCATCTGGAGCACGTGGGGGTGCTTCATCAGCAGGCTGTTCCCCGTGCCGGTGGTGTCCATGTAGTACCGCCGGTCGTCGTCGACCAGCCGGTAGTAGGCCGCGTTGTCGATGCCGCGGAACGACAGCGTCGGCCCCAGGTGGTTGCCCTCGGCGGTGTGGTTGTACACCACGTCGAGGATCACCTCGATCCCGGCCTCGTGCATGCCGCGGACCATCGACTTGAACTCCTGTACCTGCTCGCCGCGGCTGCCGCTTGCGGAGTAGACGTTATGCGGGGCGAAGAAGCCGATGGTGTTGTAGCCCCAGTAATTGTGCAGGCCACGGTCGTTCAGGTGGCTGTCGGTCACGAACTGGTGCACCGGCATCAGCTCGATCGCGGTGACGCCGAGGCCGCGCAGGTGCGAGATGACCGCCGGGTGCGCCAGGCCCAGGTAGGTCCCGCGCTGCTCCTCGGGCACGACCGGGTGCTCCTTGGTCAGGCCTCGCACGTGCGCCTCGTAGATCACCGTCTCGTGGTACGGCGTCCGCGGCGGCCGGTCGTGGGTCCAGTCGAAGTACGGGTTGATCACGACCGAACGCGGGACGCACGGCGCGGAGTCGGCGTTGTTGCGCCGGTCCGGGTGCCCGAACTGGTAGGAGAACACCGGCTGACCCCAGCTGACCTCGCCCTCGATCGCCTTGGCGTAGGGGTCGAGCAGCAGCTTGGCCGGGTTGCACCGTTGCCCGGCCGCGGGGTGGTACGGGCCGTGGACCCGGTATCCGTAGCGCTGGCCGGGGCCGACGCCAGGCAGGTACCCGTGCCAGACGAATCCGTCCACCTCGTGCAGGTCGACCCGGCTCTCCGCGCCGTCGTCGTCGAACAGGCACAGCTGCACCCGCCGGGCCACCTCGGAGAACAGCGCGAAGTTCGTTCCCGCCCCGTCGTAGGTGGCCCCCAGCGGGTAGCTGTCACCCGGCCATACGGCAATCGCCGCCACAGTTTTCCATCCCCTCACACTGACCCGGCCACCACCACTTTCCCATCATGTGGCGATTATCCGGAGCCGTTCGGTCATCTCGGGCGGTGCGCGCCTGGCCTAGCGGGCGCGCAGGGCCGCGACCAGGGCCGGGATGACCTGGTGCAGGTCGCCGATGACGGCGTAATCGGCGTGGGCCAGGATAGGCGCCCCGGGGTCGGTGTTGATCGCGATGATGTGCCTGGCGCCCGCGCAGCCGGCGATGTGCTGGATGGCGCCGCTGATGCCGCAGGCCAGGTAGAGCTCCGGGGTGATCTTGGTGCCGGTCTGTCCCACCTGCTGCCGGTGCGGCCGCCAGCCCTCGGAGGTGACGACGCGGGAGACGCCGACCACGCCGCCGAGCAGGCCGGCCAGCTCCTCCAGCGGCGCGAAGCCGTCGGGTCCGCCCACGCCGCGGCCGCCGCCGACCACCACCCGGGCCGTGGCCAGGGACGCGCCGCCCGCGCCGGCCGGCGACTCCGCCGCCCGGACCCGCAGGTCGCCCTCGGCGAGCTCGGGCTTGTGCACGTGCACTGCGACGGCGGCGGGCGTTTGCGCGGGGACGGGCGCCACCGCATCGGTGGCCACGGTGAACAACGCAATCGGCGCCTCCATGACCGCGTCCTCGAGCAGCAGCCCCGCCCACCGGTGCCGCACAAGGCGGTGCGTCTGACCGCCGTCGGGGGTGACGATCGTGCAGTTCGCGGCCATCGGCAGCCCGGTGATCGCGCCTAGGTGCGCGAGCACCTCGTTCCCGCGGTCGGTCCCGGCCGCCAGCACGGCGGTCGCGCCCGTCTCGGCCGCCAGCCTCGCCAGGACCCGCGCCCAGGCCTGCGGAGCATACCCCTCCAGCGCGCCCGGCTCGACCGCGTACACGTCAGAGACGCCGTAGTCGGCCAGCGCGGCGGCGGGTACGCTGGCCGACTCCGCGAACACAACTGTCTGGACAGAAGTGTCCCCCAGCGCCCGCGCTAGCGTCAGCGCCCGCAGCGAGGCGTCCGCAGGCTCCGCGCCGTCGAGCTCCACCAGGCACACCACGGTCATGACAGGACCCCCAGCTCGTCCAGGACGCGCACCAGCTCGGGTACCGCGTCGGCGCCGTGGCCCAGCACGGTGGCCTGGTGCTTGCTGGAGGCTGGCACCCGGAGCGTTTCCTTGCGCAACCCCTCGGCCGCCCAGTCCGGCGCGGAGCGCTCGATGGCGGCCCGCTTGGCCCGCAGCCGTCCCGGCAGCGACGGGTAGCGCGGCAGGTTGATGCCCTCCTTGACCGTGATCACGGCCGGCAGGGGAAGCGAATAGGCCTCTTCCACGCCGCGGTACTCCCGGCGAGCGACCACGCCGCCGGCAGACACCGACAGGTTCTTGATCCCGGTCGCCACCGGCCAGCCGAGCTCGTGGGCGAGCCTGATGCCGACCTGGTAGTCGCCGGTGTCGGCCGCCTCGTTGCCCAGTAGGACCAGGTCATACGGATGCGCCCTGACCTCGGCCGCGATGGCCGCGGCGGTCGCGATCGGGCCCCACTCGCGGCCGTCGGTCTCCAGCAGGACCGCGCGCCCGGCGCCGAGCGCGAGCGCGTCGCGAAGCTGCTCGATCGCCGCCTCGGGACCCAGGGTCAGCACGGTCACCGAGCCGCCGGCGCGCTCGGTGATCTGCACCGCCTCCTCGACGGCGCACTCCTCGTGCGGGCTGATCGAGAACCCGGACATCCGGGTGTCCACCTCCTGCCCGTCCGGGGTCACCGCGATCTTGCCGCCCACGGTCGGCACGCGCTTGACGCAGACCAGGATCTCCACTCCCGTCAGCTCCTGACCCGCTCGTTCTGGGGGTCGAACAGCGGGGTGGAGCCCGCCACCGCGACCGTGACCGGATACTGCTCGCCCATGTACTCCACGAGCAGCGAGCCGCCCTCGACGGCGTACTCCGGGGGCAGGTACGCCATGAGCAGGTGCTTGCCCACCGAGGGGCCCGAGCCCGCGCTGGTCACGTAGGACGGCCGCCCCTTGGCGTCCACCAGGCGCTCGCCGGCCGGGGAGAGGATCGGCTCGCCGCCGAGCATGTAGCGCGGGGTTCCGTCTGCCGAGGCGTGCGAGTCCACGGTGAGCGTGCACAGGATCGCGCACGGCGGCTCCTGCCTCTGTCGCAGGTATGCCTCCTTGCCGATGAACGGCTGCTCCTTGACCTTCGGCCTGGTCATGCCGGCTTCGGTCAGGGTGTAGTCGGGCGTGAGCTCGGCGCCGAAGGCGCGGTACCCCTTCTCGAGCCGCCCGGTGGTGCCGTACACGCCGATGCCCGCGGGGACCAGCCCGTGCGGCTGCCCGGCCTCCCACAAGGTGTCCCACAGCCGGGCGCCCTGCTCGATCGGCGCGTGCAGTTCCCAGCCGAGTTCGCCCACGTAGGAGATGCGCGACGCGAGCACGACGACGTTGCCGATCTCGATCTCGCGGCAGGTGCCGAACGGGAATCCCGCGTGCGACACGTCATCGGCGGTCACCGAGGCCAGGACGTCCCTGGCGCGCGGGCCCCACAGCCCGATCGTGGTCCAGGCCGAGGTGAGGTCGGCCAGGGCGGCACCTACCGGCAGGTGGTCAAGGATCCACTTGGCGTCGCTCTGCCCGGTCGCGCCGCCCGTCACGACGCGGAACCGGTCCGCGCCCAGCCGCATGACGGTCAGGTCGGCGCGGAACCCGCCGTTCTCGTCCAGCCAGGACGTGTAGACCACGCGCCCGTTCGCGACGTTCACCTGGACCACCGACAGGTTCTGCACCGCATCGAGCGCGCCGGGCCCGGTTATCTCGAGGATCGCGAACGCCGACAGGTCGACCAGGGCGCAGGCGTCCCGCATGGCCAGGTGCTCGGCGTTGATGACCGGCGACCACCACCGTGACTCCCACTCCGCCGGGCGCTCCATCAGCCGCCCGGCGTACCGGTCGAGCAGGGGGGCGTTCGAGGTGTACCAGAACGGCCGCTCCCACCCCGCGGTCTCGTAGAAGAACGCGCCGAGGGCGCGCTCCCGCTCGTAGACCGGGCTGACGCGGAGCGGCCGGCTGGACTCCCACTGCTCGGCCGGGTGGACGATGCCGTACATCTTGTTGAAGCCCTCGCGCGCCCGCGCGCGGACGTGCGCGGTGGTGCGCTGGTGCGGGTAGAACCGGGCGGCGTCCGCCTCGTGCACGTCCACCGCCGGCACCCGGCCCGACATCAGCTCGGCGACCGCGCGCCCGCAGCCGGGGCCTTCCTTGATCCAGCTTGCCGCCGCCGCCCAGAGCCCCCTGGCCTCCGGCATCTCGCCGAGGATCGGGTGCCCGTCGGGCGTCATCGAGATCAGGCCGTTGATCGCGTACCTGATCCCGGCCCGCTCGTCGCCGAGGAGTTCAGGCATCAGCTCCAGGGCCTGCGCCAGCTGCGGGTCGAAGTCGTCCTGGGTGAACGGCAGCTCGGTCGGCGAGAGCACCGACTCCTCGATCGACGGGATCTCGTCGGGCGGGACGACGATCGGGCGGTGCGCGTACGAGCCCACCTCCATGTCGCCGCCGTGCTGGCGCTCGTACATGTTGGTGTCCACGTCACGGACGATCGGGTAGGAGATCTCACCCGGCGTGTCGGCGAACAGCGCGATCGGGCCGACGCTGATCATCTGGTGCACGACCGGGGTGAGCGCGAGCCTGGCCCCGGCCATCCGCGCGACCCGCGGCGACCAGACGCCGCAGCAGATGACCACGTTGCCGGTCTCGATCTCACCCGCGCTTGTCGTCACCCCGCGCACTCGCCCGCCGGCACCGCCGTCCACCGAGATGCCGTGCACCTCGGTCCCGGCCAGCACCGTGAGGGCGCCGGACCGCTGCGCCTGCTCCCGCATCAGCGTGCCGCCCCGCAGCGAGTCGACCACGCCCACGGTGGGGAAGTACGCACCGCCCAGGATGACCGACTCGTCCAGGTAGGGCACCAGCTTGTTCACCTCGCCGGGCGTGAGCACCTCGGCCGGGATGCCCCACGACTTGGCCTGCGAGCACCGCCTGCGCAGCTCCATCATCCGGGCCGCGGTGCGCGCCACCTCGATCCCGCCGCTCTGGGTGAACACGCCCAGCTCCTTGTACTGCTCGGTGCTGTCCGTGGTCAGCTCGAACATCATCTTGGAGTACTCGATCGGGAAGATGAAGTTCGACGCGTGCCCCGTCGAGCCGCCCGGGTTCGGCATCGGGCCCTTGTCCACGAGGACGAGGTCCCGCCAGCCGAGCAGCGCGAGGTGGTGAACGAGGCTGTTGCCGACGATGCCGGCGCCGATGATGACGGCGCTGGCCCGGGCCGGGAAATCAGTCATGAATGTCAACCCGCCAGTAGTCGTTTGTCGATGCCGGTTCGCTCCAGGGCCGCCCTGCGCCACTGCTCGGTCTGCTGGAGCTGGTTGAACGTGAACAGGTGCAGTCCGGTCACGCCCGAGCTTGGTGCGGTCACGACGGTGTCCGCGCGGTCGAGCAGCCGGTCCGGGCTGTACCCGCCGGGCATCCAGAACCGCAGGATCCAGCCGGGATGCCTGGTGATGAACCTGGCCGACTCCGACGCGCCGGCCACCGCCGCCATCCGCAGCAGGCGGGTGCGCTCGGCCGGCCCGGCCAGCCCCACGTACAGCGGCAGGGTGACGCCCCGGGCCCTGATCCGCTGGATCCAGCGGGCGAGCTGGCCTGCGTCGAAGCACACGTTGCTCACGATGTAGGTGGCGTACTTGCGCTTGTCCCACATCGCCTGGATCGTGATGTCGTCGTGGATCTTGGGGTGGCTCTCGGGGTACCCGGTGATCCCGATGCGGCCGAACGGGCTGCCCATTGCGGCCAGCCGCTCGAGCAGCGGCAGCGCGCTGTCGTACGGCCCGGCCGGGTGCGTCGCGTCCCCGCCCGGCACGAACACGTCGTCGCAGCCGGCGGCCTTCAGCCGGCCGACGATGTCCGCCAGGTGCTCCTCGCCGGCCACCGAGCGGGCGGCGAGGTGCGGGACGACCCGGTAACCGCGAGCGGCCAGCCGCTCGGTGAGGTCGATCGTCGGATCCAGGCCCTTGACCGGCGACGCGGTGACGGTCACCGTCATCCCGCGCGGCACCCACTCAAGCACCGCCTGTTCGGTTCCCTTGGCCGGGAACACCTCGTACCTGGGGTCCCGCAGCAGCGCATCGAGGCTCGTCATACCGCCTCCTCCACCAGGGAAGCGAGGGCCCGCTCCAGCCGGCCGACCCCGGTGGCGACCCGCGTCAGCGGGAGCCCGAACAGCGCCGCGACCCGGTCCGCCTCGGCCTCCAGCGCCGGCGAGGGCTCCTGCGCCAGCCAGACCAGCCGGCGGTAGTGGCCGAAGTAGTCTCCCCAGAGCTCCGGGTGCCGGTCCAGCCCGAGCTCGGCCAGCACGCTGCGGTCGAAGCTGCGCAGCAGGAAGTCGGTCAGCACGTAGGTGCCGGGCTCGGCCTCGAACATCGCCGCCACCCGCCCCGGGCCGGCGAAGACGTCGTAGCAGTGCAGCCCGGGCAGGCGGCGCACGCCGTACCGGGCGCACAGGTCGTCCAGGGCCCCGTAGGTGCCGCAGTCGGCGTACGCCAGCGCGACCGTGCGACCCGAGCCCAGGGCTGATACCACGATACGTTCGGCCAGTTTTGTGATCTTCTGCGGCCGGTTGTGCAGCACCGCGGGCAGGGACCGGACGGCGACCGGCCAGCCGCGGCGCGCCGCGATCTCGCGGACGTGCCCGGCGAGCGCCCCGCAGGCGAGGACCTCAAGCTCGCGGGAACGGCAGCTGCTCGACGAACTGGTCGTTGAACCCGGCCCGGTCGGAGAGCTCGACATACCTCACCTCCTCGAGCAGTGCCAGGCCGCCCGCCCGCTCGCGCAGGCTGAGCAGCGCCATCTTCGCGCCCTCGCCGGCCACGTTGCCGGCCGCCACGACGCGCAGCACGGGGACCTTCGGGACCAGCCCGATCCTGATCGCGCTGGACGCCGACAGGTAGCTGCCGAACGACCCGGCCAGCAGCACCTGCTTGACGTCGTCCTCGGTGAGCCCGGCCTCCTCCAGCAGGACGCGCCAGCCGGTGGCGATCGCGGCCTTGGCGAACTGGAGCTCGCGGACGTCCCGCTGGGAAAGGTAGATGCTGTCCTCGGCCGCACCCCGCCAGTGCAGCACGAACACCCGCTCCTGTCCGATCCTGGTCAGCCGGTCGGCCAGGCCGGGCACCTTCTCCCTGGCCTCTTCCTCGGAGATGAACCGCCCGGACTCCTCGATCAGGCCGGTCCTGACCAGGCCGGTCACCGCGTCGACCAGGCCCGAGCCGCAGAGCCCCAAGGGCTCGGCGTCGCCGATCACCTTGAGGCTGACCTCGGCCGCGGTCATGGTGACCACCTCGATGGCGCCCTCGGCGGCGCGCATCCCGCACCGGATCGCGGCGCCCTCGAAGGCGGGCCCGGCCGGGGCGGCGGTGGCCAGCAGCCAGTCCCGGTTGCCGAGGACGATCTCGCAGTTGGTCCCGATGTCGATGAACAGCCGGACCCGGGCGTCCCGGTCCATCCCGCTGGCCAGCAGCCCGGCCGTGATGTCGCCGCCCACGTAGGCGCCGAACGCCGGGAACACCACCGCGCGCGCCCGGGGGTGCACCGCCAGGCCCACGTCGGCCGCGAGGACCTCGGGGAACAGGCGGGTCGACAGGATGAACGGCGCCATGCCGAGCGGCTCGGGGTCGATGCCGAGCACGATCGCGGTCATGGTGGCGTTCCCGGCCAGCGCCACCTCATACACCTCGTGCGGCTGGACCTCGCCCGCGGCGCAGACCGCCTGGGCCAGCTCGGCGAGGGTCTCCTGGGCGAGTTGCTGAAGCTTGTCCAGCGCCCCCGGGTCCATCATGGTGGCGCTGATCCTGGTGATGACGTCGGCGCCGAACGGCTGCTGCTTGTTCAGCGTGGACTCCACCGCGACCGGGGTGCCGGTGGACAGGTCGAGCAGGGTGGCCACCACGGTCGTGGTGCCCAGGTCAAAGGCGATGCCGAACCGGCGCTGCGTCGTGTCGCCCGGCTCGACCGCGATCAGCACGTCGTCGACGACCACCGCGGTGACCTTGTAGTCGGCCGCGCGCAGCGTCCGGCCGAGGGTCTTCAGCACGGACAGCTCGGCCCTGGGCTCGAGGTCATCGAGCTGCGCGAGCACCCGTTCGGTGTCGCTGGCCTGGTCGGCCAGGGTCGGCTCTTCGAGTTCCAGGTAGCGCTTCTGCACCGCGGGGCGGAGGATGACCTGCCTGCCCACGCCGACGGTGGCGGCCTTCGGGCGGGTGGTCAGCGGGGGCACCTCGACGGCCGTGTCCTGCGTCGCGATCGTCCGGCACGCGAGCCGCCAGCCCGCCTTAAGCTCCTCGGCGGTGTACGCCCGGACATCCAGGCTCGACGGCGCGGGGGCGTCCTGCTCGATCCTGATCCGGCACTTCTTGCACGTCCCGTGGCCGCCGCAGGTGGAGTCGATCGCGATGCCGTTCCAGCTGGCCGCGTCGAACAGCGTCACGCCGTAAGGCACGCGTACCGGGCGGTCGTTGAAGAGCAGATTTACCCGAACGGGCCCGTGTGCTACGTCGTCAGTCACTGTCACGGTGCATCACGGTGCTTCACGGGCCGGCCTGTCGCGCCTGGGCTGCCGCCTGCTCCCTGGCTTGGGCGGCGCGGTGGGCGGCGATCCAGCTCGCACCCCACTCGTCGCGGTTCAGGACCAGGTCGGCGGCCTTGACCGCGCGGACGATCTGCGGCGAGCGCGCGTCCATGATGGCGCTGGTCAGGCCGTGGCTGATGGCGATGGGCAGGAAGCTCGAGGCGATCGAGTGCCGGTCAGGCATGCCGAAGCTGACGTTCGAGGCGCCCAGCGTGGTGTTGACGCCGAACTCGTCTCTGATCATGGCGATCGTCTCGAGCGTCCGGCTCGGGTGCAGGGTGTCGGCGCCGACCGGCATGGCCAGCGGGTCGATGACGATGTCCTCGACGGCGATCTTGTACTTCTCCGTGGCGACGTGGATGAGCTTGCGGGCCAGGTCGACGCGGCGGGCCGGGTCCTCGGGGATCTCCTCCTCGTCGTTCGGCAGGCCGATGACCGCGGCGCCGTACTTCTTCACCAGCGGCAGGATCGCGTCCAGCCGCTCGTCCTCGGCCGTGACCGAGTTGACCAGCGCCTTGCCCTGATAGGCGGCCAGGCCCGCCTCGAGGACCTCGATGATGGAGGAGTCGATGACCAGCGGCAGGTCGGTCAGTTCCTGGATCAGCGTGACGGCCCGCGTCATCAGCTCGGCCTCGTCGGCCAGCGGAGTGCCCATGTTCACGTCGAGCAGCATGGCCCCGCCGTCGACCTGCTCCTTGACGTCGATCTCCACCCGGGACAGGTCGCCGTTGCGCAGCTGGAGCTGGAAGATCTTCCTGCCGGTCGGGTTGATCCGCTCGCCGATGATGGCGAACGGCTGGTCGTCGCCGATCCGTACCGTCTTGGTCGCCGAGGACAGGATGGTGTGCACGGGCTTCCCCTGGGGTTGTTGTTAGGCGCTTGCCATCGCGCGGCGCCGCGCAAGCAGTTCCTTGGCCCGGACCACGGCCGCGGACGCGTCGGAAGCGTACCCGTCCGCGCCCACGACGTCGGCGTACTCCTGGGTCACCGGGGCGCCGCCGACCATGACGATGACCTGGTCCCGCAGGCCCGACTTCTGCAGCGCGTTGATGTTCGCCTTGAACATCGGCATCGTGGTGGTCAGGAACGCGGAGAAGCCGACGATGTCGGGCTTGTGCTCGCGCACCGCGTCGACGAACTTCTCGGGCGCGACCTGCACGCCGAGGTCGATGACGTGGAAGCCGGCGCCCTCGAACATGATGTTGACCAGGTTCTTGCCGATGTCGTGCACGTCGCCCTTGACGGTGCCCATCACGATGGTCCCGATTGTCTGGGCGCCGGTCTCGGCGAGCAGGGGGCGCAGGATCTCCAGCGCCCCGGCCATCGCCTTGCCGGCGATGAGCATCTCGGGCACGAAGAAGTCACCGCGCTCGAACCGGGCGCCCACCTCCTCAAGCGACGGGATCAGCGCCTCGTACAGCAGTTCCTCCGGGCCGATCCCCTGGGCCAGGCCCTGGTTGGTCAGCTCGAGGACCGACGGCCCGTTCCCGACCAGCGTGTCGTCGTACAGCTGGCTGAGGAGTTCTTCGCGTGTCATGCGGCACCCGCCTTCCGGTTCTGCCTGGTTGCTCGCTGGCGGTAGCCAAGGACGGCGGACAGGCCCGAGGCCTCGGCCATACACTGCCCGGCGGCCGCGCTCACCCGGTCCCGCGTCATCCGGCTGGCCGGGGCCGACACCGAGAGCGCCGCGACCACGGCGCCGTCGAAGCCGCGGACCGGCGCGGCCACCGCGATCAGGCCCGGCTCGAGTTCCTCGTCGGTGAGCGCGTACCCGCGGGCGCGCACGCCGGCCAGTTCGGCCCGCAGCGCGCTCTCGCTGGTGATGGTCTTGTCGGTGCGCCGGTCCAGCTTGTCCGGCGGCAGCTGGGCCGCCCCGTAGGCGAGCAGGACCTTGCCAAGCGCCGAGCAGTGCAACGGCACGGACAGCCCGATCCAGTTGGTGCCGCCGATGAAGTAGGTGCTGTCCACCTGGGCGATCTGCTCCACCATCGCGTTGCTGGCCACGCCGAGGTTGATCGTCTCGCCGGTCGCCTTGCCGAGCCGCTCGAGGAACGGCTGCGCCACCGCGACCAGGCCAGCCTCGGCGCCGCCGCGCCAGGCGAAGCTGACGAACATCTCGCCCGGCAGGAACCGGCCGTGATCATCGCGGCGGACCAGGCCGTTGCGCTCGAGCGCGAGCAGGAGGCGGGACGTGGTGGACTTGGCCAGCCCGGTGGCGGCGCTCAGCCCGGTGAACGTCATCGGGTCGGCCGAGTGCACGACCTCCGAGAGCAGGCGAGCCGCCCGGTCGACAGCCTGGGTGCCGTTCTGGTTAGTCATCCGGGGAGTCCGTTCGCATGAAGGATGCGGGTTCCACTTTATGGGACCCAGTTCTACTATGTGATCGTAAGAGCCCGGTCTAAGATCGGTCAAGTTCCTCCTCCTTTAGCCCGCAGGTGCTCCGGAAAGGCTGAGCGATGTTCGTCAACACGATGCCGAGGTACGAGATCCTCTCCGCCGACGCGCTCGCGGTCCTCGACCGCGGCTGGCGGCGGATCGTCTCCGAGATCGGCGTCCAGTTCGCCAAGCCGGAGGCCGTCGAGCTGTTCGCCAAGGCGGGGCAGCGGGTGGACGGCGAGGTGGTGTACCTCGACCCGGAATTCGTCATGGAGCAGGTGGCCAAGGCGCCGCGCGAGTTCGACGTGCAGGCCCGCAACCCGGCGCGCAACGTCCACATCGGCGGCGACCACATGGTGTTCAGCGCGGTGTACGGCTGCCCGTTCGTCCGCCAGGGCGACGTCCGCCGGGACGCCACCCTGCACGACTTCCGCCAGCTATGCAGCCTGTCCCAGGCGTATGACGAGCTCGACTCGGCCGGCGGGGTGATCTGCGAGCCGAACGACGCGCCGCTCGACTCCCGGCACCTGGACATGATCTACGCGCTCCAGACGCTGACCGACAAGATCTACATGGGCAACGTGGTCTCCGGGCCGAACGCGGCCGACACGATCGCGATGACGTCGATCCTGTTCGGCGGCCGGGACGTGATCGAGCGGGTGCCCGCGACGATCTCCCTGATCAACTGCAACTCGCCGCTGCGGTGGGACGACCGGATGCTGGACGCCCAGTTCGAGTACTGCGCCGCGGCTCAGCCGGTCGTGCTGACGCCGTTCCTCCTGATGGGCGCGATGTCGCCGGTGACGGTTCCGGCCGCGCTCGTCCAGCAGCTCGCCGAGGCGCTGTCCGGGATCGCGCTGGCGCAGCTGATCAGGCCCGGCTGCCCGGTGATCTTCGGGTCCTTCCTGTCCAACATCGACATGCAGTCCGGGTCTCCGGCGTTCGGCACCCCCGAATCGGCGATCGGGCTGCTGTGCACGGGGCAGCTCGCGCGGCACTACGGGCTGCCGTTCCGCACCGGCGGCGGGCTGAACTCCTCGCAGACGGCCGACGCGCAGTCCGCGTACGAGGCGCTGATGACGCTGCTGCCCACGTTCCTCGCGGGCACCAACTTCGTCATGCACGCGGCCGGGTGGCTGGAGGGCGGGCTGGTCAGCTGCTACGAGAAGTTCATCATCGACATCGAGCTGCTCAAGATGCTCCGCGTGGAGTTCACGCCGCTGGAGATCGACGAGGAGTCGCTGGCCTTCGGGGCGCACGAGGAGGTGGGCCACGGCGGGCACTTCCTCGGCGCGGCGCACACCATGGAGCGGTTCCGCGAGTGCTTCTACCGGCCGATGCTGTCCTCCACCGCGAACTTCGAGCGCTGGCTGAAGCTCGGGGCCAAGGACACCGCGGCCCGCGCTGGGGATATCTGGCGCAAGAAGCTCCAGGACTTCTCGCCGCCTCCCCTTGATGACGCGATCCGCGCCGAGCTGGACGACTTCGTCGCCCGCCGGCGGCGCGAGCTGGGCGATTAGCTGGTCCCGGAACCAGCCGGATCGGCGGAACCGGCCGGATCGGCGGAACCGGCGGAACCGGCGGGATCGGCGGGATCGGCGGGATCGGCGGAACCGGCGGGATCGGCCCAGCCCAGGCGGCGGGAGATATCGCCGGCCGCGCGCCGTACCGCGCCGGCCACCGCGTCGATGCGCTCGGCGCGGATGCGGAAGCCCGGACCTGACGCGCTGATCGAGGCGATCACCCGGCCCTCGGAGTTGCGGACCGGGGCTGCGACGGCGGTCAGGCCCTCCTCGAGTTCTGCTACCGCGGTCGCGTATCCGCGGCGCCGCACCTCGGCCAGGACCCGGGCAAACACGGCCGCGGTGGTGATCGTGTGGTCGGTGAAGCGCCGCAGCGGCGGCACGAGGTGGTCGGCGACTTCGTCCGCCGGCAGGTAGGCCAGCAGGACCTTGCCGTCCGAGGTGGCGTGCAGCGGGATGCGCTGCCCGGCCCAGTTGTGCGGCGACAGCGCCGCCGGGCCCGCCACCTGGTCCAGGTAGAGCGCGTCGCGGCCGGACAGGATGGCGATGTTGACGGTCTCGCCCACCTCCTGGGCCAGCGCCCGGCAGACCGGCCGGCTCTCCTGGACCACGTCGAGCCCGCGGGCCGCGGCGCCGGCGAGCCTGACGATGCCTACCCCCAGCCGGAACCTGCCGCGGGCGGCGTCCTGGGTCACGAGCTCGCGCCGGTCGAGCGCGGCGAGCAGCCGGGAGGCGGTTGACTTGTGCACGCCGAGCTCGCGGGCGACCTCGGTCACCCCGGCCTCGCCGTCCCGGGCGAGGATCTCCAGGATGGCGGCGGCCCGGTCCACCGACTGGATCGGACCCGCGTCCTCCCGGCCGCTGTTGCCCATAGCGCAACGCTACCCCGGCTAGCTTGACCTTAGCCGCGGCCAAGGGTGATGATTGTTGCACATTAAGAATTTAGTTGCACCATACGCAACCCTGAGGCGAATGTAGATGAGCATCGGACCCGGCCGCGAGTACGTGCTGACGCTTTCCTGCCCGGACAAGCCGGGGATCGTGTACGCCGTGGCCAGCTTCCTGGTCCAGCATTGCGGGAACATCCTGGCCAGCCAGCAGTACGGGGAGAGCCCGGACGGGCGGTTCTTCATGCGGGTGCACTTCACGGTGCCGCCGCCGGGCGTCCCGCCGGCCGAGCTTGAGCGCGATTTCTCCTGGGTGGCAGAGGCCTTCCACATGTCCTGGGAGCTGCACGACACGGCCGCCCGGGTGCGCACGCTGATCATGGTCTCCCGGCTCGGCCACTGCCTGAACGACCTGCTATTCCGCTGGAAGACCTCGTCGTTGCCCGTGGACGTGGTGGGCGTGGTATCCAACCACCCCGACTTTGCCGAGCTGGCCGGGTCCTACCGGCTGCCGTTCCACCACGTCCCGGTCACATCGCAGACCAAGGCGGCCGCCGAGGCCCAGCTGCTCGAGGTGATCCGCGACGCTGGTGCCGACCTCATCGTCCTCGCCCGGTACATGCAGATCCTCTCCGGCGAGGTATGCAAGCAGGTGGAGGGACGGATGATCAACATCCACCACTCGTTCCTGCCGAGCTTCAAGGGAGCCAAGCCCTACCACCAGGCGCACGCGCGCGGCGTCAAGCTGGTCGGCGCGACCGCGCACTACGTGACTCCCGATCTGGATGAGGGGCCGATCATCGAGCAGGACGTGATCCGGGTCGATCACACGCTCTCGCCCGAGCGCCTGGCCGAAGCGGGCCGCGACGTCGAGGCCCAGGTGCTCGCGCGGGCGGTGACCTGGCACGCGGAGCACCGCGTACTGCTCAACGGCGACCGCACCGTAGTCTTTCACTGACCATCCGGCCCGCGGCGGAGCACAGCATGGCGATCAGCGTCTTCGACCTGTTCAAGGTCGGTATCGGCCCGTCGAGCTCGCATACGGTCGGGCCGATGAAGGCGGCCAGGATGTTCGCCGATCACCTGCGTGACGACGGCCTGCTGCCTTCGGTGCGGACCGTGCGGGTCTGCCTGTACGGATCGCTGGGCCTGACCGGCAAGGGGCACGGCAGCGACAAGGCCGTCCTGCTCGGCCTGGAAGGCGATCGCCCGGCGAGCGTGGACGTGGACGCGATACCGGCTCGCCTGGAGGATATGGCCAGGCGCGGCACCGTCCGGCTGCTCGGCGAGCACGAGATCGGGTTCACCGTCGCCGAGCACCTGGAGTTCAACCGCAGGCAGAAGCTCAGCTACCACCCCAACGGGATGCGGTTCGCCGCGTATGACCAGCACGGCTCGGCGGTCGCCGAGCGGGCCTACTACTCGGTCGGCGGCGGCTTCGTCACCGCCGAGACGGAGACCGGACAGCTGTCCCCGGCACCGCACGCTCCTGTCCTGCCCTACCCGTTCGCGACCGGGGCCGAACTGCTGGCGCACACCGCGCGCAGCGGCCTGCCCATCTCGACGATCATGCTCGAGAACGAGAAGGCGCTGGGCCGCCGCACCTCCGAGCAGGTATTCACGGGCCTGGGTGAGTTGTGGCAGGTGATGCAGGCGTGCGTGCGCCGCGGCTGCGGCACCGACGGCATGCTCCCCGGCGGCCTGAATGTCCAGCGCCGCGCCCCGCGCCTGTTCCGCCAGCTCACCTGCGAGCAGAACGGGGACGACCCGCTCCGCGCCATGGACTGGGTCACGCTGTACGCGCTGGCCGTGAACGAGGAGAACGCGGCCGGCGGCCGGGTCGTCACCGCGCCCACGAACGGCGCTGCGGGCATCATCCCCGCGGTGCTGCACTACTACGACCGGTTCGTTCCCGGCGCATCACCGCAGGGGGTGGCCCAGTTCCTGCTGACGGCGGCGGCCATCGGCGTCCTGTTCAAGGAGAACGCCTCGATCTCCGGGGCCGAGGTCGGCTGCCAGGGGGAGGTCGGCTCCGCCTGCTCGATGGCGGCAGGCGCGCTGGCCGAACTGCTCGGCGGGACGCCGGAGCAGGTGGAGAACGCCGCGGAGATCGGCATCGAGCACAACCTCGGGCTGACCTGCGACCCGGTCGGCGGGCTCGTCCAGGTGCCGTGCATCGAGCGGAACGCCGTCGCGTCCATCACCGCGATCCACGCCGCCCGCCTGGCCCTGCGCGGCGACGGGCGGCATTTCGTCTCCCTCGACAAGGCCATTCACACCATGCGCGTCACCGGCCGCGACATGCTGGACAAATACAAGGAGACCTCGCGCGGCGGCCTCGCCGTCAACGTCATAGAGTGCTAGCTCATGGGCGCATTCGAGCTGTTCCGCGGGAATGTGCTGAATGCCTACCGGAACTGGCCTGCGCCCGCGACGATCATCAGCGACGGCGCGTACGGCGTGCGCGGCTTCCACGGCGACACGATCGGGTCAGCCGCACTCCCCGACTGGTACCGGCCGCACGTCGCGTGCTGGTCGGCGGCGGCCTGCCCGGCCAGCACGCTGTGGTTCTGGAACACCGAGATCGGGTGGGCCAGCGTGCATCCGGTCCTGGCCGAGTACGGCTGGGAATACGTCCAGCTCGTGGTCTGGGACAAGGGGCTCGGGCACATCGCGGGCAACGTGAACGGGCGCACCATCAGGCAGTTCCCGGTCGTCACGGAAGTGTGCGCCTTCTACCAGCGCAAGCTTACCGTGCCCGCCTTCGGCGTGACCGCTTCGGACGCCGGTGCGCTGCCGGTGAAGGAATGGGTCAGGCATGAGTGGACCAGGTCCGGGCTGTCGCTGCAGCGGGCCAACGAGGCGTGCGGGGTGAAGAACGCGGCCACCCGCAAGTACCTCACCAGGGACTGGCTCTGGTACTGGCCGCCCGGGGAGATGATGGAGCGGCTGGCCGCCTACGCGAACGCGCACGGCCACCCGTCCGGCTGGCCGTATTACTCGCTCGACGGCGAGCACCCGGTCACCGCCAAGGTCTGGGACGCGCTGCGCTACCGCTGGCGGCACGCGCACGGCCTGACCAACGTGTGGTCACGCGGGCCGCTGCACGACGAGGAACGGCTGAAGGGCACGCTCCGGCGGGCCGCACCGCGCGTGTACAACCCGACCGTGGCCAGTGCGGCGCACCTCAACCAGAAGCCGCTTGAGTTCATGGAGCGCCTGATCACGGCGGTGACCGAGCCCGGCGACGTGGTGTGGGAACCGTTCGGCGGCTTGTGTTCGGCGTCCGTGGCCGCGGTCAGGCTCGGGCGCCGGGCCTGTGCCGCGGAGACCGATCCCGGGTTCGCGGACCTGGCCGCCGAGCGGCTCCGCGGTGCCAGCCGCCTCGCCGCTTCCTGAGCGGCCGCGCGGCGGCTTGTCCGACGCGCGCGCTCCGGCCAGCACTGAGCGGCCGCGCGGCGGCTTGTCCGACGCGCGCGCTCGGGCCAGCACCGAGGTTGCCGACGGCGGGCCTGATCGGGGACAGTGGCCAGATGGACAGCCGACGGTGGGACGAGCGGTATTCGGGCACCGAGTTCGAGTGGACCACGCGGCCGAACCAGTTCGTGTCGGCCGAGCTCGCCGGCCTACCGCCCGGGCGCGCCCTCGACCTGGCCGCCGGCGAGGGCCGCAACTCCCTCTGGCTGGCCGAACGCGGCTGGCGGGTTACCGCGGTGGACTTCTCCAGGGTCGGCCTGGAGAAGGGCCGCAAGCTGGGGACGGCCCGCGGCATCGACGAGGCGCGGATCGAGTGGATCGTCGCGGACCTGACCGGCTACGAACCGGTACGCGGAGCCTTCGACCTAGTGCTCATCGCGTACTTCCAGGTGGGGGCGGAACTGCGCGCCGCGGTGCTGGCTCGCGCGGCCGCCGCGCTGGCTCCGGGCGGCACGCTGCTCGTCGTCGGCCACGACCTGACCAACCTCACCGAGGGCGTGGGCGGGCCGCAGTACCCGGAGGTGCTGTACACGCCTGAGGACATCACCGCCGAACTGACCGGGCTCCGCGTGCTCAGGGCCGAGCGGGTGCACCGCACCGTCGAACGGGACGGCGTCTCAGGAACCGCCATCGACACTGTGGTCCGCGCGGTCCGTGACCGATGATTGATGCCCCGGCAGGCTTCCGGGGCCAGGATCATGGCTGCTATCTTGCCATATAACAAGTTACAGTCAGCTAACTACTGAACGTGAACCGTGCGTAGGGGTGTCCAGAGACGCACGGGGCAACGGGGGGCATCGTGGGAGCCAGCCAACCTGGGCGCATCCTCCTGATCGACGACGACCGTGCTCTCGGCGGCTATCTGACTCGAGTCCTGACGCGGGGCGGTTTCGCGGTCACGCACGAGCAGGACGCGATGGCCGCGTTGCACCGCGTCGAAACCGAGCAGTGGGATCTGCTCATCACCGATATCGAATTGCCCGGAATAAACGGGCTGGAGTTGCTCGAGCGGGTCCGCCAGCGGGTGCCCGACCTGCCGGTCGCCGTCCTGACCGGTCATGCGACGGTGGACTACGCGGTCTCGGCGCTGCGCAGCGAGGCCGCGGAATTCCTGCAGAAGCCGATCGCCGCCGAGGACCTGATCGCCAAGGCGAGCGAACTGGTGGAGGCGGGCCGGGCCGCACGCGCCGCGAGCCGGGAGACGGTGCTCGCCATCGGGGCGCACCCCGATGACGTGGAGATCGGCGCGGCCGGGACGCTGCTGGCCCACCGGGCCGCGGGTGACACGGTGGTAATCCTGACCCTGTCCCGGGGCGCGCGCGGCGGCGACCAGCTCCAGCGTGCCCGTGAGTCGCAGAACGCCGCCGACGTCATCGGCGCCAAGCTGTTCCTCAATGACCTTGAGGACACGCGGATTGCCGAAGGGGACCCGACGATCTGCGTGATCGACCAGGTGGTCGCGGAAATCCATCCGACGGTCGTCTACACGCACTCCATCCACGACCTTCATCAGGACCATCGCAACACGCATCGCGCGGCGATGGTCGCGTGTCGGCGCGTCGGGCGCGTCTACTGTTTCCAGTCCCCGTCGGCCACCGTCGACTACCGGCCGGCGCACTTCGTAACCATTGACGACCACATCGGCCGCAAGCTCAAGGCCATCGACGCGTTCACATCCCAGACTTCCTTGCGCGACTACCTGGAGCCGGACCTGATCGCATCGACGGCCCGCTACTGGTCCCGGTTCGGCGGCGGCAGCCACGCCGAGCCGTTCGAGGCGATGCGCGACCGGGCGGGAGGCCGCCCGGCCCCGTCCGGCGCGGAGCCCTGGACCGTGACGCCGTGACCCGCCGGGTACGCGTCCTGGTCACCGGCGCGGGCGGTCCCGCGGCGATCGCCGCGATGAAATCATTGCGGGCCGAGGAGGGTGTCGAGCTCGTCGCCGCTGATATGGACCCCTGGGCGGCCGGCCTGTACCTGGTCCCGGAGCGGACCCTCGTCCCGGCCGGCGCGGATCCGGACTTCACCGATGTCGTCCTGGCCACATGCCTGACTCTCGGCATAACCGTCCTCCTGCCGACCGTCGACGCCGAACTGCAACCGCTGGCACGGGCACGGGAGACGTTCGCCGCAGCCGGCATCGACTTGCTCCTCGCGCCTGCCGCCGCGCTGGACATCATCCTGGACAAACTGTCGCTAGCCCGCCACTGCGCCAACGTGGTCCGGGTACCGCGGACCGAGCCGTTCGGGGCCTCCGTCGACCCGCACAGCTGGACCTATCCCGTGATCGTCAAGCCGCGCCAGGGAAGCGGATCCCGCGGTGTGGTGACCGTGCGGACGGCCGCGGAGCTTGCCGTGCTTGACCGCTCGCCCAGCCTGATCGTGCAGGAGTTCCTGCCCGGCGACGAGTTCTCCGTCGACGTGCTCGCGGACGCGGCGGGCCACGTGATCGCGTCGGTCCCGCGCCTGCGGGCCCGGGTCGATTCCGGCGTCTCGGTGGGCGGCCGGACCATGCACGACCCGGAGGTCGAGGGCTTCGGCCGGACCGTCGCCGAGGCCACCGGCCTCACCTACGTCGCCAACGTCCAGTGCCGGCGTGACCGGGACGGCCGGCCGGCGCTGCTCGAGGTCAACCCGAGGATGCCGGGCACGCTCGGGCTCACCATTGCCAGCGGGGTTGACATGCCGCGCCTGGCCCTCGCCGCCCTGCTGGGCAGGCCGGTCCCGGCGACGATGGACTTCTGCGAGCGCGCCGTGGTCCGCTTCCTCGACGAGCGCTTCCTCGACCCGGCCGACATCTCCAGCCTCGGGCTGACCCGGGTGTGAGCCCGGGTATGAGCCCCCCTCGCGTCGCCCTCGACGAGGACTTCCACGTCCACTCGACGTTCTCTGACGGCGCCAGCACCCTCGCGGAGAACGTCCAGGCCGCCCGGGAACGCGGCCTGCGCACGCTGTGCCTGAGCGATCACGTCAGGCGCGACACCACCTGGGTACCCGACTTCGCCGCCGCCGTGCGGCCCTACCGCCACCAGGCGGGCCTGCGGGTGCTGGCCGGGGTGGAGGCCAAGATCCTCGACAGCTCAGGCAAGCTCGACATCCCGCCCGACCTGGCCCGCTGCGCGGAAATCGACCTCGTACTGATCGCCGATCATCAGTTTCCCGCCGATGACGGCCCGGTGCACCCCGACCAGGTGCGGGCAGCCATCTCGTGCGGCCGCATGACCGCGGCCGAGGCGATCGAGCGCCTGTGCCTGGCGACAGCCAACGCGCTACGCCCCGGGGCGCTCGTGGCTCACCTGTTCAGCCTGCTGCCTAAGATCGGGCTGGACGAGACGATGGTCCCCGCGTCGCTGCTTGGCGATCTGGCCGGTCAGGCAGCCCGCGCCGGGGTCCTGGTCGAAGTAAACGAGAAATGGTCCTGCCCGTCGGCCCGCACCCTCGCGGCCATGGCGGACGCGGGCGTCCGTCTAGTGGCGGGCAGCGACAGTCACCACCGCCGCGACGTGGGTGTCTACTGTTCGGTCCGGCAGACCGCGGTCGCTGCGGACCTGGCCTGACGAGCATGGGCCGCGACTTCATCCAGGGTGCCGACTGGTCAGTGGTCGGCCTGGTGATCCTCGGCGCCCTCACGCAGCTGTCCGCCGCCTGGCAGTTCCTCCTGGTGGGCGTGCACTGCACCCGCAACCATTACCGGGCCTGCGCGCCAATCTTCCCGCGCACCGCGATCCTGATCCCGGCCTGGAACGAGGCGGCGGTCATCGGCGCCTCGATTGACCGGCTCATGGCACTGGAATACCCCAAGCAGGCCCTGCGGGTCTTCCTGATCGACGACGCCAGCACGGACGAGACGCCCACGGTGGCCGGGGCCAAGGCCGCGCAGTATCCGGGCCAGGTCGTCCACTTGCGCCGGGAGAAGGGCGGACAAGGCAAGGCGCACACCCTCAATCACGGCCTGGCCGCCGTTCTCGCCGACGACTGGATGGAGGCGCTCCTGATCACGGACGCCGACGTGATCTTCGAGCCCGACTCGCTGCGCAAGATGGTCCGCCACTTCGCCGACCCGCGGGTAGGCGCAGTGACCGCGTATATCAAGGAGGGCAGCAGGCCGGGTAACTACATGACCCGCTTTATCGGCTACGAGTACATCACGGGCCAGGCGGCCGCTCGCCGCGCACAGAATGTGCTGGGCGCGCTTGCGTGCATGGCGGGCGGCGCGCAGCTGCACACGCGAGCCAACCTGGTCGCCCTGGGCGGCCGGATCGACACCACGTCGCTGGCCGAAGACACGTTCACCACGTTCCAGACGCAGCTGGCCGGGCGCCGGGTGGTGTTCGAGCCGCACGCCAGGGTCTGGGCCGAGGAGCCCGGCTCCATCGGCGCCCTATGGAAACAGCGCCTCCGCTGGGCTCGCGGTAACGTGCAGGTCACCATCCGGTACCGCGGGATCTGGTTCCGGCCGCGCCGCGGGCATCACCTCGGCGGCGTCACCTTCGGGCTCTCCTGGTTCTGCCTCTTTCTGCAGCCGGTGTTCATGATCATCTCGTCGGCATCGCTGCTCACGGTGTACTTCACCGACACCCCGCGCGCCTGGCTCGCGTTCCGCCTGCTGTGGAACGTCAACGCATCCGCCTACATCTTCACCACCGGCTACGCGCTGCTGATCGACCCGCAGGTCGGGCGGCATGCCTGGCGGGAGGCCATCATGTTCCCCGGGCTGGTCAGCCTGGCCATGATCGGCTACGCCTCGTTTCCCGGGCTGCTGCACGACGGATGGAACCAGCTTTTCGCCGTAGCTGGCCGTCCGGCGGTCAGCCTGCACTGGGGCTGGCTGATCGTCGGCGTCTACGCCTGGCTCACCGCGTCGATGGCGGTTGCGTACCTCGCGAAGCTGGCCGAGCCGACCTGGCTCGGCCGGTTCGTCAGCCCGCTGCTGCTGTTCGTCGCGGGTTACGGGGCGCTGCTGTGCGCCTGCACGTTCGCGTCGTACGTAAAGGAACTGCGCCGGGCCGAGATGACGTGGGACAAGACCGAGAAAACGGGGAAGGTGGCGATCCCGACGTGACGATCGATCAAGGTTCGCAGCGGCGCCCTGCCTTTCAGCGGGAGATCCGCAGCGCGCTCCGCTATGAGGAAGGGCTGGCCGTCAAGGCGCTGGCCGTGCTGATCGCGGTGGCCGCCATCGTCCTGCTGCGCACGCTCTACTTGGCATTACGGTAACGAACACAGGGGCGGGGGCCCGATCATGGCGTGGAAAACTGGAATACGGGGGCGGGTCGTCATCGCCTCCTCCGTCGCGGTGGCGCTCGCCGCGCCCGCACTCACCGTCGCGCTGGCCACCGCGGCTGGCATGCGGGCGGATGACCGTGCGCTGGCGATCCGGCTGGTGCCGTCGGCCGGAGCCGCCGTCGGCCTGCTGGAGGCGTACCAGGCGCAGCAGAACTGGCTGCGCACCTACGTTACGGCCGGGCGCCGGGAGCCACAGACGCCGTTCGGCAAGCAGGCCGCCCAGATCAGGGGCGTGCAGGACCAGATCGGCCAGCTGGGGCGTGGCTATCAGCCGATCACCGAGCGGCTTGCGGCGACCGTGGCGGCTGGGCAGGCGTGGGTGGACAAGGTCGCCGACCCACAGCTGGCCGCGGCGGGCCGGGGAGACTTCGCGGCCGCGCGTGACCTTCAGGCGGACAGCACGCGCACCCGGCACTACGTGCTGGCGATTCGCTCCGCAGGGGCGGCCCTGCAAGCCCAGATCACCGACGCGCAGCAGACGGCTACGAACAGTCTCAACCGTTCGCAGGGCGTGCTCCTGGCCGCTCTCACCGTTATGTGCGTGATCGTCGCGGCCCTCGTCGTCAACGCCTTCACGGCGGTCTGGTTCGGGATACTCAGGCCGTTCCGGGCGCTCCGCCAGGCCATGCACGTGGTCACCGCGGGGAACTATGACGCGCGCATCCCCTCGGTAGGCCCGTCCGAGCTGGCCGACCTGGGCAGCAGCATCGACCTGATGCGAGGCAGGCTGGCCGCTGCCCTCGCCCAGCGGGAGCGGGCCGAGCAGCGTTTCCGGTACCTGTTCGACGCGGCCCCGGACGCGATGGTCGCCGTGGAGCCGGGCGGGCTGATCGCCATGGCTAACGGGCGAGCCCTGCAGTTGTTCGGCTACGAGGCCGGTGACCTGATCGGCGAGCCCGCGGAAATGCTGGCCCCGCCGGAGGCGCGGGCCGCCCTGGTCGCCGAGCGTAAGGCCTATTTCGACCACCTTGAGTTGCCGTCGCAGACGATCGCAGCCCCGGTGAAGGGTTCCGGGCTGCGCCGCGATGGCAGCACCTTCCCGTTGGAGATCACGCTCGGCGGCCTCCCCATGGAAAGCAGGACGCTGGTCACCGCCGCCATCCGGGACGTCTCCGAACGGCTGGCCGCCGACGCCGAGCGGGAGCGGCTGCGGGCCGCCGCGGAGGAGGAGCGAGTACAGCGGCGGCTACAGCAGGCGCAGCGGCTGGAGAGCCTGGGGCAGCTCGTCGGCGGGGTCGCCCACGACTTCAACAACCTGCTCAACGTCATCCAGGGCTACGCCGACTTCACCGCCGAGCAGATCCAGCTGGCCGTCGAGGAGGACGCCAGGCTCGAGCCGGTGCTTAACGACATCGAGCAGGTCCGGGTCGCCGCGGCGCAGGCCATCCGCCTGACCCGCCAGCTGCTGACCTTCGCCAGGCACGAGGTGACCAGGCCGGAAGTCCTCGACCTCAACGAGGCGGTGCGGGACGCCGGGCAACTGCTGCACCGCACCCTGGGCGAGCACATCGAGCTGGTCTTCTCCACCGATCCCGCCCTGTGGCGGGTCAAGGCCGACCGCGGGCAGCTTGAGCAGGTCCTGGTCAACCTCGCGGTCAACGCGCGGGACGCGATGCCCACCGGGGGCCGCCTGACGATCGACACCGGTAACACCGAGGTCGACGGCGCCTACGCCGCCCACCGTCCCGGCATAACCCCCGGGCGCTACGCCCGGCTGCGGGTCTCTGACGACGGCACCGGCATGGACCGGGCGACAGCGGAGCGGGTGTTCGAGCCGTTCTTCTCCACCAAGCCCAAGGGCCGTGGCACCGGCCTCGGACTGGCTACCGTGTACGGCGTCGTCATCCAGGCAGGCGGCAGCATCGAAATCTACTCCGAGGTGGGACTGGGTACCACGGTCAGCGTGCTGCTGCCCGCGACCGATGAGGACGCCGGGCCTGCCGTCGCGCCCGCCACGACCGGTGACGACCTGGGCGGGCACGGCGAGACCATCCTGCTTGTGGAGGACGAGGAGAGCCTGCGCCAGCTCACCAGCCGCATCCTTGCCCGCAGCGGTTACCAGGTCTGCGTGGCGGCCAGCGGCGCCGAAGCCGTCCGGCGGGCCTGCGATCCCGCCCAGCCGATCGATCTCCTCCTTACCGATGTGGTCATGCCCGAAATGCTGGGCAACGAGCTCGCCGCCCGGATCGGCGTGGTGCGCCCGCTCGTCCCCGCCCTGTTCATGTCGGGCTACGCCCAGCCGATCCTGGACTCCCATGGCGTCCCGTCACCGCTTTTCGACATCGTCGAAAAGCCATTTACCGAAGCAACCCTGCTCGGCCGGGTCCGAAAGGCCCTCGACCGGATGGCGTCCACATCCGGAGCCTGAGAGGTCCGGCGAGTAATCCACGAAAACTGACAACCCAGTGAAATACCGTAAATCGCAGGACGTCACGGTACCGTGACGAGGACGTTGCCCCCTTGATCGGGCGGCGAAGGATGTCCCACGTACCTTGGAGGCGGCGTGAGGCTGTTGCTGCTCGCCGCACCTGGCGGCGGCAAGGGAACCCAGGGTGAGCGGCTGGCCGCGCACTTCGGCGTGCAGCACATCTCCTCCGGGGACGTGCTGCGTGTCGCGGCTGGTGATGGCACTCCGGCCGGCCGCGAGGTCGCCGCCTATCAGCGGCGCGGCGACCTGGTTCCGGGCCAGATCGTGTTCGACCTGGTGATCCCGGTCGTCGCCGCCGCAGCCGCCCGTGGCGGATACATCCTGGACGGGTTTCCCAGGACCCTGCCGCAGGCGATCGCAGCGGCCGAGATCGGCGTCCGGCTGGATCTGACGCTAGACGCCACCATTTACCTGCACGTTCCCGAGCCAGTGCTGATCCGGAGGCTGCTCGCCAGGGCCCGCCCGGATGACACCCCCGAGGTGATCAGGCACCGCCTCGAGGTGTTCGCCGACACCACCCGCCCGCTTGTCGCCTACTACCGGGACCGCGGCATCCTCGTGGAGGTCGACGCGGACCAGCCGCCTGAGTCCGTCACCGACGAGATCGTCGCCCGCCTGCCTGGTGGCTGATCGCCGACCTCCCGCGACCGCCCTACGACGGCGGGGCCTGGGGGCGAGCGAACGGCAGTTGAACCTCGAACACCTGCTGTTCGACGTCGGCGACGTCGTCTATCTCATGGATCCATATCTCACGGCCGGGCCCGTGGGCAAGGCCAGAACGGCCAGTAAGGCCCGACTACATCATCGCCAGGCGGACCCTAGGCCCCGGATCAGCAGCCAACCGAGCCGTCAATGGCCTCGCGGAGCAGGTCAGCGTGCCCGTTGTGGCGCGCGTACTCCTCCACAAGGTGCTGCCACATCCACCGCACCGAGTCCGTCTCGGTTGCGATAGCTGGATGGAGGTATGTCCGGGGGCGGAGCGCCTACGGTCGCCGGGCTGCTGGACGGAGCATTCGCTCGGCTTCGTCTAGGGCCAGGGGATTTCGGTATGACTGCTGTTTGCCAGTGGGCACACTTATGCTGGTTGAAGCTCCGATCCCGGAAGGCCTGCTGATGACCACGCCGCATGCCAGGCAACCTCAAGTCCTGCCTCGCCCGGCCTGCACGCCAGCGGCGATCCGGGCCGTGCTGGCCGCCAACGCCGACGATGAGGTGCTGCAACGGTACGACGCGGATCTGGATGCGGCGTTCGAGCGGGCGCGCGTGCAAGGCGACCTGACTCCGCTGGTGCAGACGGTCCGGCGTTGGTGGTTCGAGGCGGATGCCTGGCGTGACCCCCAGGCTCAGCGGGAGTTCCTGGACCGTGTCGACACCTACCGGAACGACGGGCTGCCGCCTGCCGGGCAGCGAACGACCCGGGAAGAGGTCCGGGCCCGGTTCGGCGTCTGACCGGTGTACCGGTGGGAGCTGGACGGGCCCGCTGATCAGGAGTTCGCTGACCTGAACCCGGCCGTGCAGGCGTTGCTGGCGGCGTTCCTGGATGCGGTCGTGATCGTAGATCCCGATCGTCACTCCGGGGTGATCCTGTCGGAACCGGCTCAGGCGTAGGACCTGATCCTGCTCGTCAGGTACCAGCCGCATGTGACGGGCCGTTCGTTCCTCCACGTCGCGCCTCCCGGCGTTGGGTGCATCGTGCCCAGCGATGAGGTTAGGGAGAGCCGGCCGGAATGACCCGCACGGCGGTGAAGGTAAAGAACCCGGACGCTGGTACGTGCCCAGTACCCGCACCGAAGTGCGGGTCAGATCACGCCTGCGGTGCCCATGTGGTTCGTCTCCCCCGTGCGCTCGGCGATGCCGCGCGCCGTGATCAGCAGCGAAGCTGTCGTCGCCCGGTCGTAGCACGCCGCCGCTGCGGTCGCGGCGGCTAGGTGAAGGGCGCCGTAGACGGTGAGCTGGCCGGGCGAAGGCGCGCGCATCGCACGCTCGAGGGCGGCGGCCGCGGTCATCGCCAGCTCGAGCGCCTGCTCCGGAAATCTACGGCCGGTGACCATGTAGGACAGGCGCCAAGCGCACGCCGCGGCGAGCAGCCCGTCACCGCTGTACTCGGCCGCGGACCTGGCGCGATCCGCAGCAGCCCAGGCCAGGAACGGCTCGCCGACGCGGCTCAGGAGCGCCGCCGCGGTGTCATAGACGAGGACGCGCACCTGGCCGACCGCTGGGCTAGCCGAACCCGCGCGATCCGCCATCTCCGCGCCGCGGATCAGCCCGGGGATGATGCTGCCGGTGGCGTCGTACCGGGTTTCCTGGTAGCTCCGGTACGCGGAGCGGGCCCTGGCGCGCAGGTAACCGAGGTCGGCCTCGTGCTCGTGCTCGCCTCGGCCGGGCGTGCCGTAGCCCATCATGGCCTGCTCGATTAGCGACGCAGCCGGGTATGCGCGCCGATCGGTTTCATCCCCGTCTCCCGAGCCGGTGAACTCCTCGATGTCCACGCGCAGGACCTCCGCCAGGCGGGTCAGGACACTATGACTGTCGACGCCGCGCTTGCCCCGCTCGACCTGCGACAGCCACGACTCGGACCGGCCGACCAGTCCGGCCAGCACCGCCTGGGAGAGGCCACGCCGTCTGCGAGCCCGCGCGATCCGCTGCCCCACCGCCCGGTCGTCGGCGGCCATCATCCGGCGCCCGCCCGGACCGGGAGCGCTTCCACGACCTCGCGCCATGGCGGCAACCTGCGCTCGTAGGGCGCGTCCGGGTCGAACAGCACCCGCACTCCCATGCCGCGCAGGGTCTCCAGGCTTGCGTTGAACGCCGGGTGGCTGGCGAGCTGGGGCTTGCAATGCGGCACCACGACGACCGGGATGCCGTAGCCGACCATCTCGCACAGCAGGCCCACCGCGAAGTTGTCCGCATGCCCATGGGCGAACTTGTTGACGCTGTTGAACGTCAGCGGGCATGCGAGCACAGCGTCCGCGGGCGGAAGCGGCGCACCGATGCCCGGCGTCCGGTACTCCGATCGGACCGGCTCGCCTGTCAGCCGCTCCAGCTCAGAGGGATCCACGAACCTGGTTCCGGTCGGCGTGCAGAACACCGCCACCCGCCACCCGGCGGCCTGACACGCGGCAACTAGCGCGGGCACCCCTTCAGGTGCGGGAGCTCCGCTGATAACCAGGTACAGAACATTGCGCCGCGCGTTGCCGTCATCCACAGACCTGGACCTCCAGGATGTGTCGGAAGTTCCAGGATAGGCCGGGCTGGAATTGAGGACCCGGCCCACAAGGAGCCGGGTGGTCGATGACCGAAGCCTAGATGAAAATCCTGTCCATTACGTCGGCGCCGGTGGTGATCACCGGGCGGAGTTCGTGGCGGTAGATGGTCTCGGTTGTGCGTGAGCTGGCGTGTCCGGCCAGGTGGGCGATCTCCTCGACCGCCACGCCGGATTCGGACATGACCGAGACGAACGTGTGCCTCAGTTCCCGTGGAGCCCAGACGCCCTCGATGCCCGCCTTCTTGCATAGGGCTCGGAAGTCCCGCCGGACATGCGAGGCATCCAGCGGGGTGCCCACGCTCGTGGTGAACACCAGGCCGGTGTCCCGGTAGACCGAACCTCCGCCGTGCCCGCGGCGCGCAGTAGCCGCAACATTCCGGATAGTACGCGGACCTCGGCTCTTGGTTTGTCTTCTCGGCGACCCTCAAGATCGCAATAAGCCTCTGACGACCTGTGGAGCTAAGGGGACTCGAACCCCTGGCCTTCTGGATGCAAACCAGACGCTCTTCCAGCTGAGCTATAGCCCCGAGATGTCTCCGCTCAGGTTACCCGGTCTGGGACCTGGGCTGCGATGGAGTGGCGTGCCCGGAACGAGCACCACCATCGTTCGGGGCAATGGGTTTACTTGAGCAGGCGGGACAGGCGGCGGTCGGCGAGGGGCTTGCCGCCGGTCTGACAGGTGGGGCAGTACTGGAGCGCGGAGTCGGCGTACGAGACTTCCCTGATCGTGTCGCCGCATACCGGGCAGTCCTGGCCGGTCTTGCCGTGTACCCGCAGTCCGCTCTTCTTCTCGCCCTTCAGGTCGGCTGCGGCTAGGCCCGCCGAACGCTCGACCGCCTCGTGCAAGGTCGACTCGATGGCGTCGTAGAGGACGGCCACGTCATCAGGCGTCATGCTGGCCGCGATCTTGAAGGGTGACATCTTGGCCGCGTGCAGGACCTCGTCGGAGTAGGCGTTGCCGATGCCCGCGATGATCCGCTGGTCGCGGAGCACGCCCTTGATCTGCGTCCGGCGACCGGACAGCAGGCCCGCCAGGGTGTCCACGGTGAAGGCCGCAGCCAGCGGATCGGGTCCGAGGGAGGCGACGCCGGGCACCTCGGCGGGGTCGCGGACCAGGTACACCGCCAGGCGCTTGTGGGTGCCCGCCTCGGTCAGGTCGAACCCGGAGCCGTCGTCGAGCGCCAGGCGGAAGGCCAGCGGGCTCTTGCCTGGCTTCGGCGGGGCGGCGGGCAGTTCGTCACGCCAGCGCAGCCAGCCCGCCCGGGCCAGGTGGATGATCAGGTGCAGGCCATGATCGGTGGAGATGTCGAGGAACTTTCCGTGCCTGCCGATACCCGTTATCTCTTGGCCGGTGAGGCTAGCCAGCGGCGGGTCGAAGGTCTTCAGCACCGAGAACGAGGCGGCGTCGGCGCGCGCGATGGCGTGCCCCGTAGCGTGTGCACGGAGGAAATCGGCGAGCGACTCCACTTCCGGCAGTTCGGGCATGCTTGACAGTCTGCCATGCGATTCGCGAGGTCAGTCACTCGCCGTGGTGAACGGCGGGCTGACGCTCTCGCCCTGTGACGCCACCAGGTCTGGTAGTTCGCCGATATCAGGGAGCAGGTGCGTGGCGCCCGCCCTTCGGAGCCTGCTGGAACTGTGGGCGCCGCCCCGCATGCCGATGACCAGGCGGGCTCCGGCGCGGCGACCGGACAACACGCCGCTCTCGCTCGCCGTGACCACGGCTACATCGCGTACGTCGCCGACGCCGAGCCGCAGTATCGCGGTGAGGATCAGGTCGGGCCAGGGGAAGCCTCTGGCCACGTCGTCGGCGCACAGGATCAGATCCGCGCGATCCCACCAGCCCAGGCGTTCGGTGATCAGGCTGAGGGCAGGCCTGGACAGGCACGACAGCAGGCAGACTTTGGTACCCGACGCGGTGAGCTTGGCCAGCGCCTCGTTCGCACCGGGAAGCGGGAGGGCACCGAACCGGTCCACAGCGGCCTGGAATGACCGCTCGAACGCGAGGATCGCGGCCTGCGCCCGGATCTCGTCCTCGGGAAACAGGCTGCGCATGACGTCGGCCGGAGACCAGCCACGGGTCCGGTCGAACTGGACCATAGATCTGACGTAGGCCGCAGTCCCTGTCACTACGCCCTGGGTGGCGATCGCCTCGGCAAACGCCCGCTCGAGCACGCTGCCGTCGGCCGCGGCGGCTCCGAGCACGTCACAGCAGACCAGTGAAACGGCAGAGGTATCGCTCACCGGGTCGCCCCCTGGCGCCGGACAGCGGGCCCGCGGGCTGCCGGACATCGCCGCCGCCCGCGCGGATCAGTCGTCGTCGGCTGCCGTCGCCTCGGTCCACAGGTCGAGCTCGGCGCGGTCGGATTGGATCTTGCGCCAGACGGCGAACGCGGCCAGCCCGAGAAGGACGACCACGAGAAGCTTCTTGACCACGAAGAACCCTCCACCTCGATGACGTTCAGATCCTGCCCGCGGAAGCGGATCGGCTGACCGCAGGTGTACGGCAGCTTAGCAAGCCACGGACCCACTATACGGTCCTCAACACGGCCGGCCAGACGGCCGACCAGGCTGAGCGGGCTAACCGCGAAATTGAGCTTGGGACGGATACGGTGGGGTTACGTGGACTTGAACCACGGGCCTCGTCCTTATCAGGGACGCGCTCTAACCGACTGAGCTATAACCCCATGCGGCGCCCCTGGCCTGCGGGAACGCGGCACCGGGACAGCATACCGCATGCGGCGTGCCGCCGCGCATCGGTGCGGAACAGCATCCTTGCCGCCATTACCCTCAGTACGGCCCGCGTCATTCCGTCTCGCGGAGGGTCACTTCCACGCCGCCCACGAGCCGGGAGGTCAGGTTGTAGACCACCGCACCGATGGTCGACATGGCCGTGATCAGCACGATGTTGAGCGAGCCGAGCAGGGCGGTCCAGCCGAGCACACGGGAGGCCGAGAACCATTTCGCCGCGTTCACGCCGGTCGAATTCTGGCTCGACGTGACGTTGGAGACGACCCGCTGGAGGGAGTCGAATACCCCGAGGGCCGATAGTGAACCCCAGAGCACGCTGATGACGATGAACAGGATGACGAAGGCAACGAGCGACACGACGAAGCTGAACTTCATCACCGACCAGGGCTCGACCCGCGCGATGGTCAGGTGAGCCTGCCGCGCGGAGCGCTTCGATGCGCCCTTCGGCGGCGCCTTCCGGGCCGGGGCCGGGGCCGGGCTCTGTACCGGCGGGGAAGGCGCCGAATGAACCACGGTAACCGGCGGGCCGGCGGGAGCCGGGGGCTTCGCGGTCCCGGTGGACCGCAGGAAGGTCCGGGCCGGGGACGCCGGTGACGTGGGCGGGGGATCCGGCGTCTCCCAGGTGAACGCCGCGGCGGAGACTGCGGGCGGCGGTTCTGCGGCGGGCGGTTCCGCGGGCGGCGGGCTGACCGGTGGCGGCGGCCACGTGGTGTACGACGCGCTGAACGACGACTGCTCGGCCGACGGCCTGGTGTCCGGTCCGGTCAGCGCCGGGGTGTCCGCGACCTGCGAGCCCTCTGCCGATAGCTTGCCCGGATCGCCGAGGCTCCAGGAAACCGGGTCGCTGCTCCAGGAATCCGAACCCGTCGAGTCCGGGGCAGAGGACGAGGGGGTGAAGGAGGATGGGGACGAGTCAAACGCTGAGGTGTCAAACGAGTACGAGTCGAAGGCGGACGTGCCCATGGCATCGGTCGGCAGGGCACGGGCGTCTTCGCCGGTGTCGGCGTCCGTGACGGCGCCGCCTGGAGCCTCGTTCCCGTTCTCGCCTGCGACCGGGCTGGCGGCCGGGGCATCCCAGGCCGAGGGGGTGGGGACGGAATCGCCCGAGGTGCGCGGCAGTACGGGCAAGGCCGCGATGATGCCGTTCGGGCGGGCGTCCTGACCGTTGTCCGCGGTGAGGTCGTCGCCTTCCTGCCGTGAGGTCACGACTGTCGGCGACGCCCCACCCGAGGTATCGGGGTCGTCCGTGCGCCTGTCCAAGCCGTCCTCCGTTTTTGAGTCCAGACCCTCACGAGGTTATCTCTGGACGAGACGCCGACACTACAGACATGCGAAGAAGGCAGCGTCCGACCACTGCGTCTAGACACTTATGGGACGTGTACGGCCTGGTAATAGTGCCCGTGACCTGTTGGAGTGGAAGTCTACCTAGCTAACCGATCCATCCCGGATTATTCATCGCGGGATTCGTCTGCTGGCTCGGTGGAATCGGCTTCGGCCTCAACCGTGCCCTGATCGGACTCCTCATCTGCCGGTTCCTGATCGCCCTCGGCCAGCGACTCGACATTGAGGGCCAGCCGCACCACGCTGTCCCCGGGGGCCAGGTTCATCAGCCGGACTCCCATGGTCTGGCGGCCGGACCGCTTGATCCCGCCCGCCGGCGTCCTGATCACCCCGCCCGCCGAGGTAATGGCGAAAATCTCATCGTCAGCGTGCACCATCAGCGCGCCGACGAGTTCGCCGCGCGCTTCGGTGATCTTGGCCGTGACAACGCCGCGGCCGCCGCGGCCCTGCAGCGGGTAATCATCGGCCGGCGTGCGCTTGGCGTAGCCACCTCCGGTAGCGACCAGGACATCCTCGCCTTCCCTGATCACGTACATGCCCAGGAGCTCATCGCCGTCGTTGAAGCGCATCCCGATGACGCCCGAGGTAGCGCGTCCCATCGGGCGCAGCGACTCGTCACTGGCATGGAACCTGATGGCCTGCGCGCCCTTGCTCACCAGCAGCAGGTCCTCGGTCGGCGAGACCAGCCGGGCCGCGATCACCTCGTCGTCCTCGCGGAGGTTGATCGCGATGATGCCGCCGGAGCGCGGCGAGTCGAAGTCGGTCAGCTTGGACTTCTTCACCAGGCCGGAGCGGGTGGCCAGCACCAGGTAGGGCGCCACCTGATAGTCGCGCAACGCGAGCACCTCGGCGATCCGCTCGTCTGGCTGGAACGCGAGCAGGTTGGCCACGTGCTGGCCGCGGGCGTCGCGGCCGGCGTCGGGCAGCTCGTAGGCCTTGGCGCGGTAGACGCGGCCCTTGTTGGTGAAGAAGAGGATCCAGTGGTGGGTCGTGGTGATGAAGAAGTGGTCCACGATGTCATCGCTGCGAAGCTGGGCCCCGCGGACGCCCTTGCCCCCGCGCCGCTGCGCACGGTACAAGTCGGTCTTGGTGCGCTTGGCGTAGCCGCCGTAGGTGATGGTGACCGCGACGTCCTCTTCGGCGATGAGGTCCTCGTCGGCCACCTCGCCGTCGTAGGCGATGATCTCGGTACGCCGGTCGTCCCCGTACCGGTCGACGATCTCGGCCAGCTCAGAGCCCACGATCTGACGCTGCCGCTCCGGTGAGGCCAGGATGCTTTCGTAGTCGGCGATCTTGGCGGTGAGGTCGTCGAATTCGCTGACGAGCTCCTGCCGCTCCAGTGCGGCCAGCTTGCGCAGCTGCATGTCCAGGATGGCGCGGGCCTGGATCTCGTCGATCTCCAGCATCGCCATCAGGCCCTGCTGCGCCTCGGCGGCCGACGCGCTGGCCCTGATCAGCGCGATGACCTCGTCGATCCGGTCGATCGCCTTGAGCAGGGCGGAAACGATGTGCAGGCGCTCGGCCGCCTTGCGCAAGCGGAACCTGGTCCGCCGGACGATGACGTCGATCTGGTGCGTCACCCAGTACCTGATCATCTGGTCCAGGCGCAGCGTGCGCGGCACGCCGTCGACCAGGGCCAGCATGTTGGCGCCGAACGTGTCCTGCAGCTGAGTGTGCTTGTAGAGGTTGTTCAGGACAACCTTGGCTACCGCGTCCCGCTTCAGCACGATCACGAGCCGCTGACCGGTGCGCCCGCTGCTCTCGTCCTGCATGCTGGCGATCCCGTTGATCCGGCCGTCCCGGTGCAGCTCGGCGATCTTCTCCGCCAGGTTGTCCCGGTTGACCTGGAAGGGCAGTTCCTTCACGACCAGGCAGGTGCGCCCCCGGGCGTCCTCTTCGACCTCGACCACGGCGCGCATGGTGATCGAGCCCCGCCCGGTGCGGTACGCGTCCCTGATCCCGCGCCTCCCGACGATCAGGCCGGCGGTGGGGAAGTCCGGTCCGTGGACCCGCTGCATCAGCGCGTCGAGCAGCTCCTCGTCGGAGGCCTCGAAGTTGTCCAGGTACCACTGCACCCCGGCCGCGACCTCGCGCAAGTTGTGCGGCGGGATCTTGGTGGCCATGCCGACCGCGATCCCCTCTGACCCGTTGATGAGCAGGTTGGGGAACCGGCTCGGCAGGACCACGGGCTCGGACGAGCGGCCGTCGTAGTTCTCGCGGAAGTCGACGGCTTCCTCGTTGATATCCCGCAGCATCTCCATCGCCAGCGGGCTGAGGCGGCACTCCGTGTATCGCATGGCCGCGGGCGGGTCATTGCCCGGCGAGCCGAAGTTGCCCTGGGAGTCGATCAGCGGCATCCGCATCGACCAGGGCTGCGCCATCCGGACGAGCGCGTCGTAGATCGCGCTGTCGCCGTGCGGATGGTAGTTGCCCATGACCTCAGCGACGGGCCGAGCGCACTTGACGTACCCCCGCTCCGGGCGGAATCCCTGGTCGTACATCGCGTACAGGATCCGCACGTGGACCGGCTTGAGCCCGTCCCGCACGTCGGGAAGCGCACGGCCGATGATGACCGACATCGCGTAGTCGATATAGCTGCGCTGCATCTCGTACTGGATGTCGACCGGCTCGATGCGGTCATGCCCGCCAGGCGGATCGATAACTTCAGTCACTTTCGCAATCCCTACTCACAGATAGAACCAGCCCAGGGCCCTCACGGCCGGCGGATCAGATGTCCAGGAACCTGACGTCCTTCGCATTGCGGGTGATGAACGAGCGGCGCGCCTCAACGTCCTCGCCCATCAGCACGCTGAACAGCTCATCGGCCTGGGCCGCGTCGTCGAGCGTCACCTGCCGCAGCACCCGCCGCGCCGGGTTCATCGTGGTGTCCCACAGCTCTTCTGCGTTCATCTCGCCAAGGCCCTTGAACCGCTGCACGCCATCGCGCGGCCGGGGGTCCTTGCGGCCCTCGGCGATCCCGGCCTCGATCAGCCGGTCGCGCTCGGCGTCGCTATAGGCGTAGCCCGGCTTGACGCCGCGGCCCTCCCACTTGATCTTGTAGAGCGGCGGGTTGGCGAGGTACACGTGCCCGGCGTCGACCAGCGGTTTCATGAACCGGAACAGCAGCGTGAGCAGCAGCGTCGTAATGTGCTGCCCGTCCACGTCGGCGTCCGCCATGAGGATGATCTTGTAGTAGCGCAGCTTGGTGAGGTCGAACTCGTCGTAGATGCCGGTCCCGAGCGCGGTGATCAGCGACTGGACCTCGGTGTTCTTCAGCACACGGTCGATCCGCGACTTCTCCACGTTGATGATCTTGCCGCGGATGGGCAGGATGGCCTGGAACTTCGGGTCCCGGCCGCCCTTGGCGGAGCCCCCGGCCGAATCGCCCTCGACCACGTAGATCTCGGACTCCGCCGGATCGGTGGACTGGCAGTCCGCCAGCTTGCCCGGCAGCGACGTCGAACCGAGCAGCGACTTGCGGGTGAGGTCGCGCGCCTGGCGCGCGGCGATCCGGGCGCGGGCGGCCTGGCTGGCCTTGTTGATGATCTCCTTGGCCTCGCCGGGATTGCGGTCGAACCAGTCCCGCAGGTGGTCGTTGGACGCCTTCTGCACGAACGACTTGGCCTCGGTGTTGCCCAGCTTGGTCTTGGTCTGCCCCTCGAACTGCGGCTCGGCGAGCTTGACCGAGACGATGGCGGTGAGGCCCTCGCGAACGTCGTCGCCGGTCAGGTTGTCGTCCTTCTCGCGCAGCAGCTTCTGGTCTCGCGCGTACTTGTTAACGATCGTGGTGAGCGCGGCGCGGAAGCCCTCCTCGTGGGTGCCGCCCTCGGCCGTGTTGATCGTGTTCGCGAAGGTGTGCACCGACTCGGTATACGCCGCGGTCCACTGCATCGCGATCTCGACGGAGATCCCTTCCGCTTCCTCGGCGAAGTCGATGATCGACCCGTGGACCGGCTCCTTGGAGGCGTTCAGGTACCGAACGAAATCGGCGATGCCCCCGGCGTAGCGGTACACCTCGGCCCGTTCTTTGCCCGGCCGCTCGTCCGTGATCGAGATCAGCAGGTCCTTGTTGAGGAACGCCATCTCCTGGAGCCGCCGGGACAGCGTCTCGAAAGACCACTCGGTGGTCTCGAAGATCTCGCTGTCGGGCCAGAACGTGGTCGTGGTGCCGCGGTCCTGGGTCTCGGCCCCGCGGACCACCGGGCCCATCGGCTCGCCGCGCTCGTAGCCTTGCGTCCAGACGTAGCCGTCCCGGCGCACCTCAACCTCGAGCATCCAGGACAGGGCGTTCACCACCGACACGCCCACGCCGTGCAGCCCGCCGGAGACCGCGTAGGACTTCCCGTCGAACTTGCCGCCGGCGTGCAGTGTGGTCATGACGACCTCGAGGGCGGGACGGTGCTCGACCGGGTGCTCATCGACGGGGATGCCGCGGCCGTTGTCCTGCACTCGGACTCCGCCGTCGGCGAGCAGCGTCACCTTGATGGTGTCGGACTCCCCGGCGAGCGCCTCGTCCACCGAGTTGTCCACGACCTCTTGGACCAGGTGATGCAGGCCCCGCTCGCCGGTCGAGCCGATATACATTCCGGGTCGCTTGCGGACCGCTTCGAGACCCTCGAGTACCGTGATCGAACGTGCATCGTAGGACAAACTGAACTCCATCCTGCATCAGATGCGCACGGCCCAGCCCCCCACGTTTGGCCATCCTTGCGCCCTTCCATTTTACCTGCGGTCGCCGACAGTCCGGGCCGTGTTGGCCTGCTAGCCATAGGTGTCGCCGGGGCCCTTGCTGCCGGGGACGCGCCAGGCGCCGCGCTGCCGCGGAGGTGCCGGGCCGCGGACCTTCACCCTGCGCACCGTCCCCGCGCCGAGTTCGGCGTTCAGGCGCGCGACGAGGGCGGACGCGAGCAGCCGGACCTGGGTCGCCCAGGCCGTCGAGTCGGCGGTGACCACGAGTTCACCGTCAGCGAAGTGGTCCGGGCGGGTATGGGCGGCCAGGTCCCGGCCGACGATCTGCTCCCAGCGGCCGAACACCGAGCCCATCGCGGCCTGCTGCTGCCAGCCATGCGTGTCGAGCAGCCCGTCGATGGCGCTGCCCAGCCGCTGCGGATCATCCCTGCGGGCGCGCCCGGGAGGTCCGGAGGGGCGGTCAGCCCCTCCCAAGGGGGGTCTGGGGGGATGGTTCCCCCCAGGTGCGGGGGGGTCCCGGGGGGTCGCCCCCCCCGGGCTAGCAGAGTCTCCCCTGGCTCGCGCGTCCGCCTTGGCCTCGGCGAGCGCCTCGGCCGCCAGTCGCGCGCGGTCCGGGGTCGCGCGGTCAGTCGGCACGGCTGATCATGCCGTCGTGGACGCGGAACTGCGTGCCGACGCCGATGTCCGGGATGTCGGCGGGAACCGCGGCCGTGATGAGGACCTGCTCGGCGCCGGCGACCAGGGCGGCCAGCCTTTCCCTCCGGCCCGCGTCCAGTTCCGCGAACACGTCGTCCAGGATGAGCACCGGATCCTCGCCGTCCTGCCTGATCAGCGCGAAGCTCCCCAGGCGCAGGGCAAGCGCGAGCGAGGTGGATTCACCGTGGCTGGCGTAGCCGCGGGCGGGCAGCCCGCCGATGGACAGCTCGAGTTCGTCGCGGTGCGGCCCGACCAGGCAGACGCCCCGGTCTAGCTCGCTGGACCGGACCGCGGCCAGCGACTTGAGCATGGCCGGCTCGAGTTCCGGCACCCGGCCGTCGTCGGCGCTGATTCCCTCGACCGAGGCGCGGTAGGAGAGCGCCGCCGCGCTCGCGGAGTGATCGCCGGACACCGCCTCGTACGCGGCGAGCACATGGGGCCGCAGCGCGGCGACCAGGTGCATCCGGCCGGCCAGCAGCGGTGCGCCCGTCCGGGCCAGCTGCGCGTCCCATGCGTCAAGCGTGGTGGTCACGGACTCGCGCGCCGCACCCCGCAGGTGCCCCTTGGCACCCGCAGACTTCAGCAGCGCCGTGCGCTGCCGCAGCACCCGTTCGTAGTCGGCACGGATACCCGCGTACCGGGGCCGGGTGGCGACCAGCAGATCGTCAAGGAACCTGCGGCGGTCGCCGGGGTCGCCCTTGACCAGGGCCAGGTCTTCCGGCGCGAACAGGACGGTACGCAGCGTGCCGAGGACGTCGCGCGGGCGCGGCAGCGGCGCGCGGTTAAGCCTGACCCGGTTAGCGCGCCCGGGGTTGAGCTCGACCTCAATCAGGGCGCTGCCGTGTGCTCCGGTGACGGCCGCCCTGAGCACGGCGCGCTCCGCTCCCTGCCTGACCAGCGCCGCGTCCGTAGCGACCCGATGGCTGCCCAGCGTGGCCAGGTAGCCGACGGCCTCCACCAGGTTGGTCTTGCCCTGCCCGTTCAGCCCGGTGAAGGCGGTCACACCCGGACCCAGCTCGACGGACGCATCCGCGTAAGACCTGAAGTCCGTGAGAGCGAGCCGGGTGACGTGCACAGATCCGAGATTAGCGGCGTTCGCCGACTATCCGGCCGAACGGATCGGCATGAGCACGTACCGGTAGTCGGGCTCCTTCTCGCTCTTCCCCGCTATCACCGCGGGCTTCGTCGGCGAGGTGAACGAGATCCTGGCCACGTCGGTGTCGATCGCCCCGATACCGTCGAGCAGGTACTGCGGGTTGAAGGCGATCTGCAGGTCATCGCCGTCGAAGGCCGCATCGAGGACCTCCACCGCCTGTGCCTCCTCGGACGCGCCGGCCTCGAGCACGAGCTGGCCTGGACTGAACGCCAGGCGCACGGGGGTGTTCCGCTCGGCGACCAGCGCGACCCGCTTTACCGCCTCGGCGAACGGCCCGACCGCCAGTTCCGCGGTCGCGCTGAACTCGGCGGGCAGCAGGGACTGGTACTTGGGGTACTCACCGGACAGCAGCCTGGTGGTCGTCTGCCGCCCGGCCCCGGCGAAGCCGATCAGGCTCTCGCCGCCGAGAGATATCGAGACCTCGGCGCCTGAGGTGAGGGCCCGCGCCGTGTCGCCAAGCACGCGTGCCGGGACGAGTAGCGCGGTGGACAGATCCGGCCGGGCCGGGCTCCAGCGCACCTCGCGGACCGCGAGCCGGTACCTGTCGGTAGCGACGAGGGTGAGCATGTCGCCCTGGATCTCGATCCTGATCCCGGTGAGCGCGGGGAGCGTGTCGTCCCGCCCGGCCGCGACGGCCACCTGGCTGATGGCCGAGGCCAGCGCGTCACTGCCCACGGATCCCACCAGCGGCGGCATCTCGGGCAGCGTCGGGTATTCCTCTTCCGGCAGCAGGACCAGGGTAAAAGTGGCGCTGCTGCACTTGAGCGTGGCACGGGTGCCTTCGGTGACCAGGCTGACCGGTTTGGCGGGCAGCGACCTGGTGATCTCGGCCAGCAGGCGGCCGGACACGAGGATCGTCCCCTCCTCATCGGTGACGGCCGGCACCGAGGCCTGCGCCGAGACCTCGTAGTCGAAGGTCGACAGCGTGAGCTCTGTTCCCGCGTGCAGGCGCATCCCGGCCAGTACCGGGGCAGTCGGGCGGGTGGGCAGCGCCCGCGCGGTCCAGGCGACGGCTTCCGCCAATTGATCGCGCTCAACCTGGAGCTTCACGAGAACTGCCTCCTAGGGGTCAGTGTGCCTGGCGGAGGAGCTGGTCTGCCGTCGCAGGACACCGGGCCTACTTCGTATTTGTTCTTTTTCTATTTAGAGAAACGTCATAGTCATAGGTGCGGTGGATAGTGGGGAGAACCTCGTTCTAGCAGGTCAGCTCGCCCTTGCTGCGCACAGGCACTGGGAGCGGCCGGGGGACGGCGCCGGTTCGGCTGTGGCCGGAGGCCGCGGCCGCACGGGCTTGCCACTGGTTGTCCCCCGGTTATCCGAATGTCTTCCACAATGTTGTCCACAAACTGTGCGCATAACTCGCCCGGCGGGGGTCAGCCCGCCCGGGCCTGCTGCTTAATGCGGTTGGTGAGCTCGGTGACCTGAGTGTAGATCGACCGCCGCTCCGCCATCAGGGAGCGGATCTTCCGGTCGGCGTTGATGACCGTGGTGTGATCGCGCCCGCCGAACTGCTGGCCGATCTTCGGCAGCGACAGGTCGGTGAGCTCGCGGCACAGGTACATCGCGATATGCCGGGCGGTAACGAGCACCCGCGACCGGGAGGTCCCGCAGAGGTCCTCGATGGACAGGCCGAAGTAGGACGCGGTCTGGCCCATGATCGTCGCGATCGTGATCTGCGGGCCCTGGGCCTCGGGAATCAGGTCCTTGAGCACGATCTCGGCCAGCTGGAGGTCAACCGATTGCCGGTTGAGGCTCGCGAACGCCGTCACCCGGATCAGCGCGCCCTCGAGCTCCCTGATGTTGGTGGAGATCCGGCTGGCGATGTACTCGAGCACCTCAGGCGGCGCGTTGAGCCCTTCCTGGATAGCCTTGCGGCGCAGGATGGCGATGCGGGTCTCGAGCTCGGGTGGCTGGACGTCCGTGAGCAGGCCCCACTCGAACCTGCTGCGCAGCCTGTCCTCCAGGGTGACCAGGCGCTTGGGCGCGCGGTCGCTGGAGATCACGATCTGCTTGCTGGCGTTGTGCAGGGTGTTGAACGTGTGGAAGAACTCTTCCTGCGTTCCTTCCTTGTTCTCCAGGAACTGGATGTCATCGACGAGCAGCACGTCCACGTCGCGGTACCGGCGCCGGAAGCCGTCCTGCTTGCCGTCCCTGATCATGTTGATGAAGTCGTTGGTGAACTCCTCCGAGCTGACGTACCTGACCTTCAGGCCGGAGTAGAGGGTCTGGGCGTAGTGGCCGATCGCGTGCAGCAGGTGCGTCTTACCCAGGCCCGAGTCGCCGTAGACGAACAGCGGGTTGTACGCCTTGGCGGGCGCTTCGGCGACCGCGACGGCCGCCGCGTGCGCGAACCTGTTGCTCGACCCGATCACGAACGTCTCGAAGGTGTACTTGGAGTTCAGCCGGGCGCCGCCCGGACGGGGACCCGGGGGGCCCGCGGGGATGGCCCCGGGCCTGCTGGGGTCGGCGTCGGCCTGGTCGCGCACGCCCGGGTCCGCAGGCTCGGGGAGCTGCGCTGCGCGCCGTGCCCCGTCCTCGGCGTCGAGGTCCCCGGCGAGTCCCTGCGCCCGCGGCCCGGTCGGCTCGGCACCGAGCTCGGCGATGCTCACGGCTGCGGGCATGGCGGGCGGCGGCGAGGGATCGACGGTGACCGCGAGCTGGATGTCACGGCCCAGCTGCTGGGAAAGGGCCTGGGTCAGGAGGGGGCGCAGGCGGGTTTCCAGCTGCTCCTTGACGAATTCATTGGGCGTGGCGATGAGAGCGGTGTTCTCCACCAGCCCCAGTGGCCTGGTCAACTTCAGCCAGGCCCGCTGGTGCGGCTGGATATGCAGATCGGCCAGTCCGTCGAGGGATCGGGCCCAGACATCTGCCAGGTCTGAATTAACCACCTGTGCTCTCCCCTCGCATCCCCATGCCGCGAGCCAGGCCCACGATCCACAGGTCTATCCACATGTTGTGCACGTGGCATCCCGGCTGCATACGGTGATCGCGACAGCTCGGGCAGAATAACTTTCCACAGCCTAAGCCGCGGCGGCGGGAGACGCCTGGCAAACGGCGGTCTTCCAGATGGTAGCCTGTGGGGAAGCCGCGAGCCGTAGGCCGTTGTGCCTACGCGTAGTCATGATCCCTTCACCTGGAGCCCCAGTGAGTAAGCGCACGTTCCAGCCGAACAATCGGCGCCGCGCACGGACGCATGGTTTCCGGCTGCGCATGCGCACCCGGGCCGGCCGTGCCGTCCTCGCGGCGCGCAGGCACAAGGGCCGCGAGAGGCTGAGTGCCTGATCTTGCCTGCCCAGTCCCGGATGCGTCGGGGTGCGGAGTTCACGCTAGCCGTACGCACCGGGACGCGCGCGGGGCGGCCCTGCGTGGTGGGTCACCTGCTGGTCCGTGCGGACGGTGTCGATGGCCGGGAGCCAGCCAGGGTAGGATTCGTAGTCAGCCGGGCCGTCGGCTCGGCCGTGACGAGAAACCGGGTCAAGCGGCGCCTTCGTGAGCTCATGCGCGGGTACCTTCAGTCGCTTCCTGGCGGTAGCCTTCTTGTGGTGCGCGCAAATGCTGCGGCCGCGCACGCGAGCCAGTCCGATCTCGCTGCGGATCTGGATCTGGTGATCGGCAGGTTGCTGCGGCGGCAGGTTGGGACAGACGTCGGCAATGCCACAGACAGGCACACAGAACAGCACGCGCCACACCGCGACGGTGCCGGCGCGGGTGCTCATGATCCCCATCGCGGGTTACCGGCGCTTCGTGAGCCCGCTGCTGGCCCCCCGATGCCGGTTCGCGCCTTCGTGCAGTGAGTACGCGCTCACCGCGCTGGCCGAGTACGGCGCGGCGCGCGGGCTGTGGCTCGCGGTCAAGCGCATCGGACGATGCCATCCGTTTCATCCCGGCGGTTACGACCCAGTGCCGACCCGCGTAATCCCGTCAAGCCCGCGAGGAGCTGACCGGTGAGCCTTCTCAATCCGCTGGCCGACCTGGTGGCATGGGCGATCATTCACCTCCATGTCGTGCTGGGCGCGCTGTTCGGCCCGAACACCGGCCTGGCGTGGGGCTTGTCCATCGCCGTGCTGGTCATCATCATCCGGCTGCTGCTCGTCCCGCTGTTCGTCAAGCAGGTGCACGCCCAGCGGAAGATGGCCCAGCACGCACCCCAGATCGCCGAGCTCCGCAAGAAGTACAAGAACGACAAGCAGCGTCTCAACGAAGAGACGATGAAGTTCTACAAGGAGAACGGGGTCAACCCGCTGGCGGGCTGCCTGCCGATGATCCCGCAGATGATCGTGTTCTTCGCCTTGTTCTACGTACTGCGCGCCATCGCTGAGTGGACGCCCGCGCATTACGTGAACGGTCACCTCGTCCCGGCTACCGCGGCCAAGTACGGGCTGACCGTCCCGCTGCTGGAAAGCGCGCAGAAGGCGACGATCTTCGGCGTGCACCTGGGCGACAAGCTGCTGTTCGCCCATCCGTCGCCGCCGCTCCACATAGCGATCGTGATCGCGCTGACCGTGGTCGTGAGCGCGTCCACGACGTTCATGACCGTCCGGCAGAGCTCCAAGCGCGGTCTCATGAACGCCAACATGGACCCGGACAACCCGATGGCCCAGTCGCAGAAGTACATGATGTACATCATCCCGTTCTTCTCCCTGACCGGGCTCTACTGGCAGTACGGGCTGGTGCTGTACTGGGTGACCACGAACCTGTGGACGCTGGGCCAGCAGTACTTCATGTTCCGCAACTGGGAGCCTGTGGTCGCGGCGGGCACCGCGACGGGTGCCGTGGTACGGGCGACGCAGAGCGCTTACCGGCCGAACCGGCCGAGTTCGGGTACCGCCAAGCCAGCCTCGGGCGGCACCACCTCGGGCAGCAGCACCAAGGCCCCGTCAAGCGGTGCGCGTACCGGTGCGCGTACCGGTGCGCGTGCCGGGGCGAGCAACGGGCGAGCCGACACGGCGGCCGCACAGAATCCGGCGCCGGCCGGCGCGCGGCCCCGGACGGCGTCCCGCGGCCAGACTGCCACCGCGTCCGTCGGGACGACCGGGCAGAACGGCGCGCAGAACGGTGCAGAGAAACGCGGGCTGCTCCGGCTGGGCAGGCAGAAGGCGGAACCGGAACCTGAACCGGAGGTGCCGGCGCCCAAGGTGGTACGGCAGCAGCAAGCACGGCAGGCGAGAAGCAAACGGTCGGGCAAGCGGTGATGCGAGGCACAGTGGAGGTCCGGGCGTGAGCCAGCAGGACGTCGAGGTCACGGACGCGGTAGAGCTAGAGGTGGAGGAGTTCGACGACGACGAGGACACCCCGCGGCTCAGTGATCTTGAGCTCGAGGGTGACATCGCCGCGGATTACGTCGAAGGCCTGCTGGACATCGCGGACCTGGACGGCGACATCGACATGGACGTCGAGGGCGACCGTGCTGTCGTGTCGGTCGTCGGGGCGACCCTGGAAGAGCTGATCGGTGACGACGGCGAGGTCCTCGAGGCGCTGCAGGAGCTGACCCGCCTGGCGGTGCACCGGCAGACCGGCGCGCGGGCCAGGCTGATGCTCGACATCGGAGGCTACCGGGCCCGGCGCCGCACGGAACTGGCTGACTACGGGCGGACCGTAGCCGAGGAGGTCGCGCGGACGGGCGAGCCGAAGACGCTGGAGGCCATGTCGCCGTTCGAGCGGAAGATCGTTCACGACGCGGTGGCCGCGGCGGGCCAGCGCAGTGAGTCGGAGGGCGAGGAACCGAACCGGCGGGTGATCGTCTTCCCGGTGCGGTGACATCCGCGCCACCCGCGACCCGCGACAGGCGGCCGCCGGACAGCGCGGCGGCGGTGTTCGGTCCTGCGCTGGCCACCGCGGTGGCCTTCGCGGGCATTCTGGCCACCCGGGGGATAGAGCAGGGCCTGATCGGCCCGCGTGAGGTGCCGAGGCTCTGGGACAGGCACCTGCTCAACTGCGCGGTGGTGGCCGAGCTGATCGCGCCCGGGTGCCAGACGCTCGCCGACATCGGTTCGGGCGCCGGCCTGCCCGGCCTGGTCCTGGCGATGGTGCTGCCCGACGTCAAGGTCACCCTGGTTGAGCCGATGGCACGGCGCTGCCGGTTCCTCTCCGAGTGCGTGACCGACCTGGGACTCACCAACGTCAGCGTGCTGCGCAGCCGCGCCGAGGACGCCCGGAGGGCGGGTCTGCCGGGAGCGGACGTCGCGACGGCACGTGCGGTGGCACCGCTGCCCCGGCTGGCTGAGCTGGCCGTGCTGGTGGCACGCCCGGGAGGAATGGTGCTCGCGATCAAGGGCAGCAGTGCCGCCGACGAGCTGAGAGACGCCGTACCGGTCCTGCACCGGATTGGTGCGCACGGCGCAGAGGTTGTGCACGCAGGGCAGGGTAAGGTCATTCCTGCGACTACCGTCGTGCGGTTCTTCGCTCAATGAGGCAGGGCATAGGTGGGGCTCAGCTATCACCAGCAGGGCACAGCGGGGCTGGGCTGGCCGCCGGGATCGCCGGCTGAGACGCCGGAAGACGCGGTGCCTGCTAGCGGAGTTGACGGGATCGGGGGGCTGGGCTGGCCGGCGGCCAACGGCGGGCCAGAGTCGGGCCAGCAGGACGCAGACCGAGAATCGAGAGGCGTTCAGGTGAACGGAGACGAGTCGGAAGCTGACGGCGACGGGCGCGGCCGGGCTTACGGGGGTTCCGGGGTCAGTGCCCGGCACGAGGACCCGGCGGCCGCCGCGCCGGTTTCGCCTGCAGCCAGGTCGGTGGTCATTCCGGAGGTACGGTCCGATCCGGCGGACACCCCGATCGGCCGGGCGGCGGAAGCTGCGGTCGTCGTCCGGGGCATGAGCGACCAGCAGCCGTGGCCGCGTCCGTTCCGCTGCCGCGTCATGACGATCGCGAACCAGAAGGGCGGAGTCGGGAAGACCACCACCGCGGTGAACCTGGCTGCCGCCCTCGCGCAGCACGGTTCGCGCGTCCTGGTCCTGGACCTCGATCCCCAGGGAAACGCATCGACCGCGCTCGACGTGGAGCACCACGTCGGGGTTCCCTCGCTCTACGACGTGCTGGTCGACGACCGCCCGCTGGCCGACGTGGTGCGCCCGGCCGGGGACATGCCGGGCCTTTACTGTGCGCCGGCCACGATCGACCTCGCCGGCGCCGAGATCGAGCTGGTACCGGTCGTGGCCAGGGAACTGCGGCTGGCCAGGGCGCTGCGCACCTTCGACATGTCCCACCTGGACTACGTGTTCGTCGACTGCCCTCCGTCACTCGGGCTGCTGACCCTGAACGCCCTGGTGGCGGCGGAGGAGGTCCTGCTCCCGATCCAGTGCGAGTACTACGCCCTGGAGGGGGTCCAGCAACTGCTGAACACCGCGGAACTGGTCCGGGTCAACTTCAACCCCGGCCTGCACGTCTCCACCGTGCTGCTGACGATGTACGACGGGCGCACCCGGCTCGCCTCGGACGTGGCCGATGACGTGCGCGCGCACTTCGGCGCCTCGGTGCTGCATACCATCATCCCGAGGAGCGTCCGGGTGTCGGAGGCGCCGAGCAGGGGGCAGTCGGTGATCGCGTACGATCCCGCGTCGAGCGGTGCCCTCGCCTACATGGAGGCGGCACGCGAACTGGCGACGCAATCGGCGGGAACTGTTTAGCACGGCTAGACCGGGGAGACGCAGTGGCTCAGCAAAGGCGAGGTCTAGGCAGGGGACTGGGGGCGCTGATCCCGGATTCTCCCCTGCTGGCTGAGGGTGACCCGGCCCGCGGCGGGGATACGGCGCTGCTGGCGGGCAGGCTCGGGACCCCCGCGGGATCCCCGGACGCCGGGTTCTCGGCCGATGAGGTCGTGGGGGCCCGCTACGCCGACATCCCGATCGCCGCGATCACCGCGAATCCCCGGCAGCCGAGGCGCAGCTTCGACGAGGACGCGCTTGATGAGCTCGCCGAGTCCATCAGGCAGGTCGGCCTGCTCCAGCCCGTGGTCGTCCGCACGGCCGGGCCCGGGAGGTACGAGCTCGTCATGGGCGAGCGCAGGTGGCGCGCCGCCGAGCGGGCCGGCCTGGTCGAGATCGGTGCCATCGTCAAGCAGACGCAGGACAACGACCTGCTCAGGGATGCGCTGATCGAGAACCTGCACCGTCAGCAGCTCGACCCGCTGGAAGAGGCCGCGGCCTACCAGCAGCTGCTGGACGATTTCGGCGCCACCCATGAGGAGCTCGCGCGCAAGATCGGCCGGTCCCGCCCGCACATCAGCAACACGCTGCGGCTGCTGAACCTCCCGCCGGCCGTCCAGAAGCGGGTGGCGGCAGGTGTCCTGTCCGCCGGGCACGCCCGGGCGCTGCTGAGCCTGGACGACACCGAGGCGCAGGAGCGCCTGGCTGGCCGGATCGTGGCCGAGGGCCTGTCGGTCCGCGCCGTCGAGGAGATCGTCGCCGTCCGTTCCGATGAGTCCGAACCGCGCCGTCCGGTACGCTCCGCAGCCAGGCCGACGGCTCCCGGACTCCGCCATCTGGCGGACCGCCTGTCCGACCTGTTCGAAACCCGGGTCAAGGTCGAACTTGGCCGCAGTAAGGGGAAGATCGTCGTGGAGTTCGCGACGATCGACGACCTGGAGCGGATCGTCAAGGCGATGACCCCCGCCGCCTTCGGGCAGGAGTCCCCGGAATAACAGGCGGGCAGGCTCAGGACGGCTAGGCTTCCCGGAGCTGGGTGAACAGGTCAGCGAGGGTGTCGGGATCGCGCGCTGGGCTCGCGGTGTCGCCGGGGGCGCGGGTCACGGGCTGGAGCGCCCGGCCTGCCTCAGTACCGCCCAAGGGGTAACGGGCCTTCATGAGCTGGAACCGGTCGAAGCTGTGGCGGTCCAGGTCGGGCGACAGAAGCCGGTCGAGCAGGGGGGCGAGTTCATCCCGCAGGAAGGATCCGCGCGCCATCCACTGCAGGTAGTTCCGCCCGCCGTGGTGATACGGTCCGTAGACGCGGCCGCCCGGGAAGGTCCGCTCCAGCCACCGGAAGATCGCCTCGTGCCGGACGTGCATGCGCAGGGTGACGTGCGGCTGGCGGCCGTCACCGCCGAAGTGACCTTCTCCGGCCAGCAGGCCGGCGAGGAATCCGAGTTCGAACTGTGTAGGCATGGCACGCTCCCCGTGTTGTTTCACCGTCATGTTACACGGGAAACCTCGGCCGGGGAGCGCGACGTCACGCGACTACCAGGCGGCCCGGTCGCTGATGTCGGCGATGAACGCGTCGACATCCGCTTCTGACGTGTCAAATGCGGTCATCCAGCGGACTACCGACTCGGGCGGATCCCAGATACCGAAGACCCAGTCGCGTTGCAGGGCTTCGATGTGCCGGGCGGGCAGCCGGGCGAAGACCGCGTTGGCCTGGACGGGGTGGACGACCTCGACACCCGCCACGGCGCTGGCCCCGTCGGCGAGCCTGCGGGCCATGGCGTTGGCGTGAGCCGCGTTGGCGCGCCAGAGATCGTCGTGCAGGAGCGCGCTGAACTGCGCGGCGACGAACCGCATCTTGGAGGTCAGCTGGGTCTGCTGCTTGCGGAGGTACGGGATCTCGGTGCCCAGGCCCGGGCGCATCACGATGAGAGCTTCCGCTCCGATGGCGCCGTTCTTGGTGCCGCCGAAGCTCAGCACGTCCGCGCATTCGGCAAGCTCCCCGAGCGAGCAGCCCAGGAAGGCTGCCGCATTGGCCAGGCGGGCCCCGTCCAGGAACAGGAGCAGGCCGTTCGCTTGGCAGAAGTTGCCTATCTTCCGCAGCTCGGCGAGCGTGTAGCAGGTGCCGAATTCGGTCGCCTGGGTGATGGCCACGACCCCGGGCTGCGCGTGGTGCTCATCGCCGCGCCCGGCGAGCTGGTCTGCGATCAGGTCCGGTGTCAGCTTGCCGTCCGCGGTCGGTACCTGCAGGAGCTTGGTGCCGAGCAGGCGCTCGGCCGAACCGCACTCGTCGGTGTTGATATGCGCCGAGGCGGCGCAGATGACAGCCTCGTGCCGGCGCACCAGGGCGCTGAGGCCGAGGATGTTGGCCCCGCCGCCGTTCAGCACGAGGAACGCCCCTCCCTGCGCCCGGAACGTCTCGCGCAGCCTGGCGGTCACGCGTGCGGTCCACTCGTCCGCGCCGTACGGGATCGCGTCACCGGAATTGGCCTCGACGACCGCACGGACGACCGCCGGATGAGCACCGGCGTGATTGTCGCTCCCGAAGCTCTTGCGTTGTGTCATGGACACGAGCCTAGGGGACCGTCTCGGCCCGGCCGGGGCGGCTAGGCGCCGCGGGCGGCGGCGAGCTCGAGCAGGCTGACGCACGTGGCGCCGAAGGGGTGGCCCGACGCCTCAAGCGCCATCGGCAGCGTGCTCGTCTCGGTCATCCCCGGCGATACGTTCACCTCGAGGAAGTAGGCCGTGCCCGCGTCGTCCACGATCAGATCGGTCCTGGACAGGTCGCGCAGCCCGAGCACCGAGTGCGCGGCGACCGCGATCTGCTCGACCCGGGCGGCGACCTTGGCGGGCAGCCTGGCCGGGACGAAGAACTCCGTCTTGCCAGCTGTATACCTGGCCGCGTAATCGTACGCGTCACCGCCCGGGACGATCTCGACGGGGGGCAGCGCCTGCGGTCCGGCGCCGAGGTCGATCACCCCGACGGTGACCTCGGTACCGGGGATGAACCGCTCGATCAGCGCGATGTCGCCGTAGGCAAAGCAGCTCAGCAGGGCGGGCGACAGATCGGCCGCGGCGCGCACCAGGCCCGCGCCGAGGGCAGAACCGCCCCGGGAGGGCTTGACGTACAGGGGCAGCCCGAGCTTGCCCACGATCAGATCGATGACCGCGGCGGCGCCGAGGTCATGGAACGTTTCCCGTGGCAACGTGACCGACGGCGGCGTGATCAGCCCGGCCGCGGCCACCAGGGCCTTGGCGGTGGGCTTGTCGAAAGCGAGTTGGCAGGCGGTGGCGACCGATCCGACGTACGGCGTGCCGAGCAGGCCCAGCACCTCCCGGATCGCGCCGTCCTCCCCGCACGCGCCGTGGATAGCGGGAAATACCGCACTGGGCGGGTCCGCCCGCAGGTGGCTCAGCAGCGCCGCGTCCGCATCCGCGACGACGGCATCGATGCCCGCCTGGACGAGCGCGTCGCGCACCCGGTGGCCGGAGCGCAGCGAGACCTCCCGCTCGGCAGACAGGCCGCCGGCGAGCACCACAACCCGATCGAGTTCGCGCATGATTTCGAAGTTTGCCTGTGTTAGTTATGGGTTGCGGGGTTCGGCGGCCGGGCCGAAGTCGTCCCGCAGCTGCACCTCGGTCTGGATCACCGAGGCGAGCCGGCGGATGCCTTCCGTGATCCGGCCGGGGTCGGGGAATGAGTAGCAGAGCCGTGCGAACTGGCCGCCCGAGCCGTCCGCGTAAAAGCCCGTTCCCGGCACGTAGGCGACCCGCGAGGAGATCGCCCGCGGCAGCATGGCCTTGGCGTTGACGCCGTCCGGGAGCCGCAGCCAGACGTAGAAGCCGCCGGCCGGGCGCGTCCAGCCGCAGCCGGGCGGCATCATCTTCGCTAGGGCGCTGAGCGTGGCATCCCGCCGCTCGCGATAGAGCTCGCGGAACGTCTTGATCTGCTCCTGCCACGGCTGGGTGGTCAGGTACTCACGGACGGTCAGCTGGGCGAAGCTCGAATGACAGAGCACGGCCGACTCGGCCGCCAGGATCAGCTTGTCCCGGATGGCCGCCGGGGCGACCGCCCACCCGACCCGGACGCCCGCGGCGAACGTCTTGGAGAACGTGCCGAGGTAGACGACCCCCTCGGGGTTGTCAGCCCGCAGCGCCCGCATGGGCTCGCCGTCGAAGCCGAGCAGCCCGTACGGATTGTCCTCGACGATGAGCAGGCCCTCACGGCGGCAGATGTCGAGGACCTGGTGCCTGCGCCCCGCCGCGAGCGTGACCCCGGCCGGGTTGTGGAAGTTCGGCACCGTGTAGAGGAACTTGGCCCGCCGCCCCGCGGCGGCGGTACGCCGGATCGCCTCCTCAAGCGCCCCGGGGATCAGCCCGTCGTCGTCCATCGCGACATGCACCACACACGCCTGGTAGGCGGCGAACGCCCCCAGGGCGCCGACATAGGACGGCGCCTCGGCCAGTATCACATCACCCGGGTCGATGAAGATCCTGGCCAGAAGGTCAAGCGCCTGCTGGGAGCCGACGGTGACCACGATCTCGTCCGGATGGGCCGGTACCTCCTCCAGCGCCATGACATCGCAGATCCGCTCGCGCAACCCGGCATCTCCCTGCGCGGTGCAGTACTGCAGCGCGCTGTCGCCGCGGCTGGCGATCAGCTGGCCGATCATCTCGCCGACGGCATCGAGCGGGAGCGCGGCTACGTAGGGCGAGCCGCCCGCCAGCGACACGATCTCCGGCCGGGCCGCGACCGCGAACAGGGCCCGGATCTCCGAGGCCACCATGCCGACGGCGCGCTCGGCGTACTGACCGACATACGGGTCAATTCGCTGACGTTGCGATGCAGATTGATTTCCGGCGGTCACAGCCCTCTCCTCCTGAGTATCATGCCAGGATAAGGGGTATCTTCTCGGAACGGTTATGGATTCCGCCCGCTAAACGGTCTGCCGGGAAACGCCGATGTCGCGCCGTATCGCCAATGTCACGCTGGACAATCTCGGCGATCTGCCGCCGAAGTGCCGCACCTGCGTTTTCTGGGAGCTCGATCCGGTCAGCCGGGCGCGCGCCCAAGAAGGCGGCGACCCGGGACTGGAGAAGGAGTCGTGGGTCTCCTCGGTGCTCCTGGAGTGGGGCAGCTGCGGCAAGATCGCGTACGTCGACGGCGTCCCGGCCGGGTACATGCTCTTCGCGCCGCCGCAGTACGTGCCCCGCTCGGTCGCCTTCCCCACCAGCCCGGTGAGCGCGGACGCGGTCCTGTTCATGACCGCCCACCTGCTCAGCGAGTTCGCCGGCGGCGGTATCGGCCGGATGCTCGTGCAGACGATGGCCAAGGACCTGACCAGACGTGGCGTGAAGGCGATCGAGGCGTTCGGCGACCGGCGCTGGGAGTCCCCCGCCTGCATGCTGCCGGTGGATTACCTGCTGGCTGTCGGCTTCAAGACGATCCGGCCGCATCACCACTTCCCGCGACTGCGGATGGAACTCCGGACGGTGCTGACCTGGCGGGAGGACGTCGAAGTGGCGCTCGAGCGGCTGCTCGGCTCGATGACCCCGTCGGCCACCCAGGGCGTCCTCCGCCCCGTTTCGGCCGCATCGCCGCCGTGAGGCCGGCTCCGCCGGGAGACCGCCTTACGGGTATCGGACCTCAGAGGAAGTCGGCGAGCTCGCGGAGCAGGGCCGACTTCGGCTTGGCGCCGACGATCTGCTTGACGACTTCTCCGCCGGAGAACACGTTCATGGTCGGGATGGCCATGATGCCGTAGCGCTGCGACAGCTCGGGGTTGTCGTCGATGTTGAGCTTGACGACCTCGATCTTGTCCGCGTACTCGGCCGCGATCTCCTCAAGGACCGGGGCGACCATGCGGCAAGGACCGCACCACTCGGCCCAGTAATCGACGATGACGGGCTTGTCGTTCTGCAGGACCTCCGTCTCGAAGTTCTCCTCCGTCACGACCTTGGTCGCGCCCACTGGCGATCACATCCCTTTGCTTGCCTCGAGTGATTCTTGTTCTGCAGTTGGTGTCAGCGCTCTTTGCTCGCCAGCCAGCGCTCGGCGTCGAGGGCGGCCGCGCAGCCCGTGCCGGCCGCGGTAACGGCCTGCCGGTACGTGCGGTCGACCACGTCGCCGCAGGCGAACACGCCTTCGATGGCGGTCCGCGTCGACGGCTGGTCGACCAGCAGGTAGCCATCGGGATCGGTCGCCAGCTGCCCGGTGAACAGGTCGGACCGCGGGTCGTGCCCGATGGCGACGAACATCCCGGTCACGGGCAGCACGTGCTCCGTCCCGTCCACGGTGTTCCGGATGAGCAGCCCGGTCACCTTGTCAGTGCCGAGGACCTCGGCTACCTCGCTGTTCCAGAGGAACGAGATCCGCGGGTTGGCCAGCGCGCGCTCCTGCATGATCTTCGACGCCCGGAGCGTGTCGCGGCGGTGGATCACCGTAACCGACTTGCCGAACCTGGTCAGGAACAGCGCCTCTTCCAGGGCCGAGTCGCCGCCGCCGACCACCGCGATGTCGTGGCCGCGGAAGAAGAACCCGTCACAGGTGGCGCACCAGGAGACGCCGTGCCCGCCGAGCTGCTTCTCGCCCGGCACGCCAAGCTCCTTGTACCTGGAGCCGGTGGCGATGATCACGGCCCTGGCGAGGTGGGTCTCGCCGTCGGTCTCGACGACCTTCGGGTCCGCGGCCAGGTCGACCGCGATCACGTCGTCCGGCACCAGCTCGGCACCGAACCGCTCGGCCTGCTTGCGCATCGAGTCCATCAGTTCCGGGCCCATGATGGCGTCGGGGAAACCGGGGAAGTTCTCCACGTCGGTGGTCTGCATGAGCGCACCGCCCGCCGTCACCGACCCCTCGAACACCAGCGGCCGTAGCTGCGCGCGGGCCGCGTACAGCGCCGCCGTGTAACCTGCCGGGCCAGATCCGATGACGATGACGTCCCGGACGTCGGTCACTTCTGCCAACCTTTATCAACCCCTCATCTGACTGGCATACCAGTGAACCGATACTAGGGCGTCAGGATTCCCGGGAGCGTCGTCCTGGCGAGCACGCCGGCGCTGGTGGCCGAGCAGCCGGGGGCCACCCAGCCGGGAGCCACGACCCAGGCCAGGTAACCGCCACCGCTGGACACGACGATGACCAGGGCCGGCCGGCCGCCGAAGCGCGCGCTCTGCACGAGCTTCAGGATCCCCGGCGTGACGCCGCCGGTCAGGCGCTGCACGCAGGCCTGGAACTGCGCAGCGGGGATCTGGCCGACGGGGGTCCCTGCGGCGGGCTGCGCGCGCCCTCCTTCCGCCGGTGCCCGCAGCGCACCTTCCAGCTGCGACCGGAGCGTCGCGCGCAGGTAGTTGGTGCGGCTCGGCATGATGGCGACGGCCGCCTTCCCGGCGTCCGGGTTGAAAGCGCGGCTTGTGCTGTTGCCTGCCTCGTAGCTGGCGCGCGCCGCTGACGGGACGGCGGACGCCCCCGCCGGCGCCGCGGCCGGTGCCGCGGCGGAGGAGGGGGCGGGCTGCCCGCCGCCGATGAGGCTGAGGCCGTATCCGCCCGCGGCGAGGATCACCGCCACGGCGGCGGCCGGCGCGAGCACGCGCATCGTCATGAGCCGCTGGCTTGGCCACCGCGTCAGCCACGGGACCCGGGTACGGTCTCGCGACCGGTGAACCACTGCCCGTTCGGCATCATCTTTACGTGCCACTTCGGCGGCGAGCACCGTGTCGAGCCGGTGAGCCACGCTGTCGGGCATGACCGGCGCCGGGATCGCGGCGAGGAGGGCGGAAAGCTCGGCCAGCTGCTCGCCCGCGGCGGCGCAGCGCGCGCAGCCAGCCAGGTGCGCGGCGATCTGGCGCCTGCGGCGCCCGGCGATGAGCCCAGCGCGGAACTCAGCCTGGACGTCGGCGTCCAGGTGGCTCGTCTGCGCCCTCATGCGTCTCCTCCCTGCGCAGGTGAGACGCTCTCACTGGCGGATCGGTTCCCCCGCAGGTGCGCAAGGCAGGGCAGCAGGCGGGCCCGGGCCCGGGCACAGCGGCTCTTCACCGTGCCCTGGGACGTCTGGAGGATGATCGCCGCGTCGGCGACGGAGAAACCGAGCATGTCCACGACCAGGAGAGCAGCCCGCTGATTCGGCGGCAGGATGCGCAGCGCGGCGTCGATGTCCAGCCGGGTATCGGTGGCCCGAGCGGGATCGGAGTCCTGCGCCACCAGGGCCTCGAAGGCCTGCTCGTCGGGGGCGGACACCGCGGGCCGGGCGGCCCGGCGGCGCAGGCGGTCAAGGCAGGCGTTGACCACGATCCGGTGCAGCCACGTGGTGACGGCGGAATCGCCGCGGAAATCACCCGCGCGGCGGAAGGCGGAGATCATCGCGTCCTGGAGGGCGTCGGCGGCCTCCTCGGGGTCGCACATCGTCCGCAGCGCGACCGCCCACAACCGGTCGCGGTGCCTGCGGAACAGCTCGCCGAACGCGTCGCTGTCTCCGGCCACATGCCTGCGCAGCAGCTCGGTATCCGAAGGTGGCCCGTCGGCGCCGAGCATGACCTGTCAACCCGACTGGCTCACGGCGGAACCGTGGACCACGACGTTGTAGATCAGCGCCTCGTATTCATTCTGGGATCCGGCCAGCCGCGGCAGGTAGGTGATCCAGATCAGCACATAGCGGCCGGTCACGGCGCTCGTCACGTCGAACGTCGTGCTGCCGACCGCGGCGCTGGAGCGCTGGACCACGGTGAATGAGCTCGGCCAGGACGGCACGGGGCTAGCGTTGTTGCCAATCTCGATCTCGACGTGAGCGCAGCAGATCGAGCCGAACTGGACCACCACCTGGCTCAGCCGTACCGCGTGGCCCATGTCGAGGATGAGGCCGGTTCCGCTCTTGAGGTTCCCGAAGTTCGGATAGTTGTCATAGAAATCGGTGTGCCAGAACGTACTCGGATTGTTGTCGATCGCGTTCTTGGCCTCATTGGCGTTCTCCCCCCCGCCGGTGCCCATGGGGTCGAAGCTGTTGGCTCCGACGGGCGTGAGCACGTTCGAGACCGTCACCGACGGAGGGGACGAGGACGCCGACGTCCCGCTCGAGGCCTGCGGGGAGCCCGGGGCGTGGCCACCCTGATGGCTGAGCGACCAGCCGAGCACGACTCCCGCCACCAGGACCAGGCCGACCACCGCGGCGACGATGGCCCTGGTCGAAGGCAGGCGCCTGGGGGGCGGGCGGTAGGCGCCGTCGGCCAGGGTGGACCGGACGTGATCCGGGGCCGCGGCCGGGTACGGGTCTCCGGGACCGTCCGGCTGGTAACTCGCCGTCTTGACGGGCGCCGTGGCGGCGACGGGAACCGGCAGGGGCGCGGGCGGAGCGACGCTGGCCAGGGCATCGGCGAACTTGGATGGGGTGCTGAGCGCCGGGCCGTGGCGGCTCGGCCGCTGGAACAGCGCCTGGCAGGTGAGGGCGTCAATGTTCGTCGGCACGTCGGCGGACACCTGGCGCGGCGTGCACGGCAGCCCGTCGGCCTGCGGCGGCGCGGGCGGGAGCACGGCCGACGCCGGCCCGTCGGCTCCATCGGGAGGAGCGCCCCCGGCGGGTCCGGACCCCTGGGCGTACCCCTGGGGCTCCGGCCAGTAGCCGGTCAGCGCGGCGTAGAGCAATCTCGCGAGCCCGCGGGTGTCGGTGAGTTCCGCGTCCTCCCCGTCGGGTTCGGCATCCGCGCCGCTGTCCGCCAGCGCCGCGGCGATACCCAGCCCGGTGATCTTGATTCCGCCGCGGGGCGTCCAGTGCACGCACGCCGGATCGAGCCGCAGGTGCGCGAGCCCGTTATCGTGCGCGGCCGCGAGCGCCTGGGCGGTCTCGTAGACCAGCGATACCGCGCGGGGCGGATCAAGAGGGCCGTCCGCGAGCATGTCGAGCAGGGACTCGCTGGCGACCCACTCCAGCACCACGTACTGCGACTCGTCGGCGTCTTCGACGTCGAAGACCTGGGAGAAACGCGGGTCGTTCAGCCTGCTGGCCGCCCGCGCCGCGGCGATGACCTCCGCCGACCTGCCGAAGCCCGGCGCGAAGGTGAGCACGGTGACGGAGCGAGCGAGGATTTCATCGATCGCTTTCCAGTACGTCCAGTCGGTGCCCCCGCTCGCCTGGTCAACGAGGAGATACCGCCCCGCGAGCCGGGCTCCTGGTTCCGACGTGTAGGTGCTCATAGGTAGATCCCCATGCTAGTGCCGCCTGCTCGGGGCGCCGAACTTTGCCGCGATTGTCCGGGCCACGAACCCGAACTCGGCCACCCGCAGCGCCCTGGCGCTCAGCGCGTACAGCAGCAGGGCGCCCCCGCCGCCAACCACGGTGACCACCAGGCCGTAGGCGGCGCTGGGATCGTGTACGACGTGACCCGCGCCGACCATGACGATCAAGGCGAAGGCCACGCCCGGCACGGTCGCCAGGTGCATCCGGGATAGGCTCCTGGCGATCGCCCAGCCGTCCAGGCTGCCCATCCGCCGCAGTAGCAGGGCCCAGCCGGCGACCGCGCCGGTCAGGTTGGCGATCCCGTACGCCACGGCCAGGCCGGCCACCACGTCCAGGCGGGGCAGCATCGACAGCGCGGTGTAGTCGGCGGCGATGCTGATGGCCATGGTCAGCAGGCCGACGAAGGCGGCGGTCCGGCTGTCCTGGAACGAGTAAAAGACCCGCAACTGCAGCTGGGTCAGCATGTACGGGACCAGGCCGAGGGAGAACAGGCCGAAGACCTCGCCGATGTACCTGGCGTGCGCGGGGTCGGCGCTGCTGCTGCCGTAGGAGAACAGGACCTCGGCGAGCGGGCCGCCGAGCAGGCCGAGATAGATGGCCGCAGGCACCACGATCACCGACGCCAGCCGGACGCCGATGGAGAAATCGTCCCTGACCAGGGAATACCGGCGGGTGCTCGCGTGGTCGCTCATCCTGGGCAGCAGCGCCGTGATCACCGAGATGCCGACGATCGCGTACGGGAGCTGGAACAGCTGCCAGGCGATGGAGTACGCCGAGTAGCCGTTCAGCCCGGGCGAGGCCGCGTTCGCGACGATCTGGACGATCAGGTTCCCGGCCCACTGGGAGACCACGTAGACCGACATCCAGCCCGCCATCCGGCGCATCTCGGACACTTCGCCCGGCCGGAACGCGAGCGTGGGCCGCCAGCGGAACCCGGCTCCCCGCAGCGAGGGGAACAGCGCGACGGTCTGCGCGACGACCCCGAGGGTGGTGCCGATCCCCAGCAGTTCCACCCCGCCCGAGGAGATGTTCTGCGGAGTCTTGTTCAGGCCCACCGTCACCACGTAGAGGCCGCCGACCACGATGACGACCACGTTGTTGATGACCGGCGTCCACATCGGCGCCGCGAACCGGCCGCGGGTGTTGAGGATCGCGCCGATCAGCGAGCTCATGCCGTAGAAGAAGATCTGCGGGATGAAGAAGTAGGCCCACAGCACCATCAGGTGGTGTTCGGCGCCCTGCAGGCTTCCCGGCGCGCCGTGGATGGTCGGCGCGTACAGGTCGACCAGCGGCCCCGCCGCCAGCGTCGCTACCACGGTGACCGCGAGCAGCGCCACCGCGCCCAGGGTGAACATCCGCTGCGCGTACGCCTGGCCGTGGTCCGGGTCGCGTTTGGCCGCCCTGACCAGCAGCGGCACCACCACGCTGGTGAAGATGCCGCCGAGCATGAGGTAGTAGACGGTGTTCGGCAGCGTGTTGGCGTTGTTGTACGCGTTGTTGAGGTAGCTGAGGCCGATCGCGTACACCAGCACGAGAGTGCGCAGGAACCCGGTGCCCCTGGACACCAGGGTGCCGACCGCCATGCCGGCCCCTGACCTGATCAGGCTGGACCGCTGGCTCGCGGGCCGCGCGTGGGCCCGGGGCGGGCCCGCCCCGGGCGGCGGTCCGCCCGGGGCGCCCGGTCCTGGCCCGGGCTGGCGGTATCCGGGCGGGGGATAGGCCAGCGGTGCGTCCTCGCCGGGGCGGCGATCCGCCGGCCTCGGCACGCGGCGCCAGCCAGGAGGCGCGCCGGGGGGACCGGGCGGCGCGGGCCGGAGCGGGCGCGGTGACCCGGACGGCCGGGTGGGTGAGGCCGGCGGAGCAGGCCATCCCAGGGCCAGCGGCAGGGTCGTCTCGGCCGGACTCGGGCCGCCCGGCATCGGGCCTTCCAGGGGCGGCAACGGATCGGGGGCGAGGTGCTGGCCGTGAGGCGCCTGGTCCGCCCCGTCCGGCCAGGGATCTAGCGGCTGCTCCGGCCACGGTTCCAGCGGACCGGGCTCAGCGTGCCGGCCCGCGTCCCGGCGCCGCGGCTCCCGGGACCGCGGCTCCCGGGACCGCGGCCCGCCGGGCTCCGGCTCAGGTGCCGTCGGCCCGGCGTCGTGCCTCGGCCAGGTCATCCGGTGCCTCCGTCGGGTGTCGCTCGCCATTGGTGCCAGTCACGACGGTACCTGCTGGGTCCGCATCCTCGGCCGTGACCCGGGCATCAGGGTTCAGCCAGCGCCGGATGCCGCGGTACACGGACGTCAGGACCAGGACGCCGATCGCGGTGCCGATGAGGAACAAGATGGCACGGCCGTACCTGGTCGACACCACCGTGAAGGATTTATCGGCGAACGGCAGCGGTGTCCCGTTCGCGCTGCTCAGGCTGAGCCGGATGACCGTTGACCCGATGGGTGCCGTGTCGACGGGCAACCGCACAAGCACCGATTGCCCGGGCTGGACCGCGACCAGGCTCTGGTAGGTGCCGAACGTCAGCTGGGACGACCGGTCAGGCGAGTTGGCCGCGCTGGCGTTCAGCCGGACCTCGATGGCCTTGTCCCCCCCGTTCTGGATCGACACGGGTACGAGCCCGGACGCACCGCCCATCGGCACCTGCTGCGTAACGATGATCTTGACGCCCGCCTCCTCGCTTTCCAGGTACGAGGACAGGCTGTTCGTCAGGGCGAGAGCCTGCGGCACGCCGTCGCGCCAGGCCGACGATTCGGTGGCGGCCATGGCTTCGTCCAGGGATTGCAGGTAGGCAGCCGCCGGGTGGTACAGCGTCGATTCGTACACGCCGAGCCTGGTACCGACCCCGCTGACCATGCTCAGGTAGCCATGGCCGAGTTCGCCGGGGCTTTCCAGGCTGGACGGCAGCGGCTGGCGCTGTATTGCGGCGTAGGAATCGGGCGTCTTGGCCAGGCTGCCCAGCGCGGTGGGTGCCAGCCAGGGAGCGCTGACGGTCTCGCTGAGCAGTTCTTCGGCCAGGGTGGCCGAGGGGCTCCAGTCTTGCGGCGGCGCGACCACGATCGAGCGGGCCGAGTCGGGTGCTTCGGCGGCGATCATCGCGGTTTCGGCCAGGAATCGCTGGCTGACCGCGAACTCCGTATTCGCGGCCAGGACCCCCGAGCTGGTGTCGCCGGATTGGAGCACGCTGGTCAGCACCTGGTCGGCGAGCAGGACGGTCGTGGTCGTGCCGGCCGGTGTCCTGGTCGAGGTGACCGCGTTGTCGGGTTCGAAGACAGCGGGGTCCGTGGGCGGCATCTCGCCGCTACCCAGCACCACCGTGCCGATGTGTTCGGCCGTGGCGAGGGTGGTCAGCACGCTGAGATCGGCCGTCCCGCCTGCGGGCACGGCGATCGACGGCCCGAACGATCGGTGCAGCACCTGGTCCGCCACTGCGTAGCCCGTGGTGTAGGCGCTGGTCAGGTTGGCGCTCAGCCCGCTGTGGACGAGCGCCGACACGTCCACGTTCGCGTACGGCGTGATCACGGTCGGCTGACCCGAGGTGGCGGTCCTGAGCGCGGAGAGCCATGCCGTGGCCGCCTTGCTCGGCGGCTCGCTGCCGTTCGCGCAGCCCACCTGGTACTGGTGGGTCATCGTGTCCACGTCGCCGAGCAGCGCCGGGTCGATGACCCAGGTCAGGCGGGCGTCTGGGTACGCCTGGCCGGCAGTAAGCAAGGCTGACAGGCGCCCCGTACGGCCCAGGCTGGCCGCCAGGCCGTTGTCCGTCAGCACGTTAGTGTCCGTCGGCGCGGCGCACAACTGGTGGCGCGGCTGGTCGATGAGCGGCCAGATCCAGGAAATCGCGAGCGGGCGCAGCAGGCCCGCCTGCCGCCCGGACCAGAAAGGCAGCAGCGTGGGATCGGACGCCAGCACGCCGCCGGCCGGGTCGCTCAGCTGGGCCTCGACCGGGTAAACACCGAACTGGCTGATGCTCGCGCTGGTGACGCTGAACGAGGCGTGCCATGGCACGGTGGCCCCGGGGGGCAGGCTCGCCGTCAAGGTGAAGGGGCTTCCCGCGGCCTCGAGACCGGAGTCGTCCTCGCCCTGGCTGAGGTACCCGTCCATCTGGTCGCGGGTGGGGAACGGCGCAGGGGACGTGTACAGCTGTACCTCGAGCCCCGCCTGAGGCCGGCCTGTGGTGTTGCTGACCGTTCCCGTGACGCTGACCGTAGAGCCGGGCGTCGCGTACCGCGGGTTCATCGAGTCGATGGTCACCGAGACGGTGCCCGCCAGCGCCGGGTGCACGGGACGTGCCTGCGCTGGGGTGGCCAGCGCCAGCAGGCCGACGGTGACCGCGGCGGGCACGGCGGCCACGGCGGCCAGCGAAGTGGTCCGGGACAGGGTCCGCCGTACGAAGTTCGCCGGTAGCAAGCCGTGCACACTTGGAATGCTATTAGCGTTCGCGCCGAACGCGTGCGATCGATACTCTCGATGGCCGTGTCTATGAGTGACGAACAGCGGAAGGCGGCGGCCGCGCTGCTGCGCGAGAAAGTCCCCGCAGCCGCGGAGATCGGCAAGCTGTTCGCGCGCCACGGCTACGAGCTCGCCCTGGCCGGCGGGCCGGTCAGGGACGTGTTCCTCGGCGAGTCGCCCAGCGATCTGGACCTCACCACCGACGCCACGCCCGACCAGGTCATGGGGCTGATCGGCGGGTGGGCCGACAACGTGTGGACGGTCGGGATCGCCTTCGGCACCGTCGGCCTGCGCAAGCGCGGCGTCACCTTCGAGATCACCACCTACCGCAGCGAGCAGTACCGGACCGCCTCGCGCAAGCCCGACGTGCAGTACGGGCGTTCACTTGAAGACGACCTGAGCCGCCGGGATTTCACGATCAACGCGATGGCGGCGAGGCTGCCCGGTTACGAGTTCGTCGATCCGTTCGGCGGCCTTGAGGCGCTCAAGGAGCGGGTGCTGCGGACCCCGGGGCGGCCGGAGGACTCGTTCAGCGATGATCCGCTCCGGATCCTCCGCGCCGCCAGGTTCGCGGCCAAGCTCGGGTTCGCCGTCGCCGCGGACGTGCGCGCGGCCATGACCGAGCAGGCGTCCCGGCTGGGGATCGTCTCGACCGAAAGGATCGCCGGCGAGCTCGAGAAGCTGATGCTCACGCCCGATCCCGCGCTGGGCATTGACGTGCTGGTGCAGACGGACGTGGCCGACTACATACTGCCCGAGGTGTCCAGGCTGCGGATGGAGGCCGACGAGCATCACCGGCACAAGGACGTCTACCAGCACAGTCTCACGGTGCTGCGGCAGGCGATCGAGCTGGAACCGCGCTACGGGCTTGAGGGCGACCTGAGGGTCCGGCTGGCCGCGCTGCTGCACGACATCGGCAAGCCCCAGACCCGGACGCTGCTGCCAGACGGGCGGGTCGCGTTCCACCTGCACGAGGTGGTCGGCGCGGTACTGACCAAGCGTCGCCTGACCGCGCTGCGCTTCCCGAACGACGTGGTGCGGGACACCGCCAGGCTCGTGGAGCTGCATCTGCGGTTTCACGGTTACGCCGAGGGTGAGTGGACCGACTCGGCGGTCCGCAGGTACGTCCGCGACGCCGGGCCGCTTCTCGGCCGCCTGCACGTGCTGACCAGGGCCGATTGCACCACGCGGAATCGCGCCAAGGCGGAGCGGCTGGCCCGCGTGTACGACGATCTCGAGCGGCGCATCGCCGAGCTGAGCGAGCAGGAGGAACTGGCGAGGATCAGGCCGGAGCTTGACGGTCACGAGATCATGCGCATCCTCGGCATCGGGCCGGGCCCGGCGGTGGGCAGGGCCTACAACTTCATGCTTGAGCTGCGGATCGCCGAAGGCGAGCTGGGCCGGGAGCGGGCCACTCAGGAGCTGCTGCGCTGGGCCGCGGACGAGGGTATATCCCTCCCCGAGCCCGACGAGGAGGAGCCGGGTGCCGGCGGGTCCGGCGACGCTCCGACGCCGCCGCGCGACGATAGCCAGTAGGCTGCCGCGAACACCGCGTACCCCGCGGCTACCGCGCCGACGATGGCCGGCGAGCGGCCGTCGGACGGCATGAAGGCCGCGAAGATCACGGCGCCGACGGCGTACGTGACGTTGAACATCATGTCGTAGAAGGCGAACGCCCGGCCCCGGTAGGCGTCGCTCACCTCCTCCTGCAAGATCGTGGTCGCGCTGATCGCCACGCCCTGCCGGGTGAGGTAGAGGCAGAACCCGATGGCCAGGTAGGCGAGCTGGACGAAGGTCTCGCCCAGCGCGGCGGTCACCACGGCGCTCGCCGCGAGCAGCACGGTGATCCACCTCGTTTTGGACAGCCGCCTGGTCACGGACGGGGTCACCAGCGCCGCGCAGAAGTAGCCGACGCCGGCGACCGCGACCAGCGTCCCGAAGTGACCCTCGGCGAGCTTGACGCTCGACCGGTAGAAGTAGTTCCGGTACAGCAGGATCGCCATCAAGAACAGCGGCCCGAGCAGGAAGCTGAAGCCGCCGGTCGCGCCCAGCGCCGCCGCCGGGCCGCGCCGCCTGGCGATGTAGCGCGCGCCGTCGGCCAGGCCGACCGCGACGTGGCCGAGCTGGCTGCGCAGCCGCCCCAGCGGCGGAGCCCCGGGCTCGCGGACCGGCCCGAGCAGGTCGCGGCCCATGGTGGCCGCGACCAGGCTGGCCGCGACGTAACAGGCCCCCCCGGCCAGCACGGTGACCGCAGCGCCGCGTTCGGTGTTGCCGGTGGCCACGTTGAGCCCGAGCGCGACGAGGCCGCCGATGATCGCCATGATGCCGCCGGCGGTCGGCGACACCGAGTTGGCCATCACCAGCAGGTCCCCGTCGACCACGTGCGGCAGCGCCGCCGACAGTGTGGACAGCAGGAACCGGTTGACGCCGAGCACCAGCAGCAACGCGACGTACAGCGGCACCGAGCGGTTGCCTGCCGCCATCAGCGCCGCGGTCAGCACCACGAACGAGGCCCGCGCCATCGCCGACCAGACCAGGATCTGGCGCCGGGACCAGCGGTCGATGAACACCCCGGCGAACGGGCCTACCAGCGAGTACGGCAGGTAGAGGACGGTGAAGGCGGCCGCGCCTGCGGACGGGCTCGGGAACGTGGACGCGTTGAAGAACACGTACGTGCCGACCCCGGCGGTGATGATGCCGTCGCCGGTCTGCGACACCAGGCGGGTGGCGAATAGCCGCCGGAAGTCCCGCTCGGCCAGGACCGTGCGCAGGTCACCGATGAACGTCGATCTGCGCCGGTCCACCCGTCCAGCTTAGGCGTCGGAGCTCAGCGCGCGACCTCGCCGCGGATGAACTTCTCCACCAGGTCACGGCAGATGTCGTCGCCGTACTGCTCGGGCGGGGACTTCATGAAGTACGAGCTCGCGGAGATCACGGGCCCGCTGATCCCGCGGTCGAGCGCGATCTTGGCCGCGCGCACCGCGTCGATGATCACCCCGGCCGAGTTGGGTGAATCCCAGACCTCAAGCTTGTATTCCAGGTTGAGCGGCACGTCGCCGAACGCGCGCCCCTCCAGCCGGACGTAGGCCATCTTGCGGTCATCGAGCCACGGCACGTAGTCCGAGGGCCCGATGTGCACGGCCGAACCCGCCATCTCGTGCGGGACCTGCGAGGTGACGGCGCGGGTCTTGGAGATCTTCTTAGACTGCAGCCTGTTGCGCTCCAGCATGTTCATGAAGTCCATGTTTCCGCCGAAGTTGAGCTGGTACGTGCGGAGCAGCTCAACCCCCCGGTCCTCGAACAGCTTGGCCAGGACGCGGTGCGTGATCGTGGCGCCGACCTGGGACTTGATGTCGTCGCCGATGATCGGGACGCCCGCCTGGCTGAACCTCGCGGCCCACTGCGGGTCGGAGGCGATGAACACGGGCAGCGCGTTCACGAAGGCGACGTGGGCGTCGATCGCGCACTGGGCGTAGTACTTGTCGGCCTGCTCGGAGCCGACGGGCAGGTACGAAACGAGGACGTCGGCGCCCGACTCGCGCAGCACCTGCGCCACGTTCACCGCCGGCTCGTCGGATTCGGTGATGGTCTCCCGGTAGAACTCGCCGAGGCTGTCGAGCGTGGGACCGCGCTGGACGATAACGCCGGTCGGCGGCACCTCGGCGATCTTGATGGTGTTGTTCTCGCTGGCGAAGATAGCCTCGGCCAGGTCGCAGCCCACCTTCTTCGCGTCCACGTCGAACGCGGCAACAACCTCCACATCGCTGACGTGGTAGGGGCCGAACCGGACATGCATGAGGCCGGGAACCCGGACGTCGTCGTCGGCGTCGCGGTAATATTCCAGCCCCTGCACGAGGGAACTAGCGCAGTTACCCACCCCCGCAATGGCGATGCGTACCTTACCCATCAGGGTGACTCCTTCTCGGATGTGTTGCCTTGCCCGCCGGTCGGCCCGCTGGCCTGCCGTTCAGAGTCGATCAGCTCGTTCAGCCAGCGGACTTCCCGCTCTACTGATTCCAGGCCGTGTCTGTGCAATTCCAGGGTGTAGCTGTCAACCCGTTCCCTGGTCCGCGTGAAGGCCGCTCGGATGGCCTCCATGCGCTCCTCGAGCCGGCTGCGGCGGCCCTCCAGGATCCGGAGCCGTACGTCGGCCCTCGTCAGCCCGAAAAACGCGAAGTGAACACCGAACCCGTCGTCTTCCCACGCCGCAGGGCCGCCTTCGCCGAGGAGCTCCTGCAGCCGCTCCTTGCCTTCGGCGGTCAGCCGGTACACCTTCCGCGACCGGCGGCTCGGCCGGGATCTCGCGGTCCCGTCGGGCCCGGCGCCGACCGGGCTGGCCTGCTCGTGCTCTTCGGCGATCAGGCCTTCGGCGAGCAGTTCCTGCAGGCAGGGATACAGTGACCCGTACGACAACGCGCGGAACGCGCCGAGCACCGTGTACAGCCGCTTGCGCAGCTCATAGCCGTGCATGGGTGTTCGGTGCAGCAAGCCAAGCACGGCGAGTTCCAGTACGCCGGATCGGTTGCGCCCCACGTTTCCCCCACAGGTCGCTGTCTTCCTACCGTGTATCTTTGCGATGCCTCGCGGCGATATTTAATGTCGTTAGATCGGCTCGATGTATCGCTTTGATACATGTGGATAATATGTGGTCTTCCGTTCATCCGCAACCCCGTGCCGCCGCCTGCCACGCCGATGATCACCTCCCGGCTCGGCTCAGACGCCGGCTCGGACGTACTCTGGCTGATGTGACGTCAAGGCGTTCCGTCGTGGACTACGGGCTTGCCCGCCGGGCAACGCTCGCGTCCGTGTACGCGGGGCATACGACCGTCGCCGACGTCTGCGACGCTCACCCGTACCTGCTGCGGGCCGCCAAATTCCACGGCGAGCCAACCCAGGACCGCTGCCCGATCTGCAGGAAGGCCAAGCTCACCCACGTCACCTACGTGTACGGCGACGAACTCGGCCAGTACGAAGGGCGGGTCAAGCAGACCCGCGAGCTCGCCGAGATGGCTGCGGAGTACGGCGAGTTCAGGGTCTACGTGGTCGAAGTTTGCCAGACTTGCGGCTGGAATCACCTGGCTTGCTCCTACGTGCTGGGCACCGGCGAACCTGTCGTCCGCCGGCGGCGACGTGCGCGGACTAGCCAGTGACATCCCAGTCCACGAGGTAACGTGTGAGTCGGGTGGGTTCCAAGGACCGCTGAACCCTCCGTCCGGACAGGCCGCGCACGCCCGCTTACCCGCGGTCTCCGAGCCACAGCGAGGACGCGCGTGAGCAGCAAAGCCGATGACTTCGAACTTCGGTATCGCGATATGCGCAATGGAGATTCGGCCGGCAACGGGGCCAACTCCGGCTACGGGGCCAACGCCGGCAACGGGACCTACCCGGATAACGGGGCCTACCCGGATAACGGGGCCTACACCGGTTACGACAACGGCGGCTACGGCAATGGCGGATACCAGCCCCCCGCCGGCAACGGCAACAGCGTCGACTACGACCTGGGCTACGACGCTCAGGGGTGGGATACCCAGGGGTTCCGCAGCCCGCAGGCGGGCTATCCCGACGCGCAGGCAGGTTACCGTGACCAGCAGGCGGGTAACCCCGACCAGCAGGCCACCGGTTACCTCGGCGCGGGCCCGGCCACCCGGACGCGAAGCGGGCGCAGCGGCAGCCACGCGCGTGCGACCGGAGCGACGGGAGCAGTGCCGCCGGGCTGGGGCACGGGCGGTCCGGGGGCCGGCGGGCGGAACGGGGGCAACGGGCGGGGCGGATCCCCCGCCAAGGTCAAGGGCAGCTGGTGGCGGCACTGGACGCCGCGGAAGGTCGTCGGCGTGCTCCTCGCCGCGGTCGGCGCCTTCGTCGTGCTGGGCGCGATCGCGGTGGCCGTGGCGTACGAGGAAACCTCGGTGCCCACCGAGGCGATGGCGGCCACCGGCTACGCGCAGTCCGTCGTCTACTCGAGCAACGGCACCCTGATCGGGCGCTTCGGCACCACCGACCGGCAGGAGCTGGCCTACAACCAGATTCCCCAGAACCTCATCAACGCGGTGGTCGCCATCGAGGACCGCCACTTCTGGACCGAGGGCGGGATCTCGCCCACCGGCATCCTGCGCGCCGCCTACGAAGACGTCAGGGGCGGCGGCGTGCTGCAGGGCGGATCGACGATCACCCAGCAGTTCGTCAGGAACTACTACCAGGGGATCGGGACGCAGCAGACGCTCTCCCGCAAGCTCAAGGAGATCTTCGTGGCGATGAAGATCGCCAAGGAGAAGTCCAAGCAGTGGATCCTGACGAACTACCTGAACACCATCTACCTCGGTGAAAGCTCGTACGGGATCCAGGCCGCGGCGGAGACGTACTTCGGCAAGAAAGTAGGACAGCTCAGCATCGCGCAGGACGCGGTCATCGCCGCCCTGATCCAGCAGCCGAGCACCTACCCGCTGCCGCAGTACCGCCCCGAGCTCGAGGCGCGCTGGCAGGACGTGCTGAACGACATGGTGCAGATGGGCAACCTGACCGCTCAGCAAGCCGCGACCATGAAGTTCCCCAAGTTCGGGGACAACGCCCCGCAGAGCTTCGGTCCCAACGTCTGGGACCCGTACGTCCTCAACATGGTCTACAACGAACTGGTGCAGGTGTACCACTTCAGCGTCGCGCAGATCTACACCGGCGGCTACACCATCAGGACCACGATCGACGACGCCAAGATGCGGGCGCTTTACCAGGCGGTCAGCCAGAACGAGGCGCAGATCGACGCCAGCGCGGAGCCGTTCGAGTCATACATGCACGTCGGCGCGGTGCTCGAGAATCCGTCCGACGGCGCGATCGAGGCCCTCTACCCGGGCCCGGGCTACCCGGGATCGAAGTACAACGGGACCGGTGCGGTCATCACCAAGGCCGAGTGCAAGAAGATCGACTGCGAAGTGAACATGGCGGTCTACAACCGCGAGCAGGTCGGTTCCTCGTTCAAGCCGTACATCCTGGCCACCGCGGTCAAGGAGGGCATGAACGTGAAGACCAGCACGCTCGACGGCTTCGACAACGTGTGCATCCCGCTGGACTCCGCGCCCAAGACGTACCCGTTCGCCCCGATTCCGGGGACCAGCCCGGTCAAATGCCTTAACGGCGGGTACTTTGTCACCAACGACAGCGAGGCGGAGAACGGGCCGTTCACGCCGCAGCTGGCGATGGCGGAGTCGATCAACACCGCCTACACCGACCTGTGGCACTACGTGGCGGGCTCGAACGGCCAGAACGTGGCGAGCATGGCGCAGTCGTTCGGGGTCGACACCGACGCCGCCTGCATAACCGCCTCGTGCGGTCCCGCCGTCCCCGCGATGGAGAACGAGGCCGGCATCACGCTCGGCCAGGCGTCGCTGACCGTCGCCGAGCAGGCGACAATGCTGGCGACCATCGACGACGACGGCGTCTTCCATGACGCCCACGTGATCGCGTCGATCTCGCAGAACAACGTGCCGACCCCGATCGACATCAGCAGCGACCTGGTGTTCAGCCCGAACCCGACGGTCAATGCGGAAGAGGATTCGCAGGTCCAGTACGCGATGTCCGAGGACACCGCCGCCTACGGCACCGCCCCGGTGGCCGCGATGAGCAACGGGCAGGAGGTCATTGCCAAGACCGGTACCACCAACACCGCGCAGTCGGCGTTCTTCCTCGGCGCCATCCCGAGCCAGGCCCTGGCCGTGGCCATCTTCACCAGCAACCAGTCGGGCACGTGCCCCCCCGCTCCCGCGGTCTGCCAGACCCTGAACAACCTCGGCGGCAACTCCCAGGGCGGGTACGGCGGGACCTGGCCGGCGACGATCTGGCACACGTACGCCGAGAACATGTTCGTCCCGCTGGGGGTCGAGCAGTTCCAGCCCGTGACGTTCACCGGGGGCACGTGGAACCTGGTGCCGCCGAACCTGCGGAAGGCCCCGAAGAAGCAGGACAAGCACCAGAACCAGAACGGCCAGAACCCGAACGGCCAGAACGGGCAGAACCCGAACGGCCAGCCGACCACGAACGCGGGCAACCCCAACCCGTACCCCACGTACACCTGTGATCCGCAGCAGGTGACCTGCAGCACGGCGTCGCCCGAGGCGTCGTTCGGCGGAGGTAACAACTCCCAGGCGCCGGGCGCCGCGGCCGCGGGCGCCGCCGGCGGCGCCGTCGCCCTGCCGGTTACCGGCCTCTGGGTACGACGCCGCATGCGCAGACGAGGCCGGGGACGCGGTTAGATAGTGGCGTGGAAGACGCCCGGCAGGGCGCCCTGGAGCCCGACGACCGTCACGAGGTGACCTGGGTGCGGAGGGAGCGCCTGTCCCGCCCCGGTCCCTCCAGGCTCATCGCTGCGCTCGGCGCTACCAGCGTGCTCGTCGCCGCTTCCGTGCTGGCCATGGCGCTCGCGTTCGCGGAGAAGGCGCCGTGCCGCGCCGGGGCCTGGAATAACTACGCCAAGCAGTTCCAGGACGCCTGTTATACCGACATCTACCCGCTCTACTACGACGAGGGGCTGGCGGCGGGCAAGGTCCCCTACACCGGCCACCCCGTCGAGTACCCGGTGCTGATCGGCGGCGCGATGGAGGCCGCCGCCTGGCTGGTCAGGAACGTGAGCGAGGCGATCAGGGGCCGGGAGTTCTTCGACGTCACGGTGGTCCTGCTGGCCGCGTGCGCGGTGGTGGGCGTGGTCGCGACCGCCCGCGCGGCCGGCCCGGACGCGCGCTGGCAGGCGCTGATGGTGGCCCTGTCCCCGGCGCTGATCCTGAACGCGTTCGTCAACTGGGACCTGATCGCGATGGCCCTGACCGCGCTCGGGATCGCGGCCTGGGCGGCGCGGCGCGGTATCTGGGCGGGGATCCTGCTCGGCCTGGCGGTGGCGGCCAAGTTCTACCCGCTCGTGGTCTTCGGGCCGCTGCTCCTGCTGTGCCTGCGGACCGGCCAGTTGCGCGCGTTCGCGAAGACCTTCGCCGCCGGCGCGGCCGCCTGGCTGGTGGTCAACGTGCCGGTCATGGTCGCCGCGCCGGCAGGCTGGGCAAGGTTCTACGTGTTCAGCAAGGAACGCGGGGCCGACTGGGGCTCCATCTGGTACCTGCTCGAGCACTTCAACGTCCCGGTGCTCGGCAACCCGCAGCTCAGCGAGCTCAACCAGATGTCGGCCTTCTTCCTGGTGGTCGCGTTCGCGGCGATCGCCGTCCTCGCGCTCGCCGCCCCCCGCCGCCCGCGCCTGCCGCAGCTGTGCTTCCTGATGCTGGCCGCGTTCCTGATGACGAACAAGGTGTGGTCACCGCAGTACGTCATCTGGCTCGTCCCGCTCGCGGTCCTCGCCCGCCCCCGGCTGTGGCCGTACGTCCTGTGGCAGCTGGCCGAGGTCGCCTACTTCTTCGGCATCTGGGGCTATCTCATCTTCGTGTTCCGCGGCGGCACGGTGATATCGGGCTATAACGGCATCGGCACCGGCTGGTACTTTGCCGCGCTCCTGGCCAGGTTCCTCACCGTAGCCCTGCTGTCCGCCTACGTGGTGCGAGATATTCTTCAGCCCGAACGAGACGTGGTGCGCGCTGGAGGCTCTGATGATCCGGCCGGGGGCATCCTTGACCATGCCCCGGACATCTGCCGGCTCAGGATGACGATGCGGGCCTGAGGAGTCGCGCGGATCAGGCGGGCAGATGCTGCTTCAGCCAGCTGACGTCGGCTCCCAGGCTGCCGTCTTCGTCGGGCGTCTCGCAGATGGCGGTGGCTCCGGCGGCGCGGACCACGGCCAGCAGCAGTGCCGGGTCGATCGTCCCAGAGGTGAGGTTGGCGTGCCTGTCCCGCCCTGAGCCGAACTCATCGCGCGAGTTGTTGCAGTGCACCAGGTCGATCCGGCCGGTGATCGCCTTGATCCGGTCCACCGCGTCGGCCAGGTCGATGCCGGCCGAGTTCGCGTGGCAGGTGTCCAGGCAGAATCCGATGTCCCCGCCGTCACCCGAGGCGCCGGTCACCGCCTCCCACAGCCTGGCGATCGCGTCGAGCGACTTGGCCATGGCTCCGTCTCCGCCCGCGGTGTTCTCGATCAGCATCGGCAGCGGGCGCTCGATCCGCTCCACCGCCTTGCGCCAGTTCTCGAAGCCTTCCTCGGGGTCGACGCCCGCGAGCACATGACCGCCGTGCACGATCAAGCCCTTGGCCCCGATGGACGCGGCCGCCTGGAGCTGCGAGTCGAGCAGCTTCCTGCTGGGAATCCTGATCCGGTTGTTGCTGGTCGCCACGTTGATCACGTACGGGGCGTGGATGTAGATGTCCATGTCGGCCGCGGCGTAGGCGTGCCTGATGGCGGACGGGTCACCGCCCGGTATCACGGGTCCCTTCCACCCCTGGGGGTCGCCGAGGAAGAACTGGGCGGCGTCCGCTCCGCAGGCCTCCGCCTCGGCCAGCGGGTTGTCAACGTGGAAGTGGGCTCCGATGCGCGGCATGCACCCGAGCCTAGTTCGCGCGGCGGCTAGACGAAGCCGCCCTTGGACAGGCCGAGGGCGAGCCCGACGAACCCGGCGATGATGCCGGTCACGATGAGGATCCGCTGCTGCCTGGTGGCCGAGACCATCTGCAGGTACAGCCCGGCCAGCAACGCCACCAGACCGGTAGCGGTCGCGATGACGTGCGTGGCGGCCGCGGTGTTCGGCACGTTCCTGACGATCATGCCCAGGACGAACGACACGAGCCCGTCGACCAGGATGAAGATGGTCAGGACGTTCATAACCGGGTGGCGCTGCCCGTCAGAGTTGAGGATGTTCTGACGCGGGCCGCTCCGGACGGTGCCTGCCACGGTAACCACCTCCTTGATGCCAGGGCGAGCATACGCTTCACCGCTGAATCTTCCCCGTGCCGAACACAGGAATACCACAGGCCTCGTCCCGGCTCGCGTCCGCGGTCGCCGGTTACCGCGGACCAGCGCGGTATTGGTATGCTGACGCCGCTGCGGATGACCCGGTCGGCCTGTGCGCCGGCTCCAGATTGTCATCTGCGACACCTCCTGCCACGGAAAGACCGTGGCCGCATCAGTCCAGAGGAGGCTCAGGACGCCCATGCGCCATTACGAGGTAATGATCATCCTCGACCCCAACCTCGAGGAGCGCGCCGTCCAGCCGTCACTTGACCAGTTCCTGAAGGTCGTGACCGCCGGTGGCGGCAAGGTTGACAAGGTGGACATCTGGGGGAAGCGCCGCCTTGCCTATCAGATCCAGAAGAAGGCGGAGGGCATCTACGCCGTCGTGGACCTGACCGCCGAACCGGGCACCGTGCAGGAACTCGACCGCCAGCTCAACCTGAACGAGGCCGTGCTGCGGACGAAGGTCACGCGGCCCGAGCACCGTCACTGAGACTAACCGGAGTATCCCGATGGCAGCAGGCGACACCCAGATCACGATCGTGGGGAACCTCGTCGATGACCCCGAACTGCGATTCACCCCGGCCGGCCAGCCGGTGGCGCGGTTCCGGGTCGCCTCGACGCCCAGGTTCCGCGACAACGCCAGCGGCGAGTGGAAGGACGGCGACAGCCTGTTCCTGACCTGCAACGTATGGCGGCAGGCGGCGGAGAACGTCGCCGAGACCCTGCAGCGGGGCATGCGCGTCATCGTGTCCGGCCGGCTCAGGCAGCGGTCGTACGAGACCAAGGAAGGCGAGAAGCGCACCGTCTACGAGGTCGAGGTCGACGACGTGGGGCCCTCGCTCCGCAACGCCTCGGCCAAGGTGAACCGGGTCGCCAGGACCGGTTCAGGTGGCGGCGGCTACGGCCAGGGCGCACCGTCCGGCGGCAGGCAGTCCGGCGGTCAGGGCGGCTCGGGTGGTGGCTACGGCCAGGACTCCGACCCGTGGGCGACCGACGGCCCCGGCGGCTACTCCGACGAACCGCCGTTCTGAATACCCAAACCAACCGACCATCCCCGCTGCGAGCGGGGCTCTGCTAAGGAGCACCACGATGGCCAAGCCACCACTACGCAAGCCCAAGAAGAAGGTCTGCGTGTTCTGCCAGGAACGGATCGCGTACGTCGATTACAAGGACACCGGTCTGCTCCGCAAGTACATCTCCGACCGCGGGAAGATCCGGGCCAGGCGAGTGACGGGTAACTGCACCCGCCATCAGCGCGACATCGCGACCGCGATAAAGAACGCTCGCGAGGTGGCGCTGCTGCCGTACACGAGCACGGCGCGCTAGGGGGCAGGCAGATGGGTCGTACACCGATGAAGCTCATCCTCACCCAAGAGGTGAGCGGCCTGGGCGAACCCGGCGACGTCGTGGACGTGGCGAGCGGGTACGGACGCAACTACCTGATCCCGCGCGGCCTCGCGATGACCTGGACCCGCGGCGCGGAAAAGCAGATCGAGCTCATCAAGCGCGCCAGGTCCGCCAGGGAGATCCGCGGCCTGGAAGACGCCAAGGTCGTCGCCGCGCAGCTCGAGGGCCTGCAGGTGCGGATGCGCCGCCGGGCGGGCGGGGGCGGCAGGCTGTTCGGTTCGGTCGGGCCCGCGGACATCGCCGCCGCCGTGCGCGAGGCCGGAGGTCCCGAACTCGACCGGCGCCGGATCGAGGTCCGCGACCCGATCAAGACCGTCGGCTCGCACCCGGTCCGCGTCAGGCTGCATCCAGACGTCAGCGCCACGGTCGACGTCGAGATAAGCGCCGCCAGCTAGTCGGCGAGGCGATGGTAACCGGACGCTAGCCTGGCGAGCTCCGGGTCGATATCGCTGACCATCGACCAGACGGCGGCGATCCGCGCCTCCAGGTCGGCGGAATCGGCTACCGCGCGGTCCGCCTCGAGCTGATCGATGGCCTCCATGAGGCGCCTCAGAGCGGGACGGTCACTCGAACACACCGTCGAAGGATAGCAGTCCGGCCGGCCTCCGCGAGGCTGCTTCCGTACAGCCGCTATCCACAGCTTGCAAGCATCCTGCTGTGGATAGCGGCTGTGGATTTTCGGCCCAAAAATCGCGGCGGAGTTTTTCTTCCGCACAGCTAGTGGATGACATTTATGCAGCTAGCTGGCGTGCCCCGGTATTTCCTCCGGCCATTTCCACAGCTATTTCCCCAGGCTGCGCACAACGTAGTCGGCGTGTTTGCACACCTTGTCCACACAACCGTCCACCGGTCGAGTGGTGCTGCGCGGCGTGGGCCGGGAAAATGTCAGACCTATCGGCTAGAACAGAGTCAGGTGAAGGCAGGAGCACGTTCGTGCCACGTTCACTCATACGGGGGAGGAGGGTCACGTGAGTGTTGCCGAGATACCGCGGAGCGACGACTTCGAGCGGACCCCACCGCACGACGTCGCGGCGGAGCAGTGCGCTCTCGGCGGCATGCTGCTCTCGAAGGACGCCATCTCGGACGTGATCGAGACGATCCGCCCCGCCGACCACTACCGGCCGGCCCACCAGCTGATCCACGAGGCGGTCCTCGACCTGTACGCCCGCGGAGAGCCGGCCGACGCGATCACCGTCGCCAGCGAGCTCACCAAGCGCGGCGAGATCGCCCGGGTCGGCGGCGCGCCCTACCTGCACACCCTCATCGCCTCGGTGCCGACGGCCGCCAACGCCGGGTATTACGCGCGCATCGTCAGGGAGCGCGCGATCCTGCGCCGTCTCGTCGAGGCCGGCACCAGGATCGTCCAGTTCGGGTACGCGGGCGACGCCGACGCCGACGAGCTGGTGGACCGGGCCCAGGCCGAGGTGTTCGCGGTCACCGAGCGACGGACGGGCGAGGACTACCACTCGCTGTCGGAGATCATGCCCGGCGCCCTGGACGAGATCGAGTCGATCAGCAGCCGCGGCGCTCACCTCACCGGCGTCCCCACTGGCTTCGTCGACCTGGACGCCCTCACCAACGGCCTCCACCCCGGCCAGATGGTAGTCATAGCGGCCCGACCTGGCGCGGGCAAAGCCCTAGCGCTCAATACCCCGCTCCCAACACCGACCGGCTGGACGACCATGGGTGAAGTCCAAGTCGGCGAATACCTGATCGGCGCGGACGGCAAGCCGACGCGCGTCGTCGCGGCGACGGACGTCATGTACGGCAGGCCGTGCTACGAGGTGGAGTTCGATGACGGCACGGTTATCGTCGCCGATGCGGACCATGAATGGCGGACCTCAACCCGGGCGGCGCGTCGGCAGCACTCGGAGAACCGGCCCGCCTGGTACTGGACCAAGGAAGCAAGGCTGCGCTTGCGCACTGCCTGCCAAGTGGCCCATGCGGAACCCGACCGGTGCACGACGGCTGCCGAGGTGCTTGCAGCCGTCGGAGGCGAGTTCAGGAACATCATGCACACGGCAGGGCGCGGGGTCGGCTTGGCGCCGGAAAGAGTCCGGACAACCGTCACAGGACCAGTAAGGTCCTACACCTGGAGGGCCCCGGCGTACTCGTCGAGGCGAGCTCTGCTGGCCGCGATGGTCCAGTTGGCCGACCGGCCTAAGAACGCGGCTACCACCGCCGTCCACCAGGACGTCGTGACCACCACAGAAATCGCGAACGCACTGCGCTATCCGACCGATGAGCGCCTCAACCACGCGGTCGCCGTTGCTGAGCCCGTGGAGCTGCCGCCCAGTGATCTTCCATTCCCTCCATATACCCTCGGGGCGCTCCTCGGTGACGGGGCTAGCCGATACGCGAGGTTGACCTCTGCTGACCCGCAGATAGCGGCCGAAATCACGGCTGAAGGGCTCCGGGTCACAAAGCTGCCTGGGGCGCCATTGGGCTATTCGGTCCGGCTCCCTGAGCCAGCACCCATTGCCGAGCGGACCTGCGCCATCTGTGGACGGTCCTTCACGCCTATGACGGCCCAGGTACGAACGTGCGGTCGGGTGTGCGGTGGTCGATCGCGATCAAGGAAATGGCGGCTCATACTAGGTCCCTCGCCCCAACCCACCTGCCCTGACTGCGGGCGGCCCTCGAGCGGGTGTAGGCAATGCCGGGCTTGCCGTGATAACCACGGAACGGCTCAGGCCATCCTTCGCAGCATTGGGGTACTAGGCAATAAGCACATCCCGATGGAGTATCTGCGGGCCTCGCAGACGCAGCGGCGGGCCCTGCTCGCTGGACTGCTCGACACCGACGGCACGGTCAGTCCTTCAGGCTCGGTCCAGTTCAGCGTGACTTCCCGCCGGCTGGCCACCGACGTGCGAGAGTTGGTGGTGTCGCTCGGCTACAGGTGCGGCTGGACGGAAAAGCGAGTAGCCGGCAAAACCGAAGCGTCGTCCGTGGCGTACACGATCTCATTCACGGCGACCGACGATGTCTTTCGCCTGGAGCGGAAGCGAGCGACCCACCGGGAGCGCAGGCGGGGGAAAACGTCACCGCGAACCCGTGAGCGTTTCATTACTGACGTGCGTCCGGTGGAAAGTGTTGCCGTCAGGTGCGTACAGGTGGATGGTGCGGATCACATGTACCTTGCCAGTCGTTCCATGATCCCAACGCACAATTCGACCTTGGCTTTGGATTTCGCGCGCGCCGCCGCGATCAGACACAGCATCGCCACGGTGTTGTTCAGCCTGGAGATGGGGCGGAACGAGATCACGATGCGGCTCCTGTCGGCGGAGTCCCGGGTGCCGCTGCAGAACATGCGCACCGGCCAGATGAACGACGACGACTGGGCCCGGCTCGCCAAGCGGATGAGCGAGGTCGCCGATGCTCCGCTGTATATCGACGACTCGCCGAACATGTCGATGATGGAGATCAGGGCCAAGTGCCGTCGGCTCAAGATGCGGCACGACCTGAAGTTCGTCATCGTCGACTACCTGCAGCTGATGTCGTCGCCCCGGCGGGTCGAGAACCGCCAGCAAGAAGTCTCCGAGATGTCCCGCTCGCTCAAGCTCCTCGCCAAGGAACTGGACGTCCCCGTCGTGGCGCTATCCCAGCTCAACCGAGGTCCCGAGCAACGCACCGACAAGAAGCCCCTATTGTCTGACCTGCGTGAATCCGGCAGCATCGAGCAGGACTCAGATCTTGTCATCCTTTTGCACCGGGAAGACCTTTACGAGAAGGAGTCGGCGCGGGCGGGTGAGGCGGACCTGATCGTGGCTAAGAACAGGAACGGCCCGACTACAACCGTCACCGTGGCTTTCCAGGGGCATTACAGCCGCTTCGCGGACATGGCGCGCGGCTGAGATCCCGCGGGTAGGTCAGGTCGGTCTGATATCAGCCACGGCGGGAACCGGGTCAGGCTGGAATGCTGGCGTTCGCGCCGAGGGTGGTTGCGCTCGCTTGGAGGTCGCGCAACGCAGCGTGCGCGATCTCGCTGAATGGCTGCTGGTTATCTGGCGCTGCCCAGCGGGCGTAGGCGGTGCTGAAGGCGAGGATGCCCACCTGGGCGGCCAGGCGCGCGGTGGTGTCGTCGGTGCCGCGAGCGCCGAGGGCATCGGCCATGACGGAGCTGAGGCGGGCCCGCTTGAGCAGTTCGCGTTCCTGCAGCTCGCTGTTGGCCGCGATCACCGCTCGTCGCTGCGGGGCCAGATCGTGGCGTTCGGGGGTGAATGCGACGGCGGCGGACGCCAGCGCCGCGGCGAGGCAGTCGGCGGTCGTGGCTGCGGGCGGGGCCGTCCGGATCGCCGTGCTGAAGAGTCCGGCCAGCATGTCCTGCCCGCCGAACAGCACCTCGCGCTTATCGGCGAAGTGCCGGAAGAACGTGCTCTTGGTCAGCCCGGCGCGGTCGGCGATCTCGGCCACGGTCGTGGCGTCGTACCCGTGCTCGGCGAACAGGGCCAGCGCGGCGCGCTCGAGGCGTTCCCGTGCGTTCGGTTCCCATCGGCCCATGACCACATCATAAGTGATGACACCAAGTCCCATCACTGGTATAGTGACGGTACCAAGTCTCGTCACTGAGCGGAACGCCATACCGCCTTAGGAGTCGTTGTGCGTGTCTTCGTCACCGGTGCGTCCGGCCATCTCGCCTCGGCCATCGTCCCCGAACTCATCGCCGCAGGCCACGACGTGGTCGGCCTCGCGCGATCCGACACCGCCGCGGCGGCGGTGACTGCTCTCGGCGCGACGGTGCACCGCGGTGATCTCGATGATCTCGACGAGATCAGCAAGGCGGCTGCGGATTCTGACGGCGTCATCCATCTGGCGTTCAACCACGGGCAGATGCGCTCAGGAGCCTATGCCACCGCGATCGACCAGGACCTCGCCGTGGTGCACGCGCTCGGTGACGCGCTCGCGGGAAGTGGCAAGCCGCTGGTCGGAACGTCGGGCACGCTGGCGGTCGCGTACCTGGACCGGCCGGGCACGGAGGAGGACGCAGGCGCTCCCGGCGGTCGCACCGACGCCGAGAACGCCGTGATCGGCTTCGCCGACCGGGGCGTGCGGTCATCGGTCGTACGCGTCCCGCCCATTACCCACAGCGCGCTGGACCGTCATGGCTTCGCCAGGACCCTGATCGCCATCGCGAAACAGACAGGTGTCGCGGGTTACCCGGGTGACGGAGCCAACCGGTGGCCCGCCGGGCACACCCTCGACGTCGGCCATCTGTACCGCCTGGCGCTCGAGGACGCATCGGCGGGCACCCGGTGGCACGCGGTCGGGGATGAAGGGATCCCGGTACGCGAGATCGCGCAGAGCATCGGCGATCACCTGGGCGTACCGGCCGCCAGCATTCCGGCGGAGCAGCTGGAAGCGCACTTCGGCTTCCTCGCCAGGCTGATCGTTCTGGACAACCCGACGTCCAACCTGCTGACCCGGCAGATCCTCGGATGGGAACCGGCCCATCCCGGCCTCATCGCCGACTTCGACCACGGCGACTATTTCACGGCACCCTCGCATCCCGGCGGTGATACTCGATGACATGGACCGCGGTGTTACCTGAGGAAACGGGTCGGGCCCGGGCACGAGAGCACCTGACCGCGCGGCAAGCCCGCCCGCACGGCTGCGAGGACGACGCGTGCGTAGAGCCTCGCTCCCGACGGCTGCGGATGGATGCCATCTGGCCACAGCAGGTAGGTGCGGTTCCTGATCGCCTGGTCCCAGTTGGCGAGTTCCACGTGGGATCCGTGCCGGACGGCGGTGGCGATCACCCGGTTGACTTCGGATTCCCATGACATCGGCCCGAAGGTATTGACCAGTACGAGTTCGCGGGACCAACCGATGGCCTGACGCAGCTGGCGAAGCTGCGTGGCGGTGATGTCGCCGTTCGTGCCGAGGCCGACGACGACGACCTGCCGGAGCTTATGCCTCCTGGCCAGGCTCCGTATGACCGCTAGCCCGGTCGTCATCTGCCGGCCCACCTGCGCGTCGATGTAGATGCCCGGCATGGCCGCCTCGAGCGCCGTTGCCGAGGCGACCATCACGGAGTCGCCGACCGCAGTGACCCGCCGGCCGGAGACTGCCGGTGGCTTGGCGCGGACCCGACAAGCGGAGGTCTGCGCGGGGGGCGCGGTCGGTTCCGCGATCGCCGGCGTGAGCTGCGACGGTTGCGCCGACTGAGATGCGGCACCGACACGTTCGCCCTCGGCGACCTGTCGCAGCAGGCCAGCTGGGGCTACGGGCGCCGGGCGGGCGAGGCCGTAGCTGGCGATGACGACGGCGGTGAGCGCGGTCGCGCCCACTACCGTCGGCATGAGGCTCCGGCGCGTGCGGTCACGTCTGGAGTCAGCGCCAGTCAGCAGGCGGACCCAGTGCCGCCAGGCCACGCGGAACCCGGTCTGCAAGATCGGTGCCTCGATGAACCGCCACGACAGGGCGGCCAGCCCGATCGTCACGCTCACTTCCATGATCCACAGCAACGGTGAGGAGGCGGCGGCCGACCCGGCCACGGCCCCGGTCAGCACGATCACCGGCCAGTGCCACAGGTACATCGCGTAGGACCGGACTCCGACCCAGCGCAAGGGCGGCAGGCCGGTTATCGCCGCGATCACTCCGTTGCTCGCGGCTGCGGCGACCAGGCCTGCCGCGGCCGCCGCGGCGAGGAGGAGGCCAGCCGGGTAGACAGCGGGATCGCTGCCGGAGAAGTGCCCTATTGCCCAGGCCAGGATGGCCAGTCCGGCGATGCCCCCTGCGTCCAAGCGCCTGGTCTGCTCGGGTGAAGTCGAGGTCAGGGACGCCAGCGGGCAGGCTAGGGCGAGCGCAGCGCCGATCAGCAACCCGGACGCGTGCGTATACGTGCCGTAGTAGACGGCAGAGGGGTTGCCGCCCGGCGTGTACTCCAGCGCCATGGCCAGCGCCGACAAGCCCGCGCCGAGCAACGTGGCCGTGATCCGCGCGCGCTTGCCGTTCAGCCTGAGAATGACGAACCACAAGATGAGCGGCCAGATCAGGTAGAACTGCTCCTCGATGGCGAGCGACCACAGATGATCAAGCGGCGCCTTCGGCCCGAGCGCGGCGAAGTACGACACGTGATGGATGATCTGGTACCAATTGCTGGTGTACGTGACCGCAGCCAGCAGGGCCAGGCGCAGTGAGCCGTCCTGGCTTGGCTCGATCACGGTCGCCGCTGCCGTGACGACGACCAGCATGACGGCCAACGCCGGTAGCAGACGCCTGGCCCGTCTGCCCCAGAAGTTCTTCAGGTCCAGGCGGCCGAGCCGATCGTACTGAACGACCAGCAAGTCGGTGATCAGGAATCCGCTGAGCACGAAGAAGACATCGACGCCGAGGAAGCCGCCCGTCAGCTCCGGTGCGCCGGCATGGAACCCGATGACGGCGAGCACGGCCAGCGCCCGGACCCCATCCAGGCCGGGCGCGCGGGCGTGAGTCTTCGAAGCCTCGACCTGTTCCTCCGGATAGCCGTCCATCTGACCCTTACCGGCAGTAATGCTAACGATCCAGATACTGATCAGCCAGGTGAAACGCCGCGTATCGCCCCATAGGACGTTTCTGCGCCCGCCTCGGTTGGGCCTCGCTGCGATCGGCCGGGCGTCACCGCCTCAGCGCTTGCTCACCGGTCCGAGGCCGTCGGCCAGGGTACGGGGCGGAAACGGGCGCTGGCGCGAGGCGGAATGCCGTTCTGCCCGGCGGCGTGCGCGAGCAGGTGCGGCAGGAACATGCCATTCGGAACGCCGTCGAGGCTTATCACCGGGCTGATTTTCCCGGACTACTTGCCGATCTCGGTCGGTCCCCACCCAGCCCAAGCTAAACGCCGCGCCGAAACCTGAGCCGAACAGGCCGGGAACGCACCCGTTACGCCCTGCATGCATGAGGGAGATACCGAACAACGGTCTTGACGCGATCCGCATGACCTGGGAATACCTTGGATCGTTCCGCGATCGGGCGGCAGATCGACGTCTAGCGCGAACCGCGGAGGTTCGGAGTGCAGTATCCTGCAGTGACTGCGCTCGTAGCTCAACGGATAGAGCATCTGACTACGGATCAGAAGGTTGGGGGTTCGAGTCCCTCCGAGCGCGCTCGATAATCCGCAGGTCAGGGGCCGCACTCTCGGGTGTGAGAGATGGCCGTCTTGCCGTCGAGTCTCAGTGTGGCTCGGCTGGGGGAGCCACGCTGGGGCTCTGGGGCTGAGCTGCCCCCTGACAACCTTCTCGCGAGCTGGCTGGACAACGTTGAACGCGGCGATCTTGCCAGGCAGCCCGTCCCGCGAATCGGTTCGCGGGACGACTAACCAGTCAGCCAGGTCCCGTACTCCTGCGACTCATCTACCAGGCGCTCGCCAACATCGAAGACAACCGCGCAGATCACGTAGCCACCTACAACGGCACGGTGCCGTCGCCGCAGCGCTTCTGCAAGCGGGGAGATGCCTAAGGTTAGAACGATGCAACGTCAGTCTGGCTGGTAGCTGGGAGCTGGTACCATCTGGTTGCTCGATCGACTAACCATCACGGCACGATGAGGTGGTTGAACAGGCGTCGAGCGAGGGAACAAGTTGTCAAGGGATCCTGTTCTATGGTTTGCTAGCTACAGAATCTCATCTACAGGTGCTTAGGGGCGACCCGAACACCACATCCTGAAGCCGTCCTCCGGGGCGGCTTCAGCGCTATCATGCCCGGATGTACCTGTGCTATCTGGACGAGTCAGGCGGGATCGAAGCCTCCGACTCCAGTCGGACAGCCACGCCTGTCATGGTCATCCTGGGTCTAGTGGTAGATGCGTCTCGCATACCCAACCTGACCAGGGACTTCCTTGCGCTCAAGCGACGACACTTCCCAGGGCGGTACAGGATCGGTCGCGCCCTCGATCACATCCTTACTGAAGTCAAGGGCAGTGAGATCCTCCAGATGACTCGTAGCCCCTCCCGTGACAAGCGACGCCAAGCGCAGGTCTTCCGTACCGAGTTGCTTGACCTTTGTGACTCACACGACTGTCGCATCCTCGGCCGTGTATGGGTCAAAGAACCAGGCAAGGTGCTAAAGCAGAAGCCAACCTACGACTTCGCTGTCCAGGACATCGCTGAGCACTTCAGCCAATATCTGCAGGTGGCGTCCGCGGAAGGCGTGCTGATTGCGGACGGTCGGAGCCAGTTTCAGAACGTCAACGTCGCGCACTCGATCTTCACACAGAAGTGGCGTACTGGAGGCGATCCCTACCCGTACATGCGTGAAGTGCCGCTCTTCGCCCATAGCGATAACCATGCTGGCCTGCAGTTGGCGGACCTCGTAGCATCCACCTTTGTCTTCCCGATGGCTGCTACGGCCTATTGCAAGCCCACGGCGGGGATGCCCCACTCATCGCCCTACTACGACGACGTTCGCAGAGTTTTCGGGCGGCGACTCCAGTCTCGCCAGTACCGCTACCGAGATGAGACGGGGCGGTGGCGAGGCGGCTTGGTTGTGAGCGACCCGGTTGGGCGCCAATCTGGCTCATTGCTGTTTGGGACTTGAACATGCCCTGCATATTCACGCCAGCGCGCTGTCAGGGCCTTGTCGGAGACCATGTGGCGCGCAGCAGGTTGTGCGCGATGGTGGCGCAGGCCAACCAGGCCGCATAGGCGGGGATCCCCGACGGCGGGTGCGCCAGCGGCCGTTGCTCCAGTCGGCGAGGGCCTGATTGATGATCACCTGGTCACAGTGCTGCTCCTCGGCTTGGATCAGCTCGAACGGGAGTCGGTGAACACTGCGTGGTAGCGCCAGGCCGGGAACAGCTCGTGCTGCCCGCGCCCTGTCCTTCCCTTTAAGGCGATGTGTCCACGGTATGAGGGGAAGCCCACAACACGCTAGCGGTCTGACGTTGCGGGGGAAGTAGCTCCACATCGGATGGGTCATGGGCGAAGGCTAGAGGGCAACGGCCCGGTTCACGTCCACGGAAGTGGTGTATGGGGTAACCGATCCGGGTGTGACTGTTTAGCCGGAGTACGGCGTGTCGCCGTGATGGGAAGCGGCCACCTCGCGATCCTTCGAAGTGATTCAGGAGCAACGAAGGAGAAGCGAAGTGGCCGTAGGTGACATTGTGCCGGTTCCGGGCGCCCAGTTCGAGCAGACGCTGGCCTCGGCGAGCCCGGATGTGCTGCGGGAGATGATCCGCGGGTTCGCCCAGAAGATGATGGACGCCGACGTCGAGATCCGCTGCAACGCGGGATACGGGGAGGTCACGCCGGACCGGGTGAACTCCCGCAACGGGTACCGGGCGCGGGAGTGGGACACCCGGGCGGGGACGATCGAGCTGGCGATCCCGAAGCTGCGGGCGGGGTCGTACTTCCCGTCGTTCCTGGAGCACCGGCGCCGCGCGGAGCGGGCGCTGGCCTCGGTGGTGGCCACGTCGTACCTGCTGGGGGTCTCGACCCGGCGGGTGGAGAAGCTGGCTGCCTCCCTGGGCGTGGTCGGCCTGTCCAAGTCGCAGGTCAGCGCGATGGCCGCGGAGCTGGACGAGCTCGCAGCCAGTTTCCGGTCCCGGCCGCTAGATGCCGGGCCGTACACGTTCGTGTGGATCGACGCGCTGACCCAAAAGGTCCGCGAGGGCGGCCGCACCGTCAACGTGCACTGCCTGATCGCCACCGGGGTGAACGCGGCCGGGTGCCGGGAGATCCTCGGCATCGACGTGACCAGCTCCGAGGACGGCGCCGGGTGGCTGGCGTTCCTGCGCGGCCTGGCCGCCCGCGGCCTGTCCGGCGTCGCCCTGGTGACCAGCGACGACCACGCCGGGCTGGTGAACGCGATCGCCGCGGTGCTGCCCGGAGCCGCCTGGCAGCGGTGCCGCACCCATTACGCCGACCTGCGGGTTATGCCGACCTGGTGGCGGGAGTGCCTGGTGGCGGCCTGATGGCGGGCTGGAAGGTCGGCATAATCAGAGGGCTTGGAGGAAGGCGAGGAGCTCGTCCGGGGGCTGGTAGCGTCCCGGTTTGGTGTGGGGCGGGCTGGTCCTTGCGAGTGCTTTCTCCTTGAGGGTGAGGTCGGCGTGCAGGTAGATCTGGGTGGTGTCGGCCTGCTCGTGGCCGAGCCAGAGCGCGATCACCGAGGTGTCGACCCCGGCGTGCAGTAGGCGCATGGCCGCGGTGTGGCGGAGGGTGTGCGCGGTGACGTTCTTGGCCTGCAGTGAGGGGCATTCTGCTGTCGCGGTGGCGACGTGCTGTGCGAGGCGTTTCTCGATGGCGTCGCGGCTGAGCCGGCCTCCGGTGCGGTTCGGGAACAGGGGCTGGCCTGGTTCGTCGTGCCGTTCGGCGAGCCAGGCGCGCATGACGGTGACGGTGACTGTTGCGAGCGGGGTGATCCGTTGTTTCCGCCCCTTGCCTTGGCAGGAAACGTGCGGCCCGCTGCCCAGGTGGACGTCGCTGCAGGTCAGTCCGGTCAGCTCGGAGACGCGCAGGCCGGTCTGGGCTGCGAGGGTGAGCATCGCGTGGTCGCGCCGCCCTGCCCAGGTGGCCTTGTCGGGTGCGCTGAGCAGCGCGGCGACTTCCGGTTCGGTAAGCCAGGTGACCAGAGCCCTGTCGAACTTCTTGGCCGGGACGGCGAGGACCCGGGCTATGGTCCCGGCATGCTCGGGGTGGCGGAGCGCGGCATAGCCGAACATGGAGCGGATCGCGGCCAGGCGGGCGTTGCGGGTGCGGGGGCTGTTGCCGCGGTCGCGTTCGAGGCGGTCCAGGAAGTCCCCGATCAGCGGGGCGTCCAGGTCCGCGATGTCGAGATTGCCGGGCTGCCTCCCGGTGCGTGATGCGGCGAACGTCAGGAGCAGCCGCCAGGTGTCGCGGTAGGCAGCGACGGTCTGCGGGCTGGCGTGCCGCTGCCGGATCAGCCGGTCGGTGAAGAAGGCCTGCAGCGTCGGGGCGAGCGCGGTCACGGCTGTCCCAGCCACGCGTCGAGCCGCTGCCCGGCCGCGGCCATCAGCTCTGGTGAGGCCGTGAGATACCAGTACGTCGCCTTCGGGTCTGCGTGGCCCAGGTAAGTGGACAGCACCGATAGCGTCGCTTGGCCGTCCCGGCCGGACTCGTAGGCATCGAGCATGCTGCGGACCGCGAAGGAGTGGCGAAGGTCGTGGATCCGGGGCCGGCAGGCAGCTGACCGGGGCCGGAGCCCGGCGGACGCCGCGAGCTTCT
>Ga0335074_10000075_pt1 | contig 184059 bp, 174 predicted proteins | sample Lox_Sample_23_FD_206715 | JGI IMG/M metagenome (GOLD analysis project Ga0335074, IMG submission 206715) | Soil microbial communities from Loxahatchee National Wildlife Refuge, Florida, United States - Lox_Sample_2.3 | ecosystem: Environmental > Terrestrial > Soil > Wetlands | place: USA...
CGTTGACAGTGTAAAAGAAGATCCAGAAAAGCGCCTTGAAGGATTATATGGGGCATCAAGATTAAGAGTTTCATTTTCCATTCCGGCTCCTTGATATCTCAAATCCAGAATCGGTACAGGCTCATCTGTCGTAAAAGCTTGGCCGATAGTCATGTCCGTATCGAGACTATGCATATCCATATTGTCGTCACATGCCTTCGTAGCCCAACCATCTGCAATTATTAGTCAATATTAGCAACTGCAGCGGGATAGATTCTTACGGTTGGCACCGCCTGAGGGTGTGTAGAAGTCTTGTTGCACAGAATAGGTTTGCGGCATGATACCTTGAGGCGGCTGATTCGGCATCGTAGAAGAATCCCATGCTGGAAGAGAATTATACCCTTCAGGCAGGGAATATGAGAAGCCAGTCTCGTGGATCGTCACAGGTCGAGGTCGTGGTGTATTTTGCGCTGGTGCGGACCACACGCCTAGTCCCACATTGTCGACCGGCCTTGACATATCAGCTGAATTCATGGCAACGGCTGTGTGAGGTCGAGGCGGTCGTTCTCTCCGAAACCTGTTATTTAGGTGGAAAGCAAAGGATGGTGCTTGTATGTGATGAAGCCTGTTTCTAAGGTCAGCTACATATTCTGAAGACTTGAGCCGCATCTACACTTGCGCCTTGGTGAAATCCATTTCGACTTTTCTACTTCGAATATGGCTGTCAAAAAGTTAGTAGAGTATCCTAGCAGATTGCGCGGAAAACAGATCATTTGACTGCCATAGAGTAGGTGAAATTGAATATGCATACTTACGCCAAGACTTGAAATACGAAATATATCGGTCAGAATGTGAAGAATGTCGAGCTAAAAGGCCGGTAAGGAGTGTGAGAAGGCTCTATATTGCGCTTTTAAACTAAGGTTGAGAGCGAGGCCTCGCGATGAGGATGTGGTACTAAATCACTACAGACGTATTTGATGCGGGCGGCGGAAAGGAATGTATTGAGTTGTACTACTTAGTATGCAGAAACAACCCGTTTGAAGATCGACGCAAGCGAACGAAAGTAGATGAGAGCCAGCTCCCACAATTATAGAGCAGTGTTGGATAGAAAGAAATAAATCTTAAAGGAGTGACTGGGCGAATAGAATTGGAAAAGTTACGATTCGGATGGCGCGGCGCAAACAGAGTTGGAAGAGGGGCAGTGCAGACAACCTGGTGTATAAGAGAAGGATGTTGTAGGCCACGGAACGGCATGTCGTTACTTACACCAGTCAGCATTCTTTACCGGGATAGGGCCATCCATGGCTAGAGTCCTGATACAACAGACCTGAGCCAAGTTGCGTAGTGAAGTGTAAGGACTTTTGTTTCCGAAGCCTGGGCTAGACCCAACTTACCAGGTCGCATGGCCAATGCGGTCCTACTATGGGCTAGAAATAGAAAGAGTAAGAGATCCCGGACTCGGGACTTACACAAATTGAGGGCAAAATGTTCGTCCAAACGGACAGAAGGGGTTGGCTTGTCTCGTCTCATCCCGAGTCCAACACGCCTTACGGCGCTCGGGAGGCGCAGCCCTGGAATAATGGTATCTAGCCGGCGTTCGACGTTATGCATCAGATACTAGAGAGTGTAAGGAGTAAGGACCAGGCTACTAGGCCTTCCATTGGGCTCAGCCTACGCGTACCAAGCATCATGGAGGAATCTGTGACTTGCTAGCTGTTGGAGATGTAGCCCAAGGCGAATAATGGAACCTCTCAGGATCAGCCACACTAAGTTCCAGGATGGTATTCGTTCGTCATCGAGCCGGCTTGCGTTTTGAACCCCTTAAAGTGCAAGGATCGCCGCGAAGTCAATGACTCCGTCCGTGATGACAGCGAATTAGTGATGAGATAGAGCAAATATAAAGGCTCCAGATATTATCGCTTTAAACATGATCTAAAGTATGGTCAGCGACAAAACTTGATCTAGTATTCCCTTTGCATTTGCCATTTTGAGGGTTGGCTGGTTGGGAGAGCTTCCTCAGTGAAGGTGGATGCTGTGATGTGGTAGGACGTCGTCAAAGAAGTTGTTTCAGGATGGAAGTTCTGAAACAGAAAGCTGCACCCCCTGCACCCGCCAGCCGCAAAACGCCATTGGCGAGCGAGTCCCACTTCTTCCCCACTGTGATACAACAGTCTAGTGCAGCACAGCCTTCCGCCCCTCTTACAGTTGGCGACGAAGAGCTGACACAGTTGTTGATACAGACACCGCTTTGAGCCACTCTCGCTCTCAGATTCTTCACAGTGTGTGTGCAGGCGAAAAGCACTTCATCCGACATCTCCGGTACCTTTCAAGCCAGGCTGAGGGGTGGACCAATTCGGACCGTCGGCGAGCTTGGGTCTATATCTGCCGTGCGAATCGCGAAAAGGTTGCACACGTCACGCTATTCTCCCAAAAGTCAGGTCAAGTACACCGGCAAATGCTTTTGTTCGCGATCCGAGCTTTGCAGATATACAAGGACTGCCTGTCTAAACGCATGATAAACTACTCTATCTTGGCATCTAATTACGACGCAATCTCGTCAATTAAATCACTGACTATGACGATCTATTGTTGAAACTTCGTTTTCAAAGAAAATCCGATCGGTACTCGGAGTGCTCGGTAGATATAATACAAGCCCATTTCCGCTGAGAGCAAGATTTGTAAGATTGGTAAGATGTTGGTCCCACACAGGGGATAGACCGATCACATGGAGTAGGAACGGAGCTACTTCCTGTTCAGTTCGGATATTTCTACGATACTAAGTACTAATTTGGGACGTTTATTTCTCCCCGTTCACCCTTTTCCATACCTCTGACTCAACTTCTGAGATCTTCTTCCCAGCTGTTGAGGCCCATGCCTTTGCGGTGTTCCATACGCTTTCGGGATCAACTCCAAATGCTGCTGTGGTGCTAGACTTGTCATGCTCGTAGCTTCCCAGGTTTACTGAATCCTGAGCTCGCCTCTGCTCGGCAGAAAAATTCGAGGCGTATGGGTTCTGGACGTAGCCTATGCAAGAGGATGTTAGCGCGGGGCCTCCTTCGTTTTGAAATAAGTTGCCCACCTGGAGGGTGTTTAAGGCTTCTTCGTGGAGCGTCATAGTTGTCTGAGGGCAGTGCCGTAGGGTAAGGTGGAGAAGACGTAGTTGTAGTACTGGTAGACGAACTTGGAGGTTGACCGCGGTAAGTGTTGGTAGGAGGGGGTATGTTCATCTGAGGAGGATATGGTTGAGGCATGGCCGTTTGAGGAGGAATAAATTTTTCGCCTGCTTTTGGCGGCGGTGGTAAGTTGCTTTTGCTATTTAGCGGTGTAGGGACCGCACCCGGTTGCGGTGGCGGCGGTCCTTGCTCCTCGAGCCTTGTTGTCAATGTAGGTTGCATTGGTGCATATCTCTGGGCTGCACTGGTAGGCGCCGGCATAGCTGGCGCACCAGGTCGTGCTGCCGGGTATGAGCTCGTAGAAGATGGAATTGCAGTTGTCGTAGCTGTGTTTGTATTAGGTCCACTCTGGGTTCCTTGAGTTGGAACTGCTGCTGCTGTTCTGGGGCCAGTGCCATCTGCCATGGCGGCATTTATGGGGCTTTGAGTGTATACTGGAATTCCTGACATAGTGTGTTCTAATTTCACTAAATTAAACTCGCGGTTAGTAAAGCATTTACAATACTGGAGAAGGATTAGTGAACCTAGAATACAATCGGCCGGCAAGCTTAAATGAAATAGGTTGTGAAGACCGAATTACGTATCTTAGCGTTGTCAACAACTCCTCTTCCACATTCTTGGCCCTTCAAATTAGAGCAAAGGAAAAGAACAACATTCAAGTCTTGTAGGTCGACATAGGACAAAGAACAGATGGCAACCTCGCCTCAATTACGTCACCTGTCACGTGATTACGGTGACCGGAAATACGTCTCTCCAACGCCTGCGTTACAATTGAAGAGCTGGATGCTGTTCATTGGTTCCTGTGAATTCAAAAATTCATCAGTATGACGAATGGCTTGCTCAGCATACGTTCAAACTCTTACACCATCGTCTTCTTCTCCTCTTCTGGAAGAATACTTCGGCCCACTCCTTCGAATATTGTAATTTACTTCTTACAACAACAAAAACTTCTAGTTGGTCTTATCAGTACGAAAAATTTGCGGGACGGGACTAATCCCACCCATATTTGCTTTTAGTGGGTCAAGGTTTGTTCTTACTCTGAAAGACAAAGGCATGCTCCAAGACTTTTATCTTGATCTTGTATAAATGGCAAAGATACTTTATCACTTTGAGGCGGCTTTCATCTACGCAGCTCGGACCTTACATGACGCCTAGGCGGCTAGCGGCAATGTATCTTTGTGGGATTGAGCCAGGCCGTGCCCCGTCGCTACCGCCTTAACGGCGCTTCCTTGGCCCAGTGTTGACTCGCTATTAAGGACGATCTCAATTTCATGCATCTGCTAGATACGCGCAAACGAAAGAGCATTTGCTCCGTGTGCTATGATCGAGAGGTAATGGGCGTCGATAACGGGAGACGGCTGATTGCTCTATCGAGTTGGGGCTTGGACATCCGAACAGGCGTACAGTGCCTCTAATTCGCCGATTACTGCGGCAGGGTTCACCCTGACGATGGGGGCTTTTGCATAAAGTTCTGCCTGCCTGCCAATGATTGACAACTCATCTTATGCTCCGGTAAACTCGACATTGGATGAATGTTCTCGCAGTGGCAAAGGCCCAGCTATACATGGTCAAGCCATGCACAGTACATGATAGATGTACCCTCATGTTGTATCGCAACTGCCTATCCTTTGGGCCGCAGGTTTGGCTGATATCACATTGCAGCTGGGATCCCTTGGGGACAGGCCCAACTTTTTGAGCCGTCGGAGCAAATAGCAACGCGGGCGCCTTACGTACATAAATGATGACTCTCTGCTGCAGCCTTTGAGAGTCGAGTGGACCTATTTGCCTGCAGGTACGACGATATTAACGCTGGGAATGCAGGACACAGACCACAAATTTGCAGGTAGCAGATCAAACAGGTACATGCAATACAAGTGTGAATTATAAGCCTCAAGATAAAAAAAGATAACTTGCCATGAAATTAACTTGATCCTTGGGTCTATGTAATCGCCTACGAGTCAGCTTTTCCCGTAAAATTCAGATTCCATTCCGCCCTACCGGCCTTATATGGTCTAAACGCTGTCGTCACGATTTCCCCGGTTGCGCTTCTCCTTCACTCTCTGTATGTAAGCCTTCAGCTAATGACCGGCTTTGGTCCTCCACATTCCACTGCAACAATGGTACGGAGCAAAGCTATGTCTCTCGGGTCCACAGCAATCTTAGCTGGTCGTCTGGCTAGCCAAATTTTGTGACAATAATTCTTGCTGTCGCTCGATTTTCGATTTGATCGTGTGTCAATAGCTTCCAACTTCTAGACACACCACACGACGCTGACAGGACTGCGCAGTCTCCCCCGCAAGCTACAGACTTCTCTGTCCATAAATTCTTCCTCCCGATTGCCCTGTTCGGAAGCTTGCATCGTCGAATCAAAGATCTGCCCTAATCCCTGTGCTACTGCCTCTAGTATTCAACAACCGGTCTGAGCACGCTACGCAGATCAATCATTTGCAGAAGTCCTAGGTACACCACAAATTCCAAGAGTAATTAGATTTCAATGACTGATTGTCTTGAGAGACAGTGTCTAAAACCGCTCTCTTACAGTGCTTTTCTGCTTCAACCTCACCCTCGATCTACACTATCTTCCACAAAGCTCAATATCCGGACCTACACCCTCCCCCGATTTTACATTTCTATGCTTCCATAACCTGTCATACAGCAAATATCTGGATTCATTCGCAGAGCAGTGCTGTTTCATATACTGGTTTTCTGGGCCCTGGACAATCCTCTGCGTGATCATCTGTCAGGCTAGTCCAGGTTCCCACTTCCTGTGCAAGCCATCAGATTTGCTATGAGTTGGGACCAACAAGCGTATAGGTATGGAGTCACTCAACACGTCTAACCTTGAATTTATAACTGACGAGATCTGTACAATAGCTTGGGGAACCCAAACGCTCAACCTCCAACGCCAACACAGACACCGACCTCAGGAGTCTTTTCGAGTCCGGTCTTCCAGACACCACGAGCTGAAGCTCCTACGTTTGACAACCGTACAGGGTGGACACCAACATTTGCGGAAGAATATTCGGTTTTCAATGCAACTCCTGGTCGACTCACCAGCACAGGCACCCACTTTGCCGATATATCAACGCCGAGGCCGTCGACAGCCTCGAGCCAAAAAGGACCCCTTTCGAACACAACAGAACTAGAAGCTGAGCTTGCATCTCATGTCCACCACTCGATACAAACCAATTTGCCACTGCCTCCTGTAGATCCATCACGTCGACTGCCTTCTTCTCCGCAGGACTTTTCTCTACATGGCACGGGATCTAGTGATAAGAAATCGCTGTCCACACCTCGGAAGCCCAGGCGTCGTTTAGAGGAAGCATTCAGTAGGCAGACCGCCACACCGCCCCAGTCCGCAATCAAATCATCAAGGAAACTAGCACCAAAGCCTCAGAGTAGGACAATGCAAGCTGATCAGGAGCAGCCCCAGATTTCCTCTGGGACGCCGGGACTACCAAATCATCTCAACTTCTCAACGGAACCGGACGATATGTTTGCTTATTCTATGACGGCGCCAGCAACAGCACCTATCTACACAAACACCAAGTCTTTTTGGGATCCTGATTCAAGCATGTCTGGTATGGACATGGATTTAGACTTTAATGCTGGCAGCAGCGCGATATTTGATCCAGGGATGTCTCATAGAGTGAGCAATTCAGTTGATTGGGCTAGAAGCAATCAAATGTTCCAAGATACTGTTAATATGCAAGTTTTCAACGAAGATATCGTCCAAGCCCCCATACGTCAACGGCCCATCATCGCTAAGGATCAAATGTCCAGTGCAACTCCGAATATTTCGGACTCAAGCTTCGTTTTTGATGGCTCAACGGTGTCCGAAGATCCATTTGCAGTCGTCGCCTCCAGTGGGGCAGTGGACCCTGGACTGCTGTTTACCTTTCCGGATTTGACTTCTTCCAACATTACAGGGCCCGAGCTTGATCCTCCCATACAAAGCTACTCGCAACCTTCTACTAGTCAAATAGTTAGGAAACCTTACCAACATCAGCAACGCGAGTCGATGAGGGATCAAGAAGAACTTCGTCGATCTCGTTCAAGCAAAGAGACTAATACCGCTGCCCGACATGAGAAGACTTCTTTCAGTTCTCCAGCTAAAAAGAGTGGTCGCCCCAGTCTTCAACGAAGCGCAAGCGACAGTCGCACGAAGCTTGGGCCGTCTCGCAGACCTGGTCAGCTGTCGACTATTGCACCAAGACCGTCCAACGCCGAAGTCAGAGAAAATCCGATTAGAAGAAGGACATCTCCTCTTAAGCATCAAAGTCGAACCAGCTTAAGTTCCATCCCCGAGTCTGTTTCGGGGACACGCACAGCTTTAACCTTCAGTATTGACGCTAACGGGCGTGCACGAACAGAGACAAAGATTATTGTTGAGGAGCCAATGATGAAAAGGCGACCATCAAGTCCAATGAGTGACGACTGGGGCTCGTCACAACATTCCGATTCTTCCACTGACGAAGATCCTATCATTCTTCCAAGTCGTAACACGTCATTCAGTCTACCACCAAGGCGTCCTGATCGACCAAAGCTCGGTCATTTCGACACCTCTCGCCAATCAGTGGAAGGGCGGCGACAATCGATCGAAGAGCCGCAACGGAGCTTTAATGCTTCCGGTACATTTTCTCGGAAAGTACAGCCAGATGAGCAAGAGAGCGAGGCCGAGACTGTTTTGGATGATTACGATGGCTCAGGAGACGCGACTGCTGCTCTTCGCAAGGTCATGGAGAGTCGCAAACAAGGTGCTATGCACCAAGGAAGCTCCCAGCACCATTTTAATCCGAGTAGTTCAAATCGAAGAACCGGTGCATCCAATATCACCCCACACAAGAATAATCAACAGTATTATAATTCAACATCCTCGACCAATTTATCGCCCACTACTGTCAGTGACCCGGACTTAGCTACGCCTTCCACGGATCGAGAAAGCTCGAGAAGTGACAGCACACGATGTATTTGCAACAACCGAGATGGAGATGGTTTCATGATCCAGTGGTACGTGCTGTAATGCTTCTTTTCCGAGATTTACTGACCATGTTTTGTAGTGAGTCATGCGAGAAATGGCTTCATGCGAAATGTGTTGGAATAAGCCGTCATCGTCTACCTAATGTCTACATCTGTGCCTTTTGTGCTCAGACCCCGAACATGCGAGGTGGTCGAATTCGCGAGCCGGTGAGGGGTGCTCACCAACTTGGATCCTCCCCTTTGGCTCACAAATCGTTCAAAGCCTGGCGTTAATATTATTCGACTAGGTGAATTAGAACAAATCATATTTTATAACAAAATTTATCATGTCTGCGATACCCCATATATCTCATGCAGCATCTTGTACATACGACAGCCATGCGTTTTTCCTTTATAATATATGATGGCTTTAGGCCATGAACCAGGTTTGGGCAACCTGACTGACTTGCAAAATCAAAACAAGCGAGGCTTGTCATACCCATGTCGGCTAGTGTTTCCGCCGCGATCGAGGGAGCCTGCCACAGATGATGGGCAATGGCAATGTCCGGATAAACCAGATATTCAAAGTTTTCCCACTCACCCCGTACTTTATTGTCTGATACTGAAACCTCATACCACGTCTGCAGCTGTTCGACAATGTACAAGACCTTCTGCCAAACGTTACACTTCAAGGATCTATCAATGCTGCAGCATGTCTGTTGCCTTAGGCAGTAATGCCGAAATCGGAAGGTGGGGCGTGAAACCCACTGCTGAGTTCGAAAGCTCAAAGAATATTCAGACACTCCTTCAACCTCAATTAGTTATGGCTACTCATAACATCGTGGTCTTCGCCGGTGACCACTGTGGTCCAGAGGTAAGCTTCATTATTTCCAATGGCTTCTTTAGGCTCACATAATCATTCTGACACCTTTTAGGTTATCGCCGAAGCTCTTAAGGTGTGTGCTTAACTACTCGTATGACCTATTAGGATCCTCATAGATTGTACAGATCTTAGCTGTCATTGAGAAAGCCCGGCCAAGTGTCGGAACCTTCTATTTCGACCATCATCTCCTCGGCGGCGTCAGTTGTCCTCTCCTTCATTCTCAAGAAGCCACAACTAACGTCCCCAGTGCTCAATCGATGCTACTGGCGAGCCATTGACAGAAAAAGCCCTGACAGCCGCCAAATCGGCAGACGCGGTCCTTCTCGGCGCCATCGGCGGGCCAAAATGGGGCACAGGCAAAGTCCGCCCCGAGCAAGGCATCCTCGCTCTGCGTAAGGAAATGGGCACATTCGGCAACCTACGGCCCTGCAACTTCGCGTCCGAAGCCCTCATTGACATCTCACCGCTTAAGGCTGAAGTCTGTCGCGGCACAGATTTTAATATCATTCGAGAGCTTACCGGCGGTATCTACTTCGGCGCGAGACATGAAGATGACGGCGACGGCACGGCATGGGACACGGAGCCGTATTCGAGGCCGGAGATTGAGCGCATCACAAGGCTGGCTGCGCATTTGGCGCTGCAGCATGATCCCCCGCTGCCAGTTTGGAGTTTGGACAAGGCGAATGTGCTGGCTACTTCTAGATTGTGGCGGAGGGTCGTGACAGAGGTGATGGCAAAAGAGTATCCGCAGTTGAAGATTGGACATCATCTGATCGACAGTGCAGCTATGCTGATGGTCAAGAACCCGAGGGCGTTGAACGGCATTGTTGTTACTAGCAACCTCTTTGGGGATATTATCAGTGATGAGGCAAGTGTTATTCCGGGAAGCATAGGCTTATTACCAAGTGCAAGCTTAAATGGCATCCCGGACGGCAAGGGCAAATGTAACGGAATATACGAGCCCATCCATGGTAAACTTCCTCTCTTTCATCGCCTATCGTTGATGCTAACAAAGGAAAAGGCTCAGCACCAGACATCTCAGGCCTAGGAATCGTGAACCCAATCGGCACGATCCTCTCCGTCGCCATGATGCTCAAATACTCTCTAAACCTCCACGCCGAGTCTTTAGCCGTGGAAGAGGCTGTTAGGAAGACGATCGAGAAGGGAATTAGGACGAAAGATATTGGTGGCACGTCGACTACAGAGGAGGTCGGTAATGCTGTTGCAGACGAGCTGATGAAAGTCCTAGAGGCCATGAAATGACAAAAGCTATGATGGTACATATGATAGATCTTTGTTCTTATAAGACCCTCTTTCGCAACCATTTCACATGATTTCGGAGAACACCACCCGTCACGTGAATTTTTCTACATATCCAGACGCATTACTACGACTCATATAGACGATATAGCTAGAACTAAATAGCCAACCAGAGAGCTTCAAATTACAGTCCCGTGGAGGCTTGTGACTGATGCCGGGAAAAAGGGATTGTTCATGTCGAAAGATTTGGTCTAAATCCTGTCGAGAAACTTGCTCTTGTTAGGGGGGCCTCTAATGCTGCCAGACTTGTTCTTCTTGAAGAGGATGCAATCAAAAAAGGGGATGCTTTTCTAAGGGGAGATATTCTCTGAGTGATTGATCTCCGAAAGAGAGATTGACCCCCCTAAGAGGATGCTCTCGAGACTGAATGCGTCCAGAAGTTTGACACCCACAGGTTCCGATCCAGAGGTTTTAAGTGCAGAGGTAAAAAAAAAAAAAAAAATAGGCCAGGCAGTAGGTACAATTTTAACATTTAGAGGGTCACTATGACTTGCTTGGAAGAATTGATTTATAAATATTTTTCTCATTTGGTGATTTAGCCACTACTATTGTAGGTGGGTTCTCTCTCTCGTCCTAATCATATCTTACCTCCCTTCAATTAACATCGGTTGAAGCTATATATACAAGAATAGAAGTAAGTCCTCCCCAAATTAAGAGACCCCTGGTACCCCCAGAGATCCATACCCATTTATTACTCCCATGCCAATGCGTAGCCCCGTTTCTTCATAAATGAGTGTGATGCCTATATGTCAAAGCCGTCATCAATTCGTGTTTGCCGATTAGGCTCCGTATCTTGTGTCATTTCGTAAATTATATATTCCGAGATTTTTGAACCATTCGTTTCCAGATTGGTTATCTCAGGCGTTAAAGAGACTATGGAGAGAATGAAAACTTTGGCCGCCGAATATGGCTTTTAGACGAAAGCGGCGACAAGAGCGATAACACCAGCGAGAGCGGCGGCGCCGTGGCCGTTACTTGAAGCTGCGCCTCCGGTAGCCTGAACTGGAGCAGCACTGCTCGTGGAATATCCATGGGTCGTGAATGGTGACACGGAAATAACGGGAGTAACAGTGGTGGTTCCAACTACTGGGGTAGAGGTTGTTTCAACAACAGCGGCAGAGGAGGTAACGGTCGCGATGGCACCACTAGTGACCACAGTAGTTTCAGGGACAACAGCTGTTGACACGACCGTGTAGTACTCAAATGATACCATTGTCGTCCCGGAGGTGGCAGTCTTCTCCGATGGAATCGTGACAACCTCACTGACCGGAGTGCTTATAATTTGGGTGACAGGAATATAAACTGTTGCCTTTGTGGTAGGAGGCTCCGAGGTCGAGGTTACATAGTAGGCGGTTGTGAGTTCCACCGTCCTAGTGATTGTTTGAGTAAGCACAATTGTGGATTCGGCAGATACCGTTGTGTAAAAAGATTTCGATTCGACCTCTGTCGTAAAGACATCTGTTGTCTGGTATTGTGTTGTAAAGAGCGTAGTGTACTGCACAATGGTTGTTGGGACAATAAGTGTTATCACACTTGTGGAGGTTCGGGTGACCGTAACTGGCTTGCCAGAGATGGTTGAGGTTGTAGTATATGGGCAGAAGGAGGTTGAGGTGCTAGTATAGACCGTTGTGATGGTGGTGGTTGTCGGGCATGCTGTAACATAAACCTCATAGGTAGTCTGTTTAAGAACCAATAGCTCAGTCGTGGATGTTTTGGTGACGGTGACAGGCGTGCCAGAGATAGTCTCAGTCTCAGTTTGCGCGCAAAGTGACGTAGATGTACTAGTATAGTAGGTTGTGACTCTGCATATACGTAAGCATGGGATTCCCAAAGCATGAAGTAATACCTGAAGAGGCACCTACGTTTGTGTTGATCCTGGTAGACTTGTGGTAACCTCAACAATAGTGGGAATAACTGTAGTGACAACGGATTCAGTTGTATATGTTACTGTAATGACTTGTCCGTTCTCAGTCTTTGTTGAGGTGGTTGGGCAGACAGTGGTGTATGTCGAGGTCACTGCACTCGTCACACTATCAAGCTGTTAACTGGTGTCCATGTATAGAATTGAATGGATTGGGAACAAGAGCCTTGCTCGAGAGGAAGGATAATGGGTAATTACTCACTATTCTGTTGTTGTTGGACCCTCGACAGTGGTTTCGCAGCCTTGGCAAGCTGTTACTGTAATCGTGGACGTAGTGAGACTGGTGATGATTTGGGTTTTTCCTCCCTGTGTGTATGTTGATGTAACTGGGCAGACTGTGGTCGTTGTGTATGTGGTCATAGTGGTGACTGGCCAGCGAGCCTCAAGTACATTGGCAAGAGCCGTGGTGGCCAAGGCCAAAATAGCGAGAGTAGCTCTCATATTGTTTGATGAGAAATGTTTTCTTGGGAGAGAGAAGAACGATTGATGCTTCCAGGAGATGGGATTGGAGAACGAAGGTGTTAAGTAACCGTAGCGAAGGAGTTACTTTGCTTGAGAGGCTGGAGAATAGATGAGAGGCTGGCTTTATGCGTGAGAAAAGAAGATGGCAAGGTAGGCGACCAACTTGGGGATCTTTATGGAAAAGTGATATTTACCTATGATCAACCATTGCCCGGCGTGATGTTGCGGGCCAAAGGACGGTGGTTGGCATTGCATGGGATGCTTCACCTGTTCTGCAGCTTGGATACGGTAAGACTTGAAGAGAAAAAAATGCCTGTTTGTGAAAGGTGTTGTCCCGCAGAAACCTTGTGCGGAGGAGGCTACGTAACGGCGCAGCGTAGAATGATTGGGTGGCTGGGATCGGCAGCATGACGCAAGTAACCGTGCAGCACCCTATCAGCAGCGACAGCAGGCATTTGCTCCCTGGTCAATGATGTCGAACGACGAGGTTGGGTGGTGGAGGTTGGGTGGCAGGGATTATTTCGCCCAAGCTTTTCTTCGTCCCGACAACGCACGACGCGAGATCAGGATATTTTGTCTCCCACCCCCCTCATCTCCAAGTCAGGAGAAACCTTGATGGCATCATCCAACCTCTCATTATTAAAGATATATTGAAAACAAATGACCTTGCAGGTGGAAACGGGCGTCATGTGCTGTCAGCCTCCATCTATGCAAGTGTAATTAACAAGGGGCTGGGGCTTCTGAAATGTGATAATAAGCTGGTTCTTTCAGATACCTTTGCTTCTCTCTGTGTTGTGTGAGGGCTTGGTACCACCCCGGTAAGTGTTGCCATCATTCGAAAGAAGACCTTCCAACCGAAAATCCCGACGAGGCTACTGATGCAGATCGTGGCCCAGCAGGTTTTTGTGTTCCTGGCTTGCGCGAATCCAGCCTTGCACGTACTCTGCACGACAATAAAGATAGAACGCCGCCCACAAAGCACAGTGGCGAGAGACGGCAAGTGTCGCTAAGAAGCCGGCGATCAGTACAAAATCTCAGTGTCGTCATAAAAACGGTAAACTACCCAAGAACCAGTCACACGATTTCTTATAATATGGTATGATCAATAATATCCTAACTCACACACTCGATTCCGCACTCAGAAGCGCTTTTGCCCTCTTGCAGCTTACTTTTAGTGTGCCTCTATGAACATTCGACTTGCATTAATCGCGGTCAGGATAGATTTCGAAAGACAGTTGTTGATGCAGCGCCTTGGCGAGTACGAAGAGGCCTAGAGGTATGCCATGTGAGCGCTTGGAAAGTGCAGCTTGAAAGGAAAAATATTGGTAGTCGCGGCAGTCTCCCCGCTATTCTATGCCCACACAGAGCGGGAACTCGATAATACCATGCAGCGAACCTTGCAAGAGTCCACTCGTGACGACCAAATGGCTCCACGCCAGAAGTTGCTCGTCTTTTTCAAAGGTTTTGGGACATAGAGATGAGTGAGAATCAGTCGTCATCTTCATCACTACCACTGTCCCACCCTTCCTCGTATGCCTCTGCAATCTCACCGAGCGAATTGCTCAATGCCTCACGCTCGTCCAGGCCTATTGACTTGCTAACAATATTTTGGAGACTTTTAATTCTTAAAGCCACAGAAGTATCAGTTGACAGCGAAGTCCGCACAGGCACTGATTTTAGTGATAGGCTTGAAGAGGTAAGCGAGTATATTTGGGGAAAGCTGTCGAGTAGCGAGAATGACAAGGGGGTACGGGTCCTGAGTCGGGTTAGTGGAGTCTGCATGCCTTAATACGAGGCGGCGCCAGAATATATAGTGTGCAGTATATGAAAAGTGACTACGAAGCTCTGCACCACCCTACCAGAGTAAACACATCTGAGGCGGATACGAGGTACTATCAGGGTATACCTTGGGAGCGGGGAGTCGGGTTAGAGAATCACTTACTTGTGCAAGACTTTCAACCCCATTGCTCGCCGCCGAGCTCTCTCGCGGCCATCCAGACCATATTCTTCTTCGTCTACAATGGTGCCCGACAAATCCTTGTCACTCCGGAAATTCTCAGCCTCGCCAAAGACGTGTGTCCTTTTAGTCACTCGGCGTCCTCGGGCTTGATTGGGGTCATCCGAAGGGAAAAGGTCCATGTCCAATGCAGCCGGAGTGTCATCAACCATATCCAGGTCAACCCCCAACCCACTTTGAGATGGGACTCTTGGATCTCTGTTCTGACCTTGCACTTCTAGTCTCCCAGGCCGATCATCTCCATTTAGCTGCAATTTTGGAGTTGAATCTAAGCATATGCTCATTTGAAGTTTAGCTATATTCTGACTGCCATTGACGTTTAAAGCTCCTGCAATTTCGTCTAATGACTGTCGGGGGCAGTTCTGAGCTCTGAGTCTCGACGGCAACGTCATACTTTCTAATGCGGTTGACAATAGCGCCGACACGTGCCAAGGAGATTTCCGGTCAACACTGACGTAGCGCGGTAAGGCATTTGATGGTAGAGCCATAGGAATAAACATTGATGCTTGTGATGAAATCTCTGATATCGATCGTGCGGTGTTGGAGAGTCTGAGATGTTGCTTGTCCTGAAAATACGTCAGTATGCAGTATGCAGCATGCAGGTACTGTCCGAGGCTTCTCATGACGATGATCAGGTACCGTTGGATCTACGGCTTAGTCATGGAATAGGTAGCTACTTACACGTGGAATGCCTCTGATCCCATCCTCCAAGCCCCAAATCCATATTGTTGTCTTTCCATATTCATCTCTTAGACGGTCTATGTACCTGCACGCAAAGCCACCCCAGGCATCATCAATGCTTGCCATCAATTGAATTGCTTGCATCTGATCTGCTTCTTCCACAAAGGGTCTCAGATCCCTGTCTAACAGGTCGTGTTCTTTGTCCAGCGAACTGAAGAGGTCCTCCCCCACACTCCATTTCTCAAAAGACATAAGTGAGGAACTCAACTCATACTCGTTGAGTTGCACAATTGATCTTGGGTGGAAGAATACCCGGTTGAAGTCTGACCAATACCTTACTGATTCTGTTGTGAGCTGCGGGGGAGTAGAACCTTCTTCAAGGCTTTGTTGATATGCACTTCGCTCAATCGCAGCCTGCCGTTGTATGGCAGTTGGTCCATTCCTGCGAAAGTGTGTCAGCCTATATATACTGCAACCGCAAGCTCCGTTGATCGCCTACCAAAGGCTTTGTGGCGTAAGCGCATCCTCTTGAAGTTCGTATAGAGCGTTCAGCTTTCTCAAAGTACCAAAACCACCCTTTAAATCATATATGACTGTCCTAGGCGTAAAGGTATCAGTCCCATCCGCGCCAATGCCAGGACGGAAATGGATATCATGATCAACCAAAGGCTCCTGATCAGCTGAGTATGTAAAGTAGGATTCCTATGCACGTGTTAAATAGTTATTTTTCCCTAATTGAGATTGAATTACTTGAGTGTTCCAGAAGTGCGTAGCCAGATAGTTGCTCCGTTGCCCCAATTGGAGCGTGATAATCTCGTGCATTCCTAGGAGCTCGTAAGTTTCCGAGACAACGTATATGATCCTTAAAGTTGCTGCGATTAGTCTCTATTTATGCATTTGTTCTTGACTTAAACAGACTGTGTTCGTGGGCTCTTGCTGTATCATGTAGGTTGTTCATTTTGCACGGAAACTTTCAGTACAGGATCTCCAAATGTCCGGATTCGGTAACCAGCTCCAAAGCTACCCCACCTCGCCCACACGACCTCGATCACGTTCCTCTCCTGCCACAGTGCTACCCCCATTCTTCGATTCAACAACTGCAAGTAAAACTACAGAAATTTATGACAATCACTTGGGCGGTTACTGTCGACGCCTTGAAAGTTTCTAATTTCGCTGCCCCGCCCATTCACCCGCAGTCGCATCTATGGCGTTCCTGCAAGAGCTCGCATCATGGAAATCACCTCCGCCGGTGGACACAGCTCCTGTACCGAGGATAGGCTTCAAGGCGCCCTCATTACCTAAATTGCAGTTCCCGCGCGGAGATGGCAAGCCAGTGGTGATCACATTCCTCCGCCTTTGTGGTTGTCCTTGTGAGTCCTCCCACTTCATTTTGTAATCATTCGAGAGCCATGATAGCTAACTCATCGACTATAAGTTGCGGAGAAAACTTTCCGTCAGCTTACCCATCTGTCTAACAAACACCCTGAGATAGCCTTCATTGCCGTCTCGCACTCTGATCAAGCCGCGACGGACAAATGGGTCATCTCAGTTGGTGGGGAGTGGTCTGTCGAAATGATCGTTGATACGGAGCGACAACTCTATGCAAGTTGGGGCCTTGGAGTGTCAAGTACCTGGCATGTCCTCAATCCGTGGAGTGTTTACAGCGCCTACAAACTGGCCAAAGACGAGAAGATCTGGGATAAGGGGCCAGAGAGTGGAACCCGGTGGCAGACTGCCGGAAGCTTTGCGGTGGATGCAAAGGGAGTCGTCAGATGGGTTAAGGTTGCTAAGTCCGCGGACGACTTGCCAGATTTGAAGGAGGCTGTGAAGGCGGTCAGTGTTGGTAGTTGAGGATGTGGAACATATCACGGTGTGGTTTTACGTGTCTCCTCCGAAATATGATCTTGCGTTGTGCATCTGTACCATTTTTGGGCTTTTTCCTTCTATAAGAGCGACCTGCGGATAATCATTTGCTTTTTTTGGGGGGGAAGGGGGGAGTTATTAGGCATTTCTTCGAAGGAGTTGCACACAAAGATTATATCCTGCAAAAATATTAACGCTATTTTACTTCATTTTCCTGTATAACAGTATACACCTTGTCAACACAGGTTGTAAGGAGAAATATACGCTCATTTGAGAGTACTTATACTAGATTTATCCTATGCTCTCGATAGCCACTGTATTGTTGAAATAAGACGTTTGATAGAGCGAGAGCATGAGTAAGCAGAGCTTCGAATAAGTCATTTCAGGTTCAGCAAAATGACGGCCAAGTAGATATGCACTAGAAACCAATAGTGTGCCTTAAAAATTGTGCAAGGCAACATGCCAAAGCGCGTATCAAAGATGATTGAATTGTGAAGCAAACTTAAAAGGGGCTGAAACTCGGCGTAAAGATCTGCTGGGGATAAGTCCAGTTGCCAAAGGCGGGTGTCGGGATATAAACCCAGAACAGTCAAACTCGCCTTAAGACTAAAATGACCTTTCAGGATGTCCGTCAAGAGAGGACATCTAAATCTAAATCACAGGAAGGCTTTTCCAAAACATCAAGAGCACGTTGTAACTTTATATGCTCAAGCTGTTTCCATTTCGATCGACTTTGATATGTACAAAGCTGCATTTGTGTCGGCGCCGTCCACCACTCCTACAATCAAAATGCAATCGCTGCCATCTAGTATTCCACAATGGTGTCTCCTCTCCGCTTCCCCCTCATATCATACTTTCCCTGCATGAAATCAGTATCGCCATACGACCCAAGCATCGAATCATTCGTCGCGACTTACGTCTGTTGTATATCCAATGTATCCGACGATCGCAGGGACCACCACCATATACATGAACGTTATCCCAGCTGTTCGCGGCGTCCATCGAAAGTATTTGTGTCGATTCACGTACATATCTGAAATGTGTAAATATGCTAACAGTTACGGCGGGTAAAGAGCTGTGGATCTCACTGGAATATTTGACCAGCGCTGGGTCCAACGTGAGGGCTATCAGGTCAATGTTAGCATTGTGGCTTCTTGAAGGGTTCTTTGAACTTCACGTACGAGTTTTGTGGCCCGCCATGATGAGAGTCGTGGACGGCAACCGCTGCTTTCTTCGTATACAGAAGAACAATGGTCGACTTGGAGTTCGTAGGACCGCCAAGATGAACTAAGCTTAATTGAGTTCCGCTCCGATTCCCCCGCCCCGCCCTGTCTCAGTGATTTGGAAGATAAGAACAGGGGTTTATAACATGAGATGCCGAGGCATTCACATTTTATTTAATGGTCCTCAATGTTCTAGTACTTTCTGGGTTTTGAATTCTCAGAAGCAATGCATAGACTGAGCACAAAGTTATTGGCAAGGTCTCTACTTCAGAGCTAGAAACCTCAAAGCAATGGCATCAGAAGTAGCCCCCGTCGAAGTGACTGCGGTAACATCCGCACATCAGCCAAAAATCACTCTTTATTGGTGCGAGAAGTTGCAATTCATTGTTTAATCTGCTGACCACCATTACAGGCTCGAGCAATCCCGCTCCCAGCGCATTCTCTGGCTACTTGAAGAGCTTAAATTGGACTACAATTTAGAGATATTCCATCGTGACAAGAAGACAAAACTAGCGCCTCCAGAGCTCAAGAAAGTACATCCCCTTGGAAAGTCTCCTGTAATCAGCATAACTCCTCCGGGTTCAACAGAGCCTGTGATCGTTGCTGAAAGTGCTTTAATCATTGAATACCTGTTGGAGCATTTTGGGATGAACAACACAGGCCGATTACTACCAAAGAAATGGAGAGAAGGCCAAGAGGGTAAAGTCTGTGGTGAGACTGAGGAGTGGATGAGATTCAAGTACTTCATGCACTATGCCGAGGGTAGTCTTATGACTTTGATGTTGGTCAGTCTGGTTGCTGGAAGTATGTCTTTCTTTTCATTTCGAAAGTGAATTATCCTTTTTCAGATGCTAATACGAGTGACTACTAGATATTAAGAATAGCCCAGTACCGTTCTTCATAAAGCCGATCACCTCTCGTATTGCTGCGCAGATACACGCAGGATACCTCGACCCAAATCTCGAACTCCACTTCAAGTTTCTCGAAGAGCAGCTTCTTACTGCTCCTAGCGGAGGCGGGTACTTGTGCGGTTCCCTGTTGACAGGGGCCGATATCCTACTAAGTTTTCCATTGATTGCAGCAAAAAGCAGGTCACCGATCCTGACCGAGCAGAAATTCCCCTTGCTGTGGAACTATATCGCCAAGTTGGAGCAGGAGCAGGGATATAAGAAGGCTGTGGATATAATCGTGGAGATGGAAGGAAGCTTCAGCGCGACGTTTTAGGGAAGTGAGAGATTAAGACTGTAAATGTTCATAGAGCTTTGTACGATAATATCCCAAAATAAAAGATACCCCTTACTGCAAGTTGTTGTAGTCTTTTGACTGAACTGTCGTTGATTTGAATGCTTTCTCCAAGCCCTGTCACCTATGGAAAGGAATACTGGTTCGTGAATGATACTTCCCTTGGAGTTGATTCGAGTACTAATTATAGGGTATCACGTGATCATATTCCGGATCATGCGGGGCTGACTCTCAGGCACCAATCCCACTCTACCGCCACGTCTTAGCGCGGGGTATTTTGGAAGTCGACAGCAGTTGGTAGAACAATCACGAGCCAGCCAGATCATTCGAAGGACAGGCATGGTTCGCAAATCCTTTCGTGAGCATAAATTGCTTTCCTTTCCTGACTCGACTCGGACTTTGTTGTTTGTACTTCGCATACATTCTTTCGATTGTTCAAAAGTCACATACAATTACCGCTATCGTTACCTTCAAGGCAAAGACAAAGACTTTCTATTGAAACAAGCAAGCATTCAAGTGAATTTACGGCCTTACAAGTAACGTCACAAATTCCGATTATACACTCAATTGCCTCTTAACAATACCGTCGAAATGGCTACTTCGAATATGCAGTTCACAGACCGTGGCAAGAAGTCCCTGGAGGATGCCATGGCTCTTGCAGAGCAATATGCACATTCACAACTCCTACCAATCCACCTCGCAGTCTCGCTCTTAGATCCCCCACCGGATGAGTCCAAAGACCAGCAAAACACTGGCCACGCATCACACGCTGCTGCTTCTCAATCTCTTTTCCGTCAAGTTGTCGAAAGAGCTCATGGAGACCCTCAACTCTTTGATCGAGCCCTTAAAAAGGCACTCGTCCGTCTACCCAGCCAAGATCCACCACCCGATCAGATCTCTATGTCGCCAGCATTCTCGAAAGTTTTACGGGCAGCAAATGAGCTTCAGAAAACCCAGAAAGATTCATACATTGCTGTGGATCATCTAATTACGGCACTGGCTAACGACCCCACAATACAGAAGGCTCTGGCTGAGGCAAATATCCCAAATACAAAATTATTGCAAGATGCTGTCCAGCAGATTCGAGGTACACGGCGTGTGGACTCTAAGACTGCAGATGCTGAAGAGGAATATGAAAACCTGAAGAAGTTTACAATCGACATGACTGCAATGGCGCGAGAAGGCAAAATCGATCCGGTCATCGGGAGAGAAGAGGAGATTAGAAGAGTTATTCGAATCTTGTCAAGACGCACCAAAAACAACCCTGTACTGATTGGTGAGCCTGGTGTTGGAAAGACCACTGTTGTTGAGGGTCTGGCGCAGCGAATAGTCAATGCTGATGTACCGGACAATCTTGCCGCATGCAAACTTCTGTCACTTGACGTTGGCTCTCTCGTCGCTGGAAGCAAATATAGAGGAGAGTTTGAGGAGAGAATGAAGGGCGTTCTCAAGGAGATTGAGGACTCGAAGGAGATGATCGTTCTCTTCGTAGACGAGATGCATTTGTTAATGGGAGCTGGGTCTGCTGGTGAAGGTGGCATGGACGCTGCCAATCTACTCAAGCCTATGCTTGCACGAGGACAGCTTCACTGCATTGGTGCAACGACGCTGGCAGAGTATCGAAAGTATATCGAGAAAGATGCAGCCTTCGAACGGCGATTTCAACAAGTTCTTGTCAAGGAACCATCTATTAATGAAACCATCTCCATTCTCAGAGGTCTCAAGGAGCGTTATGAAGTACACCATGGTGTCAATATCGCAGATAGTGCAATTGTTGCTGCGGCAACGCTTGCTGCACGATATCTTACATCACGACGCCTACCCGATTCCGCAGTCGATCTCATTGATGAGGCTGCAGCAGCAGTTCGAGTGGCCAGGGAGTCTCAGCCAGAAGTACTAGACTCCCTAGAACGAAAGTTGCGACAGTTGAAGATTGAAATCCACGCTCTCTCTCGAGAAAAAGATGAAGCATCCGTAGCTCGACTAGCGCAGGCTAAACAAGATGCGAGCAACGTCGAGGAGGAGCTTCGTCCATTGCGTGAGAAATACGAAAGTGAGAGGAAGCGGGGCAAAGCCATCCAGGAAGCTAAGCTCAAGCTTGACCAACTCAGGGTCAAAAAGGACGAAGCTACGCGAATGGGTGATGATGGTCGAGCAGCCGACTTGCAATACTATGCAATTCCGGAGCAAGAGGCCCTTATCAAAAAGCTTGAGAAAGAGAAGGCCCAAGCAGATGCTGCTCTCAGTTCGAGCAGTAATCCCGACTCCGGCGGTTCTATGATTACCGATGTTGTAGGTCCCGACCAGATCAATGAGATCGTGGCTCGCTGGACCGGCATCCCAGTAACGAGGCTGAAGACGACTGAGAAGGAAAAGTTGCTGCATATGGAGAAGGCCTTGAGCAAGATCGTTATAGGCCAGAAGGAAGCTGTACAATCTGTATCGAATGCAATTCGTCTCCAGAGATCTGGTCTCAGTAATCCAAATCAACCGCCTAGCTTCCTATTCTGCGGTCCTTCTGGTACAGGTAAAACGTTGCTCACCAAAGCTCTGGCTGAGTTCCTCTTCGACGACCCGAAAGCAATGATCCGCTTCGACATGTCCGAGTACCAAGAACGCCATTCACTTAGTCGTATGATAGGTGCTCCACCTGGTTACGTTGGTCATGATGCTGGTGGTCAACTCACCGAGAATCTCCGCCGAAGGCCTTTCTCAATCCTACTGTTCGATGAGGTCGAGAAGGCTGCGAAGGAAGTGTTAACTGTCCTGTTGCAGCTCATGGACGACGGCCGGATCACTGATGGACAAGGACGTATTGTTGACGCCAGAAATTGCATTGTCGTCATGACGTCCAATCTTGGTGCTGAATATCTGGCACGCCAGAATGCTCCTGATGGCCGCATTGACCCTACGACTAGAGAAATGGTCATGCAGGCTCTACGTAACTACTTCCTGCCGGAGTTCCTGAATCGTATCAGCTCAATCGTCATTTTCAACCGCCTGACACGGAACGAGATCCGCAAGATTGTCGATCTCCGGATAGAAGAGATCAAACAGCGCTTACAAGCGAACGGGCGACATATTAATATCGACTGCACACCAGCCGTCAGGGACTATCTCGCCAGCGCCGGGTATAGTCCTGCATACGGTGCTCGACCACTGGCGAGATTGATCGAGAAGGAGGTGCTCAACAGACTCGCCGTGTTGATCTTACGCGGAAGTGTCAAGGACGGAGAGACAGTAAAAGTCGTGCTTGAAGACGGGCGACTGAGCGTGGTCTCGAAAGATGAGAAAGAGACTAATGAGGAAGAAGATGACGACATGATTGATGATGACATTGTAGAAGAGCTTACTGGCGATGACATGGATCTTTACGAGTAGAATCTTTTTTTTTTTTTTTTGTTAGTTGTAATGTTCACGAGCAAAGAAATAAAAATATCATGATTACGAAGGATACAGAGCATGGCGTCTGGGAATTTCATACTGCTAGACGGGAAATGAGACACATTGAAAAACGTGTTGGATGTGCAGTATCTAAATTAGGTTATGCACACAACAATTAAAAGTTAGAAATAAAAAACGTCTCATTCGCATTCTGACTTCAGGCCACTCTGCTTGCTATGACTGTGATCATACAATTGTGATCTTTATTTCTAGTTCCTAGTTTCTGTAAGGTGTATAACACCCATGCATCATAATTCCACCCTCAGTGAATGACCTCTAAACGCCACCTTAATGCTCTAGAGCAGCTTTAAGCGCTAATTATTTCGCTCACGACATGACTTACCCTTCCGTTGCTACGTCTATTCCATCTTCGCGCATCTGATCGTCGAATCGGGGCTGCTCCGCTCCCTTATTCATATCCACTATCATTGCCAAAGCCTTCCGGAAAGCCTCTTGATCTCCCGCCTCGCCCGTCACCAGTGTACATTATGTCTGCAAGTGGTATTCCGGACCCAGGACCTTGGCCTGGCCCTTGACTTTTCTTGATGCCTTTGGCTTCGAGACCGGCACCGAGGATGTTCATTCGTTGGAGGCGGTGGCGCATTTCTCGTTCGTAGGACTTGGCTGATGCGAGGGTTTGACTTTGGAGAGCAGCTCGGGGAAGGGATGGGACGGAGGTGAGAAGCTGGAAGCATCAATTAGTCATAATTGGGAGGGGACAGGAAGAAGCTTACTCTGTTTTGCTTGTCGATGCGTGCTACGAGAGTGCCTCGTTGGATCATATCGACTAGCTCCTTCTCCACAGACGTGCCAGGACCACCAAAGGCGGCCTCCATGCTGTCTAGGGTAACACAAGAGAATGGGATGAAGTACTGAATGATGCTCTTGCTGCGAATTTGGTGATAGATCTCAGTGATATGTCTTTGTAGGTAAATGTCCAGTAAGTAATCATTTCGATAATTCTCCAGTGTGGACAGGCAAGCAGAGTATCGGCCATTAACGAAAAAAGTGACGGCTCTTCTTATATGCGGCTCCAGCTCCAGGTATGTCCGGAAATTAGAGTTGTCGAGCACCCTTCGTTGCAACTCATCTCGGTCCATAGATGCAAGTGCACATAAACCTCCGTAGACAGCGACGTCATTGGGACTGGCCGTGTCGTTATATCTTGAGCCCATGCCAGAATCGACACCAAGAAACGAAATGGCAGTATCATGAAATTTGCCCTCGGCAAGGTTCGCTAGACCTAGGCTAATCTTTAAATATGGTTGAAGGGCCTTCTCATCTTCTATGGGCTGAGCGACTGCCATGATCTTTTGCACATTGGATTGCACTGTGACCCATTTGCCTTGTTCGATGCAGACGGACATCAAGCGTTTAGAGACGTCCACAATATGCTTTTGAATGAGTACGTCTTGTCGCATCCTGTTGAACGCCTCATAAGACTTGTCTAGTTCGCCAATTTCTTGATAATGGATACCGAGATCTTCGTTGCCCATCTACGTACTACTTGTTAGCTGTGAATGTCTGATTACGCGAGTTTTGTGTGACGTACCCGTATGCTTTCCTTGATAAGATTATTCTTGTACCCCTTAAGCTCATCTTCAAGTCTTCTTGTCTGCAAGTTGTTCTCCCTTACCACGCGGTCCATCCATTCTTTATCAAATATCGCCTCTGGCTCATGTGGCGCGACTGCTGCAAGCTTCTCCTGAGCTAACCTGTAACGATCGGTGTCACGACCCCTCTTCGCTTCCAATACTGCAGCCTTGAGAGCATCAACGCAAAGGCTGACGGAATGCTGGCCAACAAAGAATAGTCGGTCAAATCTTGTTCGACCTGCAATGTCCATGTCAATAACGTGGGCAACATGGTCGAAGGCGTGAAGAAAACCCTGGGGAAGCTGGACATGCCTGTATAGTTTTGAATGTATGATTCCAAATCAAGTTTGGGTGGATCTGTTTTCTGTTAGAGCTCCCAAGTGAGATGCAGCATACTGCTGAACATGCCTATTACAACGATATTGCCATCCCTGCTCAGAACGTCAAAGATCCTATCGTTACCCGAAGGCACAGCCATATTCAGCTGCAACTCGAGCTGACATTCGCCTGAAGATATCAGACTCTGGTGGGTGGTGGAAGCTGTAATAATGGAGAATTTCAAACAGCAGGAATAACTAGGATGCTAGGCTTGCTGCAAGTTCAACCTCAGGCAACAGGCAGCGAGTAGCAAGCAGCGCGCAGCGCCACATACACGTGTCTGCCTTGTCAATGAGGTCAACGAGGTCAATGCGGTCACAATGCGGGGTTTAACACGGGGATACTCCAAAAGTGCGCGCACTGGCGTGTAATCGTGTGCCGTCCGGCGCCCGATGGCGGCCTGTTGATGCTCTTTGATATATCAGCGCTGCAGCGCCATCACCCCCTTTCCTTCCTCTCCATTCGTAAGCACTTGCATAACTAGAGGCCACATCCGATATATCCGGGGGTACTTTCCTCCTTTTCCAGAAGCCAGGAAAGAAGGTGTCCCGTGGTGTTCTGGCTTATTCATCGTCCCCGATCATTCCTATTTGCATAAAGAACGTCACTGTTGTTCGTCTTGATTTTCGATTACGTTTGCAGACTATAGAGCGTGCCTGTTCTCTACCCCTCAGATATCAGCACTAGACATGCAACTTCCGTTTCTTCTACCTTTTCTAGCCAATTGAAGAGTCCATGCAAGCTTGGCCAAGCTATGGCTTCTTCTAACCTCGACGGTCCTGAGCATTCGTCGCCAGAATCCTTTGAAGTCGAAGATGACTCCTCCCACCAGACCTCGTCAGCGCAATGGCCAGTGCAGGATCAAGCATCCCCCGATGGCACTTCGACTTCGCCCTCACAGCCAACTCGGATTGCTCCACCTATGCAAAAGCGACGGCGTGTAACTCGAGCATGCGATGAGTGCAGAAGAAAAAAGATCAAGTGCGACGGGAAACAGCCTTGCACTCATTGTACTGTTTATAGTTATGGTAAGTTTGTCTCTACTTCTAGGTCTCAAGCAGAGATATAAATATTGAGTAGATTGTACATATGACCAGCCTTCGAATCGTAGAAGGAACCCCGCACCACAATACATCGAAGCTCTGGAAAGCCGCTTGCAGCGTGCCGAAGCACTCCTCCGCACATTTATTCCAAACATCGATATCAAAGATCCCAACTTTGACTCTCCGCTCCACCGGCGGCAGGCAAACCCTGGACTGGGAAGCACACTGTCCGATTCAAGTCAGTCGGATGCGACTATTGGTGATAGTCAAGAAGACTCACAAAAAGATGCGCATTTGAGATCTATGATCGAGTCTACTGGCCAACTTGACCTTGACGAACGGGGAGACTGGGATTTTCACGGAGGTTCGTCTGGTGCAGTTTTTCTGCGGCGTATGCGGGAACAGTTTGGTGGTCTTCTTGGTGGAGACGCGAAAGCACCATTTCTCCCTCGACCGCCTCGTCCCAAATCGAGCTTCGATTCCCCTCGGTCCATGGACTCTGCCTTTGAGACTGGCCTCCCAAATACTTCGGATCTACCTTCTAAAGAAAGTGCTCAATTACTGTGCCATTGTGCGTTAAATCGTGGTTGTAGCCTTCTCCGCTTTGTCCATGGACCAACATTCTATGAGATGTTAGACAGAATCTATGAAACACCGCTAGAGAACTTCACCGATGATGAGAATCGATTTCTGCCGCTTCTATATGTTACCCTATCCCTTGGGTGTATGTTCACGGACCATCTGCAAGAAACGCAACATCCAGAGGAAGTAGATTATAGGGCGGGTATTGACCAAGGGTAAGCAAATAATAAAGCAACTCGATTCATGCTAGAGTATTAACAATACTAGTTACAAATACTTCAGGGCTGCTCGATCGATGATGGAGATCACAGAGTGCCGAGATATCACATCTCTTCAGGCCATCCTGTTCATGATTCTCTTTCTCCAAGCTTCATCGAACTTAAGTACTTGTTATTCTTACATCGGTGTGGCATTACGGTCCGCAGTTCGAATGGGAATGCATCGAAATCTTGTCGGCAACTTCAATCTCATAGAGCGAGAGACACGGCGGCGTGTTTTCTGGGTTATTCGAAAAATGGATACATACGTCGCAGCACTTCTGGGCTTCCCTAAAATGCTTAGTGAGGAGGACATAGATCAAGTACTTCCAATAGAAGTTGACGACGAATACATTACTAAGGATGCTATTTTACCAATCCCTCCTGGCAAACTATCTATCTATGTTGCTTGCAACGCTCATACTCGCTTGATGGCAATCCTTGCTAAAGTCATTACGTATATATATCCTATCAAAGGGATCGAGGAGTCTGTTCAGCCCTCTTCAAGTTCAACATACGTTGTCAGTCATGCAAAGATCAGGGAAGTTGAGGGTGATTTGAAAGAATGGCTTGAAAAACTACCAATGGCTTTGCGTCCAAGCGAAGATGAATCCGAAGACATTGTTCGGTAAGTTTCGCAACCATCAACAAGTAACATGATTGGTTCCTAACTATGGCATAGAGTTCGGCAGCTTCTGAGGATGGCATATGCCCATGTGCAGATGATGTTATATCGCCCGTTTTTACACTACGTTTCGAGGAAATGCTACACTGGTAAGTCTTTAAGTGACGATAGATCATATGCATGTGCTGCTGCTGGCATAAACGTATCAAGAAACATTGTGCATATTACCGTCGAGATGAAGAGACGAGGTGTGTTGATTGGAGCATATTGGTTTACGATGTATACGACGTTCTTTGCCATTCTGTCTCTGGCCTTCTTTGTCGCCGAAAACCCAGAAAAGCCAGGCTCTCAAGAAATCTTTAAGGATGCGCTTGCTGGGAAAGACGCTCTTCAAGGATTGGCAAGGAGGAGTCAAGCGGCCGATAGGTGCAACGCTGCGTTGAATGTGAGTCACACCGTTACTGATCCCGGAGCGCTACTAATCGCGTGAAGTCCCTTTTTGAGAATTTACCCGAAAAGCTCAAACGAAGTCAAACAGACCAAAAGTTGCCAAAAAAGAAGCGTTCAGCATCATCTCTAAACCCTGTCATAAAACTCGAAAGTAGGAGTAGTCCTGATATCCACAATTCTGTATCTCCCGTGAGCTCTGTTCAGCGCGCTACTACATTTCCGACACGGATAGATACTACTACATCTCCGAGACAGTCCGCCTCTTTCGATAACCAACGCCATCCAAGCAGTGCAGCACCAGACCAGAAATGGAGACGGAGTTTCCAGGATCTCGTGTCACCCGTTGACGTGTCAGGCACAGGCACTCCTGATTCCACCACGTCAAGCAATGGCTTACAGACCCAAAGGAATTTCCAACAACCTTTTGGTGATCTAGGGGCGATGATGTTCCCATCTGCTGATCCCTTCGCCTACCCAAACCAAGCTATGATGAGTTTCGACAACCTTCAGCAGAAGTCGGGATTTATGGGGAACTCAATCGACACCTCTGTCCCAACTATGTTCATTGGGGGCGGGGCTAACGTCTCAAGTCCTTACGACAATCTCGAAGGACAATTATTTGGGCCATTGCCTCCTTACTTGATACAGACTCAGCCAGGAGCGAATATGTCGCAGATGGATATGAGTGGAATACCCGGATTTAATCCACAAGAGATGAGAAGTCATACAGGTCTAACACCAGGCGTTGGTGTGAATGTGAATTTCGACGATCTTTTCGCTGGGGGCAATGACGAATGGAATAGTATGCTTGGTGATCAAGTATACATGCAATAATACGAAAGGCGGAGTATCATGACGGGGAAGGGTTTGGAAGCATCATTGTTCTCATTACGGGCTTGGATTTATCATCTAATATTTGATGTGTATATTTCGTGCTTTTGGGGGTTATTGGGTGTGCATAGATTCCCGGTACAGTATTATTTTGGTCTATAGAGGATCGCAGCTAATGCAATGAATGAGAATGAATCAAAATCAAGTTTTTATGCATGCTCCCCAAAAATTTACGGGGGGGAATAGTCCTAAATGGTGTTGAGTCATGCCAAGCTGCAACAAATCAGATGTGGGATCGTGGATATTTCAACGGAACTCCCCACACTGGAAGTAACGCCTTCCAATACAAAAGAAGCAGTGAACTTGTCCGAAATCGCTGTCCGAAGTCGGTGCTACCTGAAAACTCTAGTAGCATTGTGGTAGGGCCTTCAAACTCAGATGATCTGGAAGACAGGTTATTCCCCGCCGAGCTTTGCCTTCATATATACAATTCTCCAACATGAGCCCCTTCCAGTGCATCCTTGTACTTCTGCAGCGCCGCATCCACCCTAGCTAGTGATATCCCACCTCTGAAAAGAACAGGCAAGTACTCGATAGCATCTGTTTCTGAAAATGGTCTGAGAAACCTGAACTCTGGCCCGAAGTTGCCGCCCGACGTCGGTGTTACCTAGACATCCCCATTTACGACATAAACAAGTCATCCATGCAAGTTTTAACGAAAACCTTGAGATTTAGCATTGAGTCAAGTAACATATGTCTCATTTGCCCATAGGCAACAGTCTATGCTCTACACAAAGCTTGTAACTGGACTTCTATGTTGCGAGCTTGTCGGCAGTTGAAAAATCATGTGACTTGGCGCCACAGATGCCAAGAGAGTCTCTCTATTCCAACGGCTACTACACCTCCGCCACACATCTCAATCCGCGGCCCTATGGATGACGACGACGTATGAAAGCACTACAATTGCTAATTGAATATCAAGTAAGGCTTTTCCAGATATGTTCGGGTGAGGTGATGAGGCAGATTGAGAAGGTTGAAAATGCGCCTCGCTTCAGACGTTGTCTGCCTCGTGGCTGTGCTTCTGACTCACTCGCCCCAGTTTCCCGCTGCATTCCGCCTTCCACGACCATGACAATTACAACCCCCATCTTTTCTTAGAGTCACCTCTCGTGACTGTATGATGGTCTCACAATGACTCGAAAGTTAGGTATAAAGGTTTGGTGCTTCCACATGGCAATGATTTTCCTTCTCTCTTCACTGCATTAGCGGTTCCTCTTTCGACTTCCTTCTCATAAACCTTCATACTTCTAGTTCCTCAAGGTACAACTCAATTCATTATCAATCATGGTTTTTATAGCCAGTCATCCGCCCTACCATCGTAAAAACCGGCGGCGGGAGCGCCCTGGCGCTCGTACTCGCAAAGCTCTGTCGATGAGGGAGAGCATCCAACATGATTTCGAGGAGGGGATTTCGGTTGCCCGTGATTGCTGCCTGTGGCTACCCTCCGAGAAATATCCCCAGTTTACTTGCGATTGCTGGCGAGCAGAGTACGACAGAGAGCAGCTAGAGGATGAGCAGGTTCGCCTCTTTGGCGGGGATGTGGGTGACGACGTAAGTCTCCTACCTGCGATGCTGGAAGTCGTGCGCTTCCTCTGGGGCGACATCGATTACATCGATCCTTGACATATACTCCCCTCTCATATCTTCATGGAATGATACCAGTCAATGTTTGAAGTTATGCTTACGCACCTTTGCGAGAGCAGGAGTTGCGCAGGATGGGAATCCTCTACGGAAAGGACGAAGACGTCCTGTCCGAGTCCCAGTCAACTATCAAGCCAGAAGTCCCATCAGAATTCTACATCCGGCCCGCGAGACCCAAACGGCACTCCCCCGCATCAGGCGTCCAATTCCAGCTGCCCGAATACCTCGCCACCTCTCTACTAAGCGACAACCCCTCAATCGCACCCTGGCTGCTCGCCCAAACCGCCGGCCCCTCACACCCGTCCTTTCCTTCACGCATAACGATTCAACATCGTCCCAACTACATCTTCACCACCCCAACCCCACAGTCCTTACCGCCAAGTCTTACGAATTCAGTTATCCCTGATATTTCCCGCGTGGCGTCACCATTACTATTTCCTCTGGAGCACGACGACGAAGAGCTCTCAGACGCGACATGGGATTTCATCACCAGCAGCACCCGCTCCTCCGCTCCGCCTTCCGAACCAGAGACGTGGATCCTCCTGAGTGACGACTCGTAACAGATCCGTGCGTGTATCCATGTCCAGGTGGGGCCTCTGGATTGCGCGGGTTGGTCCTCTATACTCTTGCCACACCTGAGTCTTGGTTGGTGGTCGCGAAGGCGAGGCATCTTTGAGAGAGGAGAGAATGAGAACAAAAAGCGAGGCAAGGAGAGCCGAGCGGTATGCTGAAGTACGGTATACTTAAAACAAAAAAAGGAATGAAAGGGGAAGGAAAGTCGGGGATTAGACAGTTGTGTGCTCACGGCTGGCACCGTTGGAGCTCGCTGTCTGGTTCTCGCTCAGAGGAGGGTAGAGTGGGATCGTGGCCACCGCTGGAATGGCGGGGGCTGAGTGAGTGGATGTTGCTGTGTGTTTGAGAGACTATATAGCGTCCAGAGTATATTAGTAGTCGATGCTAATAATGCATTCTTGTTACGGACAAATATGTATGTCTGTGCCAGTGGTATGTAACATGTGATTGACCATAGCTTTTTTTTAATGCCAGAATTTCCTAACCATACGCGCTACTTTGTATCACCCATATACGTCTATTCGGGACTTCCGCGGATGATCCGGCACGCCTCCTCGCCTTTGGGAGCAGTGGTAAGGATCTCATATCCATCCTTTGTGACGAGGATGTCGTCTTCTATCCGCACGCCACCGACAGGGTAGTATTTCTCGAGGAGGGGGGCGTTGATGTATATCGAGTGGCGGGGGAGAAATAGCTGAATTTTGGTGGTTGATTAGCTAAGTGTTAATTTCTTGACTCGTCTTGGCTTGAATACTTGTGATGTATCTTTAGGAATGGTGTTCTGTGGTACTAGTGGTGGCAATACAATAGGGGAAGGGGTATAGCTTACATCCCAGGTTCAATGGTGATAACCATGTTTGGTTCCAGAGTCACCAGTCTGTCGTACGGCGTGGAGGTGAGTGGGACCTGGAAGGGCGATTTTTGCCGTCGCATGTCGTGCATGGTGGCTGTTTCTGCAAGTAACCGTTGGGTACGCGAAACGTCGTGAGTCTCGAGACCAAGGTGGTGACCTAACTTTTGAGAGGAGTAAGTCAAATGGAGACGGTAAGTGAGATGGTTGAGACACATACACCGTGCGGAAAGAATGCTATGCCGGTTTGTAATACAGCCTCAAAGGTCCCATTATGCAATATGCCGAGTTTCATTAAACCCTTGACTGCAATCTTCAAGGCCAGCAGGTGCAAGTCACGGAAGATAACTCCGGGTTTGACACGTTCAATACATCTCTCTTGCATTTCCTTGGCAATATCATAGATCTCTTTAGCCTCCTTAGAGAAAGTCCCTGAGATTGGGAAAGTCCTCGTGACATCAGATGCATAGCATTCCCATTCGCAACCGGCATCCAAGCAAACAAGCTGCCTGCCTTTCAACGACTGATTGTTCGCAACATAGTGAAGCGTGCTCGCATTCTCGCCAGAGCCTGCGATAACCTCATAGGCCTGCTTCTTTGCGCCTGCAGACACACAACTCGCCTCAAAAGTAGCCTCAATTTCGGTTTCATTGGTCATGTCTGCAAGATTAGCTAGGACCGCACGATGAGCCATGGAAGTGATATCATTAGCACGGCGGATCAGCCCGACTTCATAATCGCTCTTGATTACTCTTGCGGCCTCCATGGCTGGTTGGAGAAGTTCCCAGTCCATAATAAGCTTCTTCTTCTCCAGGACTGTTTCCAAGGCGGAACCCATGTTTACCAGTTGCGGGCTTTGCTCCTGATGAAGGATGTATAATGTGGTTGTCTGCTTCGGGCTGTTTATAAACCATTTGATGATATCGCTATTGACTCCGCTAGTCAAACCAACATAGTCGACGTCGTACTTCTCCTCACACTCCTCAACGCTTGGAGTCGGCCCAAGCCAGATCACCTCTTTAGGATTGACAGGAGGAATATACAAACTTAGATGGTCCCTTTCGATGTCATATGTCACAATGCAGTCCTCAAAGTCTGCTCCGCTCAGGTAATAAAAGAAGCGACGCTGTCGAAACGGCACTGGCAATTCAGAGTCTTCAAGAAGCGCCGACTGTTGTCCAAGCAGATATATCAAGCCGTCCTTGACGCCCAGGTGCCTGGCAACAGAGCGTGCATGTTGTTTAGCTTCATGGAATCAGCTAAGTTACAAATTCCAAGTCCTGCAAATAAAAATAAACTACAGAACGATGATTGTATCAGCCATCCTCCAGCGAGGATATCAGAATTAGACCATATGCAGATGAAAATAAAGAGATATATCGAGGCGTCCATTACTAGACCATGCATCTCAAAGGAAATAATTTCCTTGTCGCTTGGAGTGTGGTTACTGCAGCACATGGCCTAGCGACTATATTCTGGAACTGATCGAAGAGTCTAATTACGACAAACCGCTCATTTAGGAGCAAGGATGCATATCTTTGTATGAACTAGCCAACAAGCGCACGGCCGATGATTTGAAGTATGACTCTGAATATCACGAAGTAATGAACAGTTATCAGAGGAATGAGAAAAGCTACGTACCAGGATACTTGTCGAGTGTTGATGTCCCCAAGTTGATAAGGCTGTGCATCCTTGGTATTAGTAAGGTCATTAGATAGCTTGGCAGTAATCTTACAGTGCATCGAATTCTTTTATATATACCAGGTTATCTGATACCTGTGTATTCTGCGTAACTGGATCCATATTGTCATGAAGAGTTGATCGCTTTGTGGGCCAAATCGACATTCAAGTACGTCTAGACGGGTGATGCTAACAAAGGAGGGAGTTACCCCAGGTTTAGCGGCCGTCTAATTAGGCGCGGCGTAGGCGCACGAGCCGTCTTCTGTCTCGCACAGTCATGTTGGTTGAGCCGCGCTCCATCTAGGCGGTAGACCTCTAGACTAATCCTCTTTTCTTATTCAGCCTCATGTAGCGGTAGCCTTCTGTGTGCCACAGCGCAGCTCCATACGAAAGTGCTAAGCGGACTACTGCTTGGTATATAAGTCTAGCTTTAAGCATTGTAGCAACCCAGGTTGAGGCTGTTGTACGCTGTAGTGCTAGCATTTGGGTGCTCATTTTGTCCTTAATAGCCTTTTCATAGGCTTTCCAGTGTAGTTTAGAGTCAAGCTGTAACCCTAGGATACGTACGACAGGTTCTAGTTCTACTACCACTCCCCGTAGCCTAACTGGCGCGTGCAGATCGATGCGCCAGCGTCTAGTAAGGTGGGTTAGGGTGTATTTGTTAGGTGCAAATCGCATTCCGTGTGTACGAGCCTAGTTTAAGCATTGTTCGTGTGCTATTTCGCAAAAATAGCGCTGGATCCCACTGAATTGGGCAGCCGAAACACCACGACTCGCTGGTTTCTTGTAAAATAAATAGTAGATATCTAACTTGCCCCTTTAAATATTTAAAATAGCTAGAATATTACATGTTGAGGGTGTTGTTACCGGTTAGTTACCGCTAGTCATCAAAGAGGACCGTGCCCACAACTGTGCCATACAAATAATTTCGCCGAAAACTATGCCAATAACTAGGTTTTTGTATAATAAGTGAGCTTTGCAGGCATACACATGCGCGAAAATCTTTTTCTGTGACATGTGTGATAACCCTTATGTCCAGGTTGAATTCCACCTACTTTTTGACTATAAACCTGTACAAATAATACAACGATAGCAATAGCAATAGCTTCTGCTTATGGAAAGGCCTTAGACAACAAGGCAAAGCTCAATGGCGCTTTGAATTCAGTGTTGATGTCTCCATTCAAGACGCAACTGCTAAATATAGCAAGTGCTTACAAGAAGCCCTAGCGGGACTGGAAGGTAGATTTACTTGGTTTAACAGCTTCTCTGTCTTATTGCCTTGTATTCTAGCCATTTTACTAACATTCACATAGACTTTTTGCGCAAACACGGCTTCGCGACGGGGATATCGTTCGGAGGATAAGGTCTGTCTTTAGCTACGGAAAGAAGTCTTCTTGCGCCAAGTAGCTCTACAGAAGCTGAAGAGAGTTCTTAGAAAGCGCAAAAGAGGAGGAAAGAGTAAGAGAACTGCTGCTGTCAACAACAACAGCGGCATAATAATAGAAGACGCTGCTTATAAGGGGGCAAAGCTGTTAGCAGCCCAGCTTAATATACCAAGCAATAAGCTGCTAGCTATGCTAGCTAACGACTTTAAGTATTAACAATGTCGATGCAGAGGCTCATCTGCTTATAGAAGGTAGTCTATTGAAGTAGACTACAATTAACAGGCATATGTTTGTTACGGCCTGGGTGCTCGCTCCTGAGAACTGCAGTTATTGGACACCCCAACCTCGTGGCAAACTTGATGGCAATCGCCCATTACGGACTGTAACGCACGTGACCGCTGAACTCTATATAAAGCTGTCTCTAAGCACTATTCTCTTCTTTCCTTAGCTTTAGATTCTTGTATCATAGGTTGCCAATTGAACAGGTTTTGCACTTCGCTGTCGCGTCCCAGCTTCTATATTGACTGACGCAATTTAGCTAGTGAGGGAGCGGTGGTAGTAGGGCAGTGAGGTCTACTACTTAAATTCAACATTAATTGAAGTATTGAATATAGCAATCAACTAAGATTAAAGATCATTTATCATGCCAGAAGAGCTAGAAGTCATAGAAGGTATGTAGATTAGTAGCAGGGCTGTGATTTGGTTATAGTTAACGTTGAATGTTAGAGCGAGGCAGGAACTCAAATTGCGGCCAACAATGAATTCTACTACAACTTAAACTATAAGTGTGACGATCGTCACATGTATACGGCAACTATTGCCTCCGGCCATATTAGGGCCATATCAGGGGCCACGTCAGGGGCAAATGAACGGCTCGAGTATATAAAGGTCTACTTCCCCCTAAGGGACTCTTCTTCTTTCCTTAGCCTAGTATCTTCGATTAGTGTAATCTACAAAGTTTCCTCTGAAGCATTTCGTATAAATCGTAGCATAACCTCGTCCACATCATAGCGCTTTAGTCCGAGATGCCGTTAATCGCAGCGTGAACCACCGTTTCATTGCGGGGGAGATGGCATCCATGCTTGTGGCTGCATTCGAGCTTCACCGCAGTGGTTGAGAAGAAGGTGGGCGAGTCAAATGGTGGAGAAAATTGACTACCATCTGATATTAGCCTCTTGCCTTGCTTTTAAGACTAATCTGAGTGATTGAGTTGAGGATTTTAAGTGAGGAGGACTTACGCAGGATCCTGGAACTGGTGAGCAAGCTGAAGAGTAAAGTTGCTTCCACTGATGTAGGAGCTGAAATACCACTGCCAAGTTTCTGGACTGCTGGTTGTATCACAGAAGATATAACTGGTAGGGTAGTTGGTGCTATTGGTAGAGTCCAACCATGAAGTAGTACAGCAGGTACTAGTATTGGAATTTGGGTCGCTCCAGCGAACTGATACGAGAGCTCAGTTAGCTGATACTCTTATGGCAGCAACCTTACGCTCGGCTAGGTGTGAAGAGTGAGACTTACAAGTCGTCGCACTATTTAGTGCACCAGATTTGTCCAGGAATGAGTGAGTGTAGATGTTGCTAAGCAGCATGTCCTTGAACGTGGAAGCAGTACTGCGTCTTCTTGCAGCAGATCTCGGCGAGCGAGGCTCAGTGACGCCGGTGGAAAGGCTTGTTTCATAACTAGGTTTACAATCACCAATAACTGCAAATGCCATGAGCAGCACGAACGAAATAAACGAGGAGAAGCGCATGATGAATGAGCGATGTACTGTGATGGACAGTAGCTGGCCTGAAATAAATCAAGCTTTGTGGAGGAGGTAGGAGGGTAGAGATCGACAATGGGAACGAAGAGAGTGAGGTGAGGTCCTGGGCAATTGAGCCAACTCTATGAAGTCGAGGTTTATGCGGCAGATCCCTTACGGCAACTCCCTTAAGGCATGTAACGTATCATACATGTGACAAGGCACGTGATATCATCATTGTTTGAACGAAAGGGCCAGAAAGAGATGTATATAGGAGTCGATGAGAGGAAATAAGTACATTTTTAACATGCTATGAGAGTATAAAAGGAGGTTGGAACAAAGTTATTGAAGGATTCAGTCCATGATATCCGAAGCGGCGGAGTTAATTGGACAGGAGTACTGCCACTGTCAAAACGTTGTCATCCTTTTCGCCGGTCAGCGTTAGCGATCTTTCGTGCCGGGTTTGCAAATTTGGAGTACCATGGCATACAGTAAACCATTCGGCTGTTGAGGTACCAGGTGCCTATCCTGGCACGTGAAGACTTGGCGGCAGCTTGCCTGATAGAAAGCACCAAGCAGTAGAAGCAAGAACCAGAGATTCATGGACGACAACTCGACGGTGTTAGGCTATTAGCATCTTCCACGCCGATGGAAGGCCACAGCATTCAACGGGCCGCACAGAGCCTCACAGCATCTTGTAGTATGTAGCTCTTGCACGTGTTTTGCCAATCATGCCCCTCATATTCTAGGGTCCCATGTGTAGGAAATGGCAAATTGACTCGACTGTGAAATAGTATACGAGCCTGAACTTGCGGCGACAAATGCTGTTGATCCTGCTGGCAATGTTGCCACAGACAGGGCTTGAAAGCTGTTGATTATATGCATACTTCCGACAAACTTGAGGTCAATTGGGTGGGGAAGATATGTAGGTAAAGGCAATATGTTGTACCTCAACGTTGTATTGATGCACAGGCTGCAGGCTATTAATAGATTGGGGAGCTGAGGGCTCATTGCTTAAGGGCCGGCATGCCATAAGCAAAGATCGCCACAAACTGATTGAGCCTGCGTGTTCGCCCGGGGTTAAGCTACTAGGTACTGTATAGCTATCCTCCTCCTGCGGTGGAAGGAAGAGTCAATACTGCTCCAAACCGGCTCTATCCTATACGGCTAATAGAAATGTCCTCTAGATCAAGAAATGGCTGCGCATTGAAATGTCTCTTCCTTTTCTATCTTTGTCCATCATCCATCATCAATCAGCTACCCCATCACTCAATGCATGCTCTAGAGTGTAATCTGCATGGCCCGTCTGACGCCCCTCCATGTCCCGCCGAATCAATGGCGAATATGACTGTACCCTGTAGGCCCCATATGGAGGCTGAGCATCTCAAAATGCCTTTCCATCCACCGGCATGAGCTGTCCAGCTCCGAGCGACACCCATTGAGGCAAAGGCCATCCCAAAAAGACGTAGTTGTGTGTATCATCATCCATCGTTGTCTACCGCAAGCCGCGTATACACTGTGATGCAAAACACTGAATCCTTCAGCGCAGTTAAGTTCGTTCTAACAGCGCCAGGGTTCAGCCCGGCTACGTGCTACTGGTCTAGTCAACTAGCAGTTGCAGTGGGCCTGAACAAATCCCCGCCATCAATCCAAACAGATTCGCCGTCCTCGTGAGCTTCGGCCACGACAGTGCGCATTCAATGCCCTTAGGAATCAATATCAGACATAGCAATCGTTCGCAGCAGGCGCTGGATAATTCGCTGGCTCAAGCGCAGGCACAGGCACAGGCTCAGGCACAGGCTCAGGCACAGGCCCAACGGGGTCCGCCTCTCAATCAGCCGTCGTCCTCGATCGGTCCTGGCGACGAAGATAAAGTTTATGAGGCAAGGAGCACCCAGCCCCCGTCCTACGTCAACCCACGCGTCGACGTACCTGCGTACCTCCCCACGAATAACGGGCAGGGAGGTGATAGAAGCGCATATCAGGAAGCTGCTGGTGGACCAGCGCGGTCGCAATCACATCGCGTCGCAACAAACTATCCTCATCTACAACCCCTCTCTTTAGCAGGCCCGCCACGAGGAGCTGTAGACGATCAAGTATTGGCGGACTACGGGACTTCCTATAACACTGGCCCAGGCCTAAGCCCAAAGCCCCAACAGGCTGCTATCGAGAAGAAGACCAAATCGCGCTCCTTTTTCGGTTTCAATTCCAAGTCTACACGCGCGGCTGAACAGCCTACTTTGGCAGAGCCACAGAGTGCCTATAATAATCTGCAGGGACTTGGTCGCAGGATTTCGATTAGACATAAAGAACATCCATCCGTAATTCAATCGTCAGCACAAAACACGTCCAGTGATCAGCAGCAACAAATTCCAGGGTGGCAGTCAGGGCATAGCTCTGAGTCGCAGCTACCCTCTCCGAACGAGGGTGACGAAGACGATAGCAGTGCGGGTCGATATATCATTCATTCTTCCGATCAAGAACGTGTCAGCTTACAGGAACCCAGCCACGACCAGCTCCAGAACCCCACCATTCGACTGGGTGGGAGTGACCAAGAGTCCACTGTACGTCTAGTTGATGAAGGCGGCTGGCATTCTCAGTATCAGCAACAACCTCCGCAAATTGTCACCCAACAGCAGTGGATTGCCCAGCAGAGTCAGCAAGTTGCCAGTAGCCCGGTTCAATTATCCCCCGTGGCCCAGCAGCAGAACGAATACCAACCATCGAATCCACACCCTGTGCAATACCAGACCTACCCCATCCCGTCAAATCCGGGAGCTTCTAATACTCAGTTTCGCTCGTCAACAAACCCCGAGGTTATATCTCAGCTGTCGCATGATTCTCCAGTAGAGGCAGGCGACGAACAACGGCCAGTGTCTGTACAGAGCAACAACCAAACACCGACACCTGGTGGTAACTACGCCACACATCTGCAATCAGACTACCCGCCACGGATCACTTCAATACAAGGTCAACGACCACAGTCTCAACAAACTGCAATGCCTCCACCAACTGTGCCTCCTGGGCCGAACCGTAGGCCTGCAGACGCGAAGCAGCCGCTACAACAAGATTCACGTAACAATGGCCCTCCCCCAAGTTACAGTCAGCAACAATTTCCTGGCCCGAACCAAGGACCAACCTCTGGATCCGGAAATCCGCCCCAACAGCCTCCTCAAGCCCAGCAGGGCGCAAACTATAGAGGTTCCGCTCTGCAACGAGAGTATGGGCAACCTGGAGGGACAGGGGAACAAGGCAGAAGCACTCCTCCCTTACCTGTAGAAAGAGACAGAGAGCTTACGGAGACGGATAAAATAGGCATGTCTTAATTTGCGACTCAGACTTGTGGGCCTTACTAACCTGAATTCAGTCATTAAATACAAGAAAGTCAAGGGGCTCTATTTTGAAAAGCTAGCTCAGGTTGAGCAGTTGCAAAACACCCTCGCAAACCAGAGATTGTCACAGTCTCGAACATCTTTGGATGACAGTGAATATGCTACGCGATTCAATCGATTGGATGGTGCTATAAAGGAAATTGCTTTCAGCATTCGTAAAGACTGGAAAACAATTCCGAGATGGCTTGGGCCATATGTCAATCAAGATGCACAGAAAACAGGCACGAAAGAGATGACGGCCGTGGGACGAGCTGTCATATCGCGGTGGATTAATGAGGAGATCTTCAGCAAATGTTTTCACCCGGGATTAGACATGGGACTCAGCTCTGAGCTTAAGAGGATTGAGCAGAATATTCGATTTTTTGCGTCACCGTCAACAAATCAAGAAGAATCCGATATGTTGACATCAAAGGTGGTACAGTGGAGGCTGAGCACTATCGAAGGGCTAGGATACAAGTTGAACTCGTCCGATAGTCACGAGACCAAGGCAATGTTTACGCAAATGGCTGTTTCCAATCTGACAGCTCATCTCATCCAACACTTGCAGGAGCCTGCGCCACAAGGTATCGAAGGCAACGCGACTTCCATAATTGAGCTTGCAATTGGAATCGCGTCCCACTTACCACTGGAAAGTCGGGACATCTCTATTGTATATCCCTTACCCGGTGATTCCGTCTTGCCAACATTCAAAGTCGAGCCACCGCTGCCGGCTCTTGAAAATCCTGGCCTAGACCCTTCAAGCGACGTAGACGGAGGCAGTATGCAAAGCGACAGCAAGGACCAGAATTTAGAGGCAGATGGAAAAGGGGAGACTCCTGGCCAAAAGCTAAGCAAGAAGCCTCAAGATAAAGGTAAGAATCCGCCTCAGCTCCAAGCCCAGAATTCAACCAGCGGAAAGAAAATGTCTATCAGCGGGGCCGGCGCAGGGGAACCTGGTCAGGAGAAGAGCAAAGATCGCGGAGATGGAAATCCAAAGATCAGATTCGCTGGTTTCGTTGGAGTGGAAGTTAGAGGAAGGCAGTGGCTGGTTAACCCGCCAATCTGGACCATCTAGTGGGTGGCTTTTGGGCTTCTGAGCTTGAAGCTGGTGTAAATGAAATGGGTAGATAAGTAGCAAGGGTGTGGATCTTAATTATGAGGATATGAATGTCAATGATACCATTTTTGTTACACTTTCCACTCCGTTATTCGGATTCATAAAGTGACCCATCTCTAAATAACACCAGCCATGCAACTCAAAGACCTCAGACACAGCTCAACGCCTCTTCCTCTTCCTAAAACAAACGCTACTAATACTCTGCCCCTCCCTTCCCCCAAACCTAAAACTCCTATACTTGATCGTCGTCTCAAACACAAACTGCCACTCCCCTTCTTCCCCATCCCCTCCCCCCCGGCCTTCAAACCAACCCCGCAGCTCCTCCTCCGTCCAATTACAACTTGTAACCACAAAAAGGCCCTCGTCTTTCACCAGCGGAAGAATTCTCTCCTCGTAGCCTTCGCACAGCCTTTCCCGGCCAGAAGAGCCCGGGAGGGGGTCGGAAGAGAGACTGATGGCGTCGAAAGTGCCTTTGTCGAGAACCACATCGTAGCCTGAGGCGTTAGGGGGCGTGAGGAGCGGGTGAGGGCCGTGAGGGGAGGAGGGAGCCGGTAAAGGTGACATGATGTCGTAATGGACAAATTCGATGGGTGGCTCGACGGGAGGGACGCGGGAGGCGGCGATGCGGCGCGCGAATTCTATGCTCTTCTGCGAGTAATCCGTCCCCACCATCCGTCCCTGAAAGCCCCTCGTCTTCGCCTTCCTCGTCCGCTGTCCCTGCCCTTCCTCCTCGTCATCATCCTCCCCATAACTCTCCCTCAGGCGGAAAAGGAAATGCCCATTCCCCGTGCCAACATCGAGAAAGCTCGTCCTTTCAATATCAAGACCCAGCGATGGGGAGTGCAGGAAAGCAAGGACTTTGTCTTCGGCGGCTGAGTCGTCGAACCAGATGGTGCCGAGGTCGGAGGGGTCGGCGGCGTGGTTGGAGATTTCGGTTTCGTAGAGGTTGTCCCAGCTGCGAGGTAGCGCGAAGTTAGCGTAACTTGTAAATGGGAGTCTGAAAGGGCAGCTGGAGGGGTAGTGGTTTTGGGGGCGGTACTATTCTTTCGTGCCTAGGGGAGAGGGTTCTAGGTGAGCTGGTTTTGGTGGGGATTGAGATTCCATATTTGAAAGTTATCGTAGCAGCATACTAGTTGTATCTTACAGTGATATGGGAAGAATTGGAGAAAGACAGGGTTGTGTGAGTTATAGGGAATGTGCCGGGGGTATATTTGATGAAATCAGAATTTCAGCATTTGGGCGGTCACATTGAGGCCAATCACGAGCTGGTTCACAAGCCGTTCTTAAGATATATCTGAAATCTTTCCTATTCACGTGGTATCTTACAAAGCTGGAACTTTTCTCATAGGGTCATGAGACAATGCTGGTATCCCTGTTCCCGTTCTAGAACAATGACAGCAAAGTGAAGTCTTCTTTGAACTTAGATGTCAGACTGAATTAACATCTCTAAGTCTATGGTGAAGTGTGCATGGCATCTCCTGAAATTGAACTCGCTGCTGTTGTGGCAAAATACCGCACATCGACATCATCATCCTTCTGTAAGTTTTCCAGGTTCGGAAGGATTCGCTCTTGGATGAGTTGGAGGCCTCTTGGAGAAGGATTTGCAGAGGTGTTGCCTGACTTCTCCAACGTGTAAATAGTGCCTTCATCGGGCAGTCGCTTTAGGACGTCGATCAGAACGGCATACGATTTCGCGACATTAAACCGAATGTTTGGAATCTCATCAACAACAAGCTTGTCCATCATAGGCAATATCGAATTTGATATTACATCCAGGCTAACGACAGTTGCAAGGGTCTACGACGTGTCAGCAAACTCTTCCAGCCGATTTGGATCGAGAAGAACTTACCGTGATTGCAAAGCATGTCGTCATACGGTAGAGGTAATTTGTATGACTTCCCATCAACATCACTCTAGGAATGATAGCCTCACTCGCCCATTCAACCCCAAACACTTCCGTTAGCTTCTTGAGATTATGCGTCGCGGCTTCTCGGATAGAGAAGACAGTGTCACCCAACCAACTCATGCATAGGTTGCTAAGCTTCTCGTCGAAGAACTTAACCCCAAGCTGGCTAGCAAGGAGTGGGATATATTCAATAATAGCCAGTCTGACCCGCCATTGTTTATCCTCGGCAAGTTGCATGATCGCGGGCAGTAAAGATTGGGATAGGAGATCAATGCCAATGACTGTGATCGCGATTAGATTTGCCATCACGAGATTAGCGAGGTACTAACCTTGGTTGACTAATTCGAGCTTGGAGATGATGTGTAGGCGGACGTCGGGAAACTCGTCTTTAAGCATTTGAAGGAACATAGGAAGAAGATGATCAATAGTCCTAATCCAATTTAGAACTGCCTTCCTCTTAATATACGTGTAGGAGCTTACTCTTGTTTGCCAAGAATTGGCGCGAGTCCACTGATCTGGGTGCCAAGAGCAGCACGAACATGCTGGGAGCTGTCTGAGACCAGGTCCTCTATAGTGGTCATGATATCATTTAATAGGGTTGTTCTGTCCAGCAAACCACAAAAACCTATTGGTGTCATCAGTAACCAATGATCTACGGATGACGTAGAACTCCTTACCGGGGATCTGCCCTGCAATGGCTGTCCGGACTTCTGCTTCTGTATCCTTAAGTAGCTTTACGAACGCCGGAACGAGATCTCTTGTAACGACTTCATCATCAACAGCTTTCGCAATCTGTGAGGCGTTAGTGAATACTGGTATGCTACACTGCTCGATAGTATTGACCTTTTCGAATCTATCTGCGACCATATATCTGACCCTCCAGCTTTTATCATCAATGAGACTCCGTAGAGCTGTGAGCAAAACACCATGACTTGACTGTTGTTCTTTTGGCACGACCTCAGCAATCGCGATTAAAATCTCAACTGTAAGTAACCGAACGCTATCCTGATCATCACTTGCAAGATGTTGGAAAAGGGGTATCATTTCTTCGACAACGATTGTAGCTGGCATCTCCTTAACGAATTTGGCAAGGTTGTTTGCAGCCTGTCTTCGAACCATGGGTGTTTCGTCGTGAACAAGAAGTCCGAATTGCTGCCGAAGTTGTTCTTGCATAGGTGGTGACGCCTTCTTGTATGGGACATTATAGAGGCCTGTCGCTGAAATTTTTGATGTGAACCAGTCGGCTTTGGAGAGGCTGATGGTAAGAGGGATGAAATATTGTTCGACTTGTTGGGGAGAAAGCTCTTCACATATTTTATTTAAGGACTCGACAGCCTGGAAACAGTCAGCTACAGCTCACCGGCGGCTCGGGATTCTATCCTACCTTCTCACGAACAAGCGGCTCCTCAATCGCAGCAAGGTTCTCTAGCGGTGATAACAGAACGTGTCCCCACTCTGGGCCACCCACATACTCTACGAAGTTACCAAGCTCTTCACTCAGGGCCGTCAGGACTTCATCCTCATCTTCTACAGACTCTGAAAATGAATTAGCTAGATTAATTTCACATTCCGGTCCTCTGATTGCATACCATCAAGAAAGGGAATCAGTTCATCTCTGGTACGCTCGGCTCCCAGCGCAAGTGCGATGGTGGAAAGGCGGTGGATAGCATTAAGCCGGAGGAGGACATCGTCGTGCTACTCACGGGTCAGCGCTTAGGCCGGAGTAAATATATAGCACGCCCAGGAACGGACCTTGAGCTCGTCAATGAGCACAGCTATCGGGTACAGCTCAGAGGTCTTATCTTCATCAGCCATGATGTATGGTGGCTTCAAAGAGCTTGAAGTGAAATTGGTGAATTTTCTTCAGGCCAACGCAGCTAGCGTTCGTCCGACCTATCTGCCCTGTACTTCTGTTGCCAGTGCTTGAGTTGATCGCGTGAGAGCTTCGAATGACTCTGCTGGCGGTGGAGGTACAATTGTGGAATAAAGAGGGAATAGGTAAGGGCAAGAGCGGCGCGATGTGCAGATCTAAATCTGCCAATGTTAGCGCCGATGGTTACGCGCTCTCGAAGTGGAAACTGGGGAGTGTGAGGCGCGGGGTGATTTCGACATAAGATGACGGAGTGCCTAAACAGCCAAACGCGGAAGGGCTAGAGCAGAGGATCTGATACAGGCTTTGTATGATATAAGACATACCAGTTCAGCAAAATAGAGGCCAATGTCGCCGTGAGTGATTACGTATGAGCAGGCTCAGGAATGGAGAGCTTTTTGGTTGTTGATCTGATCCGCTCATTTACCTTGCCCTGTCTGTGGATGCCAATGCGAAATAGAGTTGCACGTAGCGCACGGGCCAGCCACCAACAACCTTGTCGCGCCTAAGGCGTCAAGAGATCAGTATTGACTCAGAAATTCACAAAAATTATAGAAACGCGCCGGGTAATTTACAACACTGGGCAGGACAAAATATTGAAAGCAGTTACCGAAATCTGCTTGGGCAGGTCATATTCCTTTTCAGGCAACCGTTCAGCCGCCAAAATGCCCACCATTGGCGTGGACAAAGCGGAGCTCTTCAAAGCTCTGGGCCAAGAGTAAGATCATACCAATGAAGCTTGAGACTTTTCATATGAAAGAAGTTAATTGAATCATCAGATATACAACGGAGGAGTTCGAGGAGCTATGTTTCGAATTTGGTATCGAGCTTGACGAGGACACCTCGAATTCAGAGCGCCCCATTGTCAATGGCAAACAGGAGCCACCACAGTTAAAGATCGAGATCCCCGCGAACCGGTATGACATGCTATGCTTTGAAGGCATAGCTCTCATGCTCAACATATTCCGGGGCAAGACTTCACTGCCAAACTATAGATTGGTCAAACCGCAGGGTGGAAAGCTGGAGACTCTCACAATACATAAAAGCACGCTCCAAGTACGGCAATACTGTTCAGCAGCAATTTTGCGTAACATCAAGTTCACGCAAGAGAGCTATGAATCTTTTATTTCTCTTCAGGACAAGCTTCACCAAAATCTTGCTCGTCAACGGACATTAGTATCAATTGGTACCCATGATCTCGACACAATCAAGGGTCCTTTCACATACGAAGCTCTACCTCCCAAAGACATCTGCTTCATTCCCCTTAACCAGACCAAGAAGATGAGCGGCGAAGAGCTGATGCAATTCTACGAAAATGACAAGAATCTTGGCAAATATCTCCCTATCATTCGGGACAAGCCCGTATACCCCGTTATTTTCGACTCTAATAGAATTGTCTGCTCCATGCCACCTATTATCAATGGTGACCACTCAAAAATCAAGCTCACCACAAAGAATGTCTTCATCGAAATAACTGCAACAGATCGTACCAAACTTGAGATAGTCAATAACATTTTGGTTTCAATGTTTTCACAATACTGCGCTGAACCTTTCACGATAGAGCCTGTTCAGATTATCTCCGAACACAACAATGAAACCCGACAAGTGCCTAATCTTCACACCCGCATCGCTGAAGCAGAAGTGGACTATATTAATAACTGCTGCGGATTGAAGGAGTCACCAGAAAGCATCTGCAAATTGCTCACCAAGATGTGTTTACAAGCCAGACCATCACCGAAAGATAAGAATATCTTAGAAGTAAAAATCCCTCCTACAAGAGCTGACGTCCTTCACCAATGCGATATCATGGAAGATGCAGCAATTGCCTATGGCTTCAATAATCTTCCTCGATCCTCTCCTCACAAGTCAGCCACCATCGCACAGCCCCTCATGATCAACAAGCTCGGCGACATTGTCCGCCTAGAAGCGGCGATGGCCGGATGGAGCGAAGTGTTACCTCTCATCCTATGCTCACATGATGAGAACTTCGCCTGGCTCAACCGAATAGACGATGGAGAAACAGCTGTCAAGCTAGCAAATCCCAAGACTGCAGAATACCAAGTGGTCCGCACATCCCTCCTGCCCGGCCTGCTAAAGACCATAAGAGAGAACAAGCATCACAGTGTCCCAATCAAAGTCTTCGAAGTCTCTGATGTAGCCTTCAAAGACATGAAATTAGAGCGAAAAAGTAGAAACGAGAGACGCTTCGCTGCAGCATGGTACGGCAAGACGAGCGGCTTCGAAGTCGTACATGGTCTCCTCGACCGAGTGTTGCTGATGCTAAAGACTGCCTTCATCACGCATGAAGAAGGCCTGGATGGTAAGAAGCTAGAGTACGACGTCAGAGAGGAGCCCGGGAAGCCTGATGGGTACTGGATTGAGGAGATTAATGAGCCGACTTTCCTCCCGGGTCATGCTGCTGCGATATATCTGCGCCTGAGTGGGAAGCAAGTCAGGATCGGGGAGTTCGGTATCTTGCATCCTACTGTTCTGGAGAAGTTCGAGTTGAGGTTAGTATCCCCAACGGCTGTTTATTGAGTAGCCAATACTAACACGGAAGCAGGTATCCAGTCAGCACACTAGAGGTCAACCTGGAAGTCTTCTTATGATCATGACGAACTGGCAAAGCGGGACTGGCAAAACTTCGCTATCAAAAGCTCTAGAACTGATATCTCAGGAGAATAGACATAAAGACCGGTGTACATTGCATTGATCCAGTGTGTGCATCATATTCCATGCTTCTTATAGTGACCCCTGACACCTTCCAATGCTTCGAACCATGCACGACGCCTTCCCAGACTTATAATATTCGCTCAACGCCATTTATCCAGTACATAAACATCTCACTAACATATCTACTGCATCTCGACTTCTATCCCTTGCTTGAGATTAGATGGCGACCTGCTTCCATGCCCGCTTTTATTGCTTCCCCGAATGCTCAGGTTTGAAATGCTTTCCCTCAGAGTAGCAAATCCACCACTAGGTGAACTTGACAATTGCCTTGTCGTACCCGCACCGACTGCTGTCGATGCAGTCTCAACGCCTGTAAGGATACCAGCAACACCGGTCGGCGTGGCGGTGCCGCTTCCGGCTAAATATCGTTCCGTAGCCGCATTGACAAGTCCATTCATCTCTTGGTCAGTCCGGCCAAACGCCTCGGCCCACCACCTGACTTTCTCCAAGTTGGGAAATATGAGACGTTCGTGGCCCCGCTTGTGGTCATCTATTTCGCCGCCGTCATAGTCTTTGTTAAGAAACTCCTCACGCCGTGAGAGGAAGTAGTCCCAGACGCTTCTCGTCCTTTCCTTTACCCGAGCTTCGACCCGATCTTTCTCGTTATTGTAAAGGAAAGTGCCGTACTGACATGAATAGAGATGATAAAGCAGACGCTTCAGGAAGCGTTCGTTAAACTCAAATCTTGTGGGATGTTGACGAAGGAGTTGATAGGTTGCGTCCAGGAATTGATGAAAGACGGGGCTGGTCTCCTTTGGTTTAGTAGCCCCGACAGGCGTGTTCGAGGCCCCGGGCTTCTTGCCCTTTGGCGAATCCTCGTATGGGATTATTTCCCCATCTGAATCCAAATCACCGTCCTGACTCTTTTGTTTGAAGAATCGTTTTGCACCAGCTAGAGCCTTTTCAATAGCATCGTTACGGTTGGTGTCATCTTCACTGCCTGGTTGAATGGCAGTGCCAGCTAGGCCGTCTTTTTGAACCTGGAACCATTTCTCGCTGTTCAGAAACCCTGATCGATGCTGGAACATGTGGCCAAATGCTACCCAGTCTTTCTCAACAAGCACGATGAAGCCCTCTAATGTCCTGTAGTAAGGATCTAGGAGAATTTGGGAAAGAGCGCTCAGTTGACTCGTTCGATCCCACCCATCTGAGCAGTGTATAAGGACATGGGAGTGATGAATACCGACTTGTCTTGCGATGAGCGCCGCACCGTCCAGAAGACCCGTAATGTGTTTCAGCCAGCCACTCTTTGCGAGAAGTTCCCTGTTTGGCGGCAAAGGAGTAATATCACCATCTTTGATGGCCTCTATAACTTTCGCCAAAGACTCTCTCATAACGTGGATATTCTCAATGCCTAAGTACGCCTTCGCTGCGCATTTGTAGTTGTCCATGTTCTCTGAGCCAAGCCCTACTGTCTGCATTGCTAAAGCGTTCACAGTTGGTCGAGCGTCCACGATTAGATTATGTTGTTGTGCACCGTAAACGTGCGGTAGATCTTTGCCATCCCCAATAGCTGCGTCTATTAGCTCATCTTCCAATCGCTCCGTATCCATAATTTCACCCTCTTCACTTGGTTCGGCCAAAATTTCCTGGCTTGCAGATGGGTTGGCTTTCGAGTGAGGCGTTGAGGAAATGTCTTCCTCCTCTACCGAGGCTGAAGCTGAGAAGCATGCGCTTACAAGCTTTTCATCTTGCACGCTTCTATTGTTACGGAGGCCAGCCATCGGTTGTGCACTCCTTGTAATTGAGCAGTTGTTCACAGGATGTAAATATGTTAAGACTGGGATCCTCACTTTCGAGCGATACCTGCCTGCGTAATTGAGCGTGTTGTCGGATATGCTGCTCGGTACTGGCAACAATGCCGGGTATGTCGGAGAAAACCCATAGTCCACATTGATTCTTGATATACGCCATCCTTTGTCTACTCCTTTGTCACTGATGCCTTGCCTTCGCCATTCTGCCTTCGGATCATATATCTCCCAACCATTTACAACACGCTCAGCCAGGTTGCCTTTGTAACTAAACGCATAGAGTCGCTCAATGCTCTCTAGTCGGCATGTCAAACTACGGATGGTTTCGAAAACATCCCGTGCTTGTTTGTCATCATCGATATTGAAAGTTATGAAAGTAAAGTCTCGACATCGAAGCCGTATGGAAGAAGGTGTGCCGGAGGCCGGGGGAGTAGGCCGGAATGTGCAGTAGGCAATAATATGATAGGTGATCCACGTTTCCCGCACTTTTGGTCTTTCGGTAGGCTCTTGAGCTTTGGCACCAGAGACTGGGGGTGGCGTTTTGGGCACACCAGAATAGATGATGTGATGAGCAGTCAAGTACAAGGTGCCTATAAAAGTGGCCCCTTTGCTAACGGCCGTCACATCCGAGACCTGCGAATACATCGTATTAGTCCTATGTAAAATTCGCATTGGCAATAGGAGAGTCAGAATATTGACTGACCTTTGGTATTTTGATCTTCTCCATCGCAGCTACCCGTTTAAGGTAACGTTTTGTCTCGGCGTAACCACACTTAGACCCCACCCTGCTCAAACGTGCATTACCGAAGTCGATACTCAGGAAATACAGTAAAGAAATAGGCTTATCCAATGGACTAAATAGATCGAAAGCACTTTTGACCCCGGCATGCAGGCCTCAAACACCGTGAATTTGTTTTGAGCCTCACATTTCTATCAGCCGCGCGACCCTCTGACGAGGCTTTCCTAATCAACGCTAGTTTGCTTATCTTAGCGTGTTTGCCAATTCTTTCGCTACAACTTCGGCAAAATTAAAGCTAAGCCACGAGGGTTGATGAGCCCTAACTCCAAAATTCCCCTCTCGTCATCGCGAACTTCAAGAGGTTCCGTCTGAGAGTCTCTCTACGACCAACGACGACAGCGAAATTGAACCTCCCTCTTAGGTTCAATTCCTCACTCAGACAATTTTCAAGATGGCTTCCGGTGTACCAGGTGCCGCTATGTAAGCACTTATAATTCTAGATGGGTGAAAATGATTCATATATCTAATGCCATTATTACAGCTCGAAGCGGAGAAAGTTTGTAGCAGATGGTGTCTTCTATGCCGAGCTGAACGAGTTCTTCCAACGCGAGTTGGCAGAGGAGGGATACTCTGGCGTCGAAGTCCGCGTCACTCCCACCGTCACCGACATCATCATCCGCGCAACACATACCCAAGAAGTGCTCGGCGAGCAAGGTCGACGCATCCGCGAACTCACATCCCTGATCCAGAAACGCTTCAAGTTCCCTGAAAACTCCGTCTCCCTCTACGCCGCCAAGGTTCAGAACCGTGGTCTCTCTGCTGTCGCTCAGTGCGAGTCTCTCAGATACAAGCTCCTCAACGGTCTCGCGGTCCGAAGAGCTTGCTATGGTGTCCTCCGCTTCATCATGGAGAGCGGCGCAAAGGGTTGTGAGGTCGTTGTCTCGGGAAAGCTACGTGCGGCTCGTGCCAAGAGCATGAAGTTCACTGACGGTTTTATGATTCACTCTGGTCAGCCAGCCAAGGATTTCATCGATTCTGCTACACGTCATGTTCTGCTCCGACAAGGTGTTCTAGGTATCAAGGTCAAGATCATGCGTGGTTCGGATCCGGAAGGAAAATCAGGTCCCCAGAAGTCATTACCTGACTCTGTTACCATCATTGAGCCAAAGGCGGAGGAGAGCGTTGTGCAGCCCATGAGCCAGGATTACGGTGCGAAGGCCCAGGCTGCCCAGGCTGCTGCTGAGGCTCAGCGATCAGCGGAGCAGGCGGGTGGTGAGGAGCAGGCTGTAGAGGAACAATAAGGTGGTGGGTTATTTGAGATATGGCGTGTGGGATCATTTGCATGCGAGCTTCACGGCATTCTACTACCAGCTTGTAACTGTAGCCAGTAATTTATGGCTTTCAACATAGACCACATGACAACTGCGACCTGCTAAGGACAATACACAACGGATATCGAGTCCCAAGATGACGCAGCAGCTTTGCTCCCTGCGCTATGCTTCGTAATGTACATGCTGGATATCTCTGTTCATACAGTGTACATTATCCCAAACGCCGATCTCATGCAGTCGTCCCATGTATGAAATGTACAAACACGCCATTCTTCCAGAATATGCTTAGCCACGTAAACATGATATTGCACAAATATTCTCATCATAGACCATCGCCCATATATAGTGAAACGTAATCAAAGTCCCAAAAGGAACCTTCACCGCGGCGACCTCGGCGACTTTGGCAGCCTGTCTCGTTCTAAGGGATCTGTGAAGCTCCTTTTGCTGTGGCCATTGGCTGCCCCATTAGCTGTCCCATTGGCGTGGACAGGAGTATCTTCTTCGCTCTCTTCCGCCAAATCTGTGAGGCCAAAGCCTGCGTTTTCCTCTTCGTCGTATGACTGAATGAGGCCTGCTCTATCACTTCTGTCGAACCCGTTGCTGCCTACACTTAACCTATGGTCTGTACTCCTTCGTGCCTGCATGCTTCTTCTTGTTTGGATACTGGAAACCAGGTCAGTGGCAATGCCTTCTGGCATATGACCGTTCATCATTTTACGGCCATCTGGGTCGTGCCTCGACAGGTTAAGCAGGTAGACTCCGGTAAAAATAACCAAGAATCCACTTAGTAGTGATATTGTATTGACAGCATCAGATGTGTTGAAGCCGCCAAAGAGGATGAAGGATGCACAAAGCGTTGCTGTGGTGAATGTTACGTAGTACAATGGATTTACCCTATAGTCCAGTTAGCCATATCCTCCTTCTTATTGGGCGGTTATGTAACTTACAAAGATGTCGGAAATTGGCTGAGAGCTTTATTAAAGTAATTCATCTGTGTCAAGATACAGACCGCCACAAGAATGATGAATACGTATGTCGAGGCATGTGTGAATTGATTTTTGCCGCCTAAGGTCAGCTTCAATGCAATGCCAAATGCCTTGACTGACATGACTGATACCGAGCCGACAGTTGAGCATATCAAGATGTATACCAGTGGATTTTTCTTGCCGTAAATGGGGGCTACTTTATAAATCATGACGCTAGCAAAAATCGCAACAGCGGCACAATAGAGGAGGAAGCCTGAAACTATTAGCATGGTACCATGAACATCACCCTAAGTGAAAACTTACCGGGTTGAATTGCGTAGTTTAATATTTCCTGGACATCCTCAATGTCTTTGTCGGGAGGTGCATGGAGCACAATAATGACAGAGCCGATCAGACATATCGCGCATCCCAGTTTTCCTAGTGTACCTAACTCCTCCTTCAAGAAATAAGATCCCAAGACAGCCCCTATCAAGACGCTCAGCGCTCCCAGAGGTGTGACGAGGATCGCGGGTGCGAAAGCGTATGCTGCAAAGTTCGCGACCTCCCCCATAACCACTGTTCATGAAATTAGTCTCCATATCTCCATTAATAACTCTTGAACCTACAGGTTACTATGCCACCCCACCATATCGGGCTTTTCAGGTATGTGAACCCATCACCTTCGAAGCCATGCCTTGCCTCGGCCTGCATTAATCCCTAAGAACATGTCAGTACCCACTGGAGCCCCTGTTCGTACATATTGGGCTGGCGAAGACCCCGGATTCGAGGTTTTGATAGTACCTTTTTTGTTATGACAAAACTTGTCCCTGCAATTGATGAATATTAAAATCTGCATTTACAAACCGAGCGGAGTTTGTGGGCCTTACCAATTGCCATTGTAGACGTAATGGCCAAAGCCAGGCCTATGTACCTATATCACCACCACATCGATCAGTTCAAAATCCTCCATCTAAGCAAACAGTCTAACACTCAGTCCCGGGACACTGAATAACGCACTTATCTTCCATCATATTTGCGCACAACTAGAGGCCTTAATCGTTGAGATTGTCGTGCGAATTGTTATCTGGCTCTTTTCGAGCTTGCGCCCCAAGCCGCTTCTGTCTGCCACGTCAAAGCCTGCCAGCTTGCCTGCCAGATACTCTAGAGACGGCACCCGCCCTTTGGTTGCTGTGGCCTATGCCGCAGAACAATTCTTTCAATTGTCCTAGAACTTGCTTCGTGGTGATCTCGAGTCCGATGTAGAGGGTCGTTTCAGACCCGTGCAGTCAAAGATTGATTCGTGATCTATGGCCGGCCTTGGGTAATGAATGTACAGCGACTGTGGGCGCACAATGCATCTGCGAGAGTCGTGAGATTTGTGGCCAGGAAAGGAGCGCGGCAGGGCTGTTAGACCCTTTGAGAATAGAAAATGTTCCTGAGATGGTGTCCCTCCGGCAGCCGTGTTCTGAGGGAGGCTATTTTGGCAATGGATCTAAGATCGTAAGCGAAAGACATTTCATCCCTTTTTGGGTGACATGGCGTCTTCCGTGCACTAGGACACGAACTCAGCCACTCTGCTAACTCCCTTTGGCAACGCTGGATGTTGTACAGCGATACCCCAAATGGCCTCGTAACTCAATTTCGGCAATTCCGTATTTTATCTTTTCTATCCAGACACAAATAGCACATGAACGAGTTGTTCGTTCATGAATGGAGTTTGTGGGGTTTCCCCTGAAATCGTTTACTCATGGCGTCTAGGGCAAAATTTACTATCCCCAGTTCACAATCTGTGTTTTCAAGGGATGATATGGTGAAATAGGCTCTAAGACGTGCTCTGCTACTTAGAACTAGATGCGAGCCTTAGGAGTAGGCATTCGAGATTACCGCGTCCTTGCAATGACTTCTTCCCACACTCCAACCTAACGCCATAGCCCAGCTTTGTTAATACATTAGAGGTACAAGTTCCAATAATCATGGCTTGTGTCGCCATTGGAAATCTGCTGAAGCCTTTTTATTCCCACCACGCAACGCCGAGATCAGACCGGAGGGAAAGTGAACGCCACGGACATGCAATATGTAACTAAATGTAGTGCGATGGAGGCCGGGGTAGAAAAGGGTAACAAAGGTGTTAAAAGAAAAGTGAACTGCACGGGTGATGTGGGCATACATACCTAATTTGCCCAAGCAATTTGAACGGGGTAATTCTGGTGCTTGAGGTGTCGGACACGATGACATCTATCTGATCGACCAGTGGTCCACGTTTGTTAGTAACTGAGGGCTTTGAATTTCGTCCGTCAAGCCGAATGAAGAATCTTTGAATGGAGGCATGTGACCGCCATCTTCAACCAAACTAGTGATGTGACGTTTAAATAAGCAGCAAGGTGAAAGGCCCTAGACCGTAAACTTTCTGGTAGAGGAGCATGGTCATGATCGAGCCCGCTTCGATTCTATTAAGGGCACGTTAGAAATGATTGAACAGACAGAGCGTGAGTACATACGCTTGGAAGCTCTGTCAGTGACATCCTCAACATCTGCGCGTTGTCTTTTGCCTGTATGACCGTTCGAGATCGATGATGCCTCAATAGTGGCCTTCTGCTCTGAGGGGTTGTCCAAGTCTTGCTGGTCATCGGTGTCGTAATTAATCTCATCATCGTGTTCTTGTCTAGATTCATCAATTTTGAGATCTTGTGCAGATTCGTCTGCAATGAGGGTGCGTTCGGACTCGTTAGAATCCGGAATACCGGCTTCTTCGTAGCTAATTTCGTCGGCGTCCTGACCATCTCCACTGATTGTAAAACCTTGGGGCCTTGGATCTCCCACAGCAGATGCGATTGGGTAGTCCGTATGGCCAATATCCGCCGAGTCTTGACCGGTTGTATTGTAGTCTATCTCTTCAAGATCATCATCACTTGTCTCTGTTGCTTCTCGCTGGCGATCAAGTTCTGGGGGATTGAAGAAGTCTTCAGTGTTCGCGGCTATACCATCCGCAATAACATTACCATTCTTGCCTTCATCCTTCTCTTTGATACCGTCGTAAGAGACATGATAGTCCTCGCCGTCCTGCACATTTTCTTCGCCTGTCTGCTCATGAACAAAAGGTCCGTCACTTTCGTACCCTTCATGGTCTTGGTATCCTGGAAAATCATCGTCATCATTGCCAGCTTCCCGGTTGGCATTGTCGTCTAGATAGTGGTCAGAATGAATTGAGGGACTATGAAAGGCATTTGAATCGGGTTCGACATGGTGTTCATCTTCCTCGGCGGCCGGAGAGAGGGATTGCTGATCAAGTGCGGGGATTTTCTCTTCATCATAGATTAGAGGATGTCTCATGCAAGGAGGACAAGAGCAGGAGGTGAGCCCCGTGCAAGGCTTAATGAAATGTGGTGAGTTACCATTTTTTCCCCCACTGCTACCATCATTAGCGGATGCAGAAGTCTCACGACTCTGTTCATATTCTTCATCCTCATAGTCTATTAGATCACCATCTTCGTCGAGGCCATCCTTTGGGTAGTCGGAAACATCTGCTGTTTGGGCAGTAGGGTGATAATCATGCGTTACATGCTGATCTCGACTACTGAGTAGAGGAGAGGTATTGTCTGAAGTAGCATGACGGTCATGATGCCTAGGCATCTGTTCTCCGTTGTCCTCAGATGCCTCGGCATTGTTTCCTGTGTCCTTCTCGGAATTCACGTTTTCTGCTAGTTCCTCCTCTTCTGCACCCTTGTCCACGAGATCATTCTCGTGATTTCCGGTGGACTCGTTCAAACCGTCAGCATCTTGATTAGTAATTTCAAGTAGTTTTTTGTCCACGACATGGACCGACTGCTCATCCTCCTCAAAGTTCTCACTCTCTTCATCCCATGAAATAAGGTCAGACATGCCCTTGCCGTCCGCAGCTCCGGCAGCTAAGTTTGCCAATCGCTTTGCGAAATCCGGTTTGGTACCTAACGTGACATAGAGAGGTCCCGGTGTGTGAACTCCATCATTCCGCAGGAGTTCCTCGTGTAAATTGATCACACTTGCAAAATTCACGTCATGAACAGACACACATGTCTAGATTTGGTAAGTTTCAGACTGAGAGATCAAGGAAGAATTGATGGAGACTTACCTCACTAATTTCTATGCCGAGGTCTTCAACAGCAAGGCATAGCTCATCTTCAGAGCCTAAGTCCTCATGGATAACCTCACGAAGTCCAGCTAGCAGACCTGCAAGCGAGCCATTGACTAAGGTGCCATCTTTCAAAAAGTACGTATCAGGGTCATCTGATTCCGAAGATGAAAACAGTGCATATTCCGCATCTCGGTATATAACAATGACTTTTTCTGCAGCCTGCATTGTGCTACCAACCCTACCGGACTTGACTTCAAGCTCATCCTGGGATTGCCCGGCGACTGTTGCAATCTCAGAAGCAGTAACTGGATCAGTAGGGTCTTGGTTTCCTGGAACAGTGTTAAATGAAGGGCTATAGGTTGGATCAGATATTGGAATATGCTGATCAGCCCCTATCTCGGCGCGGGGATCACGTTGTATAGGAGAAATTGGCGGAGAAAAAGTAGAATCTGCGTTTGAACTCGTCTTACCGGGGAACTCTGTCTCTTCGACCAAGGTCTGATCTCCCGGTATCTGCTCAGCCTCTGTATCTCTCAATGGCTCTTCGTGGGAATGCGACTCGTCAATAACAGTCTCAGAGGCTTCATCCAAGCCGGTCGAATACAGTGGAGCATTTCCCCTAAGAGTGGTATCTACTCCTGGATTGGCGAGTTCGGTAGCTGGCATATCAGATAGGTCTGCGTCTTCCATCTCTATATGCTCTTCGTGCAGGGTATCGACATCGTCCATGGGGTATGAGACATTTTCGTCATCGATCATAACATCGTCATTACTGATAACGGCTTCGTCATGACCCGCATCTGAGTTGACATCCTCGAGGATATAATCTTCATCATTCTGGCCTGTCTCAAGATCGATATCGATATCGATATCATCGTCACCAAGACGCTCCGTGAAGTCTATCTCGTCGTACGACATGTTGACAGAGAGCAGGTAAAGTCTATTTGAAAGTAGTCATCGAAAACCCGTACGCAACAAGAACCGGTAGATCGAAGATCACCTCCGGTAGCGATGTCAGTGAAGTCGGAATAGATTTCTTAATAGCCACCTAGTATGGGCGGTATGACTAATCCCCTCTCCAAATGACAGATCTTGATGTGAGATAATCAGTCCATGATGTAGGCTAGCGATAGAAGTACTTTTCGGTGCCTAGAGGAGTTTCTTTCAGTAACGAGAAGTTAGTCGAAGACAAAGGAGGCCACCGCGCGTAGTTGCGCGTTGTTGCAGGTAACAGGGTCTTCAGATCGTGAGTCAACGCGTAGTGGTGAATGGCGTAGAACTGGGCAATTATAATGGTTGAGCATCAACGGCTTGTGAGGGTTGTTCAAAAAAGGAGTGAATATGAAATGAAAGCTGGAACGCCTCAACGTATCGACAAATGTATCACGGTTCTTAGCGTGCGGAACTTGCGCACGTGATGGTGGGGATTTGGCGAGTGGTAAAGCTGTTCACACTGTAATTAAAATCCATATCTGTAACTCCCCTACACAATTGGACAACCATTGAATAGGTGACAATATGGTGAGCCTTACCATCTGCAATAATATGGAAATTTTGAAAGCTGATAGTCATATAGGTTGTTCTCGCAGCGTCAATCTGCACAAGGGGAGGAAAGGCTGTCGTGTCAAGGCAGTTTCTTGACATGCAACGGTCGAGAGTTGAGGCACTGCTTGCATCATTTCCAAAATTGGCAGACACAGGGACTCAGCATACGACAGTCGAACAAGACAATGTCCGCTTCGTGTATCAACCTCTTGATGAACTCTATATGGTCCTGATAACCAATCGCCAGTCGAATATCTTACAGGACATCGACTCTTTGCACTTGTTCGCACAAGTGGTCGTAAGCACATGCAAGACCTTAGACGAGCGAGAGATATTAAGAAATGCGTATGAACTGTTGAGTGCCTTCGATGAGCTTGTTACGCTTGGTTACCGGGAAAATCTTACTATAAGCCAAATTAAGACATTCCTAGAAATGGAGAGTCACGAAGAGAGAATCCAGGAGATCATATCTAGGGTAAGTCTCGGCCTAGCGTGTGGAGGTATGTACTCATTCTCGACTAGAACAAGGAGCTAGAAGCGACCGAGGAGCGTAAGAGAAAAGCGAAGCAATTGGAGATGCAACGGAAGGAGGTTTCAAGAAGTGGACGGAATGCCGTACCGCGGGCACCCGTGTATTCGACATATACAGCTCCTTCTCGGCCTACAGTAACTGATACGTACGACTCGTACGAAGCGGAGAAGAATAAGTCCTACAAGTTTGTCTCCTTAACCACCGCCGCCATTAGCTCTTTATTGATATATTCTAGGGCCTCCGCACCGAAAGGTAAGGGCATGCAACTGGGAAAGAAGTCGAAGACCACAGACATGTTTGAACGCGTGAGGGGGGACTTGGGCACTGAAGCCGAAGAATCAGCACCATTGGTGTCAAATCACCCGACTGCAGCTCCGGCAACCACCGAACAAGCGCATCCTGGACGTGTATCAATGACCCTTGATCGCGATGCCATCCACGTTACCATTGAAGAAACGATCAGTGCTAAATTATCGAGAGAAGGCTCTTTAAGTTCTCTTGAGATCAAAGGTGGCTTACAGTTACGAATATCTGATCCCGCATTGACTAAGGTCAAGCTGGACCTCACTGCCAATGCAAGTCATGGTGCCCAGTTCAAAACGCACCCTAATGTTGATCGACCTATGTTCACAAATTCAAAGATCATACAAATGAGCAATATCTCAAGGGGCTTCCCTGTGAATAACTCAGTTGGTGTGCTTCGCTGGAGAGCGACTCCAAAGCTAGAGGATACAAGCGCCATTCCGATTACATTTACCGTTTGGGCGAACAAGGGATCAAACAACAGCTACACAATTACCGTTGAGTATGAGCTTACCGGTGGCGATGCTTTGAACGATGTGACAGTGATTATTCCATATAGCACCAGCGAGCCTACGGTTTCAAGCTTTGACGCTACCTATGAAGTTTCTGGGGATAGCCTTGAGTGGACGATTGGGGTGGTTGACGAGGAAAACAGCACTGGATCATTCGAGTTTGAGGCGCAAGCAGATGATGAGAATGAGTTCTTCCCAATGCAGGTCAAGTTTGCAAAGACAACTCCGTTCGTTGATGTTGACGTAAGCTCTTCTCCCTCATTCTGTTGAAGCTAAGACTGTGAGACTAATGACAGCTGCAGGTGAAGTCGGTGACGCTGGCTGAGATGAGTGAAGACGTAACGTTCTCAAAAGAGGTCAAATCAGTCGCAGATTCCTACCTGATTGAGTAATCACAGATTAATAAGTTAGCAAGGGAGTTAGCACACGGGAGATAGGCGTGATAGGTTCATAAGGCCTCACAAGTTAGCTCTCAAAAAGGTGCTAGACAAGATGCAGATGCAATTTCAGCAAAGAAATTCTAGACTTTTACCTCTTCTATAACAGTTTTCTTCTTGAATGTGAAGAATATTTGACCCTTTACTAGCCATGCTGCCCTTGGCTGTCTGCCTGAAAGATTACAATTGATGTACTGAGGTTAATCTGAATGCTCGCTTAGACTACGGCGCGCTCCTTCTGTTTATGATAGTAATCGTAACATGAGAAAATAAACCCGTGATTTCTAGAGACGATGAAGTCATATACAGCGAAGGTCTTTGCTGATCTGGAGGCATTGCAATAATGGCAGCTCAGGTGGAGCTGAAGCTCATAGGCGAAAAGACGTTGCACCATGAAGCCAATCCACTTCTGCTTGCATATTGTCCGTCTATGGAACTGCTGGCTTTGGGCAGCAGCGACCAACAAGTCTCATTATGCCGTCTCAACGGACAGCGAATTTACAGTGTAGCACAGAAGGGTACCCCCTTGACCGTGGACAGGATCAGTTGGAAGCCGAACGGTAAACTCCCCAAATGCTCCAATGAATTTGTGACTGACACTCCTAAGGCCAGCTACTTGCAGTTGCTTGGAGTGATGGTATCGTGCGACTCGTCGGGGCTGAGAGCAGCAAAACTGTACATCAAATTTCTATTGGACCCCATGGAGAAACCGGTATCACGTGTCTTGGTTGGGAATCTAACTTTACCGGCAAAAGGAGTACGGGAGCTGAACCTGTTAAAGACGGATCCTCTTGGCAAAACATATTTGAAGAGGCACTTGATGGGCCAGGAGATCGAGATAAACTTGATCTACCTCGAGATCTTACCTTGGTCGATATCGAGTCAAGCTTGCCGAAGCTCAGTGTTCTACCTGCTGGGAGCACATCGTGAGAAATACTATAGTCCTCCCTATACCTACATACTGATCTTTTTAGGGAAGATATTTTCAGCTTACGCAGTAGCTTAGACGGACTGTTCCGCACGTCTGATTCCAATGATAACAATGCCGTTGATATAATGGTGGTAGGAACCAGGGATGGCCATATCCATCTGAGTATATATGATTCTTTCATAGTGGGCTTATTCCCGCCACCCTTGTCGAACTCTGGAGCGGATAGTATAAAAGCGCAAACAATACTACATGCCGCACATAAATGTTACTCAACGCATGCTCTGCTCTTGGACTCTAGCTCGAATTCGACGCATGGCCTATACTTTGTCCCAATGGATCTGCGGTTCGTGTCTGCATCAAGTGAATATCTCTCGCTTCTTGCTTCACGATCGACTGCTCTTGAGAACCTTCTAAGATACATAAACCAGGTTCAGATCTTAATGAGCACCGAATGGCAGGCTTCCCAAGATCTTCCCAGGAAGTTTTTAAGAAATATTAATGAGACTCTACAAGAGAAGCATGGTTGTGATGTTGTGCAAGCTATGTATCACTCTGTTGCTACTGGGCATACCTTTCCTGTCATGCGCGAGTGGCTTATGGATGAATTGGCAGAGCGGGTGAGTAGCGTGTGATAATGCTTTTCTGATATTACAATTACTCACAGGACTGTGAAGGGCCACAAAAGGTGGGACAAAGCCGTCACAAATGGTCTCGAAAATCTACGAAAACTAGTGCATGAGCATATGCTTCCCGCACTGGAGCGGTGTGCATTGATACTCAGCCGCCTGGCTGGTGTCGTGAAGTACCAGGGTTCTAACGATAATATTGGGTTCTCTAGCCACCAGATCGACCTTGTAATGGACACCTTAGCCTGCCTGAATCTGGTTTCTGCAAAAATTTTGACTTACGTTGTCGAAGAACTTGAATTATTTTCTGCTTTCTCGGTGTGGCTCCGTCAGGAGATAGATAGATTGGCTTCCGACTCATCTGCCTCGCCACCGGATGATGTGCTGGAGAAAGAGGCGACAATCGATCATAGTAAGGTTCTCCTCTACATACAGACAGCCATGACTACTAGTCGACTATCAGTATTTCTGCAGGAGGATCCGGCTGAAAGTCAGGAAAAGTACTGGTCGAGTGCCGAGCGAGGCTTACCCATGTTTGAACTGCTTGATACGCAGCTTCGGAGGCAAGAAGATGGATTACCTTATGAGAAAGCTATACCAAAAGTAGCTCTACTTTGCAAACATATAAGTCGACAAGCCGCCACTGTCTTTGAGAAGATCGCTGAAGCGGAAAGGAGGAATGTGCTTTTTGGGCAGCCGACCATACTTGGGAGCAGGAGCCAGAATAGCCCATTAGCCATGAAAATATACCCACAGGTACGTGGCGTTGAGCAGTTAATGCGAAGAAGCTGTGATACTAATCATCAAACACAGGGTCCAGCCCATTTCAGAGTATACGTTGCTATGCTCTCCGCAGACCAGTCAGGTCTGAGTAAGTCCCATCCTATTTAATTAAGACAAGAATACAGGCTAAAGCTTCTTAAATGTAGTACGCATATTTTCCATCCAAATGCAAGTCGAAAATGGTGTTAGCTCCAAAAGAAGTATGACAGAGACAGCGATAAAATTCGAAAATATGGAAATTAAAGACATTGGCTTCCTCAATGATCATAGCCTCTTCGTCCTTTATGTTTCGGAAGGTAAGTATCATTTCGTTTGTTTGTATCAGATCATTATCTCACAGTTCGCAGGGGTACGACCTACGCTTCTAAGCATTCCTTACCAAATGGACGATATCGTATTGTCTTATCACCCGTCAACTGCACCTAAAGCCGTGGCCACTGTCCACTCAATTGACGAGATCCTGCCCTACTGTGGGAGGTATTCCTTTCCAGAGGGAAGCTCTTTTATGCCCAATAAGTTTGAGCTCAGCCAAAGAAATAAGCGTCCCGATCAGAACGACTCTACTCGACTATGCGTACTAGATAAGAATCGACTACACTACAAGATATATACTGTGCCTAACTATGTCTCTGGGCCGGTTTCTGAGGATGAGGATGTATCAATGATATGATACAGCAGGTACTGTGGTAGAATTTGACAAAAATAGAAAGACTTCAACATCTTCTGCGTCTGCTACTTAATAACATAATCGTAATTCTCCCGTAATAAATCCCGCCGCACCTCTCCAACATCAGGCAAAATATCTCTAGCTCTACCCTGATCAATTTCTATGATAACACTTACGAAAACCTAAATTTCCTCAAATAGTCCTCATGCTTAATAGTCAGCCAACCCCAACCCCGGGATCCCCTTTCCGGAACGCACTCTAAGACGTCGTGATAGCTACAGGCTTCAACACCCGAAGCTATATTCGGCCAGCCCTCACGACGAGTCGGACTGTACGTGGATGCCGCTGCCTATGGTGTCACGGAGCTGGTGCAGAAGTCGAATACTGTGACGCAGCGGTCTTTGTGAGAGAAGGAGACGGCGGCGCAGAGATTGGAGGTGCCGGGGCCCATGATGAGGATGTTAAAAGAGGATTTGGGGGCTTGCTATTGTCTAGTCTCATGCTTTCTGTGCCACGAAAAAGACTTGCGTTGAAATAACTGTGATTTTTTGCATTAGGCGCTGAACGAGACTAGGGCCATTCAGTCAAGCCTCGTATCAGAGATCCAAAATCTGCCTGGTGGCATAAGTGGCTTTTGCGTTGAAGATGTGGAGCTTACGTTGGAAGTTAATTTGGACGTCGATGGATGGCGTGCTGATTCTGCTGGAACGTAATCTTCGCATCAATTCTTTGAAGGCGCTTCTGGAACACTGACCTAATTTGCCATCTCTGGCGACTGAGGGGAATCTCGTCTTGATTTGAAGCGGATATTTTGTAATATGAAACTGATTTCTTGTACTCCGCGTCGTTTCTTTCAAGTCCGTAACAATATCAGAGAAAGCCTCTTTATCATCCTATCACATTTTCACAGCGTCGACAAGACAACACTCCCACCTCATCTCCAACCCATCACATCCTTCCACGGCATCTTGCCAATGACGGCAGTCAGCTCAACATGATCCCCCTCCCCCTTTCCTGTTGCCCAGAACTTAATTGCAAGAGCCTGGCAAGAGAACCTTGCATCCTTAAGCCATACCGGTAGCAACCTTCCCAGACTCATACAACGAAAATTCTTCTCAAGCCAGGCACGTAGACGTGGCCCTAAAGTCGCAGGCAATGGCAATAGATCAAGAATCGTGAGATGCAACGTACCAGATGGTCAGAGGATCCGCTGGCAATCACGAAGTGGAGGGGAATGGATGATGAAGGGAAGACGGTGGGTAAGCTGAAAGAGCCAATTGAGATGAAGAGATGTGAGCCAAAGGGGAGTTGAGATGAGATGAGCGGGTGGACATGTGGAATTGCAGGAAGGAAGAGTCGTGTTAGAGGCATGCTGAATCTGACACGGAGATGGCAAGGTAGAGATATTGTGGATCTTGGCAGCACTAGTGAACGCTGCAAGGAATGAAGCGGATGCAATATTTGCATATGGCTTGTTAGCCGCTATTCACCCCTTTAAAGCCTGCCACTTATAGACCGATTCTCAAAAAGTGACAGCACCTTCGATAGCACAGAGGACGCTTCCGTTGTGAGAGCTATCTCCTCTTCCCGGTGGCCTATATCTTCAGGCTTATTCAATGACCGCTTGCCCAAATATTTCAAGGCGGTCAGCATCCAAAGGTGTTTCTCGAACTCAACCTCTATGCATATCGTTAGATTGTCAGTTTCCGTCCACTCTTCCCTTATTCTTTCAGGTATAATTTTGGAATTTGCAGCCTCCACGCATCGAATATTTCGCTGCAAGGGTGTCGGACCAGTGGAAGATGCCGCTTGGCCATCATGGCTCGACTGTTGTGTTATGCATACACCAAACACGCCTCCCTGCTGCGAATGATTAGGACCGCCCGATAAACACTCACAGTCTGTTGGGGGTCTCCAAAGTTCTACTGGCTTCCGTAACTCAGGTGATAAGGTTTCAGAGTGTTTGCGACTAAGAGCATTGCTGCCCTCTGTTTGTTAAGCCTTAATCGCCCTGGTACCCGAGGAAACTGATAGCTGTTTTCCACCACACTAGTATTTTGTCGAAGTAATGAGATTGTATAACTATAAAAAGACTAACGTATCAGAACCTATCTCAATAGTGTACTCTTTAAACAGGTAGAGGCAGTGAGGTAAGAGAAAACGTGACATGCGGGTAAGGAATAATGATATGAATGATAAAAATGACGCGTCCACAACGCAATCACGTTGATAATTAATCAATAAGTGACCAAGTGCTATTCAATGCCACGAGGGATGGAGATATTGGAGGCACGAGGAGAAACAAAGATGATAGCAGTCAGTCATCTCTGGACAAATATACGTTGCCGCGCTAATGGCAAAAATGGACAACAATTTCTCTTTCAGTATAGCCATTGCCTTTGAATCCGAGCCACACGTATAATGAGGTGGATGGCGTAGGAAAAGATTTCTAGGCTAGGCACAATGCTGATAGGAAGTGATGCATGATGGTGGGGATGGAGATGCATTTCGTACCTAATCTCGGCTGCGTCGTGACCTCTTTCCAGCCGTTCGCTTCCAACCACATCTTTGTTTCTCTGGGCCGAGCACAAACTAACGTGGATAGCCGCTAATGATATTTACGACACTAAATATGTGCAGATTTGGTGAAAAAGCACTTTTGATTTTTAAGTAACCAAGTTAAGGCAGATAACAGCTGGCTTTTTAAGCTGAGATGGGTATAATAAAGCATAAATAACAAGCGCAACCACAGCCGTAACCACTCTAAAACGAGCGTAATATCATGAGCGCCAACGTAGCATCATGACGGGACATCACATCATCCTTGCTGCAGTCCATCTAAGTAAGAGGCCCCCGTTAAAAACACTCCTCCCAAAGTTTGAAAACCTCGCTAGTCAACGCATGACCAACGAGAAACAACGGAAAACATAAAACATAAATGCCTGTAATGTATGACATGAACTTGACCAGGCTCGCGCCTTTCTCTTTTCTTTCAGTGTCGCTATACAAGATGCTGAGTGTACGCTGAAAATGCCGGAGAATCATGAATGTGAAACAGTAAAATCAAAAAATCGCTGGAATGCTCTTAAGTATAACAAATGCGCCCGCACTAGAAACGAAGTTTGAAAGATCATAACACGCCCCCACCCATATTCATTTATCTCTCCCCTATCTTTAGACAGAAGCTGTCCGCCGTCGTGATACAACGGGCTTTTGTGCATGGCATACCAGCAGCTTAAAGCTGGTGTTCCACTTCTCGCACTCTCGTAAGAGTGCCGCGTCCGCGAAGATACTTCGGGATGTGTCGCCGTCAGGCAAGGTGGCTAATTCATAGCAGCGCAAATACCACCAGCGCCCTACCCTGGCTACCATTTTCGTGATTCCGGCGTCGCCTACGCTGGACTCATCTTTCATCATCTCTGCCAAGGAGATATCTTTCTCCTCTACATCTGAACTGCTAGCGGCTTTCGAGCCTGCAGTCACCGTGCTCGCCACGGGTACACCCACTTTACAGCTCTTTATATCATGGAACCCTCGTTTGCCGGCCATGCGCAGAACAGTGTCTGCTGCTGAGGCCAGGCTTATCGATGGGTCCGCAACACTGATCTTGACTTTGAGGCTGCGGACGGCCCGCCGGGCTCGGTTGCCCATGTTCATCATGTCAAGGTCGAGGATGTTCATTTCCAAATATCCTGCGGGCTTTAGGACACGCTTGCCTTCTGCAATGAGGTTACGAAAGACAGCATCAGACGAGGCCGGGGGGAAGCGGAGTACGACGGCTTCAAACGTGTCACGTGGGAAGGGGAATTTGTCGAGAGTGCTGTTGTACTGTACTTGCCGGTGGTTGTTGGGAGCTTGCGGGAGGGCTGCACCTCGTGATGTTTTTCCATCGTTAGATGGAGTGGGGCTCAAATTATAGAATGTTGCAGAAGGGTATGTTTCGGCAGCATAAAATGCCCAGTCATCTACCATTGCAGTCAGTCTTTGATTCACATGAAACTCTAAATATGATGTGCTACCGTTGCCTAATCCGTCTATTACAAGGACAGAATGATGCTTCGCCGGGCCATCCGCACGCAATATCTCCTCGCGCGCGGGACTGAATAGCACATGGCCAAAGGTAAGCCATTTACTGACTGTCATTGATCCAACTCTGAGGTTCACTTGAGCTATCGGAGATTCGTGGGTTTGTTCTGTGATGGTCATAAGCTTTGAATCGGTGGATTGCCTTGCTCGTTCGCTCATCGACTCTGACCGAGAATGAGTCGATAGTGGTTGTGAATTGCGTTGGCTGAGTGGAGAGGATAGACGTCTCGCTCCGCCAGATCCGTATATGACGCTATTATTTCGATCACCATAGCCAGAAATGAAATCTGTGAATGACATTGGGGTTGTTGGACTGGGAAAGCCATGGAGCGCGTTCTTGATGGTCGTACCTAAGTCGGGGCTATAGACGCTGGAGGATGTGAGTTCCAGTCGCGGTAGCGCTCCACTACTGCTCTTTTCCATAACAATGGGAATAATATCAGTAGCGGACGACTCTTTGGCGTTATCCTTTTCGCGTCTCGCAGCTCGATTTTCGAAGCTTTCGTACTGAAAGGGGACGCCGTGCGAAGAGGTCGCAGATTCAGGTACTTTCACCTCTTCGTGCCCAATCAGGTCGTCGTATTCACCCCAAACCTCGTCTTCTTCAAAAGCTGCATCTGCCTCGGGCACTACAGCCGTAGTACCTGCGAAACTCATGACTCCTGAGCTACTTGAGGTTGTTGCTTCGGAGTTCTTGCGTGGAGGCATTACGAGAAATGCCCTCACCTGATCTGAGGCTTCCGACTGTGATGGTTGGTCTTTCCTTGCTATTTGATCCGCTTCTGCGCGGGAGTGTGGACTCGGAGATCTTTCAGGGCTTGGGCCAACAGCGATTGATTGCCGATCAACAACAGCAAGATTGGGTAGCGGCTGGATCGTACTAACTCTGGCAAATGGGCGGGAGAACGATTTAGGAGATGTCTGTTGAGGCCTGGCAGTGACCACTTTGGGGATCCTTCCAACCTGTAAGAGTCTGCTAGGCCGGACCGGCACTTGCGCCTTTCCATCGTCATTGTTTACGGCTGAGTTAACGATTCCAGCGGTAGGCGGTTCCGTAGATGTGATCGCCGAAGGGCGAGGTCTATCTGGAGACGAAAGTGGCTGTATAACTGGTGACGAATCAAGAGTATTTTCGGGCTCGTGCGACTGAGGTATATTCGAGCTAGATGCTGGCGATACTGCTCTTAGATGCGATAGATCAGCAACCTCAGCCTCGCGCAGTATATCCTCGATATCCATAGGCGCATCATCTTCCTGTTCAGACGAATCCATCATAGCATAATATGGTACGGGCTTTGTAGGAGCTCTTGCTACAACCACAGGGAGAATGGCTTCTGCCTGGAGCTTTGAACTGCCAGTTGGCTGCGATCTCTGAAAGAAGTTCCACTTTCGCGGTGATCGAGGGCGTTTCAGGAGCTTTTTTGTTCCGATCCCTAAACCTTTCCGTGATCCCACAGTTTGATCATCAGACTTGAGGCTTGCTGCTTGGCTGCTAGTTGCAGGAGAAGAACCACCATCCGAAAACTTTATAGGTTTAGGAAGCTTTAACGGCTCTTGCGCTGCTGACTGAAGCCGATGTATGGATCTCCGAACGGCTAGTGATGGCTTCATGAGAAAGTTCTCATTGTCACTGCTTTCAGAGGTATAGGCTCCTTTCGACGTAAGAGATATCGAACTATCATTGGTGGTTGAACGCGGCATTGCTGATGGCCATAAAGTAGTCCTTGAAACCTCCTTGTTCAGGTTGGAACGTACAGATGTCTGTGACATGCTGGTCTTGGATTCTAGGCTGGGACGCATTATTGGCAGGCTTTGGCTGCTTTCAGATCGAGTAAGCTCTAGACTTGTATTGCCATACTGAATAATTTCGCCGCCACCTGCAATAACGACTGGGCTCATCCTCTCGAGCAGAAATGGGTCATGAGTACGAGTGCTACTGACACTCTCTTGTGATGAACTTGCCGCGCTATAGCTCCGGTCGCGACCTCCGCCCGTACTACCACTTCGCCCACGATGAGCATAACGACCATAACCTTCATGCCCAGTACCTGCAGCCGGCCCCTTTCTTGTGGTCATTTCCTTTGGTACTGCTTTCACCGCTTCGTTCTCAGTCTTGGTGCGTCGACCGAAAATTCCAAAGCGGTGTTTGGGTGTCGCTGGACTAGGACTGGGCGTAGAAGAGACAGGAATCTGTCGTTGCTGACGAGTTTGGTTGGCTACTGGCCTTAGATCCGGGGTGATTCCTAGGCCAGACGGAGCAGGGGGCTGTTGCTGTAGGGGGCTTGGCGGTTGGGTGCTCGACGGAATCTTTGACAAGCTCGGGCCGGGACTTGCGTCAGACTGACTATTGGATGACTGGGCGGTAGGTGGTATGGTGATACCGCTTTGACGCCTATCTTGCGAGAAGTGAATTCCAGCAAGATTAGATTGTATTACCGGTCTTGCCTCTCCCAGCTGGGCCTCAAGGTTAGGAGTTCCTTCACGGCTTGGTCGAATTGGAGGGTAGTTCTTGGGGGTCGGCTGAGTTGGTCTGGAAGTCGAGACCTTTAGCGGCAAGGTACTCGCTGGCGGAACTATCATGGGCTGAGCAGGAGTTTTGGACGCTTTGGGCGGTGATGCATCGCCTTCCTCGGAAGGAGATTTCCTAAACTTCTGAGATGATTTGCGTGGTGGCGGACTTGGCGGCATGGGCGATAATCTCTTTTTCTTTTTCTCTTTTGCAGTTCCGCCTGCCTTTTCATTTTCTTTGACCGTGGAGTTTGAAGAAGATGATGTCAGCGACTCTCGGAGAGAAGGAAGGCCATGTACGTCTAGCCTGCTCGCCTCGGCCTCATTTGGCAAGCTTCCTGCCCGTCTGCGTGTTAGTGGAGGGCGACTGTTGACCGGACTATTCTGACGTAGCCGCGGTGTCATCCTCAGTGGGGCGGCGACGCTTGGGGACTGTGATGACATTGAAGTAGGGGTCGTGTCTCGACTGTAAGCACCAGGACCTGGCGATTCCGAGTAACGAGTTGACGGGCTTGCACTATAACCGCTATAGACACTATAACCGCTGTTGCCACTGTAGCCACTGTAACGGCTATGACCACTCATTCCAGAATTGAGCGGCGTCGGGGGTGGAAGGTCATGCGTAGCCAGCTTATGAGGTATGTCGACGGCGAATTTGTTGGCCGCATGGTCCTTTCGATCGGTGAACGATCGATATCTGTCAAGCTCTGGAATGATAGGATTTATATTCTCAACGTCAGGAAGAGTAGGCTGTCTATTGTCTAAGACCAGATCGTAGTCAGAGCCATGAGACATCCGGACGCTTCGATCATTGTTCAAAGGCGGCGCGTTCAATGGTGTCGGAGAAGCCAAATCAATGCTCTGTGATTCAAGTTGAGGAGATGCAACATGCTGAGCAATCGACGAAGGTTTCCTCCTAAGGACATTTCGTGAATGCTTACTTTTGATGATCTGGTTGCCAGCAGTAGTTGAAGATGGCGCTGCCGGCCGACGAAATCCAAAACTAGATGTAGTCTTACCCTTTAACACTGCATCAGGTGCCGATGGTGGACCTCTCGGTTTCGGTAGGCCTGTCTGTCGGCCATAAGATCTTGGTACGGTGTGCTGCGAATCCATTTGCCCTGAAATGTGTGCGATGCCGTCCTCCTTTTGGCCTTTCCTGCCAGATATCACAGCTCGGTTGCTAGAGCTGGAAGATTGTATGGACGTTCCAAGCTTCATCCCCCTCTGGCCATTTTCTGGTCGAGGTGGAGGGCCGAAGCTGGACTGATAGGATGCCATGATATTTTTCTAGATCCACATGTTCAATAGGATTGTAGCACTCTAAGGGAGCAATAAGACCTTCTTGATGAGGGTGAGTGCGGCATATCTTAAGAGGACCAGTGGATATACAATGGTATGGGCGCTACCCTGAACAGCCCTGTAACTTGATCAGACCGGGGGGAGACGGGACGCGGGGCGGTGGGGGCACTCACCGGAATGTTATCTTAAATTCCCGACACTAAAACTCCAATCTGTGAGGATAATATTCTTCTATCCCAAATTAAAATATAAGACGAGATGGACGTGCTCAAATATGTGTGTATATACCGGCCAATATAGATACAATTCGTGGTGGAGATATTAGCTTAAGTCGACGCGAGGCTGGATATCAGAGTACTGTGGTATGGAAGGGAGTAGGTTGAGAGAGCGCACCACCAGGATGTCCGAAAAATACAATAATTATTTGATATGTAAAAGAAATATGCAGTATTACCGGAGAGATGGCTCCATCAATATAGGAAAAGTCGGAGGATTGCAGCGATTTATTGTAAGGTTTAATGGTAGGTGTGTCGTCCCGAAGGGTGATCAGCTAGGCTGTGGGGTGCTGAAGCACGGAGACGAGGCGTCGTCTAGCCTGTGATGCAAGCCGTGTGTAGTCGGTAACTCAACGTTTTCCACGACTTTTGGAAACGTGCGAAATCAGGGCGGGCTGACCAGGGATAAGCTGACACACGGACTGATTCGGCTTCTCAGTGTCTGAATGGTTAGAGGAGTCGCGATGCACGGCAAATATCAAGCAGCGGGCGAGTGTCCAGCTTGTATATACAGCGGTAGTGCGGCGGTGGATGCCGAAACCGTCTCTTCTTGTCTGACTGACGATCCTGTCATGTGCCGTGCAGGGTTTACCGAAAGGAGTCGCCGACAACCTGTTGCGGACAATACGACGAAGCATAGAAAACAGGCAGAGTAGAGGTAGAGTCACGATGAAAGTCAATAAGCAGGAAGGAAGCAAGAAATGTAAAACTGCGCCGCAAGGCCGGTCGCCATTGCGTCTACGCGGATATGCATGACAATGGGCTACTCGCGGAGTATGAAGCCTATGAGAGCGAAGGGGCCTCGTAAGAGAAAGCCATTCGTTGCGGAGGTCTAGAGTGGTGAGGCAGAATCGCTTGAAGTGTCGAAAGAGTTCGCAGACGCCGTACCATCATTCGTCGGCTAACTCATGCAGCAGAAGAATGCCTGCAGCGGCGAAGGCTCCTCCATGCGCGATGGCGCTTGTCGTAAGATCCTATTTTGGTCCCCCTGCAGCTTGTTTTGGGTCGTCTAAATGCGGCCTCTCCAAGAAGTCTTGATCGTATGTAAGTTATTGGTACATGAGTACTTGCTTAGGTCCGTGATTTTGCCCACAATCTGATTCAGCTTTCAGCGCACCGAAGTGTCCACCTCGCTCCTGATGTCCTGTTGGTTTGCCGTGTACGTGATCTGACGACTCCAAACTGATACTACGGTCCGCTCACGGGAGTGACCCGTCAACGAGTGGACTCCAATAACCTTCGCAATGGAGGGCTCCAGCCCACTAACTGTACACTACAGTAATGCAAGACCATAGTCGTAAGGGTTGACTGGCACTAAATGTTGCGATGGAATCATTGGTGATAATTGAGGATATCTCGACCAATAACATTCAGCTCCCAGCAATTTGCCAGGTTTTAGAGAAGCCCCTTGACCCTTTCTCCCGTTTACCAAATCTCGTCTTGTCTATCCTTACGAGTCAGCGACAAAATAAGGAAGGTGCCGGATTCCAATCATCCTCATAGAAATGCATTCATATTCCTTAGATAGGGACAAGATCAGTAAAGCCGAACGTAAGATTGCGTGTGGTTGATGATTCATTGAACGAATTGCCGAACCTTGCCCCAGACAGCCGGAACCGGATGCCTGTCGAAATCCAAAGCGACGAGAGAGCAATCGGCGGGCAAAAATAATCAGCTAAACTCTCTTAACTCGTCTTTTGTACATCTTCTTACTTGCTGCCCCGGTGATCACCGACGGCACCAACGGTTTCACCTCCTGCGGCTGTAGAAAGTCCAGGGTTGCCAAGTTTGTATTTAGGTGAAATGCCAACTTCAAATCGTGACGTTGCCTCAAATTCCCTAAATGCTTCCAGAATCCCAGCATCGCTGAGTTGTGCAGTAGTCGGAGGCGACTACTGTGCGTTGGCAACGCCTCATCACGATTGTGGCGGAGTCCGTGCATCGGGGTTCCCGCCACAGTTAAATCACTTCTATTTTCATCGTTTCTGTGTTGACGTGGCAGAAATTGCAATCATTGAGAAAACATGAAACTTTTTGGTTTCAATGCGATGATGAAATTAGACCGACGGAAGCCATCGCAGACAATCCATTCCAGGGGATCTAGAAGTGCAGCCTCTTTAAGAGTGTGCTCGTTTGAACAGGGCTGTGCGATCAATCATTGGTAGATCCTTGAAGGTGTGGCTTTCTTGTCTTGGAGTCGTTGACGGTCACGTTACTTAAAGTGGGTGACCTGGGGACTCATCGGATTTGTCAATTCCACCTCAAGGCGGGCCGGCAGAAGCCCAGAGCAAGCTTATTGTGCCGCAAAGGTTTTAAACAACACGAACCCCTGCTGGCGTCGGGGAATCCTCCTGCATTCGGTTCTGTATCGAGCCTATAGACACTATTAGGAGTATTTGGTGCGCTTCCTGCGGCCTTTGAACCCTCCTTTCCCTTTCCTATGATCGGGAGATGACGCGGGCAGTCATTGGGTTCCTTGCACACAGACCAGAATGTAATCACTTAACGAGAGCCGAGGCGCCGGAATCCTGTATGCCATCATAAACTTTGTGTGTGACACCTTTCGCATGTGAGTTGATACATATATGGACGTGCGTCCGCCAATCTAAGACATGATTCCCTTGTTGTTGGTGATGGTCTTGTGCCGTTGGGGCGGAGAACTCAACCGCAATGTATACCTCATATGGTTTGGTGTCTTGTAGATGGCGTTAAGCTGGACTCTCTCTTGTCATAGGCATAATATCTGTAAGGTACCATTTTGTGCCGTACTCTTCTACCTGGCTATTTCCACATCGCCGGGGTAAGTTTCAAAATGTTATTTTGCTCTGGCAAAGGAAAGTCAACGTCAACCCTTAAACCGACAAAATTCGATGGGTAGCTTTCTTGCCCGTTGCCAAAAGGGCAATTTTATTCACAATCCGAACCTTCTTTTACAGATTTTCAGTATGGGCATATCTATGCAAGGAATCTGTGCTGTTGGCTTAAGCTGTGTTGAATTGTCCTATTTCAAAATTTCTTCAAGGCGTGCCGTCTGCCGGCCTTGAGTGGATCACAAGAGGTGATGCGCCTGTATTATCTATGCATTTAGAACCAACACTTTGTTTAAGACTGCTTGATGTACGCAGATTAGTAGTGATATAAATATAATTTGTTTGTAATTCCCACTTCGAGAACTTCGCTGCCAATGCAACTCTGACAGGTCACACCTGCAACTGGCACCCTTGCTTTACTTTGGCTTTCTTCATCCCGTCTTCTCTGCAGCCTTCCTGACATCGACAACTATGCCGATCTCTGTTACCGCATCTCAAAATAAATTACATACTCATTAGAGGCTAACATGCATAGATGAATACACCTCATCTTACCACTGATGATCGATACACTAACAAGAAGAAGAGGCTTACGACTGAGCCTAGGAACGTTAAGGTTTTGCAACAATGCAAGGTTCAGCCATACGCGAACATGTTATATTGTTTGTGTGCAAACGATTATATAGAAGTGCCAGAGAGTGGAGCACTTCTGTGGCCTTACCTTACGACCTTGACCTTCTTTACGTCGGCACTGGTGACACAATTTACATTGCCTCATGGCTTTACCATTAAGTTTTTAACTTGACTCACGTATCTTCCTGTTGTCATTAAGCCTTTGATGCTGGCAGAAATCCATTGCGGACAAGGCCTCAGTATCACGGAGGTAAGTATAGACGGAAGCTCCGCCTCATTCAGACTGCTTATGGCTGCTTGGTTAGTTTAGAATTGTCAAATTGCAATTTTTTTGAATCATAGAAAATTGTTCCAACATTGACCTATTCGCGACTTCGTTGTCAATTTTGAGGTTGTACTTGTTATGACGATATTGTTTGCTTACATAAGATAGTTAAAGCCCAAGCTCGAAACATTTCAGGTCGCGTTTGCTTTCACCGGACAACTCATTATATTCCATTGACAAGCACAACAAACCTAGCAGTTGCTATTTCTTCACCTTAGAGAATCCGTGTTACTAAGGTCTTTTTCCTGCACGTTCTTTCACACTGCCAGATATCACAACAAATACAGTTGGTCAAGATGACGGATTACAATAGTCTGAAGGTCCCGGACTTAAAGAAATTACTTGGAGAAAGATCTCTCCCAATCTCTGGCAATAAGTCTGATCTCATTGCGCGGCTGCAGGAGTATGACAAGAAGCCCACTAGTACTACCGGTATGTGAAAGCTCACTTTAATAACCTGAGGCGCTTCTTTCGGCAGCCATCTATGGTCCTCCGTTTATCCTACTGACCTCGAAATGTCCCAGCAGCAGCCTCAGCCCCTGCAGCAGATGATGAGATTGACTGGGACGAAGATGATGGCAAAGCAACAACAGCTCCTGCAGCTGCAGCTATCACTGCCGGCGGTAAAAGCCAAGTCGCCAATCCTGTCGCAGTCCCTAACCAGAAGCTCGATGTCGACCCGGCCAAGACAAAAGATCTAAAGGTTACTGGAGGAAAAGATGCACCGTCTTCAATAGGAGGCGCGGCCTCAGCTGATCCGGTCGCCGCGAAACCTGCTCCGGCCTCAGCTGCCGAAGAAGCCCCAAAACAAGATTTCGCCATAGGTATCAAGCAGACAGATGCCGAGAAGGAGGCAGAGAAACGGGCCGCTCGAGCCAAGAGATTCGGAATCACTGAGGATGAAGAAGAAAAGAAGAAGCTAGAACGTGCCAAGAAATTCGGGACTGACAAGGAGGTGGTTGTGAAGGGCCTTGATGATGCGCTTCCAGAGCGAAGAGCGAAGAGAGGCCGCGATGGTGACAGAAATGCAGGAAGGGCTGCAAAAAGGCAAACACCAGACCGTAGGACAGAAGCAGCACCGGCGAAACCTGCTACGGCAAAGGCGGCTTCTGTTCCAGCTAAGAAGGCTACTGGAAAAGTCACAGATGATCCAGTGGAGAAGGCGAAGGCAGAGGCACGAGCAAAGAGGTTCCAAACGACAACATAGGATGCGATTCATAAACGTGAACTAGAGTGGGAGGTGAACTGGCGTTAACGAGTTCCTGGCTTTTCATCGAAATCTGTTGCGGCCTCTGGTAGTTGTACTTTAGGTGATCTCCTGCAAAACTCTACGTGGAATCAAACAAGGGACTTGATGGCCGTTGATCTTACCTTCAAATTTGTTAGGCAGTTTTGGTTTCGGGCATTCTAGGTCTCTCCAGAATCGTAAGGTGGCACTGCGTACCACAAAGCTGGTTGACTGCTACTGTATACAAAGTCTCGTATACTTTCCGAATTCCATTGATTTGCCAAGTTCGTTACTGTATCACGAAGTCAACGACAATCGTTCCTACCATTGGAGGACGACGCATTGCCTAGCATATTTGTGACTTGCATGGGGTACACGAGCATTACATGGTTGAGCAAGGCGAAAATACAGATAATCAGTCGAAAGGTGCAAATTACGGATTTTCGCCTTTGCGAGGAGAAAGGTTCAAAGTGTCATTTTGTTCTTAGTCATATTTCACCTGCTACTTCTCTACACTTACCAGATACTTCGACAGCCAACCACGCAACAATGGTCTCCTCAAAGGCCAAATTTCTATGCAAAACGACATCAATATTCCACCCATTTCTTTCTCTTCGTATATATCAGCTGGAATGCCCACCATATTCCATCTTGAGAATACAGGTGCATCCTACCACTCGCTCGATCATGCCACGGACTTTCCACCGCAAAGATCGACGGCATCATAAGCTGTCAAGTAGGGAATCCACCATACAACCGTTGTCAAGCCGGAACCAAACTCAAGGCCGCCACCAGCAAAATTGGTGGACCGCAAATCCCGATGAGACATTACCCAGATTAAGCCAACATATCGTCTCTAATCCTCGTACAAACTCATTTCCTCAGAAGCAGGGAGGTGGATCGACTCACTCCTTTCCCTCACATCAGAGAGACGGCATGCTGGTTAGTGGTGGACCTAACAATTATCATCAAAAAACTAAAAGAATGGGTTTGTGCCTGCCAAATTCCCGAGCAGTTATGCTCAGCAGCAGCGAATTCAAGGAATATCTTTTGCAGGCGGTCGAAGAGGGGAAGAGAAGGATGGACGAGTGGATAATTTCTGAATCTGAGCATGCGGCTGTACGTAAGAGAGATGTTATCCTATTGGATTTCTGTCCGATGGACTGGCAACCAGAGAAGACAGTTGTGATACCACAAGCAGTGGATATCCGATATCCTTGGGATTCTGCGGGGGATGCAGGAAAGGAGCGATGGAGGAGAGGAAAAGTGTGCGGGATTGCGTGATGGACGGAGTATCATAAAAGGCCACGGCTGTCTAACAATTTGTTGGCAAGGTGGCCTTGTTCTCTTATTATATGAAGATAGAGAAGTGCTGGGGTTGGAGATCAGACTAGTTATAAGATCTCTCGCAGTAGTCGCTCCAGACGGCGATCGCAGGGCACAATAAAAATCTAAGTTAATAGAACAGACCCCCATATATCATGAAGATTATGTCGCCTCAGCCTACTAATACAATCTCTTTTTCTATGCGGCATTCTCGTAAAGCAACAAAGTTGGAGCCGACAATTGTCAATATCACATGCGAGGCTGTCGTGAGCTAGTCCCAATATGACCATGGAACGTCAGTTCAAGCTGTCAGGGTCCATTAGCATAAATTGAGAGCCCAAAGCTTGAGCCGAGGATCTCCTGCTGTTCAAAATCAACAGTCAGTCATTATCAACGACGGATTCTGTACATGGTTGCTCACAGTCCAATACAAATAGTGAACTGGTTGCTCTTCGCCGATCTATAGACTCATTAACTTCACATAGCTGAGGAACATTCTCCACAATGGTCCAAACCACAGAATCACAGTTTAAACTCTCAGATGGGAAGGAGCTGTACATGAAAAAGTGGCACGTAGGTTATGAATCACCATCAATTATCTCTACTCGCTGATCTGGTTCCCTAGCCTGAAGGCAGCCCCGTCGCAAAGCTCATCTTCGTCCACGGCTTCAGCGACCACGTCGGCCGCTACTACGGCCTCTTCCCCAGCCTCGCCGAGCGCGGCATTCTCGTCATCGGCTACGACCAACGGGGCTTTGGTCAGAGCGTTAAGAAGCCCTCTGAGAAAGGAAACGCTGGTCCTACCTCTCTCGTGCTTGCCGACCTCGTGGAAGTCATAAGATCTGAGCTGCCGAGCGAAGTCCCGGTTTTCGTGATGGGACATTCAATGGGTGGTGGCGAGATCCTGACGCTCATAGGCACACCCGAATATCTAGACCTCATGCCGCAGATCCGCGGGTGGCTTTTGGATGCTCCGTTTATCGGGCTTGTGCAGCCACCTAACCCCATTACTCTCGTTTTGGGACGGTTAGCGGGGAAAGTTCTGCCGCATTTTCAGATAAAAAAGGTCTTCCCTGCGACGGAGTTGTCGCGCGATCCTCTTGTGCAAAAATCTCTGGAAGAAGATCCTATGTGCGATGGAACTGGGACGCTGGAGATGTTTGCCAATATGCTGGAGCGTGGGGTCAACCTGGTGGACGGGAAGACTAAGATGAACAAGGGCGTGCAGGCGCTCTGGCATGCTCATGGGACTGCTGATAAGGTCACCAGTTATCCGGCTAGCAAGAAGTGGTTCGAACAACAAACGCAGCTTGAGGATAAGACCTTCAAGTCCTACGAGGGCGAGTATCATCAGTTGCACGCAGATTTGCCTGAGACCCGCGTTGTGTTTTATAAGGATGTTGGGGACTGGATACTTTCTAGGACAGGAGCAAAGGAATCGGATACAGAACCGGTCACCGAGACATCAGAGATACCCACTGAAGCTCCAGTTGACAGCGCTAACGTAGCACCAGCAGGAGAGCAGGCAAAGCTATAGATCATACTCCTCATAGCATTTCATGACTATAATAGCTAACGAATATAAAAGTTGATTCTATTCATTATCTATATACTTATGCTCTGCTAGATATCCTTGCAGCTTCCACAGTCGTAGTTGCATATCGATTGTAGGTTTCTTGTTTTTCAAAACCACTACTTCGTGTTTGAAGACCCTGAAGGCCAGCGGTACATGCTGTCTCAGATCCTTAACGTAAGAATCCCCCAGTAGGAGCTGCAGATTATACACCGGCACCTTGCTCTTCATCTCCTTATCCATATCCAATGTCGCGAATTCTCCCGGGGCGACACTAGAATTGTTCTTGTTCGTCGTATCCATCTGTTCGCCAACAGTTGTTTCAGCTTCTTGGGCAGCAATCGTTTCCTCCTCCTGACTAGAAGCTATACATTCACCTTTACCAGCAGCCGTTGCCTCCTCCTGCCCGGCCGCCATTTCCCCCCTTGGGTCATTATTTGGACTCCTCCCATCAACAGCCACAGCCTTATCTCCAACATTCAGCCCTAGCCATAGGAAGGCACCCACTTGTTTGCAGCCCTTGGCATATTCCCAGCCTGAACAGCCTTGCAAGTACCCCTTCTGCCTCCCACACAAGTACTTCAATCCCTCCACTATCCTCCGCCTCATCAGGTCTAACACAAACGTATCCATATCTCTTCGCCATCTAATTTTCATCTCACGAAAAGCTTTGAACTGTTTAGCCTGCTGTGATGGAAACCGCTCTTCACCATACGTAAATCCGGATTTCGGTGTTCTGATCGCTCGGATAAGGGAAGCTCGAGACAAGACGTATGATCTTGGTCCTCGTCTGGAGCGTATGAGCTGTGACGAGTCTGGAGAAATATTTTCATCCATGGGGGCAGAGGAGTGAGCGGAAGTCAGACTTCGAGGAAGGTACCATGGCTCCTTGGTAGAGGGGTGGGCGATCAACTCGAAATCTTGAAGGAAGAATGATGGGAGTTGAATGCGTGTCAAAGAACACATGCGGACAGGGGTTGCCAAGGCTTGGGCTGAGAGAAATCATTTTAGCAGAGGTTTTTTTAGGAGAGTCTTGATATCGTACCATACGGGTTTTTGGCTAGCTGCTGCTGGAAAGGGGTGGGTTCTTTGCTAGGCTCTGCCTTCGGGAGCCGGTGCTTTTGCTTCGAAGTCAGATAGGAGGGGTCCATTAACGGGGACAGAGGTAATGGCCGGCGAGCTGAGGGTTTAGGAGTATCCGTAGCTCCATCTTCATGCTCTGGTAATATGTATAGTCCCTGCGCCGCGCTTTCAACAGCTCCATCCTGTGCCAATTGCTCTGGGTTTTCTAGGCCAATTTCAAGCTTCGCGGTTCGCTGTTGAAGCGTGAGAGGCTTTTCTGTGTAGGACCGCTTCGATGCAGACCATCTCGATATGATGCTCCCTTGCTTGAAGGCGCGTCTACGCATAACACACCACTATTCGACCATTCATGCTATGAATGATGAAAATTTTGGACGAAACGAGAAATCTCGAGATCGAAGCCCGTTTCGATCTCGCGTGTGCGGCCGCATCTATTGACCACTCTTGCTTATGGGCAAACCACCAATTGGTGATGATGGTTAGGTAAAGAAGATTTCCGAACTCCTTAAAATGGTGTTCTCGAGGATTATGAGTCTGCCAGCTCGCAGAGCGCTGCGAAATGGTTTACGCGCCTACTCCGGCAGCTCTTCAACAAGTCACCCTACCACTGCCTGGACCCCAATACCCTATATCATTGAGACCATTGTGAGCAGACTCAAATTGGATTCATGAAGCTATACTGACTGTTTAGGGAGGTGGCTGGCGCACATGTACGTTGTTTGAGCCAATATTCGCCACATATATAGCTAATGATGATTTCTAGCCGATATCTTCTCAAAGCTCCTGCAGGTATGACAAAATTTTGGCAGAGACATAGCACATACGAGCTTACCTTCTACAGGAGCGAATTGTCCTCCTAAATGGCGAGGTGGATGAGACGGCATCAGCGGCCATTGTAGCGCAGCTTCTCTGGCTAGAGTCTGATAACCCTGATAAAGCCATAACTCTTTATATCAATTCGCCCGGAGGATCGGTGACAGCAGGTCAGTTCCTTGAAATGCATGCCAAGGGGCGTGCTAAGATTCATTACAGGTCTTGCCATCTATGATACAATGAACTACATCAAATCTCCAGTCTCTACGGTTTGCCTTGGGCAGGCCGCCTCGATGGGTTCTCTTCTGCTTTGCGGTGGGGAAGCAGGAAAGCGGTTTTGCCTGCCTCACAGCTCAATCATGATCCATCAGCCATCTGGAGGTTACCACGGCCAAGCATCCGACATCGCCATTCAAGCAAATGAGATCCTACGGGTTCGTAAGGTGCTGAATGAAATATACAGGCGACATTTAACCAAGGAGCTCAGTATGGATGACATCGAGAAGATGATGGAAAGAGACAAGTTCTTGAATGCTACTGAGGCATTAGAGATAGGCCTTGTGGATGAGATACTTGACCGAAGGGTAAAGCCTGGGGAAGAAGGGGCCAAGGACACATAAACCGTCGAGTGCTTCAACCAGGGATATAGGCGTGTACTGACCGTCAACATCTTCAATTAGACTAGAAGTCTACCTCCAGTGCATTAGTAAATCTGATGAATGGAATGATATTATCTAGGAGATCTGATATTAATGTTTGAGTTGCTTGTCTATCACCTTGCTACTTGTGGCATTGTTTGAGATCTGGTCGTTGCACCCAATGATATTGATTACCAAAGCAGGACGCAGAAATTCCCTTCAACCTGACTTCAGAATCAAGCTGGGGGCGGGGGGCAGCAAATTTGAAACAGTAACTGTAGAGTTAAACTCAAGCCTCGTGTAACACACCCTTATCCTTCTTTCCTCAGCAGATCAATGTCCACCCAAACAACATAAAGCAAAATAAGAGAATTACTTTCAACGACCACATCGTCGGTGGTCTAGTGGCAGCGCATGCCACCGCTATAATAAGAAATGGACCCAGCGCACACCTGCTTCGCTCAAGCAAATGCATATAGAAGGTGAAGAGCCCTTGCAAATGCCTTAGACAACTGGGTGTGATTTAATTTAGTAAAACCCCCTACTCGACTAGGTGTTTTCTTTCCAATCTGCCATGGGGCAGTTGGTTTCTGACACCCCCTTTTTTGTTTTGGCGAACTTTGCACTTTCTGCTCTGACGAGCCAAGTCTTTTGGAAGTAAATAATGTTGACTATAAAAGCTCTGGAATAGCTTCTCACATATTTACGGATGAGCAAGTAGCGGTTAAGCTACCTCTCCTTTCCCAAACCAAATAGCTTCTAAATTTGACACCAAAGGAGCCACCATGCAGGATGCTCCTTGAATTTAACTTTCAATGTTAAATATCTCCCGCAGACGTTCAATCGGGCACTATATCAGGCAATCGAGGATGATGAGTACTACGCTGAGGCTAAATGCTAGGACAAGCCATGTAGAACGTACCGCAGCAGAACCTCGTAATGATGTAGGCATAAATTCCATTAGCTTAAACCCTCTGGTTTGTGGATGGAAGTGCTAAATTGAACTATAGTCTCTGCATAAAGTCATCCTGGGCCATATCAATCAAATTAATGACCGCATACGGCTGTTCCGTCTTGACATCCCTCAAGATAGTCCACCAATTAAGGTAGGCCGACTGCTATATATTCTAATCTCATTGAGCTATGGACCTGCTACAGTATTTCATCCTTCGAGCTTTATTGCCCTCTGCAACATAAATTCTTCCGTTTTTGACGTCTACACAGTTCCTTCCAGGCCAGTGGCTCGATGTCCATATACCTGGCATTCCCAAACCTGGCGGCTTCACCATCACGTCCACCCCTCTCGATGCCCGCTCTAGGACAATACTCGCTTCACTATCCCCACCTAGAACAGAGCAGTGCCTCATCCAACCTGGCTATCTCGAGCTTGCCGTGCAAAAGTCCCCAGAAAACCCTCCTGCAGCCTGGCTCTGGCGCCCTGTGCCAGAAATTCTTAATCAAGAACTGCATGTCAGAGTTGGAGGCAGTTTTGTATGGCCGCCTCCAAATATCGATCTGAAGGAGGTGAAACGAGTGGTGTTTGTGGCAGGGGGAGTAGGTATTAATCCTCTAATGTCTATCATCGGTTATCTTGCACAGGTTCGTACGGTATCATATGTGATATCAATTCTATATAGTGTGCGAAATCCTGGAGGCCAGGGGCTGTCCTCAATATTATTCCTCGACCGCCTGGCTGAGTCATTCGCGTCAGGGTTCGTGAAGGGAGAGCTAGTGCTTCATCTTACATCTGGAGAGAAAGAATCTCAATCTCTGAATGATAGCACTGTCGAGTTAGCAGGCTGGAAAATGAAGACTCGGAGGAGACGGATTACGAATGACGATATGCTGGAGGTATTGGGAGGTGTGGATGTAAGGGGATCTACGGTGGTCTACGTTTGTGGGGTTCCTACGATGACGGATGAACTCGTAGACGCGGCTCAGCAAGCTCCAGGAATGGACCCGAAGAAGGTTCTATTTGAGAGATGGTGGTAGAGCCAATGTCCTTATATAGACAGCATGATTAGAGGAGAGTGACCGAAATCATCTCAGTCAAACCCTCTGGAGTTAATACATTGTATTTCTCATAAAATATTACTCAAAGCTCTGGCCAATGAGATGCAAAACTCTAGAAATTTTCGTCTCCATCACGGCTTCGGTCATAAGTCAGATGTTTCAGTCGTTATCATTTGTTAATATACATGTATATGGGTATCTTTTGCGATGCTAAAGACTCAATGAAGTGCTAAGGGACAGCATTGTCTAGCAGAGCACATATAGCGAGCACATCTATTAGGCATGAGTTTATGTATTAAATATATGGAAGATGGTGGACATACCATGCTCAAGCCTAGAATCATTGAGCACCAGAAACAGATATTGTTGAGAACTTTCTTTCCTTTTATCCACTTTGTGCGTTGCAGCATGACTATTGGCAACTGACTCATCTGCGCCAAAAAGCCGTAACCTCTAAATTTCTTCGTGATGCAACCCATGACTATCTCGTGTCCAATAGCGCTAATCAAGAACGTTATAAGAGTGGCCATGGGCTTCCCAATATGAGGTATGCTTGCTGAATAGACATGTCTTCTGAAGAAGTGATGGACAGGGATGTTCCATTCTCGAGAAAACTCGAGCCAGTCGGTACTGTTCCACCAGTCGCTATAGAAATGTCTGTCGGCGAAACAGGTGATTTCGGCGAAGGCTCCAAGTACATACTCAAAGATGACAAGGAATACGAGAAGGAAGGTGATCATGAATGGAGTAAGGAGTAAGCTTATAGTCTCAGCAAGGACAAGCGCTATCTCCGACGGAGATTGAGTTCCGTCAAGCCGCGCAGCTGACTCTGTCAGCACGGGTAATATGAATTCTTCGCTGACTATAGTCAAAAGGAATATGACGCCGAAAACAGCCAGAACTTTGTACCCGAGTTGCGACCAAACGATTCCATCTGTACGAGGGTATTCCAGCTCATAGCAGAGCGTGGGGCAAAATAAGAAATCAACGTAGTTCATGGCAGTAAGATTTTTAGGATACGTAACATTTCCCATCGGTGACGTAAGCTCAATAGCAAGATCTTCGCGCAATCCAGCGAGCGACAATTTCTCATCAGCATCTTTTTGAGCCGTTTCGCGCTCATTCAAAGCTGGAGTATGTCCTGCACTAGGATATTGGTAGGCCGGGGCTTTAGAAGCCGTAGCCGGATGATCAAGTTCTCTAAGACGTCGTTCTGCCTCGCTCAAGTGCCCATTATAGAAAGCGTAGGAGTGCATCTTCATAAGAAGCACAAGGGTATGCAAAGTCAAGAAGACCTGTGCGGTCCAGGTCCAGTCAAACGCAAAAGGAACATTGACCCAAACGGCAAACCAAAGTATCTGATAGATGCTTTGGATGGCCATTCCGCCATTTCCCCAACGCAACCAGCCTAATGGGCCAGTACTGTTTCTGAACACTTTATGCAGCGGTAGGCTCACAGCCGTCGTAGCGACCATAAGCCCATCTGCCAAAGCCAGTTGCCAAACCTTCACGGTAAACAATTGCCATATTTGAACCCTCATAGGGTATCCTGTATCTTTGATATTCCTTAGCATCGTGGTGATGACCATTATGGTCAAAGCAATCCAAAAGAGTATATAGAACCCGTGGAAGTCCCTATACTCGCTCTTTGGGTCGAAGTGTGATACCCGAGAAGCATACTCGACTGTAGGAAAGAGGCGGCGCCGTTGTTCCGCCCGGAGCTGTTTTCTCGCAGAAGAGATAGACTGGACCGATGGCGGCGCATCAATTGGAACTGGGGTGGAGCGACCACTGTTGAAATGTTAGAACTGGTACGCTATAGCTCTAGAGGAAGTTTAGACCTTGTTTCAGCAGTTGTCCTTCCATTCTCATTAGATCCATTAGCTTTTAAAAAACCCTCTTCACTCAGTGTCCGTAAGACTTCGGGATTCATAGGTTTGACAGCGCGAGGCCGCAATATGTTATCATCTCCATTCATCGTGAATTCCGCCGAGGGAGTCATGTTCATTGGTTTATCATTTGATTGCTAGGCGATAGTGATACAAGGTAGAAGATTCTCGGCAATATAAAAGAATACAATCAGATGGCGATTGGAAATCTTTCAGAACGAGACAGTAGACGAAGTCGGCACGGTTGTAAAAGCCCGGGCGGATTCGCGTTCTTGGACCCCGACGTCAGCGAGACGTCAGCCACTGTGGCTGAAGCAAATGATTGGCTGATAGTGACTGCCCTAACAGTACGGCTGTGAACCAAACTTTATCGATGCCAAAGTCAAGCGAAAGGTGTCGGCCTTTAACTTCAACCCGGTCTTTCTTCAAGGCTTCCAAGCAGGACTAGTTTTTCTTTTGACCAAATGAAATACTGGAAGATAGTCTCCAGGACGAACGGGAGCTTGGCTAGCTAAAAGAGCCCCTACACTGTTGGGGCTCTTACCGCGAAGATGAGTTCCTGTGAGGCAACGACTATACCCCTCGAGACCATCAAAGCTTACCTCCTGTAGTGAAACAGTTTATTCGCAATGTGCGAGCGTCAAAGACAATTGCAGATGAGCGTGCAGTGGTTCAAAAGGAGAGCGCCGCCATCAGAGCCAGCTTCAGGGAAGAAAGTGGCGACTCAAATGTCAGGTCTGTGGACAATTGAGCGCAAATCCTGAAGCACGAACTGATACTTAATGGTGATACAGGCGAAATAATGTAGCCAAGTTGTTATACCTCTTCACTCTAGGTGAACGAACTCATTTCGGACAAATCGAATGCCTCAAGCTCCTAGCATCACCTCGCTTTGCTGACAAGCGTCTTGGATACCTGGGAACAATGCTGCTCCTGGATGAGAATCAAGAGGTTTTGACACTGGTTACGAACTCTCTTAAGAAGTATGCGAACTCAATATTTTACGTCTTGACTGTCATAGGACTGACTGTAACTTCTTAGTGATCTAAATCATTCAAATCAATACGTGGTCGGACTGGCATTATGCACACTGGGCAACATTGCATCTGTTGAGATGTCCCGAGACTTGTTTCCTGAAGTTGAGACTCTCATATCTACAGCAAACCCTTACATACGGCGTAAGGCTGCCTTATGTGCTATGCGAATATGTCGTAAGGTCCCAGATCTCCAGGAGCACTTTCTCGACAAAGCTGCGACACTACTATCAGATCGTAACCATGGCGTACTTCTTTGTGGCTTAACCCTGGTCACTAGTCTTTGTGAAGCTGATGAGGCTGAAGGGGGTGAAGAGGGAATAGTGGAAAAGTTTAGACCTTTCACTGGAGGCCTGGTCCGTACGCTGAAAGGCTTGGCAAGCTCTGGCTATGCTCCTGAACACGATGTCACCGGTGTTACGGACCCATTCCTCCAGGTCAAGATTCTACGATTACTGAGGGTACTTGGTCGAGGCGATGCCCAAACGAGTGAGCAGATCAATGATATCCTTGCTCAGGTGGCAACAAACACCGACTCATCGAAAAATGTTGGCAATTCTATCCTTTATGAAGCGGTCCTGACGATCCTAGACATAGAAGCAGACTCTGGACTTCGTGTCCTAGGTGTCAATATTCTCGGGAAATTCCTGTCGAACAGGGACAATAACATTCGCTATGTGGCCCTCAACACCTTGATCAAAGTCGTGGCAATAGAACCAAATGCGGTCCAGAGGCATCGAAATACTATCCTTGAATGTTTACGAGACCCGGATATTAGCATCCGGAGGCGGGCCCTAGATTTGAGCTTTACGCTTATCAACGAAAGCAATGTCAGAGTCCTGATCAGGGAACTCTTAGCGTTCCTTGAAGTCGCAGATAATGAATTCAAGCCGATTATGACCAGTCAGATTGGTGTAGCTGCAGACAGGTTCTCCCCTTCAAAACGATGGCATGTGGATACGATGTTGAGGGTTTTGTCGCTAGCAGGCAACTATGTGAAGGAACAAATTCTCTCATCATTTATCAGATTGGTTGCCACTACCCCTGAACTGCAGCAATATGTGGTGCAGAAGCTGTATACAAGCCTCCGGAAGGATATTACCCAAGAGAGTCTGACATTGGCTGCAGCTTGGTGCATCGGCGAGTTTGGTGAGGCACTTTTGCGAGGAGGGAACTATGAGGAAGAGGAACTCGTTCAAGCTGTTCACGAGGATGAGATTGTTGATTTGTTCTCAAGAATCCTCAACAGCAGCTATGCCACTCAAATCGCCACCGAGTACATCATCACGGCTCTCATGAAGCTTACGACGCGCTTTTCTGATCCTGCCCAAATTGAGCGAATTAGGCGGATATTGCAGAGCAACTCGGCAAGTCTCGACGTCGAAGTCCAGCAACGGGCCGTGGAATATGGCAACTTATTTGGATACGATCAAATACGACGAGGCGTACTAGAGAAGATGCCACCACCACAAATCAAAGAGGAGTCGAGGGTCTTGGGTGAAGCAGCTAAGAAGCCAAAGAAAGCCACGAATCGCAAATCTGGAATCGTCAAGCAGACTGAACAAGATCTTCTCATGGATCTTATGGGTGACTCAAATGCACCAGCTGGGGACCTCAGCGCCACCGCGAACGGTTCACAAAATAACGCAGACCTCTTAGCCGATATCCTCGGTGGTTCATCGGTCTCGTCGCCACCATCACATGTTGCTTCCCCGGCATCTCAGATATCGAACGTGAACAAGATCCTAGACCTCTTTGACAGCTCCTCAGCTGGTCAAATGCCATCCCGGCCTCCAGCCACCACATCCACGTCTTCCGACCTCTTCTCGTCCATGTCCTCGCCACCCCCACCGACGGTTACGCCAACCGGTGGCTCTGCCCATCCCTGCTACTCGAAAAACGAGCTCACAGTCACACTGCAACTGCAACGCAACGCCGAAGGTACCGTTCTCGTGCTCGCCCGCTTCACTAATACCTCCCTATCCTCTCCAAAATCGAACGTGGGTCTCCAGGCAGCAGTCCCAAAGACTCAGAAGCTGCAGTTGAATGCCATCTCGAGTGCGGAGCTGGGACCGGGAGCCGAGGCTACGCAAAGTATGAGGGTTAGCGGGAGCAAAGGAGTACGTATGCTATTATACCTAAAGTCTTTTCCATGCTCTTCTAGACATTTGCCACTTGCCACTTGAAGCCCACAGATCACGTGATGCTGACTCTCTGAAATTTAGCCTCCTTTACGATTACGTTTGAAAATATCGTATACGCACCCATCGCTGGGGAGCATCACGGATCAAGTGGATTGGTCGGAACCAAGGTAGTCATTAGCCGGGTGCTTATCAAATGAAGCAGTCATTAAAAAGCGAATTTACGATCATCATCATTTCGTGGTGCAATGTGAACAAGACAATGAGTTTATGGGAGATGTCATTACTACCGTCATTCAAGCAGACCGACTTATAGATAAAATAGGAGCAACAGCGATGTAGACCCCCCATCAATCCTCGCAATGTCCAATTCCCATGTCTCCCATCCTACCATGCTGTTGTTGCTGCCGGTGTGTACTGTTGTCATATCGTTATGATGTCCTCATGATCTGTGTCGCAGGTAGCCTTGAAGCTATCCATCCACCCATCCTAAGGAAACCATCCGATCCCATCATATCCATCCGATCCGTCTCATCCCATCCCATCCCACCCACCCACAGCCCAGAACCCTTCCGCGAGAGTGAGTGAGCGAGTGAAAAAAAACACCGAGAAAAAAAAACCCCCACAATTGTAAATGTAAAAATTTCAATAAAGTAGGGCGCCAAAATACAAGAAATAACAACTGCATACGGAGGAAAGAGCTATTCCGAAAATAAACACCGATCCGATGTCGCCGATGTGTTTCGTTGTGAAATCTTTCGTTTTTCGTTCCTGTTCGTGGGATGTAGAAATTTAGATACGTAGTAAACCAAGACCGTGAAGGAAAATCGGCATGCCGACGCCCACCAATAGAGATTGCTCTCATGCATAGGCCGTTTCTCTACTAGGCCTTGGTGGGTAGCCAAAGCCGCGATGATGAGTTGGATCTGAGCCTCGTCGATAACCGTCTGGTGAGTAACGCACGTGTTCCGGACCATACTGAGGTGAATATTTGACTTCGCCGAAGAAATGACTTCGATTTGAGCCGCTTCCAGTAGATTCTCGTGCTGGCATTTTCGGCCGTGCCTCTTTGATAATTGGCTCGGGAGAGTGGCTCGAGTAGCTGCGGGAGTAGGAGGAAGAGTGGTGATTACCACTGCCGCCAGATCGCGCCAAGGGTGGCCGTTCTGCGCTTGCACGAGTGCCACCCCGAGGAGACTCACTACGATCACGTGGATTTTCGTAATTATCTTCTCGAAGAACTGAACGGTAACGATCCAAAGGCACCGTACGGCCCAAGGGCTTGTCATAGACGTACCGGCGGGTGGTTTCTACCGGCGGCTCCCGTCGTGTGCTTCGACGAGGAGAGTAACCATCAGAATCAGAGCCGTCGCCACCATAGTGCATTTGCGTTTTGAGATTGCTACCTCTGCCTGACGATTTGGGTTTGTCGCCCGCTTGAAATGTCGAAGCACGTGGTATTGGCGGGGGGGCTGTCGCAGAGTCTCTCCTGACATACTCCGATTGAAATGTCTTTGATCGATGTGGCTCTTTTCTGCTTACGCTTGGCAGGGTCGAAGGATCTGAGGAGTGACTTTGCAACGGCGGCTTTCGTCTTGGGGGGTCGGGCGGCGAGGGAGGGGATGCCTCAACGATGTATGCGTCGTATGGAGATGTCCTCCTTTCCTTTCCAGAAGATCTGGACTGGTCTGGCATTTGCTCCGAGGCACGGCGAGTGGGAGCAGCGCGTGCGGCAGACGAACGGCGAGGCGAATCGTCCTCCTCTGCATACGGAGAAGTCGGAGAGGCATATCGGACTGTGTATGGAGTTTCCTGGAATGTATCCGCTCTTCGCACCGGCTTGGGTCTTGGGTCCATTTCTGGTTCAGCCTTCTGGCGGCGCGAAGCTTGCATGTATTGGACTGCAACCTTGGTGTTGATATCAAGCTTCTTCGCCCTGTCCGTTAACACATCCATATCCGTCTCCTTTCCTAGCACTTTTGCAGTCGCTCGAGCCCACCTTTCGGATGCTCTTGTCCCCTCCTCTGGACCTCGACTCGACTTCGTCTCCGCTCTTGGTCGATAACCATCTTCCGAATCGTCATCCTCGACGTATGCTCGACTGAACTTCTCTTCAAATCCCTTCCTCCGCTCCTTATCACGGTTCTTCTTGGTCGCCTCGTGCACATTGCGCTTGAAATTCTTTTCCCAGCGCTCATGTTCTCTTTCCTCTTCCGACTTCCGCGATCTTTCACCGTCGCGAGTCGCTGGACGTCTTCGTTCTTCCTGGGTAGTCGTCTTCCTCGCTCTCGCTCGGAGAGGCTCCTCGAAGGAGCTCGGTCGTGGCTCTTCATCATAAGCCCGCGGCGAAGCCTGCCCGTAAGGTCTCTGCGGCTCTTTAGGCGAAGATCTAAAACTTGCAGTACGAGGCTCTGCAGTTCGAATTTCGTAGTCAAAGACACTGTGCCCAGGAGGAGGACCACCTCTGCCCATCTCCCTTCTCAATTCGTAGAGCTTCATCTGATCATCATACTTCATTCGCCGGGTGTCGTCGCTGAGCAACTCGTATGCTTGCTGAACCTTCTGAAACTCGTCCTGCTTGACCGCCTTTAAGGTGGGATCTTGGATCTTATCAGGATGGCACTTGAGTACCAGCTTTCTGTACGCGCTCTTGACAGTAGAAAGGTCTGCATCTTTGCTTATGCCCAAGGTCTGGTAAGGGTCTGGTTGAGGAGGCGAAGACATCCTGAGGGATGGCGCCGCTGGTGGATGCCAGTTGTCTTAGTGGGTTTTGACTGTTATGGATCCGTCATGCCAATTGAAAAAGTGATAGAGAGGTCAAGAGAGATGAAGAGAGCAATTAAAAGTTGTATATCGTGTATTTAAGAGTAGTATATGATCGTTGAGAGCCGGAATCGTGGCAGATCAGTCGGTACCAGGGCGTCACGTCATTGGTGAGAGGCCCCTTCGCTTAGCGCAATTTGAGTTTCGTAGAGACCGCCAGAAGCAATCTTCTGCTTAACTAAGCCGATTCCAGAGTAAATACGCAAGCTGGTGGCAATGGATAAATCGCCTTCGAAGTCGGATAATGCTTCAAGAGGAAAATGCGCCGTCGATATGGACTACGCCAGATGAGAATCGAAGTTTGTTGTTCGGGTCTCTCAGAGACCGGGACAATAACAAAAACAAGAGGCCGCGGCCAGGCGGTGAATAGTAAGAGTCTTTAGAATAGTATGCTGACGAGGGAATTTGCGAGGTGGCTTCCAGATGCAGCCAGGCCTTGGAAGCAGGGCAGGTCTGATGCGTTAATAACTTGCAGGCTGTGTGTGTCGATTATTAGGAATCGTGGGACCTCGAAGGGAAAGAAGTGGTCAATATGCAGTTGAGAAGAGGATGTGAGAGAGAAGTTTCGTTGTTGTAGGCGTGAGAAGAGGGATGGAAGTGGCGTGTAAGGCAGAGATACTATTTTCAAAGAATTGTGACGATAAATGACCATTACTACATCCGGGCGGCAGCACAGCACGACTATTGTCTGATTCCACCTCACAAAAATCCCTCCATCTTCCCAGCCTCCAGTCTGCACACGCCTCACCCATAAGTCAGCCTGCACTTCAGCAAAAGCGGCCATGGTCTACGCTATCTGCGAGGGGCGCCCGTTCCTCGTGGCAGCACAGCAACGCTTCCAGCTGTCTTAGTGCGCCCAGCTTTGGTCTAATCCGGCGCGGGCAGCATAGCGGGTGGGACCCACATTTTTGTCATGTAGGAGACGAGATCAGAGCACTCGCTCTAATCCTGCTGGGCGGCGGGCAAATCCCATGAGGCAGACCGTTGTGGTCACCTCATTGGCCTCGTTTTGCCCCATACAGCCTTGGCTCTTGGGGTGCATGTCGTCGGTCGTGCATACTGTCGTGCACTTATCACAGCGGTGTGTGGATGTAGTGGAGGGGTAAATGAAAGCGGTCGACGGTGACGAGAAATCGGCCCATTGAATTGACTGGATGGCGATGCGCGCTTGGTCTGCAACCTGCATATACTACACCGGTAAGGTATTGGGCGTAATGGTCGTGACCTACTGCGGGGAATATTCACCTTTGCCGCCCAATGAATAGGCGTAACATCCTGGAGAGACGGCCCCTGACCGAGATCCCCTGTGTTGATATGTATCTGCCTATTCTTGACCTCGACTCCTGAATTCTATTACTATGTCCTGCCTTCAATATCAGGTCTTCAAGCTTATTATGCCTAATATTATTTAGGTGTTGACAGAATAAATAATACTTCACAGAAGCATCCTATATGTTCGTGGTCACGTGGGTTCCTCGCTCAAATTTGAGATGCTTAAGCCTGTCTATTGTGTAGCCATCAAATATTGAATAAATCAAAAAGAAACAAGTTCACAAATATCAATCACGTTTTCGGTCCAGAATAGAAAACCTCAGCACGCTATATTTCCTACCAGTGTCAGTCCAATCGCCCTCGCCCTAAGCGTAGGTTTTCCTGAGCTTGGGTTAGACTATATACGTTACCAACTATCCCGCCCACCAAGTTTCCGAAAGTATTCTTCTTTGAATCTCCCCAACTTCTCTCTTGCAGCTATACCCTCTGATACTCGGAAGGTTCATTTACCCAAAAATCTAGCATATAGCCACAAATTTGTCTGAAGCCTCGTACGTTCAGAAAGTCGTAGAAATCCTTTTGTTTTCGTCCCAAAAGGTGCCATTTATAGTCCCCGACGCAGAACTCTCTGTTTGCATCCATATGGCTCATGTTTTGTGTGATGGATTGACATTACCGCAGTGTTTTGCTTTCCCTAATAGCGGCATCATTGATATTTTTTCTATTCTTATGCTACTGTGGGAATCGGATGCCATATTCGCAGTATGCGATGAACGAATTAAGCAGCCACTTAATTACGTCCCAGATTTCCTGCAAGCATTGTCAGTAAAGAAAATATAATGCAGGGTGACGGGAAAGCAGATATTAGGAATTCTTTTGAAATAAAGGTGGCCTAGAGCTCCTCGCCCAAATAGCGAAGTGGTATTGCTCAGTCCGATGAAGTCCATGAAATCCGGCACCCTTTCATCGCGCCATATCCCACACGAAACCGGGAAAGCCTATTCTGTTTTTCACCTTCACGTTTAAAATCGGTGACATCTACGTAGCCAGCATCTGAATCGCGGACAGGTAGCCTTAAAAGAGAAAGGTTACCGTCGGGTAGAACTTCCCAGTAATCGTTCACAGGATGGTTCCCAGCAATCTTATAACTCTCGCAAGCGTTATGCGTTATGTCGATTCGAAGAGGTGGTTTGTCCAACTGATCAACAGTTTATCTATCGGATACATCTCCTGTCTGAAGCATTGTAGCCGGCATACCTTATTTGGCCAAGGGCAAAATCGAACTTTGTTCAACTCATCACGCTGGTCGTTACGATTATATTTCTGCATCTGATTGTATGTAGCATTTCAGATAACAACTTGAAGATCGAGCGGCAATCGGCAATCGAAACGAGGTATTGAGAGAACTGTCTGGATAGAAGAAGTCAGCAGGGCTAAATATGCATGCGCGAACGACCATACTTCTCGATCGCAAAGGGATTTTTCAAGACTTCCAGAGCCCGATCTTCATTTGCCCATGCACTGTTGAATATCAGTTCTGAGAACTCTGATGGACCCCAATTTCTAACGAAAAAAAATCCATTATTGGTGCGCGCAGAATTATTGGCCAATATCTCCCCGTAATTCGCAACCACGACTGAGATCGCGACAAGGAGTTCTTGAATATGCCTCTCATTTTGTAGATCAAATTTACCCCCAAAGTGGCTGCAGAGGTCCATATTGTTATGATAGGACTTTGCAGTTTGTATCTTTGCAAGGTCGGTAGTCCGCTTCGCAATAAAATCAGGCCACCTCTTTCAAGCAACCTTTAGAACAGCTAATTCAGAGTATTTTCCCGCTATGGAGCTTTCAGTGATAAACGATAAACCGATCTCTATTGTCGTTTGAACAAGGGCAGCAACAGACGCTTTGCAATTTGCTTCTACGTTTGCATCCTTTTGCTGTGTGTAAGTCAGGACGGCCGTCCCGACTAGACTTTCAGAGTAAACCTGAGTAGCCAGTACAGAGTCCTATCTAGTGTTAGTTTGCAATTATAATGAAGACTAAGGACGAGTGTGATCCTTAGTTACAACGCATATTTGGTACTCACACATATGACCCTTGCCATCAAGTTCATAATGTTATGCTTCATGCCGAAATAGACCTAACTCTAGATACATTTTCATTTACTCACCCCACGAGGGCCGTCTGTTACATTCGTGGAAACCAAGGCTGCATTGGAAGCCCTCATCTCGCAGAAACTTTATGCCAAAGTAATTTATCTCACCACGTTTAACAGCGAGCTGTCTGCGTTGGCTTGTGTCCAATCGGCATACCAACTCTCAACGCCGGAAGCTCCAACGCCTTCAGGTGATATTTCAATGAAGGTATGGCCATACTCTCCACTGAGAAAATCTTCAGTATTACTGCTAGAAACGTTGAGGTTGGAGTGTAAGACATTTTCGGGAATGGCGCTGCTCTAGCTTTCACCGAGTAGTGATAGGACTAGGCTGAAATGCATGGTGAAATTATCACCAAGAATAATTGAAAATAGTAGGCAAGCAGGGGTTCAGACAGTCATGTATTAAAGTATTTTGAGGAGATATACGGAACCGGACGATTATAAGCAAAATATTAGCGCAACGAAGTATTGCGAAACTAGTCCCAGGATAGACTGCAAACGGACATTTAAATTTTATTTTATGATGCCATTGCTCTCAATTAGGAACCAGTTTGCCCATTAAAACAGTCAAGGAAGCTCTTCCAAAGTTTCCTCCAGCCGCTTATGAAAGCACATAACTTACTCGCGATAGAATTAGGTGCGCGATGATAACGCAAGTTTTCCCTCCTGCCAAGCTCAAAGCATGATTACCCTCAACCGCGGTTCAGGTATTAAATTACCATGTAAGATAAATTAAAACCGCACGAGAAGTCTGTGATAATTTTCGACCATAAGGATGACCCTTGAATTATATAGTTGCAAAGAGGAGAATCGCTGTAATAGCCGTCACTGTTGTCCAATCCAAGTCTGGTAGCAAAGAAATAGAGGCGACGTGCTCGTCTTGCAGCTAAAAGAACAGATTTTACTCTCTACATAGCCCATACCGGCAAGTCGATGTCAACAACTATGGGCTTGTTAAACTTCTTTCCCCCGCTCCCTTTGTGCGGATAACTTGACGCCGTGATTGCGGCATTAACGACACAAGTCTCCTTCCTACCGAGTTTGCCTGACAATGCCGCAAGGTCGCAGCTGTTTAATGGAGGCAAGCCGCCTTGGCCAAGCGTCGCTGGCGTTGAAGACCCTGTTGACACAGCCAAGAGACTCGTTGCCACATACGAGAGACCTTTGCGTATGCTCGGCCGACTATTAACAGAAGTAATGGCTGGGACGCTAACCGCGTTGGACTGTAGGAAGGAGACTGAAGATAGCTGAGTTTTTTCATTTTCAACGAGTTTAACGTCTTTAACATCGACAGAGCCATCACTCTCCGGTATCTCACATATATCACTGCCATAAGAACCATCGTTGGCGAGTGGCGTTGCCCCTTTAGCGGTAAGATTTATTATAGACATCTTTTTGTTGTCTTTGCCAGGATCAACCCACTCTCGCACTCCAGCCTCGTTGTATTTGATGTTTGACATTCCCAAATCCCATTTGATGACCTCGACGCCCCTGCCTTCGTGAACATGACCACAGATAACAAGCCGTGGTCTAACCCTCCATAACATACATCGAAGTGCTTCGCACCCTACGGCTCGACGATCGCTTCTCTCGTCACAGTGAAACTTCGGCGGCGTATGACAAACCACCACATCCGAGTCAAGGGGTATCTTGTCCCAGAGTTGTGTTGCCTCTTCAGGAGTATAGCCAAAGGCCCACATTCTCATAGCAGGAGAATAAGGAGAGCCGAAGACTTTAAAGGTAGTCTTAGGACCATCAGGCGCTGACAATTTAAGAACTGCAGCTTCGTGTTTGAGGTATGTTATTGATGATGACTCGTCAAATAGGTTTTGACACTTCGCCGTATCCTGGGGCTCCTGATTGTGGAAATATAATCCATATTGATTATAGAAGGTTGTGTCGAGGGTAATATCATGGTTTCCTACCGGAGTAAGAAGGATATCTTGTTCATTATAAGGTTGGCCTTACCAGCAACGACAATCTTGGCCTCAAAGTCTGCATCTTCGATCCATTTCACAGTCTTTTGTAGTTCAGCAAAACTCCCTTGGTTGGTCAAATCACCGGCATGAATCAACACATCGCCCTTTGGGAGTTTGAAAGACCCATTTGCGGTGGCATTATGGGTATCAGATACGCAAACGAAACGCGTCTTTTGCATTGTTGCCGCCATAGCTGCTGCATGTTGTGCGATTCGCACATGGTGACGAAAAAAGCCTTTTGAGTCATAGGTTAGCGATTTAGATTTTGTTGTAACAGGCATGATCGATGGGATCAATTGAGTTCACCTAGAGTAATTCTTCTGACAACAGACCCTGAAAAAAGCCTTTCAATGTAGGGGGAATAATATCTATTGATCTTGAGCTGTAGATCATGCCGTCTGTAGCTGGGCGATGATGTTACCTTATCTTATCCCCAGCCACTCACGATCCTTGGCTGAGTCGCATCGCTTGGAGCTCCCGACGAGGCTAATGATATCCCATCCCCTTTTACGCTGGACGACATCGAACCCATCTGGCGCGCCTGCAATTCGCTCCCAGACCGTCCAATATCACAGCATGTTACCTCCCGTTCTGTCTCTTCTGGAACTATAGGATGAGACGGCTCAATTGATTCGCCCAGCTCTCTCGCGATTACTGTCACTATTATCCCGCCGGTGCTCTATACTCCACCTTCCTTTGGGCCCTACTTGGACTACCAGCCACGACACACACCAACTACAGCACACAATCTTCAGACCCTTTCAAATCCAAGTCTTCTCTGAATACCATAACTTCGCCCAACCACGTCCGCGCTCAGTCACAAACGGCTGGCTGAAGTACCTACTCGATTTTAGACATTCATACTATTCTCAGAGACTACCTTTCTAAATAGTGTATACCCTGGCTCTTTGTGCATAAGGGCGACATCTACGTCGCTGTGGAGCCTCAAAACCTCAGCTAGCATGGCTGCGGTGTCCGCACCGCACGCCGCAAACGCTTTGACACCACCAAGTAGTTCGCACGGAGCCCAGAACTCCTGGGATTATTCGGTGCCAGCTTCAAATCAGGTATGAAACCATAGGACCTCTCTAGCTCATTGCAGATACTATACGCCTATTATTTGCACTTTGCAATATACCTAAGCCGCAAATTCTGGAACTGCGTTTTCCTTTCACGCGCTTACATAGCTGAAAACTAACACTTTTTGTCCTGCCAGCGTCCTACGCAAACATCTAAATTACCGCCCGACAGCGGGTACCAACATTCGAATGACCGTGGGACCGTAACAGTCCAATCCAATGGTACTTCGTATCAAAGCTCTCGCCCTGAGTTTTCCCAGCGACGGGTAGACACCTTCAATCCCTCACACTCCTCCAAGTCAAACCAAACGGCAGAAGGAGGTTACCTAGCACCAGCGCGTGTTAGTGCTTTAATTCGAAAAGACAGCAACATCAGTGATAGTGGTAGCGCGGGGGATAGTCTTCTAGACCTATATGGTTCTAATTCAGCAAATAGAAGTGGCATGAACAGCATGGATTTAGGCGAACGGAAAGAGTTAGATGAGGATGAAGATCCAGAGCATTCGAGATGGATACACAGGGACAAACTAGCACGTATTGAGAGCGAGGAACTCCAGGCTGCTGGTATACTTCTCCCGCGGCCGCTAGCTCAGAGCAAGTCCGGCAGAAGAGAGCGAAGTAGGGACCAACAAAACAATGGCCTTGGAAGAAGTGAGCAATCGGGACAGCACCAGAAACGGCAGCGCATAGGTTCGCTCCCATCTGAAGAAGTGGAAGATCAACAGGACATAGGCTGGGATTTACGCCTACCAGAAGAGGCGGCACAGGATACGAATGGTGGATATAGAGAGCACGGCAGCGGTCAAAAAGGCATGTCTCGCATACCCGTATTCAAGACGAGCCCCTTACCCATACCTATTGATTACCTCGAACGTGATACACCAATACCCCGAACTCGAACCAATGGGTTGACTGGTGAAGAGGATGGAATATTACACCCTAAATCGCGCGCTCGAAGTGACAGCAATAAGCAGGCTGAAGACTTAACAGCAACGCCAACGCCACTCAGAAAAGTCCAATCTGACAACTCCCCTTCAAAGAAGGCGGCAACTACTTCTGCTCGAAAGGGTTCGGTGCCTTCTACTCGCGCAGCTTCTGCGCAATCAAGACCGAAGACTCGCTCAGGTCCGAAAGAGACGCCCAACTCACGCCCACCTACGCGATCAGGCGAAACCTCGCAGAGCAGCGGCGTCAAAAGGCCGGAAGGTGATCCACCCTGGCTTACAAGCATGTATAAGCCTGACCCGCGGCTACCTCCTGACCAGCAACTGTTGCCCACCGTGGCAAAACGGTTACAACAAGAGCAATGGGAGAAGGAGGGCAAATTCGGGAATACATACGACAAGGAGTTCAGGCCACTAAATGACGAAGAATTCCAGCCACCAGAGATCGTCTCCCAAACTGTAGAGGTTCACGAGCAGAAGCCTGAGGAGAATTCAGAATGGCCTCTGAGAACGCCAAAGAGTGACACTTTGAGCACAGGGCGGCCTGGAACTGCAGGCGGCTATTCGACTGTGCCAAAGATCCAAGACATTCCGCCAAGTCCAATGTCACCAAATGTTTTGTCTACGCCGCAACCTTCGCCACTACAAATTGAGGAGCCACCAGAAGAAAAGAAGCAAAAGGAAGGGTGTGGATGTTGTATTGTCATGTGACAAAAACCAATAGTTTCGCTGTGGGCTTTATGCAGGAGGTTTCCACATGTCCATTTACCATTTACGGCGCTAGGCACATTTATTGGCAGGCGCGCTGTTGTCATCCACGCACAAAACATTTTGATTTCAGAGTTTTCCGTTCCGAGCCGGCTCACAAGGCGCCATTGTTACAATAAACCAACACATCAGCGGAAGTTTTTGTTGATTCTCTCCTGTTGTTTTTCCATATGACGACTGGACGAATTTCCTTGATTCATTTTTGGTTTTGATCTACCAGATTCCCCGGCCACCGAAAGCGCCACCATTTCCCATTAGCTGTCTGCATGTCCTTTTCTGTGAAATAGTGGGTGGAAGGCTCTTATTCATTCGTTGTGCAGAATTTTTTTTTTTTTTTTGCTTTGGAACCTGGCCTGGCGTCGTACCCCCCCACTGTATATACATGTTAGATAGGTGCCTTGAAGGCGGGTCTGAGAATTGAGAGTTTCAGAAATTCCGCGTTGCCCTTTTTCACAAAGATTAGTAGTCCATCTCAATGGATGGATGAGGCCGTAGCATCAAACCATGTTGAGGACCGTGTGTTGAGGAAATTGAAGATATACTCGGCCTCCATATCTCAAGGTTATATCCAACGACAGCCAGTCCTAAACAGATTCCATTCAAGGCTCACATATTCTTGCATGCTTTGCATTGGAAGGCAAGTAATACCATCCCTCCATATCCGCATTTTGTCGTTGTCGTCATGTTCGAGCTTGTGGTCTTGCACGGCCAGAGTCACGTTCATGGCCACGTGAAAGACTAAGGGAGATGCTTAGCTACTGGCATCTGCATGACATGATGCACATTGGGGAAAGATAGATGGCCCATGGAGATATTCCACTAAAGCACCGTGTAGTAAAGCTCGTTTGTTATTCATTATCTATACAGCATCACATGAAGTGTCATGTTGTGCCTGATATGCACGTGCTTGCGTGACTGACTACGAAGGTTTCTGTATTCTCACATTTGTGAAGCTTGAGCACGTTAGTCATGGAGATACCTACGATGCACTAAGCTTCTTTGAGGTGCAACTGCTGGCTTCCACCTGGCCTATTTATTGCGTCCTCCCAAGGTTCGGGGCTTCCTGGCTCCTGCTTAAGGAAAGTGCTTGCGACGAGCATATGTACGGTGTCGGAACTCGTACCCGTACTCTCGGCACAGACGGTCTGGAGACCACTGTCATTACTAAGGGAAAGATTAGGTGTCCTGAGTGGTCATGTGTAAAAGCAAGTATGCTCTGGTCCCTGCACAATGGATCAGGTGATTATTATTAGGGGTCTTGTGCTATCGTATCTGACTCCGAGTTGTCTTCATGTGGTTTAGGTTGATAGATTCCAAACGGCTCGGGAAAGAGTGCCAAGAATACATGTGATTCCATAATCACCTTCTCGTGCAGCAAGTTCCTTTGGTAATCAGCTAGCTGGCCCGTCAACAGAGTATCTTTCATGCAGCAGTCTAGATGCATCACATCCGACATATTTGGTGCGGACAATCCCTGCGAGGAATTTTCTAGAATAGTTCCGTTTTCAGACATATAATCGCTTCGAATGGCTCGGACAACGCCTTTTCGAACATGGATGCAGCGGAGGAATAGGCGTAAGAAGGCTTACGGCAGCTTTCTACGCGTCCACCGGGAGGCTTGCCACATGTAAGGCGAGGAATCTAAACATGCGCCGTGTGTAAGCAACAATGCCGAGGATCCGTCCATAATACCCGCAAAGTATGCAAAGGCAGTGGATGCGATAATCGATATCTACGTGTGTACTCAATATGTAGGTATGCGTCCATGATACGATATGAAAATATATCATAGACTGGTAGATTTGTGTTCTCTATAATCTTCAGAGAGGCAGATAGATACAGTATCTTGCACCGTGCAAAACATCAAGCTAGCGTTGGGGCCGATCTAACTTTAGTCGGGTATCGCAAGATCGTAGCAATCATGCAGCTGTGATTGGGAAGGGGGTTGTGGGAATGATATCTGACAGGCGCCAATCACGATGGCAACTGCCGGGTTGCATAACTTTTATCCCTAGCATTCACCATAATTTTGGACGGCCTGACCAGTCTTGAGGAGGAAGGAGGGAGGAAATTTAGAAAAGCAAAATGGTCCAGTCATCGGGCATTCACGATAGGCAACCACAGTCAGCAGTACGGGCGTCAAATATTGAGGGAATGAGGAAGAGTCGCCAATGGCTGCTCGCAGCGACCACCGATTTGGAGGAGGGTCCGCATGAGTGCGCCGTAACGCACACATATTGAAGCCCATGACTCACAACGAAAAACCGTATTGGTATGTTGCTGCCGTTTCAAAGACAGCACAGTATCGAATGAAATGCAGGCGCATATGCAACGCGACATATTCATCCTTTTCTTTCCGACGTGACGGGTTCCCCGGGCTTATTCTTAGTAGCAGCACCGACACGAGGAACACGCGGCCATGAAGTGCGGTGACTTGACTGAGAGAGAGAGATATAAAACACTACTGCCCCGGATCGACAGTGCATGAAGCTGAAAACGAACAAGAAACACAGGGACGCAACAGCATTCCTGTAATCGTATTCGATATTCGGTGCATTCCCATATGCAGTTGTTGTGCTCAAACTTGCATTCTCGATCGCGTCTTTTTGTGACGGCACAAGCACGGCATATACCGACCCACTGACGCAACTTGCATCATTTCGACGATCGCTCCTCATTCCCCAGCAGCTGCGATCGAGAAATTAGAAAGTCTATCGCGATTGCCGGCCTCAGGAGTTCAGCGTCATTGACATACTACCTTCTCCGCAAGTTCAGGAGACTAAATCCATCCCTGGTTTCGCAATTATATATCTGTGGCGTTTCCCTAGGCGCGTGAACGCGTACCCTTCTTTCACTTCATCTTTCACCGCATTCTATCACTGCGATACCAGCGTTGTCCTCTGGAACGCCTCTACTGATCGGCATCCTTCCTGGCTTTCAGCTCTAACGGTGCGGGCGTGCCTTATCGTTATCGAAAGTCACCGCCCAACGACGTCATACCCTATAATTATCGCCCCTTTTGAATCCTCCGAGATTCATCCACAAATCACGTTCTGGAACCGGACGCGTTGTGCAGCATAATGACTTCCCAGTTTCTCTATCGCAAAGGCGCACTTGCCTACGGCTCGGAAGCAGCATCAAGGTCTCAAGAAAATATAAAAATCCCCTCGGGAAGACCCTCCTACCCCTCGTCTTCATCCTCATCAACATCCTCACTCAGTTCCTCACCACGTTATGCAATGGAGAGAGGTCAGCAAGAAACCACTACGGTCGAGATCATGCGGTGCTCACGCTGTGCGAAGACGGTAGAGACCATTGCCAGGAGGTCTAGTGATGGGACCACTCGAGTCAGTTCATCAGATGCCAGTGCAAGTGGCATGGTTCGATTCGGACACAATCTTTACTACTGCGATCGATGCGCGCGACTTGTTGGATACAAGTGAATGAGAGCGCAGCCCTTCCAAACAATGGCAATGCCCTCTCTCATTTTCAGCCTCACTCTTGGACTAGTATCGATTGTTACACGAAACGAAACGGCACATTTCTCTCTCACTTGCTCCACAATCAATTCGCTACCTACGAACCAGATTTTGACGAGGATCAACTTCACTCATTTGCTATTATCGCTGAGGAATTACCTTCAGCGAAAAGGATCTCATCTGCGATATCTCGACTTCAATTTCAAAGTCGCCGCATTTCAAGCCCTCGGTTTTGGCACAGTGTGCGTGCGAAGGATTAGCGTTCTTTATCCCGAAACACCCGGTGCATGCACAATGCCCGTCTAACACGATTGTATCGACTCAAACCCCTACGCCATAAGGATTGTACCTCGAACTTGCATACGAAAGGGGTCGAGAAAACCTGATTTTTGTCTCGGCAGAGAGTTCGACCCCGCATTAGTGCGCCCGATCTGTGCGCCACGTCAGCTGTCCATGCATACCTACCTGCAATCTACTACCCACCCAGCAACCTTCATACCTGTCAAACAACGCCCGGCCGACACACCTTATTGCTGCCCTCAGCCCACGATAACGTCAGAGGCGTGCATCCATCATCTACAATACAACCTCAAAAATGCATGCACTTTGCCACAGATACCACTCATTTCGGCATCAGCCGAGCCCGTCTCCTAATGCCCGGCCCTATCCTGCTCTGCATCACCATCCAGATTTGGATAACTTGACCGAGCGACCGGGGGTTGCTGTGGATGGGAGATCTCCTGCAACCTGCAGCTCGTATTCATGACTATACCCATCCTGGTTCAACGCTCTTGCAGGATATCGACAGCTTCTTTCCTATTTTTAACGACTTCATGATTTATACGGATATGACGATTCTTTCAAAGCGCGGCGTCGGTGGCGATGATGATTATTAGGACATACCAACTAGATGGCGTTTTCCTTGCATACACGAGAATTATATACCATGTGCGGTTTTTTGCTTGAGCGATCAGGCTGGTCCTGTAAACGATGGAGAGGAGCCTTTGCTTTGAATTCTTTCATGTATCTATCTCTATATTTATTCATATATATATATATATCCTGTGCCATGTAGATTACTGGCATCAGCAAATCATCTCAACCACTCCCATCTGATTCAATCGAAGCGTGAATTGCCCAATGTGATCTCGGACGAAAGTCCATGCCAAAAGCGTATTGCGTAAATATTCGTGTTCGTCTAATTGTGTCGATATCCCAGGTCTCCGGGAGATCGGGCCAGGCCGCAAAACCTCCCGCTTTGCCCCACACACGCCCTTCCGAATCGTCCTCTATCCACAGCAACTGCGTCTCGACCCTGCGGTATTAGCCTTTCAGACTTATATGGTTCTTCAAACGTTGCCGTGCGGGGACGGGAACTAGCGGTGAGAAAGGCGGAAGAGCGTTGTTGATGGGAGGGATGAAGGAATGACCTGTGAGGGGATTGGGAACGATGAAGTTAGGTAAGATACGTCTATGCATGTGACCATGTACAGTATTATACGTAGGTATAGATATCTCTCATCTATTCCCTACTTACCAAGTGTGTATCTCCATCTGATATACTTTCGTCGTATAGAGGGAAAACCCATTATACCTGAACTACGGTGCGTGGAAAGAGATTTAAAAGCAATGTGAATGTGTCAGTAAATCCAAAGGAATATTGACTCGCTATCTCTGCATCTTCAACCTTATAATTCTACCAAAGCTATCGTTCACGTGCTTTTGCAAACATTAAATGGTGACAGACCAAAAGGGTTACATGCCTAAAAAGAACCCTTTTTAGGCACCCCTGCGGTAGTCCCCGAGGAGAATATCTCCAGTCAAACAAGTACTAAGTGTAGCAAACAGCAACAGCATTCCTATCTCTGTCGTACAACTCAAAATCCAGAATCAGAATGATAGGAGACGTCTCAAAATTAAAGTTTGCAGCTTCCGATGTGGGGCTCGCACATCACTTACTCAAGTGAGGCAAGGCGGCGTCGATCCGTCCGGGAGAGGTGTGGGCCGATCTCTCTCTGATCAGTGATCAGCATGATCTTCAGGGACTGAGATATGCGAGACAATTGGGATGGTGTTGTGCGGGCAGCAATTCTTTCTGCTTTCTTTAGGGGGAGGGAGGGAAGCGGTGGAGAGGTTAGCCTTTTAGGTTCAAGTATAGTTACCTTCAATTTCATTTTCTCATATCTTTAAGCATGGCATACCACGCTCTCTGGGGACGGTTGGCATGATTACTAAGTTGCGGGTGGAGACGCTGAGTGCATAAATTAACTGGACTGGGCTTCACTGCACTGTGACTGAGTGGAACGGCCTGATGTGGCCGCCCAGATTCCCCAAACTGGATTTAATTCGACAGACGTAGCTTCGAGTGGACTACCTTTGAATGCTGCCAGAAGTAGTTTGCAGGTATTTTATGACGATACGCTTCCATTTTCATAATAGCCTTTCCTCCAATGACGATTTAGGTTGGGTCTTACAGAACCGCTCCGTCCACCTTATTCCTAGCCCTCTATATCCCAAAGGAAGACAATGATGTGACGCACGAATGGCATATGATCTACACTGACACTGAATACTGCTTTAAAAAGCTACCCCATCCTCTGATTGCTCATCGTCCATCCTCTCCATTTTCCCGTACAGCCCTCCGATTCCCTCTCAAGAACCCTCTCCAACTCCATCTCATACAGAAGAACACACAACTCCTCCATAACCCCACTCCATCACAATTCCTACCTCCATAACAGTACCACCAAGCCCTCGCCTACATCCATAGCTCATATTCACAACATGTCACGGCTCGAATAGGATTCATCACGCCTCCCATCAGCCATCCTCGCCTCCAGCAGAGGAGCAGCAACCACAACAGCACCAGCTCCTCCGCCTTGGCGTAAGCTATTAATGCTGGGAAGAAGACCAAGAATCAGAAGAACAATAACAGGGAGGGTAAATCCCAGCTGGGCCAGGACACTCGCCTACAGGTACAGTACAGTCGAGCATCCGTTGCGAACGACAATAATACCTTTTTGAGTCCTAACCTGCCGCCACCACCAGCTCGACGACGACACCATATTTTCTGGAAGAACCATACTCGCTAAACGACCGCGAAGCGTGATGTTCGCCCCGGCACTGGACGACGATGAGGTGGAGTAACAGAAACAACAGAAGAGACTGAGTTGCGGGGGAAGGGGAGACTGTTGGGGAGAAGAAAGAGAATATCATAGCTGCGTTTGTCGGATTTTGGAGGAGTTGGGCTAGGATTAGGGAGGGGGTGGTGGGAGGAGCTAGATGACGAGGCCTGCATCTGAGTCGGAGGAGTAGATGTCGTTGAGACTCTGGGTGGGCAGGCAGGTCACTGTGTGGACCGGGTGGACGGTTGGATGTGAGGCAACGGAGTATGAAGGTGTATAATAGTGTCGTCGAAGAGTAGGTTAGAGAATTCACGATTAGTAAAAACATAGTAGTGAAAGACCACCTAAGACGATCAATGTTATATTGTCTATCTCACATTTAGAAATGCATAATACGTCACTTTTCATCCCATTGGCTGCTCCATCTCGAAACGTTGGGGACCGTAGCGGCAGCTGGGCTTTTAGGATCACTGGCACTCGACCCACTGCTACCACCTCCTTCGCTTTTCTGCCTCCCCTTTTCAATCGTCTCCTGCGGCTCTTCTACAGAGGATTGCGTGAAGCCGCTGACGTTGCTGAGCATGCTGCTACTGCGACCACGGGTTCGATATCCTTGCTGGGGATTGAGTGAGTTTAAGCTAGGATTCGAGTATGGTATCAGCGTGTTTGAGGGATTCCATGGATAAGAGGTGTTGAGTACGTTGCCTTCTGGGATATCGTATGGTATGAGGTTTGGTACAGATGATGTCGGTGACTGCTGCGCGTGAGCTTGTGCGGCGAGATACTCCGCCTGTTGCATCACGTTGATGCCAGCCCAAAGACCTGTAAGACTTTGCTGCATTTCTTGGATTTGCGGTCCAAGTGTGTCTAGACGCTCCATATACATCATCTCTGCTCTGGCGCGTTCAGCTTCCTTAGCAGCCCGCTCGCTGGCTTTCCGTTGTGCTTCGTCCAAGCCTCGAGCATTGGCGTCCGTAATGCGCTCATGTTCACCCTTCAGCTTATTGATACGGCTTAGCATCCTCTCACGCTTTTGTTGGAATGCAGTCACTTCCGCTGTCAGTGCTTGAATCTCACGGTCGGCATTTTGTTTGGCCTCATGAAACTCGTTGCGACATGCTTTATATATGTCCTTTTGAGACTGCCAAGCTGATTTAGCAGACTTCCACTCATTGCAGCCATCCTCAGGAAGGTTCTCAAGCAGATCTAGCTGCTCAGTCAAGGAGGCGACAGCATCCTCAGCTTGTTTAGCGTGAAGATTACTTTGCTGGACCTTCTGACGAAGACGATCATCATTCCCGCCTGCGGATGCAATGCTGCTGATAAGCCTGTCGATCTCTTTGCGTGTAGCATTCATCTTTGTCTTCTGGTCTTTACGCTCACGCTTCTGGCGATTCCGTTCTTCGGCGAGCTTAGCCTCAGCAGTAGCGATGGAAGTTCTGAGTGTAGTAGTGGGAGAATCAGGACGGGCGGAACGTTGAACACTAGATGAAAGTGTTGGAGCAGACGCAGTATCAGCTGTAGGAGCTTGCATAGTCCTGATACTTGTGGAAAAGATGACGGACTCATCGACGGTACTGACGAATTCGCACTCATAGCTTGACATTGGAGCAAGGCCAAAAATCTCCCCACCCCAACGCCAATCGCTGGTCGAGGGACAATCTGGATCTTTCAAAACATTGATTCTAGTTGGTTGCCAGACAGTTCTATTGACGCGCACGAAGAATGGTTTCGATTTGTCGATGCCTGGAGTCTCTTCTAATTCGACGTTTCGGTGGGAAGCGTCCGAGGTCATGTGGGAAGAAAAATAGCTTGTGTTGAAACACACCTCATCAAATCCAATATAAGTTATCCAGATGCGGTCCGCTTCAGTGTTGAAAGGTGCATTTCCAAGGTTGTTGACATCCGTCGCGTTAGTACCAGCTGACTCGGCCGCAGTACGAGACGTCTCATACTCTTTCGCCATGACAATTTTCGTGCTTGCCAATGCCGCCCAAAGAGGTTGGCGTATACGAACTTGAGCGCTCGCCTTTCGCTTCTTCTTTGGATTCAATGTCTTGTCTAACATGTTCGTTGTCGGCAAAGATCCCACGGAGTCCAGATCAGGTGTCATCACACTAGGTGTGTTCGGGACAGATTCGCTTGTAGTATGCTCGGTGTGAGATATTGACCCTTTCGCAGCCTCTGGATCACCCAGACCAGAAATGAGGCTATCGCGTCTCTCTCGTCTGACGTACCAGTCGCGGATATACCGTACAACTCCTTGAGTAAGGATGTGTATTGCAAGCACGGTTCTGATCCAGCCATGAGGCCCCTTATTGTTTTTTTGTGAAGCGGGTTCTAGTGGGTCATCAGAGTCTGAACCAGAGGATGGAAACAGCGCTCGAAGGCCAGAATGCTTCATTACTCCATTCCGAGCAATATGCGATACCCCGATGATGCCGAAGCACACAAGGACATTATTGAAACCTGCGTCTCTACCACTAGTGCCTCCACCGAGAGTTAATGCGATGACCGTTTGTGCAAGATCCAAGGCGATGTCCTGGAGAGGGCTCCACAGGAACAACCAAACGAGGAGAACCAATAGATCCACAGCAACTATAGTAGCAACAGATGGCGTTCCCAGTGTACCTTCAAAGATATCCGTAAATGTGAAGCTTGAGTAGGAGGAGGTTGACGGGGGCACAAACGTTAGCGTTGCGAAAAGTAGGTGGATGATTGACAAGAATGTAGGCGGAATTTGTAGGAGCACGATAAGTATGGCGATGGTATCATACAGGGGGCAGGAACGTAAAACCGTGAGAACGAGGTTCAGAGGACCAGCATCACGGTGAACGGCGGGATTTTTGGCGGCGTTGACATCGATCCGGCGGTGATTCTCTTGTGGGACAGGGACACTGGTAGCATTGTGGAACGACTCCGAGGAGGAAGATTCGTCGTAGCCTCCTAAAGAAGCGCGGCGCAAGGCTTGAGTCGACATCTTAGGCTCCACTGTGCATTCAAGAGGACCTCGCGCATATCCATTCGTGGGTGGAGGGGTCGCTGGAAGAGGCGGTGTTGACGGAGCCTTCTCGGATGGCCTGGAATTGCCATTGAGCTGCCCATTGCTCTTCTGCTTCTGGATCCTCTTGCCGGGTCCTACTACACCATTCTCATGCTTTGGATTGTGCTGGTTGGCCGTTGTACCTGGTGGTCGCTTGGTGGTTGCAGACCTCCCCATCTACAGCCTCTGCTGACCCAGATTGAAACTGGGACAGCAGCTTCGAGCTTGGCAGCACCTCAGCTCGGTCTGCAATTTCAAACTCCTTCCTTGTAGATAACCGGACCAGACCCTAATCTCTCCTTTGGGTCTTCGTATCGTAAAGTGCAGGCGTAGTCGCGGTCTTCATTCGTGATAATGTCGGTCAAGATCGTTGCATGTGGATTGTTTTGGAGGAAGTCGAGTTGTGCAGAGCCGTGGTTTTTAGTCATCAATTTAGCGGCGTATGTTACAGCCACAAACCGAGGGTAGCATCACACAAAAGGCGGGCACAAGCACGGGTAAGAAACACACCAAAACACAGAATTCTTTAATTTCCCTGCCTCCCCCTGCCCCGCCGAAAAGGCTTTTCAAGGCTTTTCGCGGCTTCCCGTCATGTCCGATATTGCCGTAAAGTCGATCATCCATTACACAAGCAGGATTACAATGACTGATGCATGGACAGCCCCAGCTCCTTCATGATAGGGAAAGCACTCCGGCACTTGCATATTGTCACATCATTGATGCCGGTAGGGACGGGTAAGTAAAGGCACGACTAAGCTGACAAGGTGCTCCCATTATAGAATGGTCGATAATAATGTAGGATGATGTGGTGTTCTGATTCGTCCCCCGCACATGCAAAGCTCTGTCAACGCAGTGGGCGGTGAGGTGCAGATTGTAGGGTACTGTAGATCTTTCATACTGGACAGCGCACAAAACCCCGCGTGACCTCATTCGTCCCCTGCTTCTTTATTTTGCGATATCTGTTGCACTGTATTATCATCTAAATAGCTTCTATTGGTCCGCATAATTGAGGGACGTTGAGATTTTCTGAGCTAGCAATGTTTGTTGGTCTCCGACATGTGTCTAAAGAGTCGAACATGCTCTCTGCTGATGGCTGTTTCGATCATCATTGGCCCTCCATGCACGTTCCTTATCTTGAATCAAGCCTCATGATGTGCCGAGCTATCATTTCCATATCCAATCTCTATTTTCAGCCTGTATTGATGGAGGGCCTGCCAAAACAAGGCATGTGTTACCCGGCGCTACCGAAATCTTCTTTCGCATCTTTCCTATCCCAGCTCTCTTTTTCTAGATTCTCCACTTGTCTCAGAAGTTCCAAGATCCGTTCTGTATGCTTGGCTCTCGCCTCTTCCTGAAGGTGAAATGTCTGGGTAAATACCTCGGCCATAAATGGTCGCAGGGGTTTCCTTTCTCCTTTTCGATAGTCATACACAACGATGTCCTCCACACATCTAGCAGCGGCTCTCTGCTGCCTCTCTGATAATATGATTACATCTAATATAAAGGAATCGGTCGATTCAGAAGGGGGGGATCGGAGTTTGTGGTAGACAGACACTCTATCTGGCCAAGTCATGGGCTGCCATATCAATTCGAATCAGCAATAGCTTCATGTCGCAACCCACGAACATGGACTTACAAACTTGTAGTCCGTTCGAATACTCCTCAGTATCAATCCATCACCTTTAGGTGTCCAGAGCTCACTCCATTCCTTCTTATGCTCTGGATCTATATGCACAGCATAATTCCAAGCCCAGTTTATCCTTGCACTTTCCGCATATCGTGTATAAGTCACATTGTTCACATGTTGCTGTCCATCAATCAGCACTTCTCCAACTAATTTTTAAATCCTAATTCCAAGCCCGGGCAGCCAGAGAATACACATACCATACTATCCATCTCTCCCCATACCACCCTGTGCCCTTCCAAACCCGCCTTGCCGGGTCCCGTAAGAAACCCCTCACTCCCCACAACCAAATCCCTCCACTCTCTGCCTAAAACCTGCAAGACATTGCCCGCTCTCCTCACCTGCTCCGGCCTCAACCCAAAAGAAATACACCTCCCAATCCTCATCTTCAAATCCGACAGCCAGCGCGGGCTCAGCGCAGCCACACCCGTCTCCTGTACTACTTCAACCTGCTCTCTGGTCTGCTCCTGCGCCCTCGCAGCGGCGGAGAAACCTCTCCAGACTCGCGCCGGCGCGGATGCGAAGAGGCAATTGAATGCGTAGCGCCTCGAAGTATAAAGAGACATGGTCAGTATCCCAATATTCTGTAAGAGCAAGTAGTATCAAGCAAAAACCACCCAAAGTGTCCCAAAAACCTTAAATAATTTCCTTCCGGCAGAGAGCCGGAAATACCCCGCGGAAACGTGGGCGGCGCGCTCGGACATCTTCAAGAAAGTAGCCGATCGAGATGACACCCATAACCTAGTTTGAGCATCAGCTTGTTCACATTTAAAGGCCGAGGAACCAACAAAGATGAGAAATCATTTCTGTTGCTTCAATAATCTTTAATACTATACAATTGAGGTCGACATCCAACCACTTCGCCCTTCACACACCTCACTCATTCACTCGCCAACTCAATGACGGCTCCCAACCCCGCATTACGGCGAAAAGTCATTTCCATTTACAAAGGCGAGCTTCTGCACACTCTTACTCCTCTTTCCTTCCTAGCATGAACAGCAAATAGAGAGGGCTAACAGGAGTTTATACGACAGAACTCCTCAATCTTGGTAAAGGCTATCCGCTTGGTTATGACTATTTTAGAGAGAGGCTGCATAAGGCGTTTAAGAGCCAGGAAGAGTTGAGGGATGAGGGGGAGATACGGAAGGGCATTGAGAGGGCGGAGTTTGTGAAAAAGGGTACGTTTTTTTTTTGGTCCTTGTTTTCTATGGCACGGTCAATGAGAATACTAACATAGTCTTGTAGAGATTGAGGCCTTGTGAGTAATCGAGCACTAGATTAGAGATAGTTACAGATTTCTTTAGGGCGCATTTTTGATCCGTGCTAATATGGCTCTGCTTTTAAAGGTACTATCTGAAGAGATATCGAGCGCTACGGCAACGATATGACAACCAGTGATCGAAAATATTCCTACAATTCCTTGACAGGTAGGATGGCAAATTCAGGCTGAAGGCCGCACCATCATCAATGTTCTATCTGGCAGAACAGGGTGTGGGTTGAGCGGTCTTGAAGGTGTGCTGAGAAGTATTCCCAGGCGGTTGACTGCCCTGTCATGGAGCCAAAAGGAGACAGGAGGAAGCCAAGGCCGGGCTCCCTAGGGTACCGCTTTGGCTCCCTTCTTCGTCGCCCACCACGCCCCGACCTCTAAGCATTCGCCCCACGACGTCCCATTCTGCTTCATGAGATCATTCATCATGTTGCTCTGCCATCGATCCCACTCATCCTGACCCTTCCCGCTCGCCTCACGCAATAAAGGCTCCAATGCCTCAATCTTCTGGACAACGGTCAAGAGCGCGGTCCGTCGAAGTGCTGCTTGGCCAGTGCTCAGATTTCTTCGCTCTGCCTCATTCCCCTTGCCCGTTGCGGAATTTGTCTGGCTTCCGCGTACGTTAGAACTGTCCTTCTTTATGGCTCCACCAACACCCTCACGCTCCCATCTCACCTCACCCAAGGGGATTGCTAGTCTTCGACTTTCGATCTCCGCCAAGTCCGCTTCTTGGAGGAGCATGGGCCTAATATGCGTGCACGGCATGGACGTCAATTTCCTCTGCTCCAGAGCTTTTGCAATCCAAGCGTTATATTCGGTCAGATACTGATTTTGCGGTGCGGTTAAAGGCGTTTGGGCAGTCAAGGTGTATGTACCAGTAGCGTTTGCGCGCTCCTGTTCTTCATCTTCGCTATCACTGTCGTCCGTAGCAGTCGATTGCGTTGCGTGTGGCAGCAGCATGCGCAAGGTATGATCACCGTCCCATATTTCCAGCGAGCCACCTGGGCGTAATATTCGCAAATATTCATCCATGAGAACTTGCTGCATGCCAGTTGTGGTATTGACGACTAAACTTAGATCTTTTACCATGACTAAGTCAAACTCCCCGTCGTTGAAGGGTAATGGTGTTCTTCGTAAATCGTGTTGTATGAAACGCCACTTCATGTCGACCTCTCTACCCATATTCGGATATAGAGGAGCAATGTCAATCCCCGTAAATGAGACTGAATGACCTTGTCGCGCAAAATATTGATGGCAACGTGCGCTCCAATATCCTGTTCCACATGCGACCTCTAATACCTTTCTCGGAGGTTTATTGCGAAAATTCGGGGTACATATTGGCCCACCAAAGACTTGGACAAGCAACATGGTTCGCATAATCTGTCGGTGCAACTCTATGAGATCGCATGGCAGAGGGTATGGTAAAGTCGCGTCGCGTAGATACCGTCGACCGTGGCGTTTTGAAAAGGGGTTCTTGAGGAAAGCATCACTTGAGAGAGCATCGCCAGAGACCCTTGTCGCACTGCTGCTGCTGCCAGTGAGTGACGTACTAGACAGACTACCAGCCCGTCCACCGCCATCGTGATCGTCTCTTGACCCCTTTCTTGCAGCTCTCTCATTTGCCAACCTTACCTTATTAAGCCGCTGCTCCGCCTTCTGTTCTGGTGTCAACTGAGCATATCTGCGGTCAACGATTGCCACGTTACCTCCACTCCCAATCCATACAGAGGATCCTGTGCTATAAGGGGTCGCCGTGTTTGTAGATGATTTTCTGTCAGATTGATAGCTTGCATTTGTTCTTGCCTGGGTCAATTGATCAGTATATACTGCGTAGGGATCCGTTGCGATGGCTCCCAACGCAAATCGCGTTGCGGAGTGAGAAGAATTGCTTGTTCTGGAGCTCGAGCCCGATGACTCTGACTTTAGGGTTGGCTTCGATTTTGCCTGTTTTGAGAAAGACTTCGTAGGTTTTGTGGGTGAAATCGGCAATTGAAGAGACGTTATATCGTTTGCAGGAGGTTTTTTGGAGAGTGCTGGTCGCTGTGTGGTTGTGTTGTGAAAAAAAGTAGCTGTGTAGTCCGCCATACTTTCGCTTTCAATATCCGGTAAGGGGGTGTGAAACCCAGACCCCACCGGCTGTTTTCTGCTTGCTTGCGGTATTCCAGCCACGAAATTCCCGCATGCACGACCTGATAATTTGTTATTCTGTTCAAAGCGGAATGACTTGAGCCGCCAAGTACGACTCTTGCAGTGAGCTCGAGGGCATTCGGTAGTACAAATCGTCTGGACAAGTCGCGACTATGTATGTATCATGGTAGGGGGCGCGCCAGGAGGAGGTACGGAGTGATACTGTGCGTCCTCTCCACACGCGGTCCCCTTGCCCAAGGCTCTGCCTTCACCATAGAAATGCAAGTTTCATCTTTTTAATAAGGGCATGTATGTAATTGGTCCAGCCGGAATTGGACAAAGAGCATGCGACTGCAACGCGACCAGTAGCTCATTGGTGAGAAGAGGGGACATGGGGAGGGAGCTGAGAACGAGGCTGCGAGGATCTTGTCGACCATAAAAGTAGACACTTTCAACAGCGGGTAGCACCTTACTTAACGGATGAGGATGGGAACTAGACACGGCGACGGTCTGACGGATCAATCTTTCTTTTGTTTCACACATGACCCATGCGGTAGATTTGATAATAATTAACAAGTCTCCACTTTCATGGCAAAATTCACAGGAAGTGTGTGTTGGAGTTTGTGTGTTTGTGTGGTCCGCCTGCAGCCCATCAGGTCAGGCACTTGACAGCTAGAAGGCACACGCTGCATGTCAATGGCTAGGCTGCCACACTCCAGGTCAAATTGATGATGTCTTGCACGTACCTTCCCCGCTTCGGTCTAATATGTGTGCATCCCGGCAGCAGCAGAGGTTTCGGGCTTGAAGCCACTGCGCTTATTACGACGCTGGGTTGCCACTTTTGATTGGTGCCATTAGCTGCTCTTCCGTGGGCTTGAGGACACACCTCGGAGAGACGGGGTTCCATTTCCAGCAACTAGCTGCGTAAAGGCCCGTCTCTACCCTAGAGCAAGCGATGCTGCATAAGTGGATGTCGTTCAGATCTAGTACGAGATGAAAACCTGGGGATGTTGGGTGGTGGGAGGCGGGGCGGGCCTCGAAGCGTGCTTGGGCTCTCCTGGTTCTTACCATGCCGCCTCCAACCCCGTTGCTCGCTTCGTTTCTCTACTTCTCATCTTGAGACTGATACTCTAGATAACAATGCATAAGAGGCGTCTTAAAACATCTTTTATGTATGTTCTGGATGGCACACTGTTACTACCATAAGGCGAGCTGAGTACATGGTTTTACTTGGAGGCGCAGATATAATTTAAATCACAGCAGGCATGATCCTGCGTTGGTAGACGGAAATGGTGATATGCAAGTTATTTGAATTGTTGCCGCGAAAACTGCATGCAGCAACTCAGGCCAATGGGATGAGGAAAGATTTCTACATCAATATAAACCGCTTATGCTTCGGAGCTGAGGACCAACTGCCTCCTGAATGCTCCGACGATGTCCACTGGTGTAACTTTGTATTGAGGTGACGACGAATTTTGAGGATTGATAATCTGGCCTTCGATGTGATTGTGAGGTTATGATGCATTTGCTGCGTCCGGTTCCGACATCGCCCGTCGTTTATTATATGACTTTTAGCTATTCCCAACTTGCGAGCTCTGCTGTCAGTAGGAGGGCAGCTGATAGCGAGTCTCATCGACATGAGGGTCAAAGCAGATGTTGGTTTTCTGGGAGTGTGGCTATCCTTGCTTCCAAACCCAAAGCATGAGCCTTGACACCAATAGTTATGGGTCAGCTTATACCGAACCACCTTTGGGCAGTTTCGAGGATGATTTAGAGTCAGTACCTAGTCAGTACTTGGTCAATACTAAGCAGCAAATATGAGACTTAGAAACACTTTTTAGAAGTTCGTCACATCGAGTTGACGCAAGCATGTCAGGCATATGTCTTGGAGCTTTATCGATAACCCTACCTTTAACGAGGTAATCCACGTCACGTGACTACTGCCCCAACATTCCGAAACTAGCGGAATTACTTCCAAGCGCAGCTTGCATGAGCTTCAACGACAGCTCAAAGCCAAGGCACGCTGCAAACATAATTCACTCAGCTAAACAGCCATACATCAATTCTTGAGATCTATAAACCGACAGAAGCATCAATTCGAAGCCTACAGTAAGACGGCTACTCTGTCTGCCCTCACTTGCAAACCTCAATCTAGTTTGCGCCCATTGTGGGAACTCTTTGCTGACTTCGGACGAGTACCAGGACGTCTTAAAGGGATACTTGACTCCAAGCTCTGACATAGGGTTGTCAAAGCTCTTCTTGTGCCAGCCAAGCGTTCCCTGGGCAGAGTTTACGCTCCACAGTCAAGTCAGAACGGCGGGCAAGTCACTGTGCAGTCCCATTGTGCGGGCCCCCGAAGACCATTACGCCTGCGCGTTTACATAGGAGTCGATGCCGAAGATAACTCTTAACGCAGACCTATGTGCCGGCGAAGAAAACTCCGACTGCCTACTTTCTCTGCGATTTCTCCCAGCCTCCTAAAATTACCGCCAATATTATTCCTAACTGAGCATCGCCGTGCCTCGTCTCAACCACGGCGATTTTAAATGGCCGATGGTTACAGATTCCAACAGCAGAGTGCTGGGAGTTATTACTACCCACAACAACATCCACGACATATTGCCCGTAACGGCTCTCCTCCGAACAATATACGATCTGCGTTCAACACTGACACCCCCTCTCCATCTCGATCTCCAGATTTGACCTCACCCAGTCAGAACCTCTACGGAATGTTCGGTCAAAGCCACCAACAAGGACAACATGGCCGAATCAACGGTGCGCCGAGCGGGCAACGTATGCCCATGATGTACAATTTCCAACATCAAAACACTCATCAACAACAGCCGCATACACAGCATCATCAAAATCTTCAGCAAGATCATACAACAAATACTGGGAGTGGGAATGTCCTAGGTCACCACACAAGCTACTCGTCCGGCGTGCTCTCTAATACAACTCCGAGCTTTACTCCCAGCAATCTCCAGAATGGCCACGCGACCACAAGTCGAGGAGGTCAGACTCAACAAATCTCTGAACACTGGGCCGAGCAGTTGAAGCTACACAAAGAAACCGAGCGAGCTCATGCTATGATGATAGAGCAACATGCGCCAAATTATTACGCAAGAATGAAAGGCCATGAGAATCGGAGTATTCCTTCGGAAATTACACCAACAAATGTAGCCATGAATGCAGCACAAGATGAGGTAGAGGACCGTGGACGGCCATCCAATCTGGAGGGCTCGGTTAAACGACAGGATTGGCATAACATGGACATGAGTGGTCAAGGGATACGGGTTCTGACGGCACCTGTGTTTTCATATACCTTTTTGAATGACCTCTACATCGCCTCTAATAAGATCTCACAACTACCTGCGGCTATCGGCAAACTGAGACAATTAAGGCACCTCGATGCATCCAATAATGCCCTAACGGAGCTGCCACCCGAACTAGGGATGTGCGTGTATCTCAAACAGCTTCTCGTTTTCGACAACAACATCCGTACTTTACCAAACGAACTGGGCTCGCTCTACCAATTAGAAATGCTCGGCATCGAAGGCAACCCACTAGACGCCGCGATGAAACAGGAGATCATGGAGCATGGAACCAAAGCCCTTGTTCATCACCTCCGTGAACAAGCTCCTGGTACGTTGCCTATCTTGATATTTACTTTAGGATTGATTTGCTAATCAATATCAGTCCCGCTTCCCCCAGCATCACGAGCAATGCTTGATCTCCAGGACGGTGCACCTGCATCTGCTAGCCAGGACCGGTTTAAAGTCTTTTCCTGGAACACTCTCTGTGACAAATATGCAACCAACCAACAATATGGTTATACTCCTACTAGTGCTTTAGCTTGGGAGTATCGTAAGGAACAAATCCTACAGGAAATACAATCATCAGAAGCCGATCTCATCTGTCTCCAGGAGGTTGATATGGATAGCTTCAAAGAGTTCTTCAGTATGAAGCTAGCATATAATGACTATAAGGGTGTCTTCTGGCCAAAAACAAGAGCAAGGACAATGTTTGAGAAAGATGCCAAAGTAGTAGATGGCTGTGCAACCTTTTACAAAGCAAGCAAATATATCCTACTCGATAAGCAGCTCATTGATTTCGCAAACATCGCAATTAATCGGCCAGACATGAAGAATCAGCACGATATTTTCAATCGCGTCATGCCAAGAGATGACATTGCTGTGGTGACTTTCTTCGAAGAGAGGCTTACTGGAGCGCGAATTATCGTTGTCAATGCTCACATCTTCTGGAACCCTGTCTACGCGGATGTTAAAGTGATACAAACCGCAATTCTCATGGAAAACCTGACCAAGCTTGCGGAAAAGTATGCTCGATGGCCACCATGCAGAGACAAGAAGACATACTCCCTCTCAGAGGAGAATGATGGCGAGTCTGAGGTACCTGAGGAGCCTCTGCCAGAACCTGCTCCGTCCATGGAATACACGAGCAGCACACTGCTGCCACTCATCATCTGTGGCGACTTCAATTCAATGCTAGGTTCTGGGGTCTATGACCTTCTCGCTCATGGCTCAGTCAGGCCAGACCATACGGACCTCAGCAGCTTCCAATACGGCAACTTCACTCGGGACGGTATACAGCATCCATTTTCTCTTCGTTCCTCCTATGCAAGCCTAAATGGCACTCCTGAAGCTTTGCCATTCACCAACTATACACCGGGCTTTACAGGGGTTATCGACTACATATGGTACTCAACCAACGCACTGGAAGTGACAGCTTTACTTGGGCCTGTTGATGCCGAATACATGAAACGCGTCCCAGGTTTTCCGAATTACCATTTCCCAAGTGACCATCTGTCGCTATTAGCTGAGTTTTCAGTCAAAGGCAGGAAAGAGAAGAAAGCTCATCCAGAGCCAGATTTTGGGCCACAGCGGGAGCGGAGGAACTAGCAATTCCTTAGTGTATTATTGTGCAGGCTAAGAAGGGCGTTGGGTCTTCAGCGATTCATTGTCCTGCGACGGTTTCATACTTTCATCAATTTCTTGGAAAGTGCTGGTGAGGTATGCATTCGCGCGCGCATAGCGAGCTCTTCTGTCATTGATGCGGACTGGACAGGATAGGAAGGTGGTGTTTGGTGTGTGGGACTATGAAACAGGTTTAGGGCCGCACCGGTTGTGTACTGTATATCTGTCTCATCTCTCGCGGCTAAAGGGGAGTTCTCAATGGTGTTTCGATAAGTAGATCCGTTTGTATTTACGAAAAGGCCAGCTGGCCAAATAGCACTTCGTTGCGTGTTACTGGTCTAGGCATCCGCGCCTATGCGACAGCGCTTATCGGGTCGCTTGTGAATAACTTCCAAAGTCAGCTTACTGCCTCAAGTGTTTTCAAATGGAATACAGAGCGCGCTTTGGTACAATACTTTCTTGAAGACGTCACCTCTATAGATAGAACTCATGCCTACCCCTCAGTCCCTACTCGCTCAGTCATGTAGTCTTCCAACTAGGCCAAAGGCATAACATATTTCCGTGCTTACCCGCGGATCTCACGAGTTACGGCTCAGCCCTGCATAGCCTCAAAAACAAATCAAAGTTACCTTCTCCATCATCTAATAACAGCACTAGCCGAGCCACTCTCAGGCGAGAGGAACGATGGATCGTTGATGCCCCGTCGCCAGCTGTTGCTACGTAAATTGCATCCTGTGTTTTGTACTGTACAGCGGTCTGCAGGCCTCGGTAAGAAAGGATTGGAGGGAATCTGGCTGCTGACTGGGTGCCTCTCATGAACTAATTATTGAACAAATCTTACGACGATGTTCGAGGGAGTTCGTTTGTTATTTCAGCATAGTACAGCTGTTGGCTTGGTTCCACGTTTCAGCCTCTTATTCTTAACGAATCAAGAGACAGGCTCCAAGGAGGCTACCTAAAGCATCATGTAACCTTCAGAAGCGCTTGGGTCTCTTAGCTTGGTATCGTTGGATGGCCTATGCCCTTGGGATGCTGCGAGGCGCACAGACATCGATCGAGTTGGCAGTGCTGCCTCTCGAGATGGGGGCAGTAACACAGCTTAACATGATACATTCAAGGAGTCATGCAGCGCTACATGTTCCGTAGGAACTTTACCTTGCTGTATAAGCACAAGGTGCTGATATAAGTTCTTATGTTTTCCTTATCCCTTTCCCGCATTATTTGCGGCGCGTCTCACAATACTCTCCTAACGAATATCTCGTTCTCTGTGTTGAAGCATATTCTGCGTATCACTTAGTCTCACTCTAAGTACTCTCATCATGGGCTCCGAGGTTCTTTCAGATAAATGGTCGGGGTGTATGATCTTTATTTACCTTGTAACATCTGTCGTTACATTTATCATGGCGGCTGGCTCTCTCGGTTTAGAGAAGCAAGTATATAATCTTGATTGCAACTTGGTCAGCGACTTCTGTTCTTCATTCACCTACGCTTTACCGTCCGTTCTTCCCCATAAATCCTTTCTGTTTATTTTTATGCTGACGGGTCGTCAGGGCTATTGCGGTGACGTTCTCGATCATTACACTTGCATTGGCTCTCGCCCAAGCCTATCTCTATCATACACAGGCGATTACTGGCATTGTGTCCTTTATTTCTAACGTCATCGCTGGTATCCTCTGGTTAATTGTCCTTGTAATCGGATGGTAAGTTCTCCCCTGCAGGCCCTCTTACTCAGACTAATGTCGTTCGCAGGGTGCCAATCAATGTGTCATATGACTCGTTCTCTGGCAACTATTCCATAGCGATTACGGGTTGGTTTGTGGCGGTTAAACAGGTTTACACTGAATACAACTCAGTTTCTGGTTTCTCGTTTGATCGACAGGGTACTGATACGATTAACTTTTGTTTTGTAAGTGCATCTCCCCTCCATATCGCCTTCGCCACTCTGCATCATCATATACATACAGAGACTAACCTCATCTTCTAGGGACTGTTAGTTATCACATGCATAATATAGTGAGTTTCACCTAAGCCTTCCTCGCGCTGTCAGCTTTTAGGGCTTCTCAATATTGAGCCTCCGACTTGGCTCTCTATAGCTTCCAAGCTAACATACAGCCAGTGCCCTGTCCATCATTATGGCAATCATTGGCCTGATAGTCCACATGCAAGACATATCGAGCGCGAAACAAATAGGGAGTGACACTGCACCCACAACAGGCAACACCAACAAAGGCCAATGGGTGCGGCCTGATACGGCGCAAAAGCCAAAGGAATCCGTATCATCCGTATAACCTAGAAACTAATGGGCTCGACGGGTGGAGCTTTCGCGGAATTGATAATGCACTTGATAGCATCCTTTAGTGACTTTATGATTTGAGTATTACAAGGAGTATATTCGTGGAGGTCGGATGGGTTTTTGGCGTTTTATGTGTTGGTTGGTGGAACCTGAGTTGCATAGAATCGCCGAGGAAATATTAGATTCATGATACTCAAGTTACAAAGACGATGTTGAATAATTGAATCATGATTCATGACTGAATCTCTTGAAAGTGTAGCTAATAGCGCTCTCGGATAGCTTTAATTTGAGGCCGTTTTCCGACAAGAAGAGCAGGGCTGGCAGTAAATCCTCATCCTTTTGTAGCAAGCTCTCCCAGAGTCTCCTTCACAACTTCATCCAAGCTCTCCTTTGGCAGCCCCAAAGCCTCATTACTAACCCCCTTAACACTCTCATAATCCCCACCCATCCCTCCCCTAAAAATCATCCCTCCCAAGATATTAACCGTCCCACCAAAATCACCCTTCGCAACTCGCTGCTTCCCTTCCTGAATATACTCTTCAGCTTTAATATCCTCAATTGTCCAATCCGAGGGAGAAGTGCCGGTGACACGCTGCACTGCCTCCAAAATTTCCTTCTGGGAGGTCAGGAAGGAGCTGATATAGCAGAACCCATTCGCAAAATCCGAGAGCGATGGGCTCCCGGATGGAGATGTCTCCGGGAGGCAGAGCAAGCGAGTCACAGCTAGGGCGACGGTGCTTTTGGTGGTGGTATTGAATTTTCCGACACCGCCGTCTAGAAGCGTCGTTTTGCGCGCTGGCACGTTGATCTTGAAGAAGCCGGCTGTGAGGGCCTGTGGATGTCCGTCAGTTTGGTTCTTCAATCGATTTCGCACGTGACGAGAGTCATCGTACATAGTCGAACCAAAAGTTCGTGATGACGCCAATCCATTTCAGTCCTTCAAAAGTCTGGGTCAATTCCTCGAGGCGCAGACGTGGAGCAATCTTTATGGAATTAAATGGAACTGCTTTTGTGATCTCTTCATTTGCACTATCTGTGCCATATTCGGTGGGGAGGATCCACTTCACACCAGCGGCGGCTGCGGCTTCAATAAGTTTAACTTGTGGCTGGAAGAGCGCCATGTATTCCAGCACAAGCAGAAGAGCATCCTGTCCGCTGAGGGCTTCGTGTAAGAAAGATGAAGAGTCATAATCGCCTTTCTGGACCGTGATAGAACCATCCGTGGGAAGAACTGAAGAGGAGCTTTCTCGAGTGATAGCGGTGATCTTGAATCTCTTGGCTGAGAGTAGTGACTTTAGGATCAGAGATCCCAGGTTTCCGGAGGCCTTTGCTATGTTAGTTCGATGTTTCGTAGAGGGATCTAAAGAGTGTTATACGCCGACAATGGCGATGTTCTTGATGTGCGTTGGTGCTGCCATTGCTGAGAGGAGAATAGAATTAGGTAAAGAGGGGAAAGTTGATGTAGAACAGAGAAAGGAGACTCAAAAGATATGAGCGAGCCATCTTATACTTTACGAGCAGAGGCCCGCGGTTGGGGAAGGTGTTGTTGGAAGCTGTGGAGTCGCTGCCTTGCATGCAGCCAAAGGCACAGACCTATCAGAGAGGCAGCTGTCCTGGAAAGACGCTCAAAACGGCTGTGTGACTCAATATTGATTGTTAAGCAAAAAGGACCTGCAGCATGATGAACCTCTCAAGATGAGCTACATCGTAGTATAAGTATGCACGACCGGGATTCGGAAGTGCTTCTGATCCCGGGAGGACTTGAAATATGCTACCTGAGGCTCCAACCATAGCCGTAAAATACAAGCACAGGAGTCATAGAATGTAATAAATGATGTTCATACTTTAAAACAATACGCTCATTATTGTAGAAGCAAAAAAAAAAAAAAGTTCTTTGGTCAATGTTCATTAGGTCCTAGAGCATCAAATAGCGAAGCTATGGGTTGAAGTGGACGATTATTCTGCCAGACAACACCGCCTTTCGCGCGTACCAAAACGCGTCTCCCAAAACGCGATATAACACCAAATTCAAGAGCAATGTGATACAGTTGCCGTCTGCCTCAATCTCACGAAGATGATCCGACAAGACTTTTCTCGTATTGATCCTAAGCGGAGGAGCACTTTAGGCCACCGCCAGAAGCAATTTGCTCAACCAACATATCGAGAATTGCAATATTCCCATCGTCTAAACTTCTATACAGTCCCGCCAACGGCCGATATAACACTTGAGCAGTTTGAGCAATGGGCTATCGATCGTTTAAGAGGTATGTAGAACTGTAATTTTCTGCTTTAACTCAATTGGTTTAACAACAATGTCCAGTCCTTGCAGAGCTTGAAGCGTGCTCATTCCGAAATAAGTCCCCCGCAGAAACGGCAGCACACATGAAGCCACTCCTCGAAAAATACCTCCCTCTCTCAGCCAACTCGTCTTCCTCGTCTGCGCTACATGCAGAGCGCCAGAAAGATCATTATAGTCATTTCATTCTGCGTCTTGCCTTTGCATCAACCGAGGATCTCCGTCGAAGATTCTCGCGCGTCGAAACCTCGCTCTTTAGATTAAGGTTCCAAAATGATGATGTACGAGAAAGACAGGCTTTTGTAGAAAGTCTCAACTTTGACTGGGAAATGGTAGGAGAGCAAGAGAAGAGGGAACTAGGTCCTGAATTGGTGGCTGCCGGTGGGGGTTTCGTGAAGAGAATGGACGAGGAGAGCTGGTTCAAGGTCGACTGGGAGCGTGTCCCAGAGCTTGTAGAGACGAGAAAAGTGCTGTTGAAGTACGGCAAAGCGTATGTGCCAGGACGGGAGCAATTAAGCATGGTTGTTGCAGAATTCACTTCTCGTCTGGACAAAGCTCTCGAAGTATGTCTGCTCTCTTAACGCCTCGATTGACAAGTCTAACCTTCATACAGCTTACCTCACGAGCCCTTCCCCGTCTTGATGAGGATGACCGCTTGACCCCGATTCTTTCACATCTGTCTCAAAACTTCACAACTCCAGATGCCAGCTATTCCTCATCCTCCTCATCCATCTCCGCTGACATCTCCGCCCGAACAATCGACTCGTTATCCTCGTCCTTCCCTCTCTGCATGCAGAACTTGCACCGTTCCCTCCGCCGAGACGCTCACCTTAAGCATTATGGGCGGCTACAATATACTCTCTTCCTGAAAGGCATCGGACTCTCGCTCGAGGAGTGCCTGCTCTTCTGGCGAGGCGCCTTCTCTAAAATCACTGACGATGTCTTCAACAAGGAGTATCGGTATAACGTGAGACATGCCTACGGCGATGTGGGCGGAGACAGCAACAGGAGAGGAAACGGGTATAGTCCCTTCAGCTGCCAAAAGATCCTCATGGAGCATCAACCTGGCCCCGGCGAAGCACATGGCTGTCCATACCGGCATTTCAGCGTCGAGAATCTCACTGCGCTTCTCCAACAAACCGGCATCACAGACCAGTCAGTCCTCCGAGGTGTCAAGGAAGACAAAGATAAGCAGAAATTCCATTTAGCTTGCAACAGGTACGTCAACTTCTCCTCCACTTTCAACTTTAGCAAGACGTGCATGACTACATGCTCTATGTCTTCAGCCATTATGATTCTCTTGTGGACAAGGTTACGTTTGTGTGTAATTCACACTTTCAAGCTGTAGCCTGTCGTCTCGAGGTCGGGGCAGAATTCTGACGTACTTCGCGAAAAGCCTGGATTCTATGAACAGAAACTACTAGATTACCGTCTTATATCTAGAACATCGCGATTCAGCCAAGCGTAGAATCATAGCTAATCCATCATCCTCTAACAGGGTCTTCGAATACGTCCATGCTCGAGAGATCAAGAAGGTCAAAGACGACGGGACGTGGTCGAGTGCTCAGCTCGAGACGATCGTTCATCCAAACGAGTATTTCAAGCGCAGCTATCTGCTTAAGAACGTCAGCAAGGCACCCACGGATGGAGCAGAAGGGGATGTGGTTGTGAAGGGGGAAGCGATGGAGGAGTAAGTCACTGAGATGGTGATGTCGGGACGGCAATGCAATGAACTGGGCGTTATTTTGGAGGTCGGGGCAGAGTTTCGGGATAAAGTTCAGTCAGGAATCGGAAACGCTCAGATTCCTATGGACAAGGCACTGGACTATTCGTCCTATCAAAAGAACATCGTGATTCAACCAAGCAGAGAATCATAGCTAATCTATCCTCCTCTAGCAGGGTCTTCGAATACGTCCACGCTCGAAGGACTAGCGTTAATATTCCTGTGTGTTCATGAAATGTATTAGGTTCACATTAGCATGCACTGTAGATTTTGGTTATCTATTCATTTGAGTAACAAATTTGATGGAGTTAACGCCTTATGCATTTACTAGGACGACATGGACACATGATTTCATAAATTATGATATGACATATTGCAATCTGTATAATTGAGCAGACGTAAAACACACTACAATGCAAAATATGCCTCAATGCTCCGATCGTCCTTCCTATGCCTCCCCCGTAGCGCCATATTAAGTTTAAAGCAAACGATTTTAATTTTCTTCGGCTGTTTCGAAGACTGTTGATGTCCAGAGCTGATGAGCCCCATGTTCTCCAGCGACGGAGGTCCGAAGACTGGTATGTACACCATGGGCCATTTACGATATGTCTGGATGCCAGTTTCACCCAACTGCTTCGGTGGGGATTGAAGGCAGTGTATCACAGAAAAGACACGCAGCCGGAAGGAATTGCACCAAAGCTGAATAGAAAATGTACGGTGTCGCTCTCGTTTGAGAGGCAGCACCTCAAGGACAAGCCCTGAAAACACTGGATGATTGATAAGCCATAACCATTACCGCGTTCCCTGGTCTGAGTGTCACCGATAAGGCATTCCAAAATCACCCATCCCGTTATCCTCTCTCTGTAAATGACGGAATTCGGGAATATTTCTTACAACAGCAAACCCGTTGGAGGTAGAGTTGTGCCTCATTGGCACTGTTGGTAATGGCTGTCCATGTCCCTGTCCATTCATTCCAACACTCAGGTCCGGAAAGCCATTGTAATGAGAAAGGCTTGGATACTCCATCGGGCTCTGCATGATTGGAGGGCTTGTGAAGGGAGTTTCATTATGATCTTGTGAGTTATTAGCGCCGACATCCCCAATGCGTTTGTCGAATTGAACTGGCAGGGATGAGGCTACACCCATGCCAGCGTTTCCGAAGCCATCAAAGATGTCTATGTTGTGATCGAGGACACAGTTGTTTGCGTTTTCTGGGACTGTCTGAAGCATTGGGGATGCGAGGCGTGGGAGAACTTCATGCACTTTCGAGAGGAGTAGAGGAAGAAATCGCGAGTCGCCATTTCGTAATGTCGAGAGGAGGGTAAGGATTTGGTTGAGATAGTCTCGAGGCCCTAACACAAAGGGATCGGCCGGAGTGGGGAGGAGCGACAAAACATCTGTGAGGGAACATGCAACGTCGAAGAGTTTCTCGATCTACGACATGATTATCAGCAAATGCATTCAAAGCATCAATTCTCGCGGGGGGACTTACAAGGCCGATGCCATGAACTTCCATCGAGTGGTGTGAGAATTGGCTTGTCATAGACACCAAGTCACGAGCAATCTCCACGGGATACTGGAACGTCATGCTGGGGTCGTCATTCCCGCCGCTTAAACAACCATTCTGAATGCTAAGTTGCCAAACCATAGTCCTCAACCATTGCTGGCTTGTCCGTAGATCAGCAACCTGATTCTCGGTACTGTTCAAATATGCAGGGAGTGCGTCGGTAAGTTGTTTTTGCAAGGCAGATAAGTATGCTGGAGAGCAATCGCTTCGTGTCTTGTTCCAGAGAGAGATGAACATCTCGTCAAATGGCCGGAAGAGAGAGACAAGGTGTATGAAGCCAGTCAGCGGCGGTGCTGACTCTGTCGGATCTTCATTAAGGGTTGGCAGGGTAATTGTTGCCTGAAGACTCAAAGGACGATGTCGTTGAAGAGCGTACGCGCTGAGGAAATTAGTATATCCTCTGAAGAATAGTAAAAGGACCTTACCGTTCTGTCACGAACAGCAACCAGTACAATCGACGCCGCCTCGACGCTTCAATGGCATCAAACTGTGAATAGGTATCTTCCTTCTGCATCCCAAGAATATGTGCTAGTGTGGTCGCCTCCCGCAAGTGGAACCATGCCTTGTTATGCAAATCTAGGCCAAAATAACATCCAAAGAGGAAGAAACTTGTGACCAGGCTATTCAAAGTCGAGTTTTCAAGATAATCATAGCTCTTTCTGACCCTCAATGTCTCCTCCATCAGCAGTGTACCCGACACGAGGTTGGCGCCTGGCATGCTATCGAGTCCGAGGGGATCACCAGGGATTGGCATTCCAGGTTGAATCATCATAAAAGCGCAGAGAGATGTTAACAGACAGTAGGTATCGATATCCTGGTCCACAAATCTAGCCTGCTGCTCCAATCTCCCCTTGTGTAAAATTGGCATCGTGGGATACATGTTCGCGAAGAAAAACTCGATGCAATCCCTTATAATCTCGTTGGTCAACAAGCCAGGCGTTGGGGCCAACGATGGAGCACATGGTGGGCTATTCCGACCGTGTAAACGGTTTGCAACCTTCGTGGAGAGAGTGGTCTGTCGCTGGGTTTCGCGGAGTTCGCTGATCACTTTCGCCCTCGACCCCTTAGGGCCTTTCTTCTGCGGGATGGCATGATAGGTACATGAAAGCTGAGCGGAGGAGCAGTTGCGACAAGGCGTCACTCCATCGCACTTAACCTTCCGTCGATGGCAGGCGTCGCAGGCCCGTTTTACAGAAGTTGGCCCTGGCCCTGGCACTGGCACTGGCACTGCAGCGGACGACGAGGACGACGGCGTCGACGAAGACATGATCGCGACGAGGCAACGCCGACGACGATACACAATCACACAGCTATGTTTTGATTGATGGTACGACGGGTGAACTATGGGGTATTCGATCGTGGAGTATTCTGGAGAACTGGAGTACTTATTCGGACCGTATAATGTGAGAGAGCGGAGACGGGCCAGTGATCATTTCAGTGAATGCGGGGGGGGGCCGCGCTCAAAGAAAAAGGGTGAGTGGAGTGTGGGTGTGTTGATGCGAGGATGCTCGTCGGCGTTATTTCGAAGCCTGATAAGGCCGTAGTGTCGGACCCTAACACAACTTGGGCTACCGCTCTGCCAGGGAAGTGCTCCTTTTTCAAGTGCTGCCGAAGACACACAGGAGGTAGTCAAGAAGATGATTACAAATGAAGTTGATGATAACGAAAGATGAAAGGGAGAGGGAAAGAGGAAATGAAGAGAGGGTATTCAGCTGGTCGCCTCTTTGTACTGTGATGAATTCTGGGAGGGTCGAGTAAAATTGCAATCCCCAGGCCCATCGTAGGGTAAGCCGGTCGGTGGCTGTCTGGGCAGGCCAGGAGGTGCAGGGGTGCGGAACCGATGTCAAATGCCGCGCACTGCAGTAGATGTACTGTATTTTGGATTGCGTCCCAACGCTCCGCCACGAAAAGCATGCGATACATGATTACTTCGTTCATTATTGTGATATTGCATCTTCACGCTTTGGAAAGCCTCCCGCTCCCAGGCAATTGCCCATTTGGAAACATTCCCTCGAGCAAAAGCGTTGGTGGGACAAGGGCGGAAGGGCATCTGCCCACACGGACTTCGTCGCCACATTAGGTAAAACGTCGTGGGTCGTTGCCGTATTAGGATAGGCTTTCTCGATTGACTGTCAAGCAAACATCGTGTGAAATCATCATCCTTCGCCGTCCAAGTCAGATACTACGTTACTTGAGTTACTCATCATCATTATCGTATTCGACTATGCCTTTCTCTCAAACTGAGTCTAGGAGCCAAGTATTGATGATACTCTCCGGGAGTTACCTCTTGTGGAAGCTCTCGTTCCTGCAAAACAAACAAGCAAGTCCCTCGACGCAAATGTCCCACATTTAGTGAAACGCCTGCAAATTGGATTTGTGGCTGACGATTCCTCTTCATTATTCATCCCACGTCGTTCATGCTGATGTTTCCATCTTCAAGCACTCAGCATATGTCTGAATCACAGATAATGCATTGGTAAGATTACATGCTATACATATACTTATTTGTGAGGCTCAGTGTGAGTAGATACGGCCCAGGTTCAATGGTAACGAGGACTTTTACTTGTCGCTCGTCCTCGAGCCCGGACCGGATCACGTGATAGCATAGAGATAGAAAAGAATGGGCAATACTGTACAAGTTCCTGAGCGTGCCACATCTCGTACAGTAGCTTGCCATTCTCCTTGCGCGGAGTCGGTTATATAAGCAAGCGCTAACGCCACAGTGCTCACGCTTCATCTCTCTTAGCCGGTAACAGGCTCGAGCGCTTAACCGAGATCCGAATCTAAGCATGAGAGCACTTCCACATTAGCCTTAGGCATCAACTTAGAATCCGTCACTATTAGATCAGAAGCACCGAGTATCTCACCGTCCCCGCTTTCCACCGCCATGCTCGAAACATCTTTCTCAGGCACCGTGTCTGAAGACTACAAGGCGAGGCGAGACGAGCAGAATTCGCGTACCATGTACATACTTCTCTCAAATACCGCAGAAGCTCACTTAGGACATCACTCTCTATTCGTCTTCTTAGCCTTCTGCTGGTGGGCTTTCATTACTTACACGCTCACCCTCTACAGTACCACCAATAAGCTCAGGACAAGCTCCCCTAACTGTCTGCAAACCAGTATTGGCCATGATCAGCTATTGCGAGGGAGCTGCTTCCTGCTGTATCCTCTGGAGAGGTTAAAGTACTCAGTTTAGGTGAGACGGCTTCTTTCCTTTTCTAATACCAGTCTTAGGAGAACTGTTATTCTACGTTGATCCTTGCTGCTCTGATATTCATCTGTAATTGTTGGACCTCCTGATATGAAGTTGAGTATACTGCACTTCTTCCTATTGGTTTTCTCTATTATATGATAGAGAGAAGTATATACCACGGCCCAAAACCGGCCCGACTCCTATCATTTCAACGATAGCCCAACGGCTAAGATGCCTGGTACCTGAAAGCTGCCTGCATATGCATGTCGTGATCTAGGGAACCCCAGGAGGCCCTCTACATTCCTCTTTCGTGCCCCGTTGAACGCAGGTACGTGGTGAACGATGTGGCCGAGTGTGCAATGGCACAGTTCCCACAATTGATATTCTGGCACGTGGAAGTGCGGCGTGGTATTTTGGGCTAGGGAGATGATTGGGGCGGAGTAAATATGAGAGCACGGTGTCGACAGGGATATGGAGAGGCCGGCGCAGCAGAATGAGGGCATCGTATCAGGTATGGTAAGGGACCAAGGTGAGATTTAATTTCAGGTCACCATAGACATCCGTTTAAGCGTCTGCCAGTATGCATATATATATATATATATATCGCTAATGTAATCATCATTCACATCTAAACTGTACGGCAACTGCCACTACAAAAGGGATGCAAAAGTCTTCCATCCTCCGCGGCACTCTCCTAGTCAGGACAGAAATTCGTGCCAATGATGGCCGCCAAATTTGGGTGGCAAACACTCTCTTGGTGGATTACATGTTGTGGAGCATATGGAGATGTTTTCAAAGCTTCTAGACCATTAAATTCTCATTATGAAGTCCATGATTTACAGTTCTAGCCTACAAAAACTCAAGATTAGTCATGACCTTCTAAATCTCTCAAAATCTACCACTTGTCGTATATGGTAATCAACCTCTCGTCTCATACCTTAAAACTCTCCTGCCGTCTCAGACCTGATTTTCAATCTTACCCATGTATCCCATGAAATTTCGTACCAGTCACACGTCGCAGCCCTATACTGACGACATGATAGCTCTAACTAGAGTTTGTGGAGAATAGAACTTGAGCTCTGTAGCCACCTGCGGATGCAGCACAAAGCCTTTCTCGGCCCGTCTCGCAGATTCCGATATTAGCCAGGGCCAACTAAACAGCAAGAATGTGTGCTCACTATTGGGGTGAATAGATAGCAGCGTAGTATCTTCTCATCTCCTCATATCACGTCCCCTAAAATGATGATCCTTCTGGCCTCTATTTCCCTCCCATAACCCCTATCTGTCGTAAGCACTCTATACGACACACACAGCCACCTGCTCTGACTCCATAAAAGATCATCGCCGATGAGTCTCTGCCTCCTTTCCGATATCGACCAGGCACAGAAGACGCGGAATACCGGTAATTCGGCTCCCATGAGTTCTGGTGATGGGTGGCTCCGTTCAATCCTTCTCCATGCCATCTCCTGTATACACCTGACGCCAGTAACAGCCTAAGACAGTAGTAGTGTACCCTCGCAGCAGAACCGGTTGAGACATCCAGATAACTGCTGCTGTGATGCGACCCAGGGCTCTGCTTACATGAAGCCAGCCAGGACTGGGAGCTACACCGTCTAACAAACTCGACGCTCCGCATCCAAATCCGATGCATCATAACCGGCCTGCTGGGCGGACGAGACAGGACCATGTTCGCCGTCTCTTGCATACCATATCCCTCGAAATGCGCAGCGCATCTAACCAGTACGCCATGTGTGCTCAAAAGACTCCAAAGGCTCAGAGATGGGTGAGGACAGAAAGGAATGACAACAAAAGGCAACAGCGAGACGGGCACGTTGATATCTCACTCATTGTCTGGTGGATATTATATGAATGCATATGATGGTAGTACAAGTAATATAGTATACATGGGCTGTTCGCCTTCCCTCTAAATAGCCTGTTGATGCGACGTATAAAGTTTGCAGTTGGTAGCTGGTGCTCTGCCACAGTCAAGACATTGCTGAACTCATTTCTCACGCTCAGGCTCTCCGAGAGGCTCACTTTCAGGTTCATCTTCGACCACAACCATAGGCTGAGTTCGACGAGTCCCTGGTGCTGAATTTACGCCCATCCGCCGCCACAATCCCAAGAAGCCCCCGCCGGTGACTATGCTACCGACCTTTGGTCTACACACCATCGCCCATCCAGATTCCTTACTCGTATTTGGAAGGCTCTTTCCATCGCTTGCTGAAGATAAACCTGACCCCGCTTCGCTCTGCTCCTCTGTTTTGCTCGCCTCAGCTTCAGCTCTCAACACAGCTCGAGGCTTCACGAGCCTGACATCCCATTCTCTCCCACCAACTCCAGCCCCCGCGCCTAGCTCCAGGACTGACTCTAGATGGAAAGGCAGCCTCTTTTCCTGTACTACTTTCACGCAGTCCGCGATTTGCGTAATACTAGGGCAGAACACTATCAAGCAACCATTCGGCTTCAGGGCCTGCCCAACAATCTCCAGATGTTCTTGTGGACTGGGTAGATCTAGAATGGTGTGCTCTAGAAACGGTTCGGGTGTCGTTGCGAGACGAGACGAGAGGTATTCTGGGATTGCACCAACATGGAAATCGATGTTGTGATAGTAAAGGCCTCGCCGAAACTTGCGTACTATACTTTGTGCATATTTCGAGAAGGCAGGTGAGATATCGAGGGTGTGTATTACAGCTCGGCGAGTGGGGAGATAAGCTTCAAAACGGACTTCTTCGGCCGATTTGTGCTCCGAGCCGGTGGTGAGCTTATTGACTGACTGCGGATCTTGATCGTAGTTATGCATATCTCCATTTCGAAGATCCAGCTCGTCCTTCATAGACTCGCCGTTTGGCGGTTTTACTTGATCGGAGGGGGGAGAATTTTGGTTCTCAAGCCCCAACTCGCCTTTCGAAAACTTATCAGATGAGGGTGTTGGAGGTAAAGGAGGTGAAGCCGGATTTAGTCCATGTATGGCACGTGCCAGATGGAGAGTCAAAGCGCCATGACCTGTCCCAGCTTCAAAGATCTCGAAAGGCTCATCTATCACCCCATCGTCCCGTGGGTGAATGTCCAGTAATGAAACAATTAAATTTGCATCCGCTGGGTATACCTACTAGATCTATGATCAGCCGAGGTCTCAGGTATCTAAATGATGAATGGAACTACGTACAGGTGTGACCATACGTGGAGATAATGTAACATGCTCAGCCAATGTTGGTTGGTAAACCCGATAGCCCACGCCTTTGGTTGTATACACTACATCGCGAATCTCTTTTCCAATCAAGCTGGTGTGATCAATTGTACCTCGATGCGTCTCTATCTTGCCCCCAGGTCGAAGACGCCTAGTGAGAATAGGTTTGGCATCGTCACTGCCTCTCCTCTTTAGAAGAACGATATCGTTTTCTGTTTCGACAGTCAGCGGAAGATCAGGTCGAGATAATAACTGCTCAAATATCCAACCTTTAATGCATAGTTTGCTATAAAACCGGTGACTGCATCTTAGACACAACCTATATGAAGCCCGAAATCTGGTAGCCTCTCGAGCTGTTGTCAGCCAGCTGTGTGGTATGGCGGACATATTATGTAGCTGTTGTAGAAAGTTTCGCTGTTGAAATGGAGTTTCTGAGCCAAAAACGGTATAGCTCCAAAAGCTCTGGCCCCTGTGACATTTTATGAGGTGACCATAGATTAATATGCTCTACGATAGCGCTCTTCGGTGCAAGTGTACTGTAAAGGGCGTGTATTGTCGATTAATCGAGGGCCTGTCCGGTGAAGACTGTGAAGTGGTTGGAGCTGCCATCTTCAATGCTATCATTTTGTACTTGCTTTATATCTGCCCCATGTTTTTGCAGCAATTCCAAGGTTACAATTCGAAGGACTTTTTCCATTTAAGATCTACAGTACTATTGTTTTATTTTATCTAGCTCCTGAGCAACTTCAATCATTTCCCAGGTCAAACATAACATGGATGTCGTCAAATCTTTATCCCAGTCTGATCTTCATGCGATATCATGCATTGAAATGCATACCACAGGTGAACCAGTCCGAATCATATACCGTGGCTATCCCGAGCTCAGCGGTACTTTGATGGAACAACGTAGAGAAGCAAAGCTCCACCATGATTTCATCCGTCAACGGCTTATGTTAGAGCCGCGAGGACATAGTGAAATGTTAGTCATAATTCCCCTTAGATATGCTATTTACCTTTCATCGCAAATTCACAAACCCGCATGTGATTTCTTGATCTCTTGTTCATTGCCACTTAGGTACGGTGCCATTATTCGTCCTATTACAGAGCAGGTCGTAGCTGGAAAAGCGCATATTGGCGTCCTCTTCTGTCATGGCGAGGGCTATTCTACAATGTGCGGACATGCAACTATTGCTCTCGGGCGGTTTCTAGTCGACACACATGACTTGTCTGTTTTTCCTCGGCGGGACTTACTCATGTTCGATCCTGAGTCTTGGACTACAAAGCTTCTCCTTCACGCACCCTGCGGCGTCGTTGAAGTTACTATTCCAGTCTTGGGACCAGGAGGGAAGAGTGATCCATCTCGACCCGTCTCATTCTTGTCAGTTCCTTCCTTCGCGGCGGCTCTGAATCTCGCAGTCTCCATTCCAGCATCTCATCATTGGCCTGAACTTGGCGACAGGAGTACCGTAAGCGCCGACATCTCCTACGGTGGTGCATTCTATGCGCTTATTTCTACCTCCGAGCTTGGCTTTGCCTCCGGGTTGCGCCCTCAAATATCGGCTATAGATATCGATGCCTTGAGTCGGGCTACGGCGTTACTGAAGGATGTCATAATGGCCACGCCGGAGTTGAAAAGAAAAGTTATACATCCTGAGCATGGGGATCTGTCATACCTATATTCTGTTATGATAGTAGACGAAGGGCTAGGCGTGCAGGTCCAAGGGACAAAAGGAGTTGAGACTGGGCTGTGCTTTTTCGCGGACCAGCAGATCGACCGTAGTCCTACCGGTTCATGTGTAGCGGCACGGATGGCAACGGCATATGCTAGACGCATATTGAGAAAAGGTGACGCCTGGACATACCATAGTGTAGTATCTAATGCCTTTGAAGGTGAGGGCGGATTTGTAGGACGAGTGGAAGCTGTCGTCCCCGTAAGTCCGGAACGTGAAGGCGTAGTAGTAAGAACTGAGGGAAAGGCTTGGTACACAGGGGCGTCTACCTTTACTGTCGAGAAGGGTGACAAACTGGGAGATCTTGGTTTCAATCTAAGAGAGCTCGTGTCTGGAAAGAGATAATTCTCCAGTATCAGCCAGGCTCGGGGCAGTCCGATGGACTGCCCCGAGCCTGGCTGCTCCAGTATTTTAAGGTCAAATGCCCAGCTCATTCAAAGTCCAAGCAATTTGCTTCCTACTGGGCGCAAATGGAAACTAATAGTCCAAAAAGAAGAAAAAGTGGGGGACCGTTGCTCGAAGGCTCCGTCCGTTGCCAAGTTGATCCTTATCATTGCGGAATCACGGCTCTTAATCTCTTCCTGTTCAAAGGAGACTAAGTCAATCATTAACACAGGTTTCCTGTCTAGCTGCGACCACTTGAACTAGATTGCTATTGAATACTAATCTCACTATCTTTAAACTAATAAAATTGTAACAGTGAAGTGAGATAGGCGTGGCTAGCAGATACTGTAGAACTTTTGCAGAAACTACAACTTACAAGAGTTGGCTTACTACAATGCTTCCATTAATTTAATGAAAATGTCTCTAAGATCATCTCATTGCTCTATAAATCATTACAAACACGACTTGCTCCGTCGCACAAGGCTTGCAGGTGACACTGGAAGTAGCCTAACTAGAAGTGGAATAGCTTTAAGCCTTAGTGTGTGAAAGTAGAATAGCGCGACTCCCCGGATTTTGAAAGCCATTCCCGTTTGACAAGCAAAGAGTATCTTTGACATTTAACGACCTTTGGGATTATTTGACAATTTGAGCATGCAACTTGGAACATGAGAAACAAGGAGTTGAATATTTAGTACACAGATGGGATATGCTCAAATCACTCCGGAGTTAACAGTTTCTACCATATCTGGCTTCATCTAGTCCACAAGAGAGCTATAAACCAGCTATCAAACATGACGCGAAGGATTGTGAGCACCCCTTCTTCTAAAACCGTGATGCCGAACCCTGACTGTAGGTGCGCTGCTAGGTTCGGACAGCGATCCAGCTTTCCACCATCACGGTAATCACCCTTTTGGTTATTTTTTTCCTCGACAACCGATTCCGAGTACTGCCTTCGGCCTTACATGGCTATTTGCCGCAACACCATTCCGGCTTTGTCATTACGGATATCACTGTGAAAAGATGCTCAAGCGTCAACTTTTTCAGCAGCTGCAAAGTCGAAGGTGAAAGTTGGCACCGTATTGAGAAGGATCTGTATCTTGGCTCTTCGTATTTTTCAAGTGCGTATGTGGACGTACAAAGGAAGAAAGAAGAAGAGCTCAAACCGGACGACAAAGTCATATTGGACATAGTGGTCGGTCGTCTGGACCCTTCAGGAAAGAAGGGCGAAGGCGATGAGCGATGGGATGCCAAACCAGAAGGCATTTGGGTGAAGAGTTCTGCAAAGCGCCATGCTAGCGATGAGAAAACGGTTGTCACCGATGTTGATGTTTTATTTGGCCCCGATGCTGTGGACCCGCGAGAGGGCTGGGAGGTCAAAGATACTGGGCTTTTGCTTGGTTCCGGAGAAGCCCACCAGCCACGCCTCAGTATTAGAAGAGGTAGCCATAGTGCGCCTACGAAGCCAGTACTTCACATTGGCGAAAACGGCAAATTTAAGATCTTGCAAGTGGCGGATCTTCACTTAAGTACGGGAGTAGGTGATTGTCGCGATGCGATGCCAGCAGATGGCAGTAAATGTGAGGCCGACACTCGAACACTGGAGTTCATAGGGAAGATGCTAGATGAGGAGAAGCCAGATCTTGTGGTGCTTAGTGGAGATCAGGTCAACGGTGACACTGCTAAGGACGCTCAAACTGTATGGTCCCAATTTCTGCTCGTCATGACTGCTTTTGACTGTATGGTAGGCAATTTTTAAATATGCGGAGCTATTCGTTAAACGGAAGATCCCATACGCGTCAATCTTCGGGAACCATGACGACGAAAATACTCTGTCTAGAGAAGGTCAAATGGCCTTGATAGAGACCCTACCTTATTCATTGTCTGAGGCCGGTCTAGAAGACATTGATGGAGTGGGGAACTATATTGTCGAAGTACTTGGAAGGGGAGGCTCAAAGAATTCAGCCTTGACACTTTACCTTCTAGATACTCACGCTTACTCCCCAAATGAACACTCATTTATGGGATATGACTGGTTGAAGAAGAGCCAGATTGATTGGTTCAAGACAACAGCAGATAACCTTAAAAAGGCGCATGATGAGTATGCATACCATCACATGGACCTGGCTTTCATCCATATTCCCCTTCCTGAGTATCGTGATAAAGACGATGACTCTGTCGGGCTTCGGAATGAAACTGTCACGGCTCCGGGGTTCAATTCGGGGTTTAGGGATGCCTTAGTGGAGAAGGGAGTCGTGCTTGTTAGTTGTGGACAGTAAGTTTTTATATCTGCTGCAAAATCAATTTCTAATTTCACTAGTGATCATGTCAATCAATACTGTGCCATTTCAAGAGACGAGGCTTCTAATGAACCAAAGCTTTGGATGTGCTACGCTGGAGGAGCAGGATTCGGTGGGTATGGCGGGTACAACGGATATCATCGAAGAGTAAGATTCTTCGATATCGACATGAATGAACAACGAATTACGACGTACAAGCGTGTTGAATATGGCGACACGGAGAAAAAGATTGACGAGCAGATCATTGTCGAGGGTGGCAAACTCAGAGATAAAGATCCGTGATACCAATAATAGCATAGCAATGGAAGGATGGCGTTACGGGAGGTCGGCATCTCATGACGGGATATCTTGTTCGATTATCATAGCTGGGATGTACGTTTATCTCATTCCATGTCTGCCTACGAGAATCTGCCACCACAACTCCATGGTCAGTTGTTACCATGAATAAACTATATACCACTTTCAGTTACGAGAACCAGCAATGTTAAAGCATAAAAATTGAATAATATACTTGTTATTCAGAAAATGGGGAGACTTGTAACCCAACAACTAAGATTCGCAAAACATTTTCTTCATTGATCGATGACTTCTCTGAATATTCACTTGGAACCCGTACGGAGAGGGTGTAATTCTTCATAGTAGTCTCTTCCCTCCTCTTTCCCATACTTTCCTCACCAAATGCATTCCTGCATGTACAAAATTTTGTCAACAACCCCAATACCAAGTCATCACCCACCTTCAGGGAGCCATTACTAAACCATCTTATTTCCCTGCCTCACAACATGGCACCTTCAAGCACTGCACTTACCATATTGCAGTACCGAAAACCCGCCAAAAGTTATATTATCAGATGTTGAGAATGCCACACGTTAAGTCTTCCCCTCTCTACAACTCCTCCCTTAACACAAACTTTTGTCCTTTTCATAGTCTAATATCTTCCCGCGCAGTGCTGCATGTAAATGCCCATCGAAGACGGCAATAAAGCACGGGAAGACAGAGTCGTCGAACATTGTTCGAATCCCCGGTGTGAGAAGTGCTGGGTTTGTGATGCGAGCAATTGGAGGCTTGAGTAGTGTGACGGAAAGCCGTTTTTGGTAGAGGTAGTAGTAGGGCTGGGAGAGCATGCTATGAGGGATTGGGGTTGGGGATGAGCAGTGAGTGCATTTTAGATAAGCTGGAATGGGAGACAGCTTAGTTGAACTCGTGGAGGGCTTTTTCGAATTAGGGAAGTTGAAACTGGCGGGTAAGATAGCGGGGCTATTCATGAATTATGAGACATTCTGCAAATCGCTATTCACAGGGAATTATTGTGAACTTAAGGCATTGAATTCATATTGAAATCTTTCTTCCAATCCACTTTTATCTGTCTTCATCACGCCGTGTTGCAAAGAGTACATTTATTAAGCCGCTTGTGATAAATGCAAGCCAAGTGACATGAAATGCATTCTGCAGGAAGGAAGCAGGCTAATGCAAATGAGAAATGACCATTGGAAAGCCAACCAATCGAACTCCGCATAATTCCCATGACCTGACTCACGCATCTAGTCAACTTCCTCCATAGCGCTCTCAACAGGCTCATCTGATGTAGCCTCTGCTGTTGCAGCAGTAGTCTCCTCAATGGTCTCTGGCTCCTCATCAACGTTCAAGCCGAGGGATACGAGCTTGTGGATGCGCTCAGCAAAGCCAGCTGGCTCCTCAATGGTGAAACCAGAAACAAGCAGGGATGTCTCGAAGAGGAGTTGAGTGATGGATTTGACAGTACGATCATTCTCGCCATCGGCCTCAACCTTCCTCTTCAACTCCTTGATGATGGGTGAGCGAGGAGAGATCTCAAAAGTCTTCTTTGAGGACATGTAAGAGCTCATTGATGTGTCACGAAGAGCCTGAGCCTTCATGATACGCTCCATGTTGGCAGACCAACCGAATTGGCCAGTGCGAATTGCGCAAGGAGCACCGATCAACTTGTGGCTGACAACAACTTTCTCAACCTTGTCACCGAGAACGTTCTTCAACGCCTTTGCGAGATTCTCGAACTCCTTCTCCTCAGTCTCACGCTGCTTCTTCTCCTCATCGGTCTCCTCGAGCTCGAAGTCCTTGGTGATGTCGACGAGTTTCTTGCCCTCGAATTCCTTCAATTGAGTCATGGCATACTCATCGATAGGATCAACGAGGAAGAGAACCTCGAATCCCTTCTCCTTGAGGGAGTCCAAGAAAGGTGACTTCTGAACAGCCTTCAAGCTCTCACCAGTAATGTAGTACATGTTCTTCTGGTGCTCTGGCATGCGGGTAACGTAGTCGGCAAGAGAGGTTGTCTCGTCACCGGACTTGGTGGAGTTGAAACGAAGAAGCTTCGCAAGGGCCTGTCGGTTTTGTGAGTCCTCATGGATACCAAGCTTGATGTTCTTGCTGAAAGCAGAGTAGAACTTTTCAAACTGCTCCTTATCCTCCGCGATCTCATTGAAAAGCTCAAGGGTCTTCTTGATGATGTTCTTCTTGATGACCTTCATGATCTTGTTCTGTTGGAGAGTCTCACGAGACAAGTTGAGAGGAAGATCTTCGGAGTCGACGACACCCTTGATGAAGCCCAACCACTCAGGAATAAGGTCGGTAGCGTCATCAGTGATGAAGACACGACGAACATAGAGCTTGATATTGTTCTTAGTCTTCTTGGTCTCGAAAAGATCGAATGGTGCTCGCTTTGGCACGAAAAGGATGGCACGGAACTCAAGTTGACCTTCAACTGAGAAGTGCTTGACTGCAAGATGATCCTCCCAGTCGTTGGAGAGGGACTTGTAGAAAGAGCCGTACTCCTCTGGGGTGATGTCTTGAGGATTCCGGGTCCAGATGGGCTTTTGCTTGTTGAGCTCTTCCTCCTCAATCTTGGTCTCCTTGATCTTCTTTGTCTTTTTCTTCTTCTCCTCTTCTTCATCATCATCTACCTCCTCGATCTTTGCCTTCTTCTCCTCGTCTTCATCCTTCTTCTCTTCGGCCTCCTCATCAGGAACCTCCTTTTCGACCTCCTTCGAAACGTGGAGGTAGATGGGGTATGAAATGAACTCAGAGTGCTTCTTGACAACCTCCTTAATCTTGCTCTCGTTGAGGTAATCGGTCTGCTCGTCCTTGAGGTGAAGAATTATCTTCGAGCCACGGCCAAGGGGCTCACCCTCAGTATCTTGGGTGAGTGTGAAAGTGCCACCAGCGCTCGACTCCCAGATATATTGTTCATCGTCATTATGTTTTGATACAACGGTGACCTTGTCTGCAACGAGGTATGCAGAGTAGAAACCGACGCCGAATTGACCAATCATAGAGATATCAGCACCTGCGGTCAAGGCCTCCATGAATTGCTTGGTGCCTGATCTAGCGATCGTACCAAGGTTGTTGACGAGATCCTAACAATAAAGTAAGTATAAAGATGTGCATTAGGAGGAATAAAACTTACAGCCTTGGTCATACCAATACCGGTATCACGGATAATTAGAGTCTTGGCTTCCTTGTCGGGAATGATGTCGACCCTGAGATCCTTGCCCGTGTCGAGCTTGCTTGGATCAGACAGGGACTCATAGCGGATCTTATCAAGAGCATCAGATGCATTGGAAATCAACTCCCGCAAGAAGATCTCCTTGTTGGAGTAGACTGTGTTGATGATGAGAGAAAGGAGCTGAGAGATCTCAGCCTGGAACTCGAAAGTCTCGCCCTGCATGATTGCGGTTGTGAGATTGTGAGATCTGTGAAAGTATGACTTAGCAAATAGCCCAAGACTATAGACTGTAATAGTGATGAAGTGAAGAAAGTGTGTGCGTGGAACTTTAGATCGAGCCAGAGTGGTTGTTTGAAGCTCAGAGAAGCTTTTGTGAAATAAGGCTGACAGCTTTTTGTGGAGTTCACAGGAACGAACAAGAAACAGTAAATTATATGAACTTACTTTTGTCGTAGTGGTAGTAGCCCTTATGAATGGACTGAAATTCAAACGGGTATCTTTTAAGGTATGTGAAAAGTTGAAAGATGGAGAAGGTAAGTGTGTTTGACGGGGCTGTTGAAATATAGGAAATTGAGTCTCGGCTAAGGCACACCTAGAATCTTCAGTCTGCGATTCCACGACTTTCTGTGGCAGCTGCCTGGACCCCTGTTCACACGGCTACCGTAGCAACACAATCAGCCTGGCACTATTTAAGGGGGTGAGCGAGATCCTGAGTTCCGTGATTGGTTGACCTCGTACTGCATGTCGTTTGATACAAATGCAAAAATCCAAGGCTGCACAAAGTCATCTCAAGACGCTGTAAATTCTGTTCACAGGATGGAAGCAGACTTAATCGAAGTCCTGGGGATATCATAAGGAAATGATGGAATTATTTTTTGGCTCAGAAGGTGTATGATATATATATGGTGTCCGTTTTGAGTGGTACATTACTTCTACAATCCAAGCTTCTTCAATGTCATTGACAGGTAGATGTCGCCAATCATATAAAACTCAAGACCTAATATCTGCACCCTTCTCCGGTAGTTCAATCACTGAACCCGCCTTCCGATACGCTCGATCCAGGTAGCAAAGTCCCCTTTCACAACTATGCGATTCATGCTTTGTAGAAGGTTCGATTATACCAAGAACTTTCCCGAGAACGAGAACATGGTCACCGACCTCTATCAAACCTTTGTCTTCAAGAAGTTCGCATCTCAAGGCCTTCATGATGCCTTCCGCGGCTAATAGAGGTGGATCCAGGCTCTGGTTAATCCCATTAGCTCTCCTCTTAAGCACGGCAAAAGCTGAATTCAAAAACACATCAGATCCAATTCTATTTCCTTTTGTGAAAGCGTCAGCGACTCTTGCCCCAGATTCTGTCGCTGACAAAATGTGGATTAGGAATTGCTTCGATTTTGATATGGCCGTCAATGTTTGAGAAGGCTTTCGGATATTGAATGTGATGATAGGTGACGGTGTTAGAGTCAATGTTGTGAAGGATGATACCGTCATGCCTTTGTAGCTTGGAGGCATTCCGCGGTCTGGGGATGGGGCCGTGGATGTGGCAACAACCACAGAATGGGGCATCGTGCGCATGATTTTTCGGAGATGGGAGGATAGTAGTGGCTCTGCTTGTGGAGGGACACTCTGTATATCATTTTCGACGTCTTGGGGCATCTGAGACGAGGAACATTGGCGTCTTTGGTAGCTCAATATTCTTGAGCATCTTGCTTCAGATCTCGATTTTGAACTAGTGCTATGAAGGCACATTGGTTTCCGCGTAGCTAACTCTCCTGATTAGCCATTATATGAATAGGATGATAGTATCAGAGAGACTTTCAATATTCAATGGACCAAGAGAAAAACATGAACTCACCTGAAGAGTTGAATGTTGACCAGCGGTAGAACAATGTATAAAACCTTCTCGTCGCCCGGCTCTGGGCCGTTGACTGCAAGCCATAACAATTCATGATTAGGCAAGGCTCCGCAGTGCTCTAAATGGAGTGCCTTTGTGGCAGAAAATACCCTGCTCTCCCTTGTAAGAGGCATGTGCTCCGACCTAGAAAATATATTAAACTGCACTCCAGGCTTATCTCGCCAGCCGTAGCTTCAACCAAAAGAGTCTCCAAAATCACCTCCAATCACTAAATTCAAGACCAGCAATGGCGAATCTCCCCACACTCACTTTACGGCGCATCAGCGCATCGACTCAATCATGTTCCTGTGGCACCCAACAAGTCCGGAATGCCACCTTTCTCAGACGCCCGCATCGGCCGTATACCTTCACGCAGCTTATCACCCTCTCTGACGGCAGCACCTATACGCAGCGCACCACGTCCCCGGCGCCAGTCTATAAGAGTACGAGAGATACTCGCAATAATCCGATGTGGCAGCCCAGTATGAGTAGTCTGAGGAACGTGGAGGAAGATGAGGCTGGTCGATTAAGAGCTTTTAGGGAGAAATTTGGGAGAGGGTGGGATGCTGATACTACTGGTGCAGAGGACGGTGAAGGTGTAGCCGGCCAGGATGGAGCAGAGGGTGGGGAGGATAGTTTGATGGATTTGATCAGTGGATACTCGAACTCGGATGATCCGGCCATGAGATGGGAGAAGAGTACTACGGGAACACTAAAATCAAAAGGAGAGAAGTAGTTGTAGGACAGGGTGAGAGTATTGACGGGAAAGATATTGTAAAATTCAATGTGAAAGCGATAAGGTTGCGGTTTTTCATAGATTATAGCATCTGACGGGCGTTATGGACATGGCATTGTTCCTGTACAATACAACAACTGCTTCAGGCAGAAATGGGTGTCATGACCCAGTATAGCACCTCAATCGAGGCTCAATGGTCATCGTATACCACGAAAATGATGAAATCTCCGCCGTGGCATTCTGTGCATTTCCCACTAATCCTCTTGCTCAGCAGTCGCGATTGCGGCAGCTTCAACTTGTGTTTCTCCTGACAGCCTTCCTGGGTCGTCATTGCTGGACCCTGCCAATGGTATGACTGGTGGCTTGTAGAATACATCCGCATCTTCTTCGGCATCAAGTTGCATTAAAAAGGTCTCCCAAAGTTCGATGAGCTGCAAGAGTTAGCTAAGGACCTCCAGTGAGGACGTTTATAGTTGTACTAACCTCTTTTTGCGCCTCAACAGCACTCTCCAGGAAGGTTTCTACTCCGCTTTTAAAGTCTTCGACTTTCTCCCTTTCGAAGCGCTCAAGCTCGTTTCTCATAAGCCGACCCATATCTTCAAATAAGAGACGAGCTTGGTGAACTTTGCGTTCTGCATCTACGACATCCGCACTCAGCTGGTTGAGACGATCTTGCTGTGTTTTTCCTTGACGTAGGAGCTTATCCTGGGTAGCTTTCCGTTTCTGCATTTCCATGTCGGCCGAATGCCAACTATGAAAAGCCTTCTGCCTCTGCTCGAATGCCATCCTGATACTGCCAATCAGGCGGATATACTCATCAATTGTAATGCCCAAAGTCAGAACATCCTGTTGAGCTTGCCGTTCGTAGAGCTCCTTGATACGTAACTGTAAGTCTGATAAACCTTCAAGGGGCCCCGATAAGGATGGTGAAAGCTCGACAGTGGAGAGGGCATGTAAAGAACCCGAGAAATCTCCTGCAGCCTCAGCTAGTGCCTTTCGTTGTCCAACAACCGTGTCCATTGCTTTTAGAAGGGCTTTAAGTTGATTCTCAAGCGCATCCAGATAGACTCGACGTTCATGGAACCACTGGAGGAATTAGTACCTGCTTCAATGCCTCCTAAATAAATACTTACATCATCTTGCTCCACAAATTTGCCCCCACCACCTACGCCGAGACTTAGATTCGCAAACATGCCTTTACTCTCGCCAAGTCCGGGCTCTTTCCGCTCTTTGTGTTTTACATCCATATTAAAGGATTCACTCTCAAGGAAAATCTTCAAATCGCCATCGTGCTGAAGTGTGGGATGAGCCGCTATCTTATTTAGCATCTTCTCCAATGCCATGCGCCGTGATTCAACAAAATCACTATCGAAACGTCCCACAGCTTGCTTCTCAGGAGGTGGTGGCACGACGATACCCGGGTTGTTTGCATGCAATGAATTATATAACCATAAAAAATCTCGGTATCTTCGAGTGACCGCAAATTCTGGCAGCCGGTACGCTTTCGATGTAGTCTGAACGTAGATACCACCAGTCAGTCACTGTAGGCAGACATTCAATGACTTCTTTCACATACCTTGGTTCGAACTTGATATACTATATGAGAGCTGGTAAGATCGCCAACTTTATGTGGGTCTCCAACAGTGATATCAAAGGTAGGCTTTGCTGCCTGTTCAATACTAACACTCGGCTGAGTGTCCCGACGAACAGGGCCACTTTGTGGAGGTTGAACAGGTGGAGGTATCCTAGGCTTCGGGTTTATCTCAACATCATCCTGTAAATCCACCGAATCCATTGTACTTCTGCTCAAAGAGCTCTGGGACGGAGCCAACTGGGGCTGTCTGAGATTATGAGTGACGACTTGCTCCTTTTGAGGCGGTACTGGAGGCTGGTCAGGCTGTAAGATATTACTCCCATTGTCGCCGAGAGGCCCTAATGGACCTAGTGAATCATCGAGAGATTCGAGCTTAGTTGCTTGTGCGCCCACACGCCGTATGGGCGTCCTTGGGCCCCGCCCCGACGATGGTCGTATGCTCGAGCTAGCTGATGCGGAAAGCGGGGCAGTTGCGGATTTAGAATGCGATTCTGCGACGGCATTAGAAACTATATGAAACTCTGCATATTGGATACGGACCGGACTGCTCGCCGCCAAAAGCGGCGGCTTCAGAAGCTTTGGGTAAAACTGCAGCTGGCTTTGATCGTGTGGGAACATCTATTCATGGCCATTAGTCAAAATAATGGAGGATTGAAAGTCGCAACACATACCACCCCAAGGGGAGTGGCCCCCATCTTCGAGGTCCATGATGGAGAGGTTTAATTCCCTATTCGTGGTCTTATGTTCAGGAATTGAATCTTGACCTTGGTTTTTTCGGATATCGGGGAGCATGCGTAAGTCACTAGCGCAACAACGTACGGTACTACAGGCTACCATCAGTTTGGGCGGGGGTCATGCAGGGTGCCTTTCGGCACAGTACTCGGCGACATAATACCAACTTCAAAAATCTCCAACAAAATTTCCTCTCCATAATGACATGAATTGCCGGTGGCGAACATGTGTAAGGGATCACGGACACAGAAATAATCGTTCGCTCTTCATTAGATCAATTTTGTAGGGGCATATAATTAAAGCATACACTATTTCTAGAAGGCGTCTTACTCAACATGGGGAGAAATGAGCCATCGGCCAAGATTATAGCATTCAGATCGGAAATGATCTTAGCTGAATATCAAGTGGTTTCAGAATGGAACCTTCAATCTCTGTATATATCCACTTGTGATTTTCTGGGGCAGGATAAAGGCGCTACCAGCTGATCATCCTTAGACCCATTCATCTATCATTAGGCTTGTCGTTAGATATAGTGTCAAGGCTTATACTTGAGACTTTGTGGTGTCGAACGTGCTCCCCGTCAGGCTCCCATATCCTGATCCTCGACACCACTCTCATTTTCTGCGTGAACTCGACCATTCTTCTTCTTCTTTTCTTCTAATGTCTCCAAAAAGGTCCTCGCCTTTACCCACAGCTCTGCCTCCATATCTCTACCAACCTTGCCACTACGACTATTGAGCCATCCGACATCCAAAGCCACATTATCTCCGGCAACCCTTGAGGTATCGGGATTTTGGCCATCTGATCTGCTCGGGGGCTCTTTTGCCATAGTAATAATACCAGCTTCATGAAGGCCGTATATCTGCCTCTTCAGTCGTACATCCACTGAGTGAAGGGCTTTAAGGTAGGTGTTTGTAGCATCAGTGAAAGATTGAGGGCCATCTTCTGCGCTAGTCGGATTTGTCTGGCATATGGTGAGAGTCTTTATAGCCAAACCAGCTGACTGCAGCAATTGGGTAATGCTCTGAGAAAGTTAGATTCACTCAGGACTCAAATGGACACCCACTGGACCTTGTCAATGTCATTAAGCTGTTTTATGCGCTCAGCTTTCGTGAACGGTTGAAAAGAGGCGACAGGTTTTGTGTTACTTGCTGGTGATTCCATAATTGCATCACCTGCAATTTCACTTGATGGTGTAGCCATACTCTTTATGGGTTGATGGCTGTGGTTGAACAGGATTCCGTGGAGATGCGTTTAAGTAGTGTACGCATCAAATCAGGATTAGTGCGGCTCTGCGGCAGGACTGCAGTAGTGCCGCCATTCAGTCTTTAATTCTGGTCATCTGGCATCCCTTTATTGGAAGATATATTATCAAAGATTTATTGTATTTATTGAAGAAGGGAACAGAATATGCGGCAGTCATGTTTTGTGACTAGATCGAGGAAAGGTCAATGATATAAACCGGGAAATCGACTACGATGTCGGGCCATCCTCCGCAGAGTGCAGGCAATGGGCCTCCGAGTGGCAGTATGAGCATGCCTCCGCAGCAGCAGGGCCCGGGTGCTCCACCGGTCCAGAATATGTCTCAGCAAAATTTGAATCAAATCGTAAGAGCGTGCCTCATCCTTAATCTGCTTCCTTTTACTGCAGTGCTTTCTTGTCGCACTTTCTATCCAAACGCAATCAGATGCACGTCCATAGGCTGGCAACCTTGTGCAACGTTTAAATTGCCAGTGTACATCATTCCTGATGGCAGCGCTTGACGGACTTTGCTCCTTCCGCCTTTGTTCGTGTTGCTAGTAGATTTTGTGTTCAGTGTACTTCCTAATTGCAACGTATCACAACTTTTCTCATCAACCTGCATTGAGTATCCCGTGATGGAGAACTCAAACGGAGCATATCCGCTGGATTCCCTGTCCAATCTCATTGGCAAACGTCTTGAGGAGGTGTTTCCAGGAAGGGATGACAAAGAAACCCCACATGGTACCAATTCCTCTCGCAAAAAGATGACCCAAAGCTGGGCCCCTTGGGTTAGTGCCTCGAAGCGTGAGCAGGGCTTGCATTCGTCGGTAAGGAAGTGGCTATAGCACCTGTGAAAATCCGATAAGGAGATACGAGATTCGACAGTAGATACGAGATTCCGCAACCGATGCAAGTGCATTTGAAACTCCAATCATCTCTCTCCATCTCTCAACATACTCAACAAGATGACTTCCCCTCAGGTCAGTGATCCGAATGAGATGTCAAGCACCGAAATGGTGCTGTCCAAGCTACAGCTGTTATCGCAGCTTGAATGCGTTAAGCCATGTCCAACGTCCCGAGAGGGGGGATCTGTTTTCATTTTCGATCTTGGATCTCGCAAGGATCTTCACTATAGTATCTGTGCCATCCCGTGTTCGCATACCTTCTCTTTGAAATACGTTCACTACAATATTTAGACATTCAATTGATCCCGAAATCCCTCTCTTTGAGTCCTACACACAACATCTTTGGCCAATTTTCTTTGGGTTATGTAACACAGAGAGCTGACTAATTTGAAATAGGTTATTGAGTATTTGATAAAGAAGGGATATACACGTACGGAACAAACTTTGCGTATGGAATCAGCCCATGTTGACAAAGATGGACGTCCCATCTTCGACCGTGCTGAAGACTATGGCACCGAAAAGTATAGGAAAGGCTTTGAGCTGCTGAGCGGCTGGATTGACACGAATCTTGATATCTACAAGGTGCGTATTCTTCAATGTAGCAAATCCACGCACTGACGTCTCCTATAGTTCGAGCTCAGACGTCTACTGTGGCCCATATTCATCTACTCCTACTTTGAACTAGTGGATTCGTCATCGAATGACGCCAAGTCATTTTTTCAGAAATTCAAATGGCACTTTGAGCGTGTCCATTCAGATGAGCTACACATCCTCGAAACTATCACGCTCCCCCAACATGTCCTTGAGAACTCTCTGGCTAAACTCTACCGAGAGAATAAGTATCGTCTACCTCTCAACTCACATGTTTACTTCAATTTGGTGACTTTTCTCGAAGGAAATGGCAAGAAGGGTGGAAGCGTAGTCACAAACCTCCTACAGGCATACTGTGAAGTCCGAGAGACGGCACGTGGTCCGATAGATCAGTACAGCTTTGAGGCTATTATCCACCGGGCTCAAGGTCTGTCAAAGGATGCATTGAGCGAGGAAGAGCAGGAAGGCGTTCCAGGCGCTTTCACTGGCGTGAGCAATCACGATCTCATGAATAACAATGTGCCTTTGAAGCTTGGACCCACGCAAATGGAACCTGAACTTGCGCAAGACGTGCGTGCAGAACTTGAAGAGGAGGACGCAAGACATCCTCCTGTTGCTGGTCAACTGTCACTCGTCGAAGAGTTTGATCAGAACATCAAGCGAGAGGAAAGTGCAGATGCGATGAGCAGATTAGAAATTCCATATCCCCCCTCCAGAGCGCGAGACGTAGTCATGGAAGTCCAGAAAATCAAGGAGTACCGAGATCGCTTCAAGATCGAGGGTCGCACTAGTGGGGTTGGACCAGCTGTCTCAGTTTGCATGTTTACCTTCCACAATACCCTGGACAGGTAAGTTGATCTAACATCTCAACCCTATGATATCTTGCTAATACACTTCCGTGCTCAGTATCACTTGCATTGAGTTCTCTGACGATACTAATCTCGTTGCCGTTGGCACGGAAGAGTCCTACATCCGCGTCTGGAACCTCCATGGGGAGGCCTTACAGTCTGCTGTTCCCGCTGGACCGAATGATCCGCCACCGTCCAGCTCCCGTCGTCTTATTGGTCATTCTGCTACTGTATACAGTGTCTCCTTTTCTCCATCTATTGCTGGTCCTGAAAACGCCGGTCCAACTGTGCCTTCAACGGCTCCAAGACTCCTTCTATCTTCTTCCTCTGATAAGACCGTTCGTCTCTGGTCTCTGGATGCCTGGGCCTGCCTAGTCGTCTACAAAGGTCATGAAGGACCAGTCTGGAACGTTCGATGGGGCCCGTTTGGTCATTACTTCGTTACCTGTGGGTGGGACAAGACGGTCAGAGTTTGGAGCCAGGATCATATTTCTTACCTCCGCATGATGGTTGGCCATGACTCGAATGTCAACCAAGTTGCCTGGCATCCGAACGGCGCGTATGTATTCTCTGCCAGTGACCAGATTGATAAGACCGTCCGTATGTGGTCGATCACTACAGGCCAATGTGTTCGCGTTTTCACTGGCCACACCGAAGTCATTACGGCTCTCGAATGCAGCCCTAACGGCAGAATCCTGGCCTCAGCCGATGGAGGAGGCAGTATCATCCTCTGGGATCTCGCCAAAGGTGTGCAGATGAAACGTTGTCGTGGCCATGGCAGAGGTGGCATCTGGTCTCTCTCGTTCAGCGTTGAGTCCACAGTCCTCGTTTCGGGAGGTGCCGATGGCACCGTTCGCATTTGGGATATCAATGTACCTGCTGATCCATATAAAAGTGGCGACGGTGGTGAGGTCATTGGCGCGGGTGGACAGGCAGATGCAACGCGGTTGACTGGTGCTGCCACTGGCGCCCAGAGTGCAGCTACGGGTGTCGGCGTTGGAGGCGGGAAGAAGAAAGGCAAGGATGTGGTCATCACTCCGGATCAGATCAGCGCTTTTCCGACCAAGAAGACGCCGGTCTACAAGGTCAAGTTCACTAGAATGAACTTGGTTATGGCTGGAGGCTGTTATTTGCCATAAAATGGGCTCTGGAGGGAAATTGTTCATCAGAAGGACGTGCTCAAGGAAGGTTTATGATGGCGTTCAATGGTTGAGTTGACAGAGTTCTCATGGAAAAGACGCAAGGGACTAGGATAGTCTCTTTCAAGCATATCAGACTCAGTGGCATAGAACAAAATGATCCTATAAATCTATGTTTAAACTGTGCATGTCATTTCATAAGTGCTAAAGAAAGGACGACAGACTGTCTCGATCAGGCAGTGATATCATTGGTCTTCATTATTATTCTAACAGTTCATAATACCCATGCATCTCTTGCATAGGGTCCCGTTTAGCTCTCTTTGAATCATCAACGTCCGCTAAGCCTCCCTTCCATTTGGCCGTAAGCTCTCGGTAATGTGTACAGCATCATATATGGACATAATCAGCGCTGTGCCCTCCTTAGGCTTCGAGAGCGGCTCATGGCTGTGAGCGATATATACTGTGTATTTCGTACATGCCATAAGAATGTTGATTATGGGTATCATTGTTGCTGCCCCCCTGTTTCATGAAAGCTGTTGCCTTGTGGCATGGCTTCTTTTCGGCGGTTCAAACTCCAACGAGGTTCAGGTTAGCATCCTCAGCATCATGTCTGAGTTTCGGATCCCAATCCTACCCCTTGCTGACTATCCTCTGCGTCCTCCAGCTCCTCATCTGCTTCATTCTCCTCCTCTCCGCCATTCAGGGCCGTTGCACTCATCAATCCTGTCATTGTGTGATTATCATCATCACCAGTCAGCGTTACTTCGTCATCATCGAACTCAGCCCCGTTACGAACGCCTGTTTGTTGGTTGAGATAGCGCCTGAGACCAGTGACACCTTGGCCCGAAAATACGCAGAAGACTTCACGTTGGTGTGGAGTGAATTCTGTGTAAGATGAGGGTTAGTAATAGGACAGGGGTAACATGCAGATTGGGAGGATACACACCTTGTGGAGCGTCTCTGCAGAATGCTTCCAGATCACTGCGGAGGAACGCATGCACTCCAGTCAAACTCAAGTGGGTCAATCGTGGGCAGCTATTCAATAGCACAATGATGCTCTGGCTTCTATTAGTAATTAACAAGTACGGAGATGAAGGATTCTTACTCTTAGGGTCAGGTTGGTGCAGTAGCTTAGATGTACTCTCTCCAAGCTGCTGGCGTTGGTTGAAATCAAGCCCGCATATGCTAGCTCAGGCTGACCTGCGCCGCCCTGGACATATCTCCGATGTGACTGAGACAAAGCGTAGACACTCTCGTCGGTTATCATATTGCATTTTACAAGGCCAATACGTCTGAGCTTTGGAAGCGTGGCAAGCTTTGTGACCGAAGCATCCGTCAACTTAACACAGCAGCCTAAGTCAATATAACGAATCCTATTACAGCATTGGACCAACTTGACGACAGCGTCATCTGTGATATGATTGCAGTGTCCAAGATGAACATAATGGAGGTTCTTTCCCAGTTTGCTTATAGCGTTGACGGCAACGTCTGTGATATTTCTGCACTTTGCAAGCACCAAATTTCTCAAACGTGGCGCCACATCGATTATTCTTTCTACTGCGCGGTCCGTAAGTCTACCACAACTCGTAAGATCAAGGATACGAAGATGCTCGTAGGTAACGTTTTGAGGGAGGGAAGTGAAAGCGGCGTCTGATATCAACTCGCAGTCTGCCAAACGTAGCTCACGGAGGCTTTGGCCTAATGATATCAGAGCAGCGACAGGCTCATTACCTATCAATCTGCAGTGGTGGAGGTCAATTTCTAGGATGTTCGGACAATTCTGCGCGAATGCAAGGATTGCAGGATCTTCCAACTGATGGCAGTCGTTGAGTTTCAGCTGTCACTGGAGTTAGCCAAGACACAAGCGTGCTTCTGAGCGATTGGGATATACTCTTTTGATGTATCTGCAATTCTCAGCAACCTTGATCATAGCCTCATTGCAAATTCTAATGCACCCAGATATGTTCAGGCCCTGAAGTCTCCTGCAGTGCTCCGCTAGTACGTATATTGCCCTCTCCGTGATCTGTAAGTCACCTGATATGTCCAGAGCTAAGAGGTGACTATTGTCCGTAACTAAACCAATCAAGCCATGATCTGTTAAGCCCTCGCAGTTTGTTAAAGTGAGCCTTTCAACCCTGGTGCAGACTGATAGAGACGAGACACTCCCATCGTTGACTCGGTCGGCCAGAGTGGCGAGATTCAAGCGCTTTATGAAGTCTCGGTATGCGAAGTATGGATCTGGGAGTTCGAGTGTTCGACATATTGCACCGAGCTTTGGCCATGTTGTACAGGCAGGCCGATGCCATAAAAGGTCAACACTGTTGCGTGCCCACCTCTTGCAGACGCACATGCAGTTGAGCAGATCAACCGAACTGTTTAGCTTCGAAAACACGTTGATTAGGACTTCGGCTGGGAGGCGATTGATCGGTGGAGTGCATGACTCCTCTGTGACAGCCATGTCTTGGAAGGTGGGTACGCCTATAGATGACTGCGAGTCATTATTTCCAGTGAAGAAATCAGATTCCTCATAGTCTACAACAGTAGGTGAGTTGCTCGAGGATGACTGTGAACCTTCCTCTTCGTCTGTTGCGGCTCGATATGTCGCTGTCGGGTTTATGGGAGGTACGGCAGGACGTAAACCCCGCATTTTGACGGTATGGAGATTTTTCTCCTAAACGCTATTTATTGAAGATATACTGAAGTTGTACGCTGCACTTAGGGAGGAGAATACCTCTCGCGGCGTGTACTTCTGTGGTTGCTGAGAAATTTACGGCGAGTATTGTAGGGCGCAATGGAACACTCGCAACTCAGCCTCGCGAGGCCGCCTTGACGCCTCCAGTTTTAGAGCCGTTCGTAAGGTTTTGTTCGATATTTCAGTCCCTGCAAGCCGTGTCGTTTGACTTTGCACACGATATAAATACCGCTGGGTGGTCGTGGACTTGTCGGGCGTGGGGCGTTGGTGGGTTGTTGTTGCTGGTCAGAGATACGAAAGGTTGGACTGAGGGATCGACTCGTTTAATTTCCAATCAGAAACATGTCCCATATGACTGGTCGCTGGTATGACCAAGCTCCAGCCAACATCAATTCTATTTCGAGACAAATTGCAGTCACCTGAAACTCATCTCTCATTTGCTGAAAGTCAACCGAACCACAAAATAAGCATATAACAATAGTTTCTCGGTGAAGTAGTTTCGTGAAAGCAGGATATGCAAAATATGCTGCTATACTAGCATGTATTCATCAGTGCCAGCAATGTATACTGGCATTGAAATTTACACATCCTCACTCCTGTCTGCCCCTTTCGCCCATGCCCTGAGGACATTCTTCTTCAACTTTCCTGTACTGGTCTTTGGAAGCTCTTTAACCACCTCTACCTCCCGTGGCACCATAAACTTGCTTATAGCACTGTTATGCTTCGCCCAACCGATTAGGTCCTGACCTTTGAGCTCCTTGCCTTCTTTCACGGTGACAAATGCCTTGGGTCTTTCGCCCCAATGTGAGTCTGCGACTGCGACCACCCCGGCCTCGAGCACGTCCGGGTGCTGGACAAGCATCGACTCGAGAGCTACGGAGGAAATATTCTCCCCACCTTGGTTCTATTAGCTCAGTTACATCAAAAAAGGAATGCTATTCAGGCATTATTATAATAGAGAATGTTGATTGTTGATATTTTGCGGATATGATGGAAATTTCAACATAAAAGAAAGGAAATTAATTAACTGACCGCTGATAATAATATCTTTCGCACGATCCAATATCTGTACTGAGCCATCCTCATGCCATACAGCCAAATCTCCTGAGTGTAGCGCTCCACCTTCAAACAACTTCTTCGTCGCCTCCACGTCTTTGTAATACTCTCTCGCACAGATATTGCCAAAGAAAATGATCTCTCCGATTTCCTTCCCATCCTTTTTCACATCCACCAGCGCTCCCTTTGGCTGATCCATCCTAATGACCCGAACAGGTAGACTTGTTAAGAAGCCATGCCCTTGCCTTGCCATTCGAGCGTACTTTTCCTTAGGAGGCAGTTCCTTCCATATTGGCATGTGATATCCCTTAGTTATTGGACCGTAGGTCTCCGTCAGGCCGTATACATGCACAGGCATAAGATTCAAGTTCTCCATTTGCTCGAAAAGATGCGCTGTTGGCGGACTGGCAGCGACGGTAACACGCACTGGCTTTTCAAGCCTTTCTGCTTCCTTGGCAGCACACAGAAGTGTATTGACGGTGGGAGCAGCGTTAAAATGGGTGATATTCTCTGTCTTCAAGAGCTTCCAAATCATTGGGTAATCGATCTTTCGAAGACAATAATGTGTACCCCTGACAACAGTCACTGCCCATGGGAACGTCCAGCCCATGGCATGAAACATTGGAAGTGTCCATAAATAACCACATCGTCCCTGCTGATAATTTAAGCCGCTCTCAATAATGTTGGCTAGCGCAGCCAGATATGCCCCCCGGTGCGTGAAAACCACTCCCTTTGGTTTCGCTGTTGTGCCGGAAGTATAGGCCAAAGCAATCATTTCTTCTTCGTTCTTGCATTGGGCTTGCAGCCCACTCCATCCACGACCTCCGGTCTCCACGTCGAATTTCAATCCCTCGAGGACCGCCTCGTCAAATTGACCGCTCAATTCACCTTCTGAGACGTCGGTGTCCGTATCAACAATGAGCGGGACATTGGGATTCGCCGTCCTGAATTTCTCAAGTAGGGGTACAAACTCTTGGTCCACAATTATAACTTCTGCTTCAGCGTGTGTGAAAATATAGCTTATGTCTTCGGTCTTCAGCCTGTAGTTTGTAGCAACGTTGACAGCTCCAGCGGCACCGATTCCGAATATGCTCTCGAGAAAGGCCGGTGTGTTTGGAGCAAGAATACCAACACGATTGTACTTGTGCTTCTTGAGATAGTATGCTAGGCCACGGCTGCGATCGGCGAATTCTTGGTATGTTCTTCGAAGTATTTTACCATTAGACGTGACATGGTAAATAGCTTCGGCGTCGGGCTCAATCAGCGCAGCTCGCTCAAGGAAAAAGGTTGGGGAGAGGGTATGGATATTGTATCGGTGATTGAATGTGGGGTTGTTGTCGGACGAGGGGAAAAAATGGGCAGCGAGCTTTTGAAGGCGTGATGTTGCTCCGGACATCTTGGCTGATATATGATTATGGCATTGAGAGTAAAAATTTCTATTTTAGATCATAACAGTAAAGAACGACTTTGGTAAAAGGTCAACATGTCAAACGGGAACGGAGCATAAATATAAAGCTATGAGGTTATGGGGTACATGGGACTATCAGTTAGCGGCCGCATTATTGCCGAGGTGAATGATACCCGAATCGCAATCCATTTTCGTCAGGTACAGAATGCAAAGCTTACCCGACTATGCTCTCACGGTTAGCAGGTTGATCCCAACCTAGCTCCGCCTCTGGAGTATCATCGGATAGTTGGTAGTGTTTCTCACTCAAGCGGACGAATAGAATCGAATATGCTTTTGAGAATTTCCCATTTCTCTATGGAGCACTAAGTGCCAGTAATCATAAGCTATACACAATCGAGTTCCATGCGGCATCCACGCTCTTTCCAGATGCTGCAACCGCCCAATCCGTGCGTGTATGATGGTGAATCAGCCTTGGGTCTCCCTAATTAGAGCAGGTCGACAAAGCATTGCCAGAGTAAAGAAACCTAAACCAGCCCATTCACAACATGACCAACCCCAGAGAGTGTTGAAATCCGGAAATGCTACGAGTTTTAGTAACCGAACTCAGCCAACTGCTTCTTGGTCTTCTCATCGACCGTCGCGCTCTTTTGTGCATCTGCCAGGTGTTTCCGTGCAGTCTTCTTCCGTGCGTAATATGCGGCACCCTTGACTTTCCGTCTCTCCTCGAGTCTGCATTCGCCTCTTGTTAGCTTTCCGTCCGTAGGGGGAAAATATCGTTACATAAACATCCCCACAACAAATACTGACCTTGCAACAACATCCTGGTACTTCCAGCCGACCTCGTGGCTCAGCCTGCCAACAGTACAGTATTTTCGGCCGGGCTTCAATCTCAACACTCTCAATGCTTGCGGAACAACCATTCTCTTGACTTTATCGTACGGCGGTGGGACACCCTCGAAAACCTTGAGTCTCTCCATAGCAGCAGCACCACGGGCAGTCTTATGGGGAATCATGCCACGGACGGTCTTGTAGAAGATTCTTGATGGGGCGCGGAAGTGGAAGGGACCTGACAACAAAATCAGCCGAGTTTAATATTGGATATGGCAATAGGCGACGCGGCTAATGAGAGATTGTGATGCTTACCTCCTCGAGTTGGGTTGTAACGGGTCATCTTTCGGAGATAGGCATGGTACTTTACTATTTCCTCACATCTGTCAGCCTTTCCTCAACCATTGAATCTATCCCAAATTCCGAATCGTTGAGATCCATATGAATCGATATTCTCTGATTGTAAGGTAGAACGTACGCTTCGCACGGAAGAACTCTCCAGAGATGTTTAGGGCTTCACATCGCACAACGACAATCTTCTGACCGTTGAGTAACTGTTTGGCCACCGTGCTGGCCAGCCGACCAAGAAGGTGGCCCTTGCCATCGATGGTGATCTAAAATACGCAGGGCATATCAGCAGTCGATCCATTAAAGAAGTATAAATTAACAGTGAATTGTATGCCGCGCTCGGCAGATTGGAATTGGAGTAAACTTACAACGGGCTCGAAGGTCGACATTCTGTCCTACTTCACCTTAACAATGAAAAAGACTATGTCGAAACGGTTCCGTTATCCTCTACCGTCGTGTTGGGGAGGAACGTCGGATTTGTCGTAGTTGTTGTCGTCTTAAGAGATCCGCAAATAAATTGTGCGAGCTTGAGGGCTTGCAAAAACTTCGCTAAAGGTAGTGCGCTAGGCTCAATTCGGCGCAAGTCTCGAGACCCCAAAATGGCGGCTCCGGCACGATATCTAGGGTTAGACAGGATTGCGCCGCAGATGTATATTTCCGGGTTGTATATATGTCATTGAGGAACTTCAAAATCATATTCAAAGCATAGTTTCTTATTCATCATTTTTGTGCGAGGTATTTTTGGCATCGCTACGCTCATAGGGATATTTGTTTTTGTGAATGAGAGTATCCTCAAACATGTCGTTAAGATTAAGAGTTCAGAAGTTTTCTAGATATTTCTAAGGAAGAGAGTATCGTTATGTCATCAGAACCCATTCCATGATTCTTATGATTCTCCACCCAATCTAATGCAAATCAGACAAGACTCCACGCTACACAGCAAGCCCGAGTTTGCCTCTTCGTGCCAGACGCTCTTCAGCCGTCATACCATACACAAAATGCATACCCCACGCACGGACCTCTTCTTGGAAAATACCCTTACTAGGAATAGCCTTCAAGCAGCCATCAGAACATTAATGGAAACATGAATACGTCCATCACTGACCCAAATACCAAATAGAAGTCCTATTACTTTGCAACGCTAGCATCCAATCCATTCAGGACTCCTTGGGTTTCCTTCACAAGATCCTTTCTCTTCTGTCGCGCCTCAGGATCGCCCTCCGTCTCGACAGCATCTAGTTTCAGCAAAACGTCATTCATGATAGTCTCTGCAAGCTTTTTATGCTCGAAATCCTTTTTCTTTGGATCGGTCGGTGGAGAGGCGGTGAATTGTACGCAAAGAGGAAGGATCTTCGTATGGAAGTGTGAAGAGATTGTCTGTAGCCTCTCCATCGGAGTCTTCGCAGCAGGCGGAGCCGGCGACACGGGTCTGGAATTCGAAGATGAACCATCAGGCGGCGAGAGATTGGGGTCGCTTTTGTTTTTCTTGCCTTTCTTCGATTTCCGAACACGCTTCTTCTTGGTTTTCAGGTCTGATGCCACAGAATCGCTTGCGTCGTCCTCAGACCCGCTGTCTGCCGCGCCCTCATTCACAATGCACAGGACCTCAGACTGATTTTTCAGATTGTAATCACGGCATGGAGCGTAGTCGTCTTTCAAGTTCTGTCCCTTGTAAAGTAGCTTTATGCGACTTGACTTTGGAAGATCCATGACCTCAGCTGCCCGGTCCCGTACATCTCGAACTTGCAGCTTGCCATCACCTATACTGTATGCTGGGAATTTGAGTGGGTATGTGACGCCCTTATGCTTGCATAGTAATACGTCATCTTCTGGTGCCAACACAGCTGGTGGGCGAGCACGTTGCGGATCGTATATGCGCCGAGGCTCTTCAAGTTCCTCCGAGGTTATGTAGGAGAAGTCCTCGTCGGTGACATTGGGTATGCTAGGCCGTGATCCGAATGGAGACAGCCTATCGTACCAGGAATTAGAGCCCCAACCACGACTCATTGAGACGGCGGCAGTGAGTAATACGAGAACAGTGCCTGTGAGTGCACTAGGCGAATCGAGATGTACGTATTTGATCGCACCGTAAAGAGTGTCGCGTGCCGGTTCAGGGAGTTGGAGGTAAGCCTTATTGAGCTGGACGACAGCTGCGTCGACGTAGCTCTGAAGAGAGTCAGGAAGCCGTTGAACAAGAGAAGATAATGTGGCACCTTGCGATGCCACCACGCTGGAAGCCACCTTGTCTGATTTCCCGCAAGCTCTATAGGAGCCCTCAATGCCTTCACTGGCCTGATGTGTGGGTGGACCTGGTCTTGTGGCCCGGGTTAATGATCAAAAAGAATATTCACAGACCATCTGATGGGCGTCCACGAAGTAGACGAAGCGAGAACAAGTCTGGGGGTCCCTCTAACCAAATTTGAAGTCGTGAGTTCAGAGCGCAGATTCATGGGTTGTCAGTGACAGATTACTTTATCAGCATGCAAGAAGAATAGAGATCTATACTCGGGCAACTTTAATTCTAATCTGAGACGACCCTGCTCTACGGACGTATTTGTTGTACAAAAAGAACTTGCCAGCGAACACTTTGTCAGCCTTTCGACCGATCCCTGTCTATTACCGACCCTTGCGTCATTCTAGATCTTGGAGTATTACACTATCACCGCTTACACTTCTCTAATCCCAGTCCACCGCAACTTGTATATATAAGATAGATCTCTTATTTTCAATCCTTAAATTCATTAACCAGTCGGTAACCAGACGGGACGTCACCCAGTTGCCCAACATTTCGTTCCTACGCAAGCTCTTCATTTCTTCGGCCGCCAATCAAGCAACTATGTCTGCCGCAAAGACTAAGGCGCAAGGCATCATTGACGACAATGCTGTTGGTGAGCTGTTTTTGAGATCCCAATCATGAATGTATGTGCTAACTGTATCACAGCCGTCTTCAGCAAGTCATACTGCCCATATTGCCGGGCCACCAAGGCTCTCTTGACCGAGATGGGTGCTAAGTACTATGCAATCGAGCTCGACCAAGTCGGTGAGTAACATTTGCCGTCTCATCGCCCAGGAGAGCCGAGGCTAACAATTAGCCTTTTAGATGACGGATCCGCAATTCAAGCAGCTCTCGCCGACATTACCGGTCAATCAACTGTTCCTAATATATTCATCAAGCAACAACACGTTGGTGGCAATTCAGATTTGCAGGCCATCAAGGGTAGACTCCCAAACATATTGAAAGATGCGGGTGCTCTATAAGGAAGAATAACAACGAAGAAACGCCCGGAGCTTTAAGCAAGGAGGATGGTTGCTGCGATTTGTACTTTTAGTGCGCTAGCTAGTTTTACAATGAACGCCATGCTCCTGCTCCATGATATGGGTACATTTCGTGCAACATATATATATATATACTTACACATGAACTTGCGTTGCTACAGTGCCGACCGGCCTCTCCACAAATTCCATGACTCCATCCACAATGCTTACTCTAGCTGGTTCACTGGCAACTGTTTTACCAGCAAGGTAATTAAGCCACACTGCCCTTGATATCCGCTCATCCTGCACATCACCCAGTCTCTGAGGACTGCCCTTCCCATCATCGTACCATATTGCTAAAACGCCCTTCTCATTTCTTGCTAGAAGCAGCTCCTTCTTCTTTGGCACACTTCCCCTCCGGAATAATGCTTTGAAGTTGTTGACACTGGCACCAAATGCATCATCCCCAAATTCCTCGGGGTTTTTCCTGGCCCGACCTGTAATTGCCCTTACCCATCCATCTCTCAGATGCCCAAAATCAGTATCCCTCGTCGGCACAATCCTAACCAAGGTCCTCAACCCACTATCCCTCAGAATCTGACTCCAGATCTCCTCGCCGTGCTCTGGATCCAGCAATATCTGCTTGAGCTTCTCCTTCTCGCCCGCCACAAGTGTCGTAGCAACAGGGTCAATTCGCCGTATCAACGCCTCTTGCAAAGCAGCAATGTCGTCCGTTGCAACATACATGCCCACCACGTAAACCTGAATCTTCAAAAAACTCACGGTCCGGATTCCCAGGCCCACTAGCTGATACTCCACCAACCCGTCTTCTGTTACGCCTGACCCAATATCCCCGTCTTGAATGCCGTCCACGAAGCCCAGCAGCCTGGGGAATGTAGGCACTGTGCTCGTCCCTGTCTGCACCACGTCACCTTCCTCATCTGGCTCCTCACCCAGTTTTTGTACCACAGTTTTCCTCTCCTTATCTAATGCCACCAATGGGTCTTCTTTCCGTTTGTCAATAGGTAAGTCGATGGTAGGCGAGTCGAGTTTCGTAGGTTTTGGAGGAAGGTCTATGGATGTCGCAATGAGCCAAATGGCGATCATGCCGCCCACGAAGCCGGCAGCGGAGTAGTAGGAGCGGCGTTTGTAGTATGCTCGGCGTTCTTCTCCAAGGCGGTGTAGGGCAATGGGATCGATTGGGTTCTTAGGAGTTTGAGGTGGAGATGATGGAGCGGTTCTGCGTGAGGTGCTTGTGAAGGAGCGAGAAGGGTAGAACGAAAGCAGAGGGACATTATAAAGGCATTCTGAGCGTGCTCTGACTCTACATGCCGTTTGGAAGGCGCGTAAAGCACCTGTTGTGGGTTTCAGAGAGTTCATTTTGGCATTGTGGTTGATGATGTCAGGGACCGAGATTTCCGCTTAAGGCTTCTCGCTTGGGCGCTGTCACCAAATACCCTGTTATATCATCCAGAAGGGAGCGCCGAGAGAGCACGAGGGAGCAGACCCTGAATCATCGGGAGACGCCAAAATTGGCTCCTGTGAATCTCGATTGTAATGGCAAGGCTCTTCTCCAAGACCCTGGACAAGCCAGAGTACATTGATGAAAAGAATTATCTGCATCTCAAGGTGGTAGTGTAAGGCCAAGGACACAGGGATGAGTTTCAAAAATTGCTTTAGTAACTTTGTGCAAGCACAAGAACCAAAGATCTCACCCTATTAGCGGCGTATGGGTTACAAAAAGATTGGTCTTAAAACAAGAAGTTCAGTCTCACGGCAAGCCGCGGAAACAGAAAGTCTCTTGACACCTCAATTAGCGAAGTTGAGGAAAGAAAAGAAGAAAAGAGGGAGAAGAAGGCAAGAAAAGCAGAAGAACAGAGGGAAAGAGTTTGTTAGGAAGGAACGGCAGGACTATAACAAAGTAGATTTTATTCATCTCTAAAATCTTTAAAAGCAGCGGCGAGGAGGGAGTGTGGTAAAAAGCATCTGGCCATTTTCCGGGAACACTGCCATAAATCCTGCCAACTCTAAACACCCCGTGCATGAAACTCGTTGCCGCCTCGTGATCTATAACTAATTAGTTAATAGCTGCTACTTTACACACTCAAGCACTAATTTTATCCCAACGTAAATTAGCCCCTTTAGCCTTCCAAGCCCAGTCTATCCATTCAATTGTATGCTAATTTTGCATGCCTAGCGGCTTTATTGACCTCATGCCACATTCTCGATAGGCTAAGTATTGGGCATTTCAGGCTTTAGATGTATATAGCATGTTTAAAATAATTTGCAGATGATTTACATTACAGGAGATGTAAAAGAGAAACATTTTAGGTACGTTTCGGTAATTCTCGAGTAAGTTTCTCTAGAACATCAGACTAGGTAGTAGAACAAGTCTGAGGCCAATTGAAGTAAATAAGGTAGTAAATAGAATAGCAAAAGCTAGTGAAATATCAAGAATATATATTTGATTTGTCGCCTCGTCTTTGTCTTGGCACAATAGTTAACCTCATTCTACGAGCAATTTTTTTCTTCTATATTTTCCAAGTCCCTAATTAACCTTCTTTTTTTCCTCCTTTTTTTCTCTTCCTTTTGCATCTCGTTTAGAATAGCTTCTAAATTCGAATTATAATTAAATTGTGCATCATTTGAGAGCGCCTTCGAAGTAGTCCTTGAACTCTTTCCAATTTTAGCTGGGCAATTGTAGCCCAAGGGGGCCAAAAATGAGCTTTCTCTTCACCAAATTCGAGTGCCACGCTCACCCTTGCTGGCCCTTGCTGACTAAGACTCTACTAGCAATAGCGCTAAACATCTCCTCCAAACAGAAGCGGATTTGGCTAGGTGAAGATCTGGGTAGTACAGTGTTGTAAGTGTTGAGTTTGTACTACTTGAGATAAAGGGAGGTGCAGGAGGAGGGAAGCGCCGAGAGAAATCTCTGAAATTGATATGGTGCCTTAATCGAACCTGTTTCTTGTTCCAAGGATAATAATCCGTTTCTATTCATATTTCATGCTCCTCGGTCCTCTCGAAAGCATTCACGATGAACCTCAATCCTCGGTATGAGTTAGAGGGGATAACGAAGCAGATTCTAATCGAGTATAGCCAAGTATAATGAATTTTTTCACTGGCAGCTCGTCTTTTTCGTCTCTCATGTGCAACTTCTATACTGGCTTCCTTCCTACCACTTTGACATTAAGGAAGAAGTCTAGCATACCTCATATATCATAGCACAGCTACTAATAATGTTTTGATTGAACTAGAAGCCGTGTTTTGACTGGCGTTTTTGTTGGTGATTCTAGGTCTGGTGTCGCCGAGATCTCGTGGGCTGTATCAGTGGTGGGGTGGTTTCAGCGGGGCGCAAGTCGTGTTGGGCTTGACGACAGGAGCGGTAGTAACGACGGGGATAGAGTTGATAACAGAGGATTTTGGGCCTTTTAGGCTGCAGCCCGTTCTTATGTGAATATTCGATTTAATAACCTTGCTTTACTCTAAAGTACTTTGATCCTCTTTCGGGAATAACCTAACACATTTTTGGCAATGTCCACCGGTGTACATACAACCCACAAGGTTAGACTCATGAATCCGAATATAACAAAGGGAATCGCCGAGAATGTGATATCATCTTATTGAAATTAGCGGGTGGTCTCCTTTCACACTCATATACAGTGGCAACTTACAAATCCATCCACCCCTCTTCATAACCACCTGATACAGCTCTCCTCTCATAATGTCTTCACTGCCTTCCCATTTCCATGGCCCTACCATCCTAAACTTGGTATTAAAATTTGGTCCAAACGCCCATGTTACTGCAACTTTCCATCCTCTGGCCAGGACCTGGTGGAAGGAGGGTGCAGAGCCCATATCGAGGGCAAGACGGTAAGCGTAGGATTCGTGGTCGACGCCATAATGGATCCGACCGCTTTGGTGTCCTATCTGGTACTCGTCCTGGTTAGCGGAAGAAAGGGGTTGTGGGAGGAGGCAGTGGATGGAGAGGATCCAGAGCTGTGCTTGAAGCTCTGCGAGGGGTGGAATAGCGCCTGTTAAGAGAAATGGAATTAGCCTTATAGATTCTGGGAAGTTGGTCCGGATAGGAGATCAGCTTACCGATTCCGGGTCTCACAAAACCTATAAAACCGACACTGACATCACCTTGTTTCCAGATTTGTCTGATATCTGCTTGCTCTGGCGTAGGATAGTACTTGTCAAGGAATGGGAATTTCTGTACATAGCCAGTTGCGAAGATTATTATATCTGGTTTACATACTTTCTCTCTCATTTTTTCGGCTTCAGGACGTCCATTCTCTAAGAAGTGAACAACGCCAGATTCATCTATAAATTCGGGCCATGGCGCTAGATCAATAACTCTGCCGCCCGTATCTGGGATAGGGACTTGGATCCTTGCTGACCGTATTTGGTTCCAGCGCTCGGTGGAGCGATACGGGGCACTAATGTAAGGCATCGTATCTGTTGATTTGACTGGGATTACTAGGCTACATCGTCAACTTCATGTTACTTAAGTCCGCGACGGCTTTGGATAGAGACATTACACACCACGAGATATATGTCGCTTTTCCACGGGAAGACCTCCAACCCACTGATCAAGTCCCTCTTGCGTGCCGGAAATGTAGAAGAACATTTTCTTGATCCATTGATCATAGTAATCCCATAGCAGAGAAGATCTCCGAAGAAGAGGGTGAACATATGCTGTGTCGAAGAGACTAACCAGACTCGAGTCTGTTGGGACATTTTTAAAATTAGGATCGTGTAAATCCCATCGATTGTATTTCACAGGCTTCACGACTCTCTGAATCCTCTCTATCAGATTTATCTTGAAATAGCAACGGAGAAGAAAGGGGCTAACTTGCTTTCGGCACGCACATGAAACCATCGCGATGACAGAGAACTACAGACTTAGTCGGTGACTTCACAGCAAATAGCGATATATCCATCCCAGTCTCCCCAGTTCCCAGAATCATGACGTTTTTATTCATCCCGAATTGATTTTTGAGCTTGTACTCTGAGGAGTGCATAACAATGGGTACGTGCTCGATACCTTGAATGCTGGGCATGTTAGGAAGAACATGGAGCCCAGAGCAGATTGCAATAGCATCACAAAACCACTCCTCTATAAATCCCCCAGGCCGGGTATAGGTCACAATATGGCCTTCGCGGTGTCGACGAACGCTTGTGACACGAGTTGAGAGACGGATGTGCTTCCATAGGTCAAATTGCGTGGTATAAGCCTCGAGGTAGTCGCAATACTGTGTCGCGGAGAGGAAGTCGGGTGCGTTGGCAGAACACCGAAAGTCAGAAAAGGTAGTAAACCGGGTGGAGGAGACAAGCTGGTGGATGCTGTTAAAGAGAGAGCGTTGAGAGACAAAAGCACGGACAACGAACCTCAGCATGTTCATATGTGCGATATCTGAAAGTGCCACCAATTTGGGCTTCAGATTCGAACAGAAGAGCTTCAATTGGTTGAACAGAAAGGAAATTATGTGCTGTGATGAGGTATTTTAATGTCACAAGCCCAGAAGGACCTCCACCGACGACTGCGACCTTCATGATTCACGACGCCGGGAAAGAGAAAGAGAAGGAAAGATGATAGCGGAAAAACGATCGTTGATATAGAATCAAGGGTTATATACGGTTGGTATCCCTAACCGGATCATTTAAGACCCCAACCTGCAGTTATTCTATGTATATGCCCTTGTAGCCTGGATGCAAGACCGGTAATCCTAGTCAACCAATACTAGGAATATAATTTTAGGTCTCTTTATAATTAGGAATGTTATAGGGTCTTTGCGCGGATTCCTCAATTTAAACCAGGTTTGTTGGAAGGCAGCTGCAACGCCGACAATTTTGGGGTTGGCCGGGTCTAAATCATAGGCGCGCACCCAGGGGCAGCACCACGAGGACGTGCTTGTCAACCAATGCGACCAGGTACTTAGAAATGCTGTGCCCCATAGTTGCGTAGAGAAATTTGATCCATTTACCTTCGTTAGGTAGCAAATCGGACGCCTATAGTATTGGGTATCCATACAGCTCTGATCATCAAATATCTGGTCGTAGCTTTACCTATCAGACACCGAGACACCGACATTTATGCTGGGTTCCTGCCCATATCATGTTCTTGTGTTCAGATGAGCGACAACCGTTGTCGGTTTAAGCTTCTCTAGCCCTGAAGGCCCTGGTTGGTAGCCCCGCCTGCCTAACGCGCGATGGCGTAACCTCTTGGAGGATTCAACCTCTCTTCTACGACCATTTTGGCATCAATTGCTCTTCATCCTGCAATATTCCTCCATCTACTACTGCGGTTGGTCCTCTTTTGCCCATCTGCAGCTTGCCATTATTATGGACTGATCGGCTCTCCCCATTTCATCGCTGAGGGTCTTTTAGCTGCTTGAAAATAGCTCCATCTTGTCATTCGTTCTGCCGAATATGGCGCGCATAAATTGCATCAATCCTTTTTCATTCACACCAATGGCGGTCACGCTCATAACCACCATTGTATACTTGAGTATTGCTATTCCTCTATTGGTCGTCCACGAAACCGTACCTCGTGCCCCAGCCAATCCCACTCTGTATAATGGTTTAAATACCACCGAAGCCTGGCATGATCTGACTGTCCTGACCAATGGCTACCATCCATATAACAGTCGTCGGAATGACGTTGTGCGCGACTGGCTCTTGAGAAGAATTGAGTCAATTCTAGAAGAGAACGAAATTTCTTGGTTAGTTGAGACGCAGGTCCGTATTTGTCTGGGGTGTTTACCGTGTCCTTGTTGACACTAACCAAATCTAAAGACGCGTGATGGTACTGTTCAGGAGATCCAATCCAGCACAGCTCATGGTAATACGAAAGCATCTGTTATTATCCCGAAGAATACTGATGAGCTACGACCACGTACTTCACCAAAGGTCACAATCTTTAATGACCTCCAGTCAAATGTAACATTCTCCGTACTTGGTAGTATTGGATCTGCAGGTCTAGGACGACGTCCCGGACAGAGCGTCTATTTCGAGGGAACTAACATTATAGTCTATATTCGTGGTACGGAAGATGATGAATTGGAATGGTGGAATGCAGAGGACCTCAGTATCAATAAGAGTCTGGAGAAAGGTGGTGTCTTGGTCAATGCCCATTATGACAGGTAAGCAGCTTCAATTGTATAGTTTCTTTTGCTACTATTAGTCATTTGGATGCTCTCAATGCTTCTATGGTCACCCAAGACCTATGCGGGCATGTTGTTTTTCTCACAATTACTTCCTATTCTTCCAAGTGTCCAAGCTTGTTTGGCCATCAATATAGACTTTGGATGGAACCCAAGTGTGCAGCTGTTTAATGACTTGAACTGCAGCGTCTCCACCGGCTTTGGAGCCACTGATGATGGAATTGGTGTCATTACTGTGCTCCAGCTCATCCGATTCTTCACAACGTCTGGGAATGAGCCCAAGAAAGGAATAGTGGCAATGCTGAACAACGGCGAAGAAGACTTTCTGAACGGTAATTTAAAAGCGAATCTGATATCCTTCAACATCTAACAGCCTAAAGGTGCAAGGGCGTATACGCAGCATCCAATTTCCAGGTTTGCGTATGCTTTCCTGAATCTCGAGGGAGCTGGAGCAGGCGGAAGAGCGACCCTTTTCCGAAGTACCGACACTGAAGTCACGAGGGCGTATGCTACGACTCCGAACCCATTCGGAACAGTAGTGAGTGCCGATGGATTTCGGGCCGGAGTTGTACGTAGTCAAACAGATTACGTTGTGCTTGAGAATGTTTTGGGACTTCGCGGTCTTGATGTTGCATTTTGGTATCCACGCGCACGTTACCATACAGACGAAGATGATGCAAGGCATACGAGTATTGACAGTCTCTGGCATATGCTCCAAGCATCCATGTATACTGTCAACGCTTTATCGTCTGATACCAGCGACACCTTTCTTGGCCCTCGAGGCGATGGCGCTAAAGGCAAGGTCAAGAACGGAAGTGGCACAGATGGGGTATGGTTTGATATGTTCGGCAAAGGATTTGCGCTTTTTGAACTTCGAGGATTGTTTGCCTGGTCGCTAACACTTCTGATTGCATCACCCCTTATTCTCATCGTAATCGTTTTCTTCCTCCATCGGCAAGGGAAATTCTACTTCTTTGCCTCTAAAGGCCCTCAAGCAGAAGATGGAGGTGAAGCAGTACCTATCTCCCTATATGGTTGGCGAGGCTTATCTTACTTTCCCATCGCTTTTATTATAGCTTCTGCACTGACGATAGGATCTGCTTTTCTTGTTACAAAAGTAAATCCATTGATTGTATATAGTAGTCACTTCGCCGTGTAAGTGCTTCCCTGAGAAGTGTTCCTTCTATAACATAACACTGATATAAGGGGATATATTTGCTTGTTTGTGTGGTGATACTGACTGTTGAACAGATGGTCAATGATGTTGTCTCTCTATTTCATAGCCTTCTGGTGGATCATGAGAGTTGCTGATTTCATACGACCTTCCGCACTACATCGGGGCTATGCTTTCATCTGGATGTACTTAATGGGGTGGGCTTTTCTCGTTGCTGCTACAGTATTCGAGGATCAATTCAGAATCGCAGCAGGATACCTTTTTGCGTTCTTCGAGTCGTCCGTCTTCCTTGGCACCGTCATCAGTCTCTGCGAATTATTTGCTCTACCGACGAAGAGTGACTATGCTCAATTTGTTAGTGATGAATATGGGACCCGGGAAGCTCTCCCAAGTTCAAATACTCTGACTGCACCTGGCGCAGACGAAGAAGAGGCCACAGAAACCACACCGCTCTTTGGCGGTGGCGGCACTGTTTCTCAACGAGCGACAACCTTTGCAAATTATGCTCGGAGAGCTGTAAGAGGGGGTGGGAGTAGTAACAATGATGAGGTGGATAACAGGGTAAATAATATATCACTCGATATCGCCCCCTTTGCTAAACTATTCTCAGCACAACCCTTACGAAGACGAACAAGGCTGGAGCGGTAAACTACCAAGCTGGACATGGCTGCTTCAGTTCCTGCTAATAGCACCTATCCTAATAATTATTTTCGGTCAAGTTGCGCTGCTAGTTGTCGAAGGCACTGCCCAAACCGGCCCGGATGGTGGCTCATTATTACTTCCTTACATGCTCATTGCGATATTTTCGATTATGCTCCTGTTACCCTTGGGCCCTTTCGTACACCGTATCACCTACCATATCCCGTCCTTCCTCTTCTTAATCTTCATTGGCACTCTCATCTACAGTCTCGTCGCTTTCCCATTCTCGGCCAACAACCGATACAAAGCATATTTTATCCAGACTGTCGATCTCGAGACCGGCCAAAACCAGGTCGCTCTCTTCGGACTAGAAGACTATATCCGATCAATCATCGCTTCCATTCCCAGCGCTGCAGGACAGAGCATTGACTGCGTTTCTCGCGAAGAGATTCGAACTGGCGTTCAGCAGTGCTCATGGGAAGGAATTGCACCACGAGTTGTCCCCAATGTACCCTCCGGCGTTCCACCTGAGAAAGGCTACGTGGATTGGCTCAGCTACAACGTCTCGCGCATCCCTGGGCAGAACTCTGCACGCTTCGTCATATCGGGTCAGAATACCCGCGCGTGCGTCCTACGCTTCGATCGCCCAATTAAGGATTTCAACGTCCTAGGCAGCTCGAAAGACGACCGCTTTGATGCCGTGCCGGAAGTGGGCAGCGACCAAATCCGCCTCTGGCATCGCGATTGGGATCAAGCCTGGACTGTGGATGTTGAGTGGCCGGTTGGGGATGGGAAGCAGCCTGGTGAGGAGGGCATGGAGGGCAAGGTTGTCTGTCTCTGGTCCGATGATAATTTCGAGGGTGTTATTCCTGCGCTGGATGAGATTCGTCGGTTTGCGCCTGCTTGGAGTGCTGTCACGAAGGCTCAGGATGGGCTAGTGGAGGGATCAAAGAGATTTATGGTTTGAGCTTGCTGAGAATGATGTCACTATTGATGGCTTCCCTTGTTCATAATTTAGTAATATGAAACTTTGCACCTGGGTCCAGTTTACAGATAGTATAGAAGCATGATGGCCTCGCATAGTCTAAGGCAAGGTATGGCACGATGGCCTATCTATTCTAGGAGCAGACGTTATCGTCCTATTGTCTAAAACTACTCAACCTCCTCTCCTGTAGAGCCCTGTGTTATAGATATATACAATCGCATTGCGTTTATCCTTTCCATTTCTACATTAAAGTCCAAGGCCACCTCTCACGCGCCCTTTGTCTTTACACCGCCATTGCCATTGTCCTCTGCGCCCACCACCGTTTCCACCATCTCAATCCCGGAGAGGCTAGGGAAGCGCTTGCTAAAATCGGCTATGTAGTCCTCCTTTTCAGCTGCTGTCATATCTGGCCTCGGCTCTATCCGACGGCTACTAGTTGTGGCTGGTTTGGGTGGAGAATTAGATAGCGTTTGGGTTATAGAATTAGGACTAGTGGGGAGGCTGTTAAGATGAGTTGGTTTGGGTGGAGCGGAGGGCCGGGCGGAGATGGTGGTGGATCGGTGAGGGAGACTGGAGGATGTAGAGATGGGCGCGGTTGGTGGGATAGTATTTATTGGCGCGCGAGGTTTTGAGAACGGAGTGGGTTTCTCATTGGGTATTGTGTTGGGGCGAGGATTAGTAGGAGGCACGGGACCACCCGCCGCCATGACTGGTTTTCGTGCGATGGCCGGCTTAGGATACGGGTTAGCAGGCTTGTCTTCAAATGTGCGAACCTGTGTTAAAGGTACTCCGTCAGTGTACCGCCCATACCCCTCAGCCGTCTTTTTCGTGGGTGATGGCTTTTTATTTTCGTCAAGGAGGGTCTTGACCTTTTGTTGTATGGAGGCAGCTTTTGTTATGCCACCAATAGATTTCGATGCCCCTCTTGCGTCTCGGTCGGCCAGCCGCTTGCGGTATTCAGCAGCTGCATCAGCTACCCGCTTTTCCTCCATCGATAGACGTCGACGTTCAAGCTCACGTCTCATTTCAGGAGACATGTCGTCCGTTTCTTCCAAGACTTGACCATCATCACTCCGTCCATCTGTTGCTTCAGATCCAGCGATTGGCGTCAACTCTCGTCGATCGAGGGCTTGAGGGCTAGGTGTACGAGGTGCGTTTGTATTACTCTCAAAGCGTTTGAACGCGTCACCAAATTTACCGGCAAGCAATGTTTTCGTGCCTGATAGGGAGGGCAAACTAGACCGCTTGGCCTGTTTGTTTCCACCGCTGGAGCGTCGATCCTTACGCCGAGCAGCTTCTTGATCTTCCATTGTACGAAGGAAGTCAACATTTGATTCAATATTGCTCTCTTCTTCGGTATTGGACTCATCAGCAACCGCAGCTTCTGCGCTATTTGGGTCAGACGGCTTTTGCCTGCTTAAGAAGCCAGGTTTTGAGGCAGTAGATTCACGCCCACGCAGATAATCCATATTTGATTCAAGATAGGTTGTAGCGGGGCGAGGCCGAGCATCAGCTAGCTGCGTCCTTGCGATAGGATCTAGGAAGTCGATGCTGGGACGCCCGCCTTCCAAAGACGGACGCGAAGACGATGCATGCCGAGAATGTGAAATCGGTTGTGACTGGAAAGAACGATTCACCGGCAGAGTGCTGTCTCGTGACAGATACGTGTCGTCTGGTCGTGGATTTCGGCTTCCTGAGCTGGTCAATCCTTGGTTTCTTGGTAGGGATGATGATCTATGATGATTTGAATGAGAGAATCGATGAATTGGAGAGGGTGTATACTTCCTCAGTACTGGGTCTGAGGGAGGCTCTATTGGCAATGTCATGGTACCTTCAGAGACCATTTTCGGTCTGTTAGGCGTTGGCTGTTGTACAGTTGTTGAGGGTATGGAGACCGCTTCTTGCAGTGCTGGACTGCTGGAAATGATCTTCTGCGCACGACTCATACCCGAAGCTGGTGGCGGCGTTACAAAAGCCTGATCGGCAAGCTTTTCTGTTACACGTTGGTTGAGATCTTTCGGCATTGACGCCGTTACAGGTGAAGTTTTATCAAATTCAAATTTTGCTCCATGATCGTGGAGCAGTGAAAACTGATCAAGACTTGGGAAACGTGCTGCAGCGTCGTCTGTAGCTACTGAAGCAGGAACACTCGAGTCTAATGCCGCGAATGGATCACCATTTATTCCTCGCAAGGGAGAAGGACTAGGTTTTGAACCATGAGACTGAGGTGTTGTTGTGGGCCGCCCGCGGCGCATTGGGACAACATCTGGAATGACTTTCTGCTGTTGGACAGGTGGTGAAAAGACAGCTCCAATTGTTGGAGGCGATGTAATGTTTTGTGCTTGAGATGGGAGCTGTTCGTTTCGTCGACTTTCTGATTCTGTTCGCCTTGCATATATCTATGATGTATTAGCTTTGGTATGGGGACCGGTGATGTAGTTCATACATCTCTAATGGGGACTTCGACTCCTTGCATGAGACACGCTTCACGCAAGACTTGGTAAACATTTGGCCTAGACCGGGGGTCCTCCCGAAGCATAGATGCTGCCTAAATTAGTACAGCGTAGATGTGGCTTAGATGAGACGTAATACCTATGAGCTTCTTCAATCTGTCTGAGAAAACAGGATGGGCAGGGAATTTGAAGCTTGCATTGAGTATAGCAAGCTGCCCTTGCTCTTCGAAAGGTGTTATGTAATAGCAAAGCTTGTATAGAAGAACGCCCAGTGCCCAAATATCAGATTTTTCATTGATGGGCTGCTTTCTATAGACATCTATCATCTCGGGACTTCTATATTGAAGCGTGGTGTGCTTTTGAACGTCATCCTCTATGAGTCTGCATTCAGCTGCCGTTTTCGCGGCTGGCCGGGGAGGCGCAGTTGAGCCAAAGTCGCAGAGCTTGAACCTCCTGGAGCCGCCGGTCGATGTTATGAGAACATTCTCAACTTTAAGATCCCGATGCAGAAGAGGAGGCTGTAGGTAATGCATGCAAGCAACACCCTCTGTGACGTCTGAGAAGATCTTCAATATTTCGGGTTCGGTCAGTCGGTTTTGAAGCCTCGTGTTCATAAAATCGATCAATCCACCGCCATTACAGAATTCCATTAATAGGAAGACCTCATATCCGCCGCCTTTGAGCTGTGACGCATGGGAATCGTAATATGTAACAATTGGGCGATGGCCTTTGAGCTTCTTCATTGTCTCCACCTCGGTCCGCATGTTTGCTAGATTTTCCTTATCCGGAACTGCAACTCTCTTTAACACTGCAATATCCGTCCCATCAATCGGTTTGGGTAACTTGACCAGGTAGACATGGGCGAACCCTCCCTCGGAGAAGTACTTCTGGATGACGACCTTATGACTACCCACTTGTATTTTTGTACCGGGGGCAAACGTGCCGACTGGAGCTGCAGGCGCATTAATGGTGACCGGGGCACCATATGCAGCTGGTCGTGGAGCTGTGGCGGGCAGGGCAGGATTGAAGGAAGCCATCGTAGCTCCGCTGGAGCGAAGAGAGAAAGCCCACGTTCGGAGCCAATGATCACCGCATTGAGGGGGTTTCGGAGGCTGAGTCAAGTAGAGAGCTCCAAGTGTAGAAGCAAGTAGAAAAAGGCTATTAGTCAAGTATTTTTACAAGGTGCCCAGGAGCGAGGCTGTATCAATACTCGGACGGGTAAGACAGTGGTAACTTGGACATTAAGTGGGATGCTGAGACGACATACGACAGGGCGGTGAGATGTTTTGAGCCAAATTCTGCCGGCCTCCAACAAAAGGCTTTTCCAGGGGCAAGGTTTTATGACGAGAGGTGCCTATTCCAAGCAAAGCATCTAGGACATCTCTATCTATGTTGATGTCACGAACATCACTGCCTGAAACTGTTGCACAGTTATGGCCGCTGCCTAGCGTTTGGAAGCCTGCAAGCAAAGCCAAAGCCCAAGCCCTGTGCGAGTCGCAATTATCCTGCTCTACAATTCTGAAGCTACTTTGCAGTACTATACACGTTAAGTATGATGTAGAGCAATTTTATGTGAATAATAACAGAGAGCAGAAGGAAACATAGCAATGTACAGAAGAGGGAATGACAACATCGAACAGCCGTCATCACCCAAGTACGTCCACTGTGGCATCTCCTTTTTCGAGGTTGGTGAGGAAGGAGCGACAGGGATAACGGGCGCGCTAAAATTAGGCGAGAAAAGTGATGCTTGTGCAGGTGGCAGTCTATATAATCCCCGTTGTGCCCGTGTTGGTCCGCCCACCAAATAAAAAAGGGTCATGTAAGGCGTTTTGTAAAAAGTAAGTGGGTTTGATGCAAGAAAATTCAAGCGAAACGCGTGCGACAACCACGACCAGACACCGACACCGACACCGAAACTGACACCCACAACTACTTGCACATGCATATAATCCTTACCTCCAGCGCAGACATTACCTACCGTACGCGCCATTCTTACATGTGACCATACGGCATAAGGCTGACAACTTGTTGTTCGTTGGCCTTTCTTATTGACGTCTGTTGCTTCACACAGAGCAGCAATATCAAAGACATCCTCAAATGGCTACATTACTAGTTTGCACTAACTTCAGACGATAAGGACTTAAGGGCGTCAGTAGTATTAGCTGTGAAAGAGATATCATGGCTTCGAGGTTAGTTCTGGAACCCATTCTCACTTTAACAAGTTTCCTGCGCTAACGAATCATCACGTGACCTTCAGATTGGATCGCCTAGTAACGTAAGTACCCACCAATCAACGCCGGCCTTCCTACACTCTCGCTTTTGCGCGTCCTATATTAACCCGCATTATAGGTTACTGGAGACTGGCAGTACTCAACTTATCCGTAACACTGCTGCACAGCAGCTTGCCGATGTTCAGAAGGCCCACCCAGAGGAATTATTCAATCTTCTAACCAGAGTCGTCCCATATCTTCGACATAGGACATGGGATACTCGTGTCGCCGCCGCGAAAGCCCTTGGAGGAATAGTCGACAACGCAGAGAAATATGACCCTAATTCTGGTGAGGATTCCGACGGACATGTGTTTTCCAAAAAGGAGGAAGATGCCTCCGCCATCAAAAAGGAGGAGAATGGCAATGTCTCAACCTATCCCTCAGAAGATGCACACTTAACTCTCCAAACCCTAAATCTTACAGCAATCCTTAAGTATGGCAAGGAACTTGCCAGAGGCACCGGGAAAGAATATGACTACGCACTTGCAGGTCTCGATGCAGCCGAGCGCCTGGCTCATCAGAAGAAGACCGTTATCATGAGACTAGGATTGCGTGGCAAATATGTCGAAGAAGATATTCTCAGCGATGTGGATGTCGCCGTTACCGTGGCAAAGCAAAACGGCACTTCAACACCAAGACAAGAGGCCCCAAATGGGCATCCGCCACGCCATGACAGCAGCAGTAGCCATTCTGGGCCACCGGGTGTGACAACACCAAGCGAAGAGTCGGGTCTTTCCGCCAGACAGTTGAATCAACTGAAGCGAAAACGGAAGCGTGAGGCTATGCAAGCAGGGTCCAAGAATAGGCTCGTGGATCTCTCTGTTCGAAGAAGTAGTACTACGGACCGGTCGACTACTCCAGATGCCTTAATGACTGATGTAGGTGATGCTGATGACAATCCCAATGGCAACGTCTCGGAGTACTTCTCCTTAGATAGGCCAGCTGAGGTCGATGAGGACTCAAAGGTGATATCAGAATTCAAAGGGCCTGCAGCACCTATAAAATCCGAATTGCAGACAGACGAGGAAGCCGAGGGATTAGAGTGGCCGTATGAAAGACTTTGCGAATTGCTCATGGTCGACCTATTTGACGCTCAGTGGGAGACTCGACATGGTGCCGCCATGGGCCTTCGCGAAATTATTCGTGTTCATGGTCGTGGGGCTGGTCGGCAGCGTGGCAAAACTCGACAGGAAAACAACTTTTTAAACCGGATGTGGCTCGACGACCTGGCTTGCAGACTCTGCTGTATATTCATGCTTGACCGTTTTGGTGATTACGTCTCCGATACAGTTGTCGCACCTATCAGGGAGACAGTAGGTCAAACACTCGGCGCTCTCCTCATCCATCTTCCTCCGGAATCTGTTTATGCAGTGCATTATATCCTATATCGTATGATAATGCAAGAGGACCTCGAGCTCCAACGGCCTGTATGGGCGGTTTGTCATGGTGGCATGATTGGTCTTCGCTATCTTGTTGCAGTCCGGAATGATCTCCTTCTTCAAGACGGTCAACTAATTGACGGCGTTATTCGTGCTGTGATGAAAGGCCTAGGGGACTTGGACGATGACGTACGATCTGCAGCTGCGGCCACACTTATTCCAATTGCACAGGACTTTGTCAAACTGCGACCCGCAGCGTTGGATTCATTGATTAATATTGTCTGGGCTTGCTTGACCGATCTTGGCGATGACCTGAGCGCAAGTACAGGACAAATAATGGATTTACTGGCCAAACTTTGCGGTTTTCCAGAAGTTCTTGACGCGATGAAGAAGAATGCAGCGAATGATCCAGAGCAGTCTTTTGCAGAACTCGTTCCAAGACTGTATCCTTTCCTGCGACACACCATCACATCGGTCCGTTCCGCAGTGTTAAGAGCACTCCTAACTTTCGTTACCATCGAGGGGGAAGGCACACGCGGCTGGTTGAATGGACGGATACTACGTCTCATTTATCAGAATATTCTGGTAGAGCGCAACGAAGACACTTTACGCCTTTCACTCCAGGTCTGGACAGCATTAACTACTTACATCGCTCAACAAGATCCTCAAATGTTAGCTACAGAATTTTCACCACATGTGGATCCTCTTATGCAGCTTACCCTTCATCCAATTGGAGTTTCAAGGCATCCGTTACCAATGAATCCGACCCTATTCATGCGACCTTCTGGTAATAGTTACAGCTTGCCTAGCTCTTATGGAAGGCAGATGTCTCCTGCTGCAGGGTCTGAGCCTGCAGCCAAGAGGCGTCGAAAATCAACCAAACCAGCTGAGCCCACCCCATCCTCGTCACATGATGTTGATGGGCATATGATGCAAGGAGATGTGGATTTGGTCGGAATGGACGTATTAATTCGATCAAGAGTGTCGGCAGCAAAAGCGATGGGTCTCATAATGAGCCTAGTTCCACAAAGTGCATTAGAAACGTACGATGCCAGCATAATCCCTGCTTTATCATCCGCATTCTCAACTACCCAGTTGACGACAACGATAATAATTGATGAATATGCAAAGTCATGCTCTTTGAAAGAGGCACCTTCAAGATTCATAGATGCTCTTCAAAAGATTTTGGAGACCGACCGGCCTCTGCACTATCGCGATCTTATCAGTTACACACAGCTTGTTCGAGCTCAATGCACGGCACTCCTAAATACATTCCGTGATGTTGGCAAGGTTTCACAAGGGAAGCTGCCAACGCTCGCTGTCGTAGTCCAAGGCGAGCCCGATGCCGGGCCGGACGCTTTCTCAATCTTGAACGCAGATAAATGTGTCAACGAAGATTTCGAGAGACTAAAGAGAGCACTTGCTCCAGGACAGCGATTGATTGCTACCAACGCCCTCAATGATGCACGCGAGACTACAATCCGTGTTATTGAAGAAGCAAAAGTAGTTAAAGAGCAGCGAGATATCCGCATCAAAGCTGCAGCTGCGAGCGCTTTGGTGGCAATGAAAGTTATGCCAAAGAAGCCAAGTAACATTATCAAAGGCATGATGGATAGTATTAAGAAGGAAGAGAATCTGGAACTTCAACGGCGGTCCGCTGCTTCGATTGCTGGCCTCATCGAGCTCTTTGCTTTGTCTGGCCGTCCCGGTCCCGCAGAGAAGGTCGTCTCCAATTTGGCAAAATTCTGCTGCGTTGACACTTCAGAGACACCCGAATTTGCACCAAATGCCAAGCTGACCAACGTCATCTTATCCATGCGCAAAGAAGAGGACAGGAGAGATCATCCCGATGCTGAAAAGTTTGCTCGTGAGGCTCGTGAGGCACGAATCATGAGACGAGGTGCCAAGGAGGCTTTAGAGCGTTTATCAGCTATCCTTGGCGCAAAGCTGCTGGAGCAAGTTCCCACGCTCAAGAGTGTCATGCAAGATCCTTTGCAGAAGGTCTTTTCAGATGACTTGCCAGAAGCAGCCAAGGATCCTAGCCAGTCTCTCGGACAGGAAGTCATTGATGGCATGTCTATTCTTCGGGCCTTAACCCCTACTCTGGATAAAGCTCTTCATGGATTCGTGGTGTCTTTGCTTCCCATGGTGATCAAAGCACTCCATTCTGAGCTCTCCGTATTCCGGTACATGGCTGCTAAGTGTCTAGCCACCGTTTGTAGCGTAATCACTGTCGAAGGCATGACTATGCTTGTCGAAAAAGTCCTCCCTTCGATCAATAATCCCGTCGATCTTGATTTCCGTCAAGGTGCGATTGAGTGTGTCTACCACCTCATCCATGTGATGGGAGATAATATTCTGCCCTATGTCATCTTTCTCATTGTCCCTGTTCTTGGTCGTATGAGTGACTCAGATAGCGATGTGCGTCTCATTGCGACAACCACCTTCGCCACGTTGGTAAAGCTCGTGCCTCTCGAGGCTGGTATTCCGGACCCTCCTGGACTGTCACAAGAGCTTCTAAAAGGCCGTGAACGAGAGCGTACATTTATTGCGCAACTTCTCGATCCCCACAAAGTCGAGCCTTTCGAGATCCCTGTCGCCATTAAAGCTGAGCTGCGATCATATCAGCAAGAGGGTGTCAATTGGCTCCATTTCCTCAACAAGTACCATCTTCACGGCATTCTTTGCGATGATATGGGGCTTGGCAAGACTCTCCAGACGCTCTGCATAGTAGCAAGTGATCATCATATGCGTGCACAAGAGTTTGAGAAAACAGGCGCACCCGATGTCCGAAGACTGCCTTCGCTTATTGTTTGCCCACCAACATTATCTGGACATTGGCAGCAAGAGATTAAGACATATGCTCCATTCTTAACTTGCACAGCTTACGTTGGGCCTCCGAACGATCGAGCAAAGGTGCGAGATCAGCTTAGCAAGACCGACATTGTCATTACATCATATGACATTTGCCGTAATGACTGTGATGTTCTGACACCTCTCAACTGGAATTACTTGGTACTCGATGAGGGCCACCTAATCAAGAACCCTCGGGCCAAAGTTACAGTTGCTGTGAAAAGGTTACTCAGCAATCACCGCCTCATTCTTTCTGGAACACCAATTCAAAACAATGTTCTCGAGCTCTGGTCCCTTTTTGACTTCTTGATGCCTGGATTCCTAGGTGCAGAGAAGGTCTTTCTAGATCGATTCGCAAAGCCAATTGCCGCAAGTCGATTTAGTAAATCATCTTCAAAAGAGCAAGAAGCCGGTGCTCTGGCAATTGAAGCTCTTCACAAGCAAGTCTTGCCGTTCCTCCTTAGACGCCTCAAAGAAGAAGTTCTTGATGATCTCCCGCCCAAGATCTTGCAGAATTACTATTGCGACTTGAGTGAACTCCAGAAGAAGTTGTTTGAAGACTTCACGAAAAAAGAAGGGAAGACTATTGCCGAGAAAGCCTCAAGCGGTGACAAAGAGGCTAAACAACACATCTTCCAAGCCCTTCAATACATGCGCAAATTGTGTAATTCACCAGCGCTGGTCATGAAGGAGGGTCATAAGCAGTATGAGGAGATCCACCGCTATCTTGCGAAGCAAGGAACTAGTCTAAGGGACCCAGTCCATGCACCAAAGCTGACTGCTTTGCGAGACTTACTCGTAGACTGCGGCATTGGCACTGAGCCTACAGCTGGTGAGATTACCACGGAGACAAGCTACGTGAGTCAGCATCGCGCTCTTATCTTCTGTCAGATGAAGGAGATGCTCGACATGGTGCAGAACGACGTAATTAAGAAAATGCTACCTTCAGTCTCTTATCTCCGGCTTGACGGATCTGTGGAAGCCAACAAGCGCCAAGATATTGTGAACAAATTCAATTCGGACCCTAGTATCGACGTCTTATTGCTTACTACAAGCGTCGGTGGCCTTGGCCTGAATTTGACTGGTGCGGACACGGTAATCTTCGTGGAGCATGACTGGAACCCGCAGAAGGATTTGCAAGCTATGGACCGGGCGCATCGGATTGGTCAAAAGAAGGTTGTCAATGTATATCGATTGATCACGAGAGGTACTTTGGAGGAAAAAATCATGAGGTTCGTTTATCCTTCCATTCTTTTTCGTTCCACGTAACCCGACATGTCATACTAATATTTTTGTAGCCTTCAACGCTTCAAAATCGACGTAGCCTCAACGGTTGTAAATCAACAAAATGCGGGCTTAGGCACTATGGAAACAGACCAAATCCTGGACCTCTTTAATCTTGGCGATACTGCTGACGGCATCGACAAACCAGCTGCAGGTGATTCAGCTGCCAACGGCAACGAAGAGGATATGGTGGACGCGACAGGTGAAGTAAGAGAAAAGGGCAAGAAGGGTTGGCTTGATGATTTAGGGGAGCTATGGGACGACAAACAATACGAGGAAGAATTTAGTTTAGACGGTTTCCTAGCCAACATGAAAGGCTAGGGCCTTCCTATTTGTTACTCCGGATTCTATCTGGCGTCACCAGACTGAAAGGGATTGCTATGGAGTTTAGTTTCTATCTTGATATGGCTGGCGTGGTGGGAATAGGGAGCCGAAAGGTTCATGGGAAGACATAGTTTCAACATGCATTTCAGCGAATGGACAAAGGAAGAAAGACGAGAACTGTATAGCAGGCATGGCTAGGCGTCAGGGTGATTTCGGTTTGCATTGCTTAGGCGAATATTTGCATTTTCCAAGATCAGCAATGAAGACATCAAGCGAGCATAGGCAGCGATGGGAAGCCGATAAGAGAAATTCTACTCGAGAGATAGAGCAATGCATAGTTTCACTGGTTTGATTATAATGGATCCTATGATATTCCGTAACGGTTAAAGTGCTGACGCTCATGGCTAACGTCAAGCATTGAGGCTCACACTTATATCCTTGCAGAAGGGTATGCTTACCAGTAGGGGTGATGAAGGAGGTCACCACAGGAAGATCCATAGTAATACTCGAAGTCTATGTCCATTCCCTTCCTCATCCTGCAACACTTCTATCACAATTTCCAGAACCCTAGCGTGTATTACCTCGAGAGTGGCAATCTTTGCCCTCAACCCCCCTCAAGTCCCCTACCAGTCCTAAAATCTAAATAAAAGGAGAAGGTCAATTGCCTCACAGAATATAAGGAAAGGAGCCTATGTCCCAGAAATGGGTGTTGGTAAATATATGAAAGATTGTTAGCGATGATGTTCAATGGAGAGTAATGGTATTGGTGGCATGGAGCACGAATATTACAGCATTGAGTCAATCAGTTGAGTGGCATAGAGAATGATATCCAGGTGGGCTCGCTCCGGCTTATTATAGAGAGAATTTGATATGAATCACCCAACCCAAAGCCCAACTGCAAGACGTGATTTTTGGTCCCGAACAGGGTACGGAGAAAGCACTTTTATACCTTAAAACTTTGGAATCACCAAGTTTTAGTCTCGAGATACGACGATATTCTCAACAGTTAGAAACTACTGTCTCTGAGGATCCCTAATAATCTGACAGCTCAACTTGGCCTGGCTAACCCTGCCCAGAGATCAACTGGTTAATAGTGCTAGAAGCCCAACCCTGCCACGATAGTATAGAGTAGTAAAGTATTATATATACCTACCTTTGTTCTTTAGCTAAATTATTTCTATGTGCTGCCATCGGTTAATCATTCTTTCCGTTCCCATAGAACACAATTGTAGAAGTCTAATGTGTTTATGTAGTCGCCAACCCAAACACGTAAGCTTTTCCGAAGTAGAAGTCTCATAGAACCATCTCTTCATTCAAGAAAACGTAACACGAATGCAGGAAACCCCTGGAATCCGCAGGACGGTATCAATATCATTAAGAGCCTGCAAAGTGCCTGCAAGGACCCGAAACGCTCTGCAAATAGTCCGTAAGGACTGTAAGGTCCTGTAAAGATGGGAATCTATAAGGACCCTTAACAACTGGCTTTTGCCATGGCATCCAAGGTTAGCGTGAGGTACATAATCACCAAGTACCAGGCTTTCTCCGACAAAACCAGGCACCGTATAACACAAATGCTGCCCAGTGATAAGGCGTTTGCGTCTCCGTACAAGCCCGGACGCAAAGGGATGTATGTTGGAGAGCCATGGCAAGGTTCACTATGGGGCCAAATTCTGTTCTGTCAACATGGCTAATAAAATAATTGTAGAAGATTTGGGTAAACTTGCGGCCTGTAGTGGATTGGATCGGCCAAAGTGCTCCCAATGCGGATGTCGCACCACCAATTAGAAATATAGATAGTAGCCCCAGCGGCTCATCCCCTTGGAGAGAGAAATCCTGGATGCCTCCCTCACACGCGATCAACGTTACATAGGCCCTGTTCAGATCCAGCGTGGTAATATCATTCATTGTTACTGATTCTTCTGGCAGTCCAAGCTCGAGGGACTAGCGCATGATGTTGTGCTCATCATATCGGCCGTGTCCATGAAAGTGCAGAAGGTTCGCGCCTGCTGCTTGAGTTCGGAAGGACTCTGCAGTAAGGGTCGATCCTACAACTGGCTTTGTATCCAGTTTATTAGCAAGCTTCTCGAGAGAATCATAAATTGTCTGTCTTTCGCGGCCTGTCTGAGCATCCTGGGAGCCGTCATCACACGCTCCAAAGACAGCTGCTCTCCACTTCAATGAGACCCCCGCTCTAGGCTCGGTAACTTCCCGCCTTTGAACACAGTTGACCAATGCAGAAAGGGGTATAGACAAGGGGATTCCTTTCAATTAATGGCTTACTTCCGAGTGCCACAGCGTGTAATGGTATGTTATGTAGTGGAGCAGTCATTGAAAGCACAAGGATATCGCCGTCTTCAGTGAACTCCTCTAATGGCTGTATAATCGCCCGAAACTGGTCTAGAAACCGTTGTGCGTCAGAATCGTCTAACCTGGCGGGACTAAGCTTTCGCTTGGCTTCCGCGATATCTTCTGTAGAAGTCACTATTTCGGCAATATTGACCCGTATCGTGACTCCTTCTGAGCTCTTTTTGAATTGTAAACCGAGCAGCATGATTTTTTTTTTTTTTTTTTTTTTTTTTTTTTTAATAAAAAAAAAACAAAAGGAACCCTGGAACCAAAAAAAAATTTCGGATGGGGGGGGTTGGAAAAAAAAA